>JACCDR010127750.1_pt1 | contig 89686 bp, 73 predicted proteins | sample 7446431 | NCBI WGS metagenome assembly JACCDR01 (sample SAMN15323443, study PRJNA562643) | freshwater metagenome | isolation source: river surface water | place: USA:Blue River Watershed | collected 2017-08-17
GCTTTTACGGGATATGCCGCAGGCAGTGCCACGCTCGGCTCAAGTCTCTATAATCGCCGCCTTTTTGGGCCCAGATCCCCATGACTACAGCATCTCACGCGCCTTGGCCGCTTCGCATTGCGTTGACGGGCTATCGCAGCCACCCGCATGTTGGCGGGCAGGGCATCTATCTGCGGCATCTGGCACAGGCGCTACACGCGCGAGGGCATCAGGTCACGGTGATATCCGGCCCGCCCTACCCGGATTTGCCCGCCGAGATTCCCTTGGTGCAACTCCCGAGCCTAAACCTTTATGACAGTGGCGCCGATACCGGCTTTAAGTGGCGCTACTTAAGCGATTTCACGAATCTTGTGGAATGGCTAAGTCGCGCAACCGGCGGTTTTGCCGAGCCTTGGTGTTTTGCCCGGCGCCTCAACGCTTACCTGCGCCAAAGCCCTGCTTTTGATGTGGTGCACGATAATCAGTGCCTCGGGACTGGCTTGTTATCCTTGCCCTACCCGCTATTGGAAACCATCCACCACCCCATCACCCGCGATCGAGATCAAGCCATAGCCTCCGCCACAACCCCGTTAGCCCGCTATGGAGCCTGGCGCTGGTACCGGTTTGTGAGCATGCAAGCACGCGTGGCACGGCGACTGGAAGCGGTGGTGACAGTGTCTGACGCGTCGCGCCACGATATTGCAGACTGTTTTAAGCGCAAGACAGAGACCATCACGGTGATCCCGAATGGCATTGATAACACCCGATTTTGCCCAGCGCCCGACACCAAAGTCCCCTGGCGGGTGATGAGTACGGCCTCGTCGGCGCTGGCCGTCAAAGGCTTCTCGGTTTTGGCAGAGGCCTTGGCACAATTGGTGGCACAATTGCCGGCGGTCGAGATAGTGCTAGTCGGTGATTTCCCCGCAACCGGCCCCAATCGCCGGCTGTTGCGAGCGCTGGGACTGGAATCGCGCATTCAATTTTGTAGCCAGCTTGAGGAAGCCGCACTCATTCGACTTTACCAATCGGCGAGTGTCTACGTATGCCCGTCATTTTATGAAGGCTTTGGCTTACCGGTGCTGGAAGCCATGAGCTGTGGCACTGCCGTGGTAACCACCAACGGCGGCGCCCTGGCCGAAGTGGCGGGCGACAGCGCATGGGTTGTGCCGACGGGTGACAGCGGCGCACTCGCCAACGCTATGCAACAACTGCTGACCGATGACAAGGCGCGCCAACATTTCGAAACCCGCGGGCGCGAACGGGCGCTCGCGGCCTTTTCGTGGCAAACGATTGCCGCCGCCTACGAAACGGTTTATCGCCAACTGCTGGACAAGTCGCGCTCAAGCTGAGCGGCTCCTATTTTTACTTAGCCCTGATTAAACCGTTCGCGACAACTGAGTTAATCGCCGGGTAACTAGCCCCGAAACGGCAAGAATTTCTGCACAGTATCCAGCAATTTAAGGTAGCGTTTTTGTGCATTTAGCCAAAGATAAACGGCTGAGCGACTCAGCGGTACGGATGTGCAGGTTGTTTGCACAATACGGCTGTGCCATAACTGGCGGTACTTTTGTTGTAAGGCCTTTTTTTGCTGCCAAAATGAGTCGTCAAGGTTGCCTTTACCAAAATGCTGGAGATGGAAATCGATCACGTAGGCTTCGTAGCCTAGGTGCTCGGCTTGCAGACAAATATCTGTGCCGTAAAAATGAAATCCCTGTAAATCGCCAGAAAAACCCAAATTTTTTGTAGCGCGCAGTAGCAAAAAATTCTCATCCAGACTGTGCACCCTCAAGGGCAATTTGCCCACACGGGTATCTTCACCATGAGGATCTGAAATACGGATCGCCAAGCGGTCACGCGCCACACCACCGGCGTTGCCACAAACAGCCCAGCGCGGATGCTTTTGATTCAGCTCTGCTAAACAGGATTCAAGACTATCGCGCCGATCAATCGCCAGAATATCCTGATGACACAAAATGATGTACTCGCCGCGCGCTTTATAAATAACCTGATTGAGTCCTTGATACGCATCCAGCTGGTTACCCTGGGTGTTGTCTACTTCTAAAAACTCACAATCCGACTCGGTAAAACCGCTTGACCTAAAAGAGTCGCGCATGCGGTGATACATATCCCAATCAGTAATGAGAGTGCCAAAGGTGAAAATAATCGCCACAATTTTTCCTCAAAAAAGACCGCTTGCTAAAGGCGCAATAACCTAAAATTCGCAAACGCCCAAACCGAAACAACACAATGCTTTTGAGCACCCTACAAAAAATGAGTTCACCGTGGAAACCATTCGCGTAACAACACTGCCGCTCGCCAAGGGGGCATGCGTCATCGACCTGGGCGCTGGGGAAGGTCGACACAGCCATGCGCTGGGTTTTTACCGCCCCGACCTGCATATCTATGCAGTGGATTTGATGGCCGGGAATCTAGCTTGTGGCAAGGAAAAAGGCGAGGCCTTTTTTGCCGCTTGCGGCCTGGCACCTCAGCTGATGTATTGCCAAGCAAATGGCCTGCAGCTGCCCTTTGCCGATGCGTCGATCGACTGCCTGATTTGCTCAGAAGTGTTAGAACATGTTGAAGACTATATCGGCCTCATTGCCGAAGCCTACCGAGTCCTGAAGCCTGGCGGCTATTTCGCCGTCAGCGTTCCTCGCGCCTGGCCCGAACGTCTCTGCTGGTGGCTATCGCCTGCTTATCATCAGGTAGAGGGGGGGCATATTCGCATTTTTGATGCGCGTGCTCTGGCAAGCGACATCAGCGCCATGGGCTTTGCGTGCCAGGCGCGCTATGCTGCTCACGCGCTGCATGTGCCTTACTGGTGGCTGCGCTGCCTTTTTGGGTCTCAGGGTGAGAATGCCTGGCCCTGTCGGCTCTATCATCGTTTTCTGGTGTGGGATCTCTTGACCAAGCCGCGCATCACGCGCTGGCTTGAAGCCTGCCTCAACCCGGTATTCGGGAAAAGCTGCGTCTGGCATTTTGTTAAACATTCACCACCCCCCGCCTAACGGATACTTTATGGCTTTTATCCCGACACTCGGCTCTCGCAGACTCCATCGCGACGATCTCGCCCGGGCCGCCACCAGCATCCAACGTTTACAGCGACCCGATGGCGCCATTGTTTGGCATCCAGCGGGCAAGTTGGACCCGTGGGATCACGTCGAGGCGGCTATGGGCCTTGCCATCATGGGCAATTGGCCCGCTGCCGAGCGGGCATTTGCGTGGCTCGCCGCCAATCAACGGCCAGAGGGTAGCTGGCAGCGCGCCTACTTCACCGACAGCGAGCCGCCCGGTACCGAAACCCATTTTGTGGCCTATGTGGCGACCGGCATTTGGCACTATTTTTTAGTCACCGGTGATCAGAACTTTTTACAGACCTACTTTGCCGTGGCAAAACAGGCGCTCAATTTTGTGTTGCAGTTTCAAACCGCTGATGGCGACATTGCCTGGGCACTGGATGCAGACGGCAGAGCCCAACCGGACGCCCTTCTGACCGGTTGCAGCTCCATTGCGCAGTCCTTGGCCGCTGGCATCTGCGCCGCTGAGCGACTGGGGGAGGACACTACGGCCTGGCGCCAAGCCTGGCGACAACTGCGCGACGCGCTATTACATAAACCCGAGCGCTTTGACCGCACCTGGCCCAGCAAGGCGCGCTTTGCAATGGACTGGTACTACCCGATTTTGGCGGGCCTCTACCCGCCTGTGGCGGCGCAAGCGCGGTTGTCTGCGCGATTTGACGAGTTTGTCGTCACAGGCCTCGGCTGCCGCTGCGTGAGTGACGAGCCTTGGGTTACCATGGCTGAAACCGCTGAGCTCGTCATGGCTCTTGTCGCCGCCGGCGACAGAGCAAAAGCCGAAACCCTGTTCGACACCCTGGCGCAATGGCAAGACCAGGACGGTGGTTTTGTTATGGGGTATGTCTTTCGCGATCAGGCCATCTGGCCGGACGACAAAACCAGCTGGACAGCCGGTGCCGTGATTTTAGCCGCCGATGCCCTCTGGAATCTGACCCCAGCAAGCACCTTATTCACCCAACCCCTGCTGACGCCTCTTGGTGAGCGGTTGTTATGAGCGGAAGCCAGCTGCTGTTAGAAGCAAATATGAGACCCTCAGTATGCATTCCATCTTTTCCGAATTTGCGCTCTTATTGATGATGGCCGCCTCCGCAGGGGTGGTCTCACTCTGGTTGCGCCAGCCGGTGCTGATTGCCTATATCGTCATTGGCATCATTGCAGGCCCGGCTGTTCTTGGCGTGGCCACAGCTCATGAGCAAATCGACCTGCTGGCGCAGATCGGTGTGGCGGTGCTGCTGTTTGTGGTGGGATTGAAGCTGGATTTACAACACATACGCCACCTGGGGCCAGTTGCACTGGCGACGGGCCTGGGGCAGCTCACTTTCACCATTGTCATCGGGTTTTTACTGATACTGGCGATGGGCAAAGGCTGGATGGAGGCCTTGTATGTTGCCGTCGCACTGACCTTCTCCAGTACCATTATCATCGTCAAGTTGTTGTCGGATAAGCGCGAAATCGACTCATTGCATGGCCGAATTGCCGTAGGCTTTTTGATTGTTCAAGACTTGGCCGTCGTCATTGCGATGATGGTGATGAGCACCTTGCGTAGCGATGGGGGCGAGGGCTCCTGGCTGGATCTGCTCGAATCTTTGGCGCTGCGAATCGGCATAGCCGTGGTCGGCATCTATGTGCTTATGCGCTATCTGCTGCCCAGAATCGTGGCGCGCATGGCCCAGTCTCAAGAATTGCTGTTGATTTTTGCCATTGCCTGGGGCACAGGCCTCGCGGCTCTTGGCGAGTGGGCGGGATTTTCCAAAGAAGCCGGTGCCTTTTTGGCCGGATTTTCGCTGGCATCGACCCAGTACCGCGACGCCATCAACGCGCGCCTCACCGGCATTCGGGACTTTTTGCTGCTGTTCTTTTTTATTGGTCTCGGCGCCAAACTGGATTTTTCGACCCTCGGTGATCAGGTGCTGCCCGCTATTGGCTTGTCGCTGTTTGTGTTGATTGGCAACCCGCTGATAGTACTCGCGATCATGGGGTTTATGGGCTATCGCAAGCGTACGGGTTTTCTCTGCGGCCTGACGGTGGCCCAGATTTCCGAGTTTTCGATCATTTTTGTCGCCATGGGGATCGCCATGGGGCATATCACAGATAGCGCCCTGGGGCTGACTACCCTGGTAGGCCTGATCACCATCACCCTGTCCACCTATATGATTTTGTACTCCCACCGTCTTTATGACACCTTGGCGCCTTGGCTCGGCCTGTTTGAACGCAAAACCCCTTTTCGTGAATTGGCAGTGGAAACCGAGCCGCATGATTTGAAGGAAGTGGATGTCATGGTGGTGGGGCTCGGCCGTTACGGTGGGCGCCTCGCTTTGGCCTTGCAACAAGCGGGCTTACGGGTATTGGGGGTGGAGTTTGACCCAGAGGTCGTCATGCAGATGCGGCGCCAGGGCCTTGCGGTACATTATGGTGACGGCACAGAAGGCGAGCTGCTGGCCAGCCTGCCGCTCAACAAAACCCGCTGGCTGGTCAGCACCCTACCAGACACCCAAACCAACCGCGATTTTTTGCGTGCGCTGCAACAGATGCCGTTTGATGGCCAGGTCGCCGTGGTCGCGCGCGAGGAAAGCGAGGCAGCCTTGCTTGCACCACTTGGCAACCCGACCCTGCTTTACCCGATGCGCAACGCCATCGATTATGCCGTCGACACTCTCACTCGCCTGATTCAACACCCAAAGGCCTAAGACCTTTGGCAGGTTAGGTTAACCGATCACCCTAATGGCGGCACTGATTTGCCTTGGCGGGCATAGAAGTCCGCGACGAATACTTCCAGCGCATTTTGCTCAATGGCTGCACGAATATCTCGCATCAGCCGCTGGTAAAAATGCAGGTTATGAATCGTATTGAGGGTAGCGCCCAGCATTTCCCCGCATTTATCAAGGTGGTGCAGGTAGGCGCGCGAGAAATTTTGGCAGGTATAGCAGTCGCAGCCTTCCTCAATCGGCAAGGTGCTGTGACGGTGCTGTGCATTGCGCAGTTTGAGCACGCCCTGATAGGTAAATAAGTGGGCATTGCGCGCATTGCGTGTGGGCATGACACAGTCAAACATATCAATGCCCCGTCGCACGGCTTCGACAATATCCTCCGGCTTGCCAACGCCCATGAGATAGCGGGGTTTATCGGCCGGCATCCGGGGGGCGAGATGGTCTAGCACCCGGATCATATCGGCTTTGGGCTCGCCCACGCTCAAACCACCTATGGCGTAACCATCAAACCCAATGGCTTCGAGCCCTGCAAGCGACTCAGTGCGCAGGGCCTCGTACATACCGCCTTGCACTATGCCAAAGAGCGCACTCGGATTGCTGCCATGTGCCGCCCGGCTACGCGCCGCCCAACGCAAGGAGAGCTGCATTGAATCCCGCGCCTGCTCGTAAGTGGCGGGATAGGGGGTACATTCATCAAAAATCATCACGATATCGCTGCCGAGCGCGGCCTGCACCGCCAGGGCACGCTCTGGGCTCAGGGCCACTTTGCTGCCATCAATGGGGGATCGAAACACCACACCCTCTTCGGAAATTTTGCGCAGAGCGCCAAGGCTAAACACCTGAAAACCGCCAGAATCGGTCAAGATCGGGCCTTGCCACTGCATAAAATCATGCAGATCGCCATGGGCTTTAATCACGTCGGTGCCGGGGCGCAACATCAAGTGAAAGGTATTACCAAGCAGTATCTCGGCACCGGTATCTTTCACCTGATGCGGCGTAAGCCCTTTGACGGTGCCATAAGTACCCACTGGCATGAAGGCCGGGGTTTGCACGGTGCCGCGCGGGAACTGCAAGGCACCGCGCCGCGCCAACGCATTGACCGACCTGTCGGCTGAAGTGGCTTGGCGGGTAAACTGCATAAATGACATCAATAGGGTCCCTGTAGTACGGCTTGAGGATTGTGGGTGATCCACATGGCGTCGCCAAAACTGAAAAACCGGTAGCGACTCGCCACCGCATGTGCATAAGCCTTGCGAACGGATTCATACCCAGCAAAGGCCGAGATCAGCATCAATAGGGTCGATTGTGGCAAGTGGAAATTGGTGATGAGCGCATCCACGACCTGAAAGCGGTAACCCGGATAAATAAAAATCCCAGTATCGCCACAAAAAGGCTGCAACACACCCGATGCCGCCGCTGTCTCCAAGCAGCGCACGCTCGTGGTGCCCACGGCGATCACTCGCCGACCAGCCAGGCGCGCGGCAGCGACCTGATCGACCAGCTGCTGGCTGAGCTGCATCCATTCCGTGTGCATAACATGATCACGAATCGCCTCAGTGCGCACCGGCTGAAAGGTCCCTGCGCCGACATGCAAGGTCACAAAACCGATATCCACGCCCTGTGCGGTCAAGTCTGCCAATAGCGCTTCGTCAAAATGCAACCCGGCTGTGGGAGCAGCCACGGCGCCAGGCTCCGCGGCATAGACCGTTTGATAGCGGGTGTCGTCTTCTTCTGTATCAGGGCGATCGATATAGGGCGGCAGCGGCATATGCCCACAGGCATCCAGGATCGACAAAATCGGCTCGTCGGTTTCCACACAAAATAAGTCGCCTTCGCGCCCCGTGACCCAGGCCTCAAAGGCGGCATCGCCCTCGCCCAGCCACAGACCCGTGCCCGCCTTAGGGGCTTTGCTCGCACGCAAGTGCACGAGTGCCTTAGTCTCACTGGTGATGCGCTCAATTAACATCTCAACCGCACCACCCGTCGCTTTTCGGCCAAACACGCGAGCTTTGAGCACGCGCGTATTGTTAAACACCACTAAATCGCCCGGTTGCAGCTGGGTCAGAATGTCGCGAAACAGGCCATCTTTCAGCTCGCCTGAGGGGCCATCCAGTTGCAACAAACGGCTTTGTGACCGGCAAGACAAAGGCGCCTTGGCGATCAGCTCGGGCGGCAGGTCATAATCAAAATCAGATAGTTTCATCGGTAAGATCGTTTCATCGGTAAAGTACCCTGGCCTGGGCCAGCACCCTCACATCCGAGTCAGGTCGCTGGCCAGAGGCCTAGCGTGACGGCGGGAATCAACTCGTTAGGGGTGTCTTCAGACGGTTCGCTGCGGTCGAGTTTGAGATTGACAAAATCAAACAGCTCGCGATCGGCCAGCTGTGTTTTGGAGACCCGCTGCAGCGAATTAAAAATATTGTCAACCCGCCCCGGCTGCTCACGTTCCCAACCCTGAAGCATGGCTTTTATGGCTTGGCGTTGCAGATTTTCTTGCGAGCCGCAGAGATTGCAAGGAATAATCGGGAAGCCCCGGTGAGCGGCATAGCGTGCGATATCCGACTCTTTGCAATAAGCCAAGGGGCGAATCACGATATTGCGTTTGTCGTCCGACAGCAGCTTGGGTGGCATTGCCTTTAGCCGGCCGGCATGAAAAAGATTCAAAAACAAGGTCTCGACTATGTCATCGCGATGATGGCCAAGCGCCATTTTGGTGGCGCCAATTTTTTCCGCAAAACCATAGAGGGTGCCACGGCGCAGGCGCGAACAGAGTCCGCAGGTTGTTTTTCCTTCTGGAATCACCGACTTGACCACACTGTAGGTGTCTTTTTCGATGATGTGGTACTCGATACCCAGTTTGTCGAGATAGCGCGGCAGAACCTCTTCGGGAAAACCCGGTTGTTTTTGGTCCATATTGACGGCGACCAGGTCAAATTTAACCGGTGCAATTTTTTGCAATGACAAGAGCAAATCCAAGAGGGTGTAGGAATCCTTGCCCCCCGACAAACACACCATGACGCGGTCACCCGCCTCAATCATGTTGTAATCCAGAATGGCGTTCGCCGTCAGCCGTCGCAACCGCTTTTGCAGCTTATTAAATTCATAACGGGTTTTAATATCGCCAGCAGTCTCTGCACTTGGGCAATCGGGTTGAACAAACAGCGGGGCGGACATAACAAACTCCAGCGGGGGCAGGCGACAAAACGCGCCATTGTACGAGCCTGCGAAGAGGGCGCAAGCCTCGTAGGATCAAAGACCGTCGTGACTGGCTCCTGGCCCTGCCGCAAACCCGACAATCTCTGGCGCAAGACCCTGTGGCGACAGGTATCTCAGCAGACCCTTAGCGACGCCAAACCCGCAAAGCAGCCCTAAAACCCCCAGCGCCAGCTGCGCTGCGTCCGACATTCGACCGGCGGCAGCAATGCCAACCAGTAAACCGATCAGGGGAACCAGATAGGCAATGAGACTGGCACTGCGCAAGGCCTTGCCAGAAATCGCCACTGTCACCGAGTCCCCCACTTGGTAGGCATCTCCCGGCGCAACGGGAATGGGTAACAGCGTCTGGCTCTGCAAACGCGATACCGCCGAGCTGATGCAACCGGCCTGGGCTTCACAACCTCCACAGCCGGCACCTTTAGTAATCGCCACCACCCAGGTGTTCCCTTCGCGTGCCAAAACAATACCCTGCTCCAATAGCCGAGCATCATCGTAGGCAGCGGAAGCATTTGAAGCTGTGCTGAAAGAATTTGAAGCTGCGCTTTGATCAGGGAGCGACATAGGCCACGGATGCCGCAATGCGCTGCGCGGTCGGCAGCGGGATTTCGCCCACGACGGCGACCTTAAAGGACGTGTGATCACGCGCGGCCAGCGTCAGGGCTGCCACTGTGGCACCGCGCTGCAAAACGCCGACAGCGGGCGAAACCTGCATCAACGGGCGAATGACCAGCGAAAAGGTGGCTAGCCCATCGCTAAACACCATAAAAAGCCCCTCCCCTTGCATTTTGGAGTGTTTGAGGTGAAAACCCGCCGGCAACCACCGCACCTGCCAGCCCTGGTTGTGAGCGAGACTGGCCTGGATAGGTGGCTTGCAAATACGCGAGGGCGACAAGGTTTTCCAGCTCAAATGAGGGCTATCCAACACGGGGCTCGCGTCAGGTATCGGGCTTTTTTCCGGTAAGCGTTGCACTAACTGGAAGCGCTCAAGAATCTGGCCTGTGGCACTTTGTAATGTCATCAAGTGAGGGAAAGCGGTTTCAGGATCTACGCCAAAGGTCATACCGAGGCGCGCGTCATCGAGCGGTATCAACTTCAAAAGCAGGACGTTTTTATCCGCAACCCGGCGCTGTCCCTGCCATTGCACCTGATAAAAAGCTCGCCAAGCCGGGAGGTTTTGGGGGCCTGATTGACAGCTGAGCGCTGAAAAAATGCGCCGGTAACTTCTCGGCGAACCACTGAGGTGCCTCAGGGTTTCCTGCTCCTGTCCATCTAGCCGTTGGGGGCTTAGCAGGACGGTTTCCAAGGGGCCGCCGTACTCATATGTCATAAGGCCAGAGAGGGGTTTCTGTTGGATTGCCGCCAACATTTTCAGGAGCCAGCGATCGGCTTCTGCCTCCACTAGCGGCGGCGCTTCGGGCTCGGCCTGTGTCGGCGCAACTGGCTCTGCGAGCGCTGCAGTGACGCATCCAACCCCTAAAATGCCAACACCTAAAACACAGCGCAAAACAGCGCTAAACATGGGTTATTGTGCCTTCATACTATTGTGCCTTCATACTGGCCGCTCGCGCCAAGGGCAGCAAGCCGAAAGGCCCCTGCTCAGCGGTCATTTCGGCATGGTGCAGCAACAGCTGTTGAACTTCAGCGTCAATCATTTCTTGATTGACGTAGACATCGGCCTGTTCAGGATAGGTCGACGCAGAAGGGGTCGACAAAGACAAGCTGACATTGCGGGCCAAAGGCGTTGGGAGACTAAAGCCAGCCGGGGCCGTTTGAACGGGATCCACCGCTGGCGCAACCGCGAGACTCGGGGCAACCGTATTCGGCTTTGTCTGATCTAAACCCACTATCGCTACCAAAGCGACGCTCGCTGCTAAAGCGCCTTGCATCACCAAGCGTTGCCAAGAGCGGGATCTAGGCTGATTGGGTTCTACCACAGGCGATGCCAGCGTAGCCTCGGCAGCCTTTTGAGGCGCGGGAGATGGGGTTTCAGGCCGATAAGTGGGCTCTGCTGCCAAGGCTGCCGAAATGCGTGACGACAGGTCAACCAGTCGGAGATCGGATGGATTGGCCTGGGACTGCATCAGCGCCTGAGCGCGGGTATAGCGTTCACAGTGCTGCCGCAAGCTGGCATCTGGTTCAGTCAGCATCTCGACCAAACGACGCTGCTCAAAGGCACTGGCTTCGCCATCGAGCCAGGCCGAGAGTGCCTCGAGTCGGGTATCGCTTGGACCCAACGTATCGCGTGGGGAAAAAACGTCTTTTGAATGCGTCATACCAACCTCGAAACCTTAACGAATATAGGGGCGAATGTGTTTATCGATGGCTTCTCGCGCCCGGAAAATACGCGAGCGCACTGTGCCAATAGGGCATCGCATGGCGACAGCAATGTCCTCATAGCTCAAACCGTCCAGTTCGCGCAGGGTGATGGCTCGGCGTAAATCGGGGGCCAAATCATCAAGGGCTGTCACTATGGCCGCTTGGAGTTGATGGGTGGCCATTTGCCCCTCTGGGCTCTCATTGTCGTGTAAGGCTTCGGCGCCCTCGTAAAAATCGGCGTCGTCGGCATCAACGTCTGCCGTTGGGGGGCGGCGCCCGCGCGACAACAAATGGTTTTTACTGGTGTTGACCGCAATGCGATATAACCAAGTATAAAACTGGCTATCGCCTCGAAAATGCGGCAGAGCACGGTAGGCTTTGATAAAGGTTTCTTGCGTAATATCCTGCGCTTCTGCTGCATCGCGCACGAAGCGGTTGGCAACACTTTGAATACGGTATTGATACTTGAGGACCAGCGCATCAAAGGCGCGCTTGTCGCCTTGTTTGACACGCTCAACCAGCGCGTCGTCGACGCCATCGCGCACAGTCTGCGCATCCGGCATCTCATCCGTAGGGGTAACTAACATGGCTCTAGAATCCTCTGTTGCCTGCCTCACAGGCTTGGAGGCGGATTTCGGCGCCAAGAAGCTCTCCAGGGCCAAGGGTATAGACGAATGCATTTGAGCGACTGGGGCACTGGACGCCAAGACCGCATCGCTATTTTGGTGCTCGAGTGGCTTTGCCGCAACACCCGGATTGTGACCCGCCGGTGGTATCGCGACGCCGTGAACCGTTGCAAGTGCCAACATAATAACCTCTCCCCCTTAAAGACCCCACTGCGACTGAATCTTTTTGCAAAAGTTCATCGTATCGATAACGCTAAATGGGTTTTGGCGGTTGGCGCTTGGGGGCGCCGTTTGGCGCGATTATCATTGCACCGGGCGAACACGGCTGCATTGCGGCCCGTGATTAAGCCCTTGATAATGGCGAGCCTACCCGAATGACTATCCGCATCGTTTAATCTTCCGCTATTCCCGTTCCCGAGGACAACCTAGTGCCCAAATCCCGCTCCACTCAGCCTCAGCAGCGCCCAACTCACACTCACGGCGCCGATGTTCTTGTCATCGGTAGCGGTGCTGCCGGCCTCAGTGTGGCCCTACATCTGGCTGAGCACGCCAAGGTAATAGTGTTAAGCAAAGGCGCCTTGACGGAGGGCTCCACCTGGTACGCGCAAGGCGGCATAGCGGCGGTGCTGGACGATGCCGACTCCACCGAATCCCACGTCAAAGACACATTGGATGCCGGTGCCGGCCTGTGTCACAAGGAAGCGGTCGAATTTACCGTCTCGCGCAGCAAGGGCGCGATTGAATGGCTGGTGGGCTTGGGCGTTGACTTCACGCGCAGTGAAGCAGGCGAATTTCACCTGACGCGCGAAGGCGGTCACAGCCACAGACGTATTATCCATAGCGCCGATGCCACCGGACGGGCCGTACACTCAGGCTTGCTTGGGCAAGCACTCAAGCACCCGAATATCGAATTGCTGGAATCGCGCGTCGCCATCGATTTGATTCGCCAACCTGACCCCATGAGCGCAACACTGCGCTGCGTGGGCGCTTATGTGCTCGATAAAACCCAAGACCACATAGAATGCTTCACGGCCAAAGCGGTGGTGCTGGCAACAGGCGGCGCCAGCAAGGTGTACCTTTATAGCTCCAATCCCGACAGCGCCAGTGGCGACGGCATCGCCATGGCCTGGCGCGCAGGCTGTCGCGTCGCCAATATGGAATTCAATCAATTTCACCCCACCTGCTTGTATCACCCCAAGGCCAAGTCATTTTTAATCACCGAGGCTCTACGCGGCGAAGGGGCGGTTTTGAAACGACCCGATGGCGAGCGGTTTATGCCGGCGTTTCACCCAGCCGCTGAGCTGGCGCCACGCGATGTCGTTGCCCGAGCCATCGATCACGAAATGAAGCGCCTCGGTGCGCCTTGCATGTACCTGGATATCAGCCACCGCAGTGCAGAATTCCTGCAAAATCACTTTCCAACCGTCAAAGATCAATGTCTGAAATTTGGTATTGATATCACCCAAGAGCCGATACCCGTAGTACCCGCCGCGCACTACACCTGCGGTGGCGTTATGGTCAACACGCTTGGTCAGACTGACCTGGCTCAGCTCTATGCCGTGGGAGAAACCTCCTTCACCGGCTTGCACGGCGCCAACCGCATGGCCAGCAATTCACTGCTTGAATGCATTGTCTACGCGCAGTCGACTGCCGAGGATATTCGCCAGCGCCTGGCTACAACACCAGACCCAGCGCCCTGTAAACCCTGGGATGAAAGCCAAGCGACCGACTCGGACGAAGACATTGTGATCTACCACAATTGGGATGAAATTCGGCGCTGCATGTGGGACTACGTGGGCATTGTGCGCACTCAAAAGCGATTAGAGCGCGCCCTGCGCCGCATTGAACTGCTGCAAACCGAGATCCAGGAGTACTACACCAATTACAAAATCAGCAGCGATCTCTTGGAGTTGCGCAATCTTGCCATGGTCGCTGAATTGATTATTCGCTCAGCCAAAATTCGCAAAGAGAGTCGAGGGCTGCACTATTCACTCGACTACCCACACTTAAGTGACAGCGCACAAGACACCCTGCTGGTACCCGCCAATCTTGCCAGCCAGCCGATTTTTGTACGTTAGACACTTTTTGTACCTTAGACGCTTTTGTGCCTTAGACGCCATGTCAGTTTTGTACGCTGCATGAGCTTTGCACCTTAGGTACTCACGCCCTGATACAGCTCACCCGCTCGCACACCGAAAGCTTGGTGCCTAAACTGAGTAAACTGATGGCGATCTGGCCAATCTCGTCGGTATTTTTTGAGGGTAACGCACTTATTTTTGACCGCAACTGGCTTAAACTGCGGCCCCTTTCGCCCGTTCACACAAGGGGCAGCCTTGTCTTGAGGAGATCGCCAGTGGCACCCTGTTTGCGTATAACCTGCTTCCTCGCATCCACACTGGTGGCCGAGTTTGCCTATGGCGCCAACTTCGGCATCTACGATGCAAGAAGCCATGCCATGGCCGGCACCGCTGTCGCCGCAGGATCGCCACTGATGGCGGCGGGTTACAATCCTGCCATATTGGCGCTCGGCTCCGAAGATGAAGACAAAAGTCGCAATGGTCGCTATGTGTTTCCCTCCGCCACCGCCAATCTTGCGCAGGTTGCACTGGATGCGCTGGACGTGGTGGATAAAGAGCTGGACATTGTGTTTGATCTGGCCTTGGATGAATACAACGCCAGAGCCTCGACGGAGAATTCTGTCGGCGCCACCGAAGCGGCTGTCGGCGCCGCCTCAGCCGCGCGCGACTTGGAAGCGGCTCTGATCGATCTTGCCAACAAAGCCATTTACGGCCAATCATTTGCGCCTGTCATCGCCATCAGCGAGCCCGGCAATCGCTCTGGCGGTGCCTTTTATCTGGCCAACAGAATAGAAGCCGGTGGCCGCAGTTTTGTGCCAGATGCCGATATTGCCTTGTTTAAAAACTATGTGGCTGCACTCGAGCACGTCGGTCGCGGCGGCGACTGGCGCGACTATCGCGATATTTTTGATGATGAACGAATAGATGGCAGCCTCTATGACGAGGATCCGCCACCGCCACTGCGCGATCCCTTTGATGACATCAGCTCGCGGGCTGATTTTAGTGGCTTAATCATCAATGAAGTCGCCGTTGCCGGCGCTTGGGCCCTGGACTTACCGCGCATTCGAGTTGCCGCAGGCTTTACACCCAAAGTGATGCAGATACGCGTCTTTGATAAATCGCGCGAAGTCGACGACGAAGAGTTGAATCTCAACACCAGCTTTAAACAGCATCTGCAGTTTAATCTGGATATCGGCTGGCTGATTGCGTTTGATAATGGTTTAAAGGTGGGCTATAGCGGCAAGGATCTTGTAACCCGCGCCTACAGTACGGATATTGGTACGCGAGTTAAACTCGAGTCAAAACACCGGCTGGGAATGGCCTTTGCGTATGACTCAGGCGAGATCGGCTTTGATTTTGACATGAAAAAAAATCAACCCGTGCGGTCAGAAGGCGTGACACAAATGCTATCCCTGGGGCTTGAGCACAGACTCATTAAAGCGCTTGCACTGCGCTGTGGTTATGCATGGGATTTAGAGGGCAACCGGGACCCTGTCGCCGCAGCCGGTCTCGGCTTGCGCCTGTGGCGACTGGAGTGGGATCTCAGCTATCAGCGCAGCGACGACGAACAGGGCGCATCCTTTCAAACCAGCTGGATGTTTTAATCAATACGAATCAATCCGTTAATGTCGACGGGCTGGATTTTTACCGTTATAAAAAACGTCCATTCTTATTGCGGCACGACAAACGGCTGAGCTCTCCTGTTGACGCAGGCTATAGTCAAACAGTGAGCAGATTGACTCACAGCACTGTTATCTATTCACGTGTTTTTCACGGGGGTTGTCATGCCTGTCTCATCACCGATTCTCGATTTTTTGCAATCGCGGAACATTCACTTTCAGCTGCATGATGCCCCGCAAGACAGCATCCGCCAGCCCGCTGCCGGGCTTGTGAAGTCGGTCTTGTTAAAAGATGAACAAGGCTTGATTCAAGCGCTGATTCCTTGGAATAGCATGATAGATCTTGACATGCTCACCAAAGAGTGGGGCCGGGATGCACTCGCACTGCCGTGGCCTCAGCAGCAAGCGCTGCTGGCTCAGCAAGGGTTAAATCGTGTCCCAGCGATTCCACAATGGCAAAATGCGACCACACTGGTCGACAGTCAGCTGTTGCAGCACACCCAGCTGTGGCTGGAAACGGGTGATCAAGCCGCGTTTTTGGAAGTCAAACGCGATGATTTTTGCAGCATGATTCAAGCGGCGAATGTCGGGCGTTTTACACTTCCCGTTCCAACAATTCACGAAGACCCTGCGGACGATCGCGATCAAATCATGCAATCGCTCCAACGTTTCACCAAACTGCGTATAAAACAACGTCTGGAAGACACCCTGGAGTTGCCCCCACTGCCGGACACAGCTCGGCAAATTATTCGCTTGCGCGCCAATGCCAACGCGGACATCAGCGATTTGACTGAAATCGTTGAGTTGGACCCGTCGCTTGCAGCCCAGGTTGTAAGCTGGGCCGCGTCTCCCTATTATTCAGCGCCCGGCAAAATCAAATCCGTTCACGATGCCATAGTGCGTGTCCTGGGGTTTGATATGGTGCTGAACTTAGCTCTTGGTTTGGCCTTGGGCAAAACACTCAGTCATTCGGCGATGTCACAGCAGCAGCTCGATAACTATTGGCAACAGTCCGTCCGTATGGCTGCCATAGTGGAAGGTTTGGTCACGAGCATTCCCCGCGAACACAGACCCGCTTTTGGCATGTCCTACCTCGCAGGTCTTTTATCCAATTTTGGGGAACTCGTCCTGGCGGAGGTATTCCCGCCTTACTTCTCAGCCATAAAACGCACACACGAGGCTAACCCGCACATAGTCAGTGTGGCCGCAGAAAAAGCCACCCTGGGTGTTGGCAGCCACCAGATTGCCAGCTGGTTGCTCGAAACCTGGAATATGCCGCGCGAGGTGATTCTCGGCATCCGGCAACAATTTAATCCGGATTATAAAGGCGAGCATTCAGAGTATGCGCAGCTCTTGTTTGTCGCCCAACAGCTATTACTTAAACACGAAAAAGGCTTGCGACAAGCCTGTGCCATCCCCTTGCAGATCTACGAACGACTACACCTGTCCGCTGAAACCGCTGAAGTCACTGTCAGCAATGTTTTGAGTGCAAGCCATGATCTGAGGGCTATAGCGGCAAAGATGGCAGGCTAGATAAGACGAAACCTATCTAGCCGCAAAAGCCATTTCGATCCAATCACCCGTAGGCAGCTGTTTTGAAAAGGGTGGTTGTTTAAACAGTATCTTGCCGTATAATACTGTTTAAACAACCACCCCTTTTGGTGCCCTATGTCTGTTACATCCTATAAGCTGACAGAAAAACAGCAGCGCGTGCTCACTGTTATCAAACAACACATCGAGCAATACGGCAGCCCGCCTACGCGCGTTGAACTGGCCGACATTTTGGGGTTTCGTTCACCCAATGCTGCTGAAGAGCATATCAAAGCTCTGGCCCGCAAAGGCGCAATAGAGATTGTCGAGGGCGCCTCGCGCGGCATCCGATTACCCGATGAGGTGAGAGGGCTACCGATAGTCGGGCGTGTTGCAGCGGGACACCCCATTTTGGCAGCCGAGCACATTGAGGATTACGCCCCCATCCCCGCCTCGTTTTTTAATCCACCCGCAGATTATTTACTGGAAGTAACCGGCTTCAGTATGCAAGACGCTGGGATACTGCCGGGTGATTATGTCGCCGTACACCAATTAGCTACGGCCAAGAACAACGACATCGTCATTGCCCGCATTGAAGACGAGGTCACGATTAAACGATTCCGGCGCAATGGTACTGAAGTAATGCTTTTGCCTGAGAATGTCGATTTTTCGCCTATTAAAATTGATCTACGTAAAGATCCGTTTTGTATTGAAGGCATTTGTGTCGGCGTGATTCGCAGGAGTTAAAACCATGAGTGCTTCAGATTTCATTTTTTTACCCGCCGCCCCAAATACACATTCAGCCTCCCCGCGCATCGGCGAGATTTTACTGAGCGACAGCCTCGGTGCTAGCCATCCGCAAAATTACATGACACTCGCCATGCTGGCTCATCTAAGTCATGAGCACAAAAAACCATCACAACACAGCCGTTGGCTGACCTGGATTTGCTGCCAAAGTGTCAGCAAGACCGCCTTAATGCAATTCGATTTTGATTTAGAAGGCTTGAGAATTCTGCATCCTAAAAATACAGATTCGTTCTTTAATTTATTCCAACTCGCCTTAAAGGCAGGCACCAGCCATACGGTGGTGCTGCACAGCCACCGTTTCACAGCCAGCCAAATGTTTTGCCTTGAGCAGGCGGCCATAGTGGGGCAAAGTCGTGGTTTGGTGATTGGGACTTTGTGATACCGCCTTCCCGGGCAAGGCTGTTAGTTGCCGCATTTTTTAACCTGAACCTTGCAAAATCACGCATTTTCAGAGTTAATTCAATACGTCAGAAGGATTTAGTTAGCGCCGGGCTAATAGCATAAAAAGCCGCAAGCACTAAGGATCCAATCCGGATAAGCGTGTCGTTCCGGTTTTTCCCTCCACACCAGGAACAAAATAAAAGCTGCCCCCTTCATGCCCGGCCTCTCGAACAGGACGCATTTCTGGCCTTTGCAAGACCGCCAACGATTGTGCCCGCTGTGTAACTGCGAGCGCGATTTTTGAAAACAGCTGACTGTCTCGTAGTGGTTGGCTATTGTTTTCCAAGGTGCTAATCAAAGCGCCTGCAAAGAGCGAATGAGAGGTCTTATTGCCATCCAACACGGGCCTGACGCCACCGGACGAAATCACGATACGCGCTCGACGCGCCAAGCTGGACTCGAGCGTTGCGCGCGAGACACCCGCCTCACTCAAGCCCAACAAGTAAGGGCTTTTTTCGTCCCCTAAAAAACCGGCGTAACAGGAGTCTGCCAACAACAAAATTCGCTTCGCAGGAATTCTATCGAGATGGTCACTGATGACCGAATTATTGAGCCAATGGGTAATATTTCCAGGCTCCGCATCCACAGGCAGCCAGTAACCACGCTCTTTCTGGCTGGCGCCAACCTTGGCCACTTCACCGTGGCCTGCGTAAAAAATCAGTAAATTATCCTCTGGCGTCAACGTCTGACCCAGTTGATTGAGCGCATGCAGTATTTGTTTTTCAGAGGCATTAATGAGCAGCTGGGTTGAAAATTGGTAACGGGTTTCAAGGAGAGTCTGCAAACGTTTTGCATCGGCGATGGGCGACTGGAGCCTGTCTAAATAGTGGTAATCCTGGTTGCCAATAATCAGCGCATAAAACCGACCAAAGGCTACACCCTCATAGAGAGCAGGCTCAGGCGCCGGCAGAGCACTTTGACGGGGAGAATCCATTGCTGAAAACCGCCTATAGGCCAAGGTCATCTCACCCAGATGTTGCTCAAGTTGGATACGTTCTTGAACCGATTGCGCATAAAGTGCTGTGGCAGCGGCTAACTCAGCCGCTTGCTGCGCATTGTCGCTATCTAGGGCGGCAATTTTTGCGGCCTGCGCTTTTTGTTTAGCATCCAATTGGGCAATGATTGTTTGCTGCTGCAGTAGATCCTGCTGCAAACGACTCAACAGGTGTTGGGGGATCAGCTGAGTCTGGTCATCCAGCGCTGCCGCTTTGCGATACCACTCCATAGCAGCCAGTAGGTTCTGCTCCACACCCAGCCCCGTTTCCAAGAGTGCGCCCAAATTCACCTGCGCACGGGCCAAACCCTGCTCTGCCGCCAACCGGTACCAGCTGGCGGCGCGGGGATAATCCGGCTGCCCCGACAGGCCTTTTTCGTAAATCTCGCCCACATAATTTTGCGCCTTGGCATCGCCCTGTTGCGCCAGAGGCAACCAGACCGCCAGGGCAGTTTCGGTATTGGCGCGATCATAGGCCGTAAACTCACCGCCCCGCAGGGCACAGTCACTAGCGGTTAACTTAGCGGGCCTGCGCGGCGCCAAATACTGCATGGCACCTAACTGGCGCACAGGCGCCGGCAATAGACAATCGACCAGATACCAATCGCCTTGAGTAGCATCATCGTCTTGAGTGCTCATTGTGGCCGCTAAAGCGGGGATTTTGTCAGTTTGGCTGGGCGGTTTGAGGGCGCAGGCTGCGCACGCGAAAACGCACAAGAGTACGGGCATAATACGCTGACCACAGTGAGCCACTCGTCGATTAGGGAGCATGGTGTGTGCCTTTGATATGAACCTTGGCGATAGCATCGCGCAGACTCGCCGCCGACAGGGGCAGATCTGTGCGCGACAGCGAATCTAAGGCCGTTAAAATTTCGTATTTTTGCGCCGCATCGATATTGGCCTCAGCGGCCTTCGCCACAAGCTTATCAACCAGCATGGTCATGCGGTGACGGACCATCCGCTGCAACATCAGCTCATCTTGCGCCGAGACGCGCCATTCACCGTGGCGAAAGCTGGTCCAAACCTGCGCATAGTACCTGTGTGCTAGCGCAATATCGCCAAGCGCCAAGGCGGCATCGGCTGACTCCATCAAAGGCAGCGCCTCCGGAAAGGCAGCGCCTAATTCATGAAGACTGGGTAATCGCACCGATTGCCAATAAAACAAGGCACCGATACAGACTGCCGCCGCAGCCAGAATAAGCCCCAGACGTCGCAACATGGGCCCATAGGGTGCAGGTTTGATGGCATCAATGAATTCGCCGGCTGATGCAAAACTGAAGCGCGCATGCAGCCGCAGCGCCTTGCGCAAGGCGCGCATGTGTTTAGGTGAGAGGCCGGCGATACTCGGAACCTTGAGGTGCCGTTCACGCGCGTCCAGTGCGTTCAACGCCATGCCATAGTGATCGGTGTAAGGGTGGCGGCCGGTCATGAGCTGGTAGGCCACACAGGCCAAGGCATAAATATCATCGCGCACACTGACCGGCTCTCCGAGCAGTGTCTCTGCCGTGGCGTAATTGGGCGTGAGTGCCTGAGCGGTCAACTTGTCAGCGAGCGAAGGTTGGTCAGCAGGACGATTGATGGCGCGGGCAATACCGAGATCCAACAGCTTCACCGCGCCATCCGCGGTGAGAAAAATATTGGCCGGTTTAATGTCAGCGTGGATAAAGCCTTGCTGATGGGCATAGGCCAAGCCCCGTGCGGCCAACTCGATAATGCGCATGGCTCTGCTCGGTGCCAAACGGCCTTTTTCATACAGCAGATCTTTTAGCGTTTGGCCTTCCAAATACTCCATGGCAATAAAGGCGGTATCGCCGCAGCGGTCGAAGTCGTAAACGCGCACGATATTGGGATGCGACAAGGCCTGGGCTTTGGCGGCCTCTTGCTGCAGCGCGTGCAGCGCACCTTCTTGCGCATGACAAAAATCATTTAATAGCTTCAGCGCAACATAAGACGATCCCTGCCCAAACTCTTCTTTGACCTTATCGCAGGCGAGATAGACATCGCCCATGCCGCCGCTGCCCAAGGTCTTCAGCAATTGGAAGCGGCCACGCAACAAAGTGCCGGTTGGATTGTCGAGCAGCCGCTTGCGCTTTGCGACCGAGTCGAGACGAGACAAATAATTCTGAGCAGAGTGCCGGGCAGGCGGCGACGCTGGCTTAGCCTGCTGATCCTGTCGAACACAGGTTTCATCAGACGACAGCGGGCTGAGGCTGCTGGCAGACGACTCAGTGAGATCGGGGGATGAAAGGGTTTGCATGGTCATCCGTCCAGAACGATGAGGTGGCATTATCCCCAAAAGCTCCTTGACTGAATAGCCAGGGAGGCTGACAAATACCACTTTGGTACCAACTTACAAAAACAATTTACCGCCTAAAGCACTGAAAACAGCACAGGGGCTTTGGGCGCAGCGGCTGGAGCTCGCGGCAACCAGGCTCTTGGCACTCGCCCTCAGTGCTGTCGGGATGTCAGCCGGTTTCCGGATTGCAGCCGGAGTGCGATAAGATCCTCCATTGAGTGGTCGACACCCGCCGGGGCATCCCGCCCCAGCGCCGGCTCGAAACCCAACCTCTGCAACGATTTTAAGGATCACACATGAGCGTCACCCATACCGCCAAGGGGCAACCCGCTTTTCAATTGATTCGCAGCCAAGCCGTCAAGTCCCTGAACTTGGTGGTTGAAGAATATGTTCACGCGAAAACCGGCGCGCAGCATATTCATTTAGCCTGCGACAATCCGGAAAACGTCTTTCTGGTCGCGTTGCGCACCCTGCCCGAGGACTCGACCGGCGTGGCGCACATACTGGAACACACGAGCCTCTGTGGCAGCGAGCGCTTCCCGGTGCGCGACCCGTTTTTCATGATGACCCGGCGCTCGCTCAACACCTTTATGAATGCCTTTACTAGCAGCGACTGGACGGCCTACCCGTTTGCCAGCTGCAACCGCAAGGATTTTCAAAATTTGCTGGAAGTCTATTTGGATGCTGTATTTTTTGCGCGACTGGATCCTTTGGACTTCGCCCAAGAAGGGCACCGATTGGAATTTCAGACCGCGACAGACCCGAGCAGCCCACTGCAATACAAGGGCGTGGTTTTTAATGAAATGAAGGGCGCCATGAGTGCGGTCAATAGCCAACTCTGGCATCAGTTGTCGCACCATCTCTTCCCAACCACCACTTACCATTTCAATAGCGGCGGCGAACCTGACGCCATACCTGACCTCACCTACGAGGACCTGCTGCGCTTTTACAAGACCCACTATCACCCAAGCAACGCCATCTTTATGACCTACGGCGATATTCCCGCCAGTGCGCATCACGCAGAATTTGAATCGCGGGCCCTGGCGCGATTTGATCGCCTCGAGACCGAACTCTCGGTCCCGGACGAAAAGCGCTACGCCAGCCCCCTGCGCGTCGAATCCTATTACGCGCTAAACGACGAAAACTGCGCGGAAAAAAGCCACGTTATCGTCGGTTGGTTGCTCGGCCACAGCTGCAATCTGGATGAGTTATTACTGGCCCACTGGGCCTCGGCAGTCTTGCTCGATCACAGTGCCAGCCCTTTGCGCCACCGGCTCGAAACCTGCCCCCTCGGTCAGGCTCCCAGCGGGCTCTGCGGCCTGGACGATTCACACAAAGAAATGGTGTTTGTCTGCGGCTTAAGCGGCGTGGCCAACAGTGACAAAGCGCCTGGAATCGGCCGCGAAATCGAGAATTATCTCCTCGATAGTCTCGAGGCCATAGCGCGTGATGGCGTAGCCACTGAGGACGCCGAGGCGGCTCTCCATCAGCTGGAACTGTCGCAGCGGGAAGTCGGTGGCGATGGCTATCCCTATGGGATGCAACTGATCATGAGCGCCTTGACGGCGGTAACGCACCGAGGCGATGCCGCCGCACAGCTCAACATTGATGCCAGCCTCGAAAAACTGCGCGAACGCATTAAAAATCCAGACACGATTCGCGACTTTATCCGCACCCAGCTGCTTGGTAACAACCACCGAGTGACTCTGACGCTCTCACCAGACCCCGAACTTGATGCGCGCAAAGAGGCCGCCGAAGTGGCCAAACTTGCCAGCATCAAAGCCCAGCTCAGCCCCGCCGCGCAAGCGGATCTTGTGGCTAAGGCGCAGGCGTTAGCCGAGCGGCAAGCGCAAGAGGATGACGAGTCTTTACTGCCGAAAGTCACGCTCGCGGATGTGAATCCCACCGAGCACTTCCTCAACGCCAGTCTGCAATTGCCGAACAATAGTCCCTACGCGCTTTTTGGGTACAGTGCCGGTACCAACGGATTGGTTTACCAGCAATGGGTTATCGATATGCCGGCGCTCGAGGACGATTTGTTGCCGTTGCTGCCACTCTATTGCCAATGTGTAACCGAAATGGGCTGGCAAGATCGCTCCTATTTGGACGTGCAACGCTTGCAGGCGCAGGTATCGGGCGGCATATCGGCCTATGCCAGCATTCGAGGCGACAAAGACGATGCCAATCAGCTCAGCAGCTTTTTGGTTCTCAGCAGCAAGGCGCTCGAACGCAACCTTGACGGCTTGCAGTCGCTGATCGCCAATACACTGGATAAAGCGCACTTCCAAGAGGGACAGCGCTTACAAGAGCTGATCACACAAATGCGATTACAGCGGGAGCAGCATCTCACAAGCCATGCACATAGCCTGGCCATGCAAGCCGCCGCGCGCGGTTTTAGTCGCAGTGCGCATATCGCCTACCAATTCGGCGGCTTTGACAGCGTGCAGCATTTAAAAACGCTGGATCACAGCCTGGCCCAGCCAGCCGCACTTGCCGAGCTGCAAGATCAGCTGACGCGCATTCACCGAAAAATCCAGCAGGCCCCTCGCCGCCGCCTACTAATCAGCGAAGCCGATGCGCTGACCACTTTCGCCACACAAAGCTTGCAAGCCTCGCCACTTGGCGCAGCTGAGGGCAACCTGGGGACTGAGAGCGCTTTCACGCCCGGGTTTGCGCCGCACAGACCACGCGAGGCCTGGCTGCTGCCGACTGCTGTCAACTTTTGTGCCACCGCCTACCCCACCGTCGCCTCTAACCACCCGGACGCACCCACCTTATTGGTCTTGGCCAACGTTCTGCGCAATGGCTATTTACACCGAGCACTGCGGGAACAAGGTGGCGCCTATGGCGGGGGCGCCAGTCAAGACAACAACACCGGGGTCTTTCGGTTTTATTCCTACCGCGACCCCCGCATGGCCGACACCCTGAGTGATTTTGACGCCGCTATTCGTTGGGTGCTCGATACACCTGTATCGGCTCAGTCATTGGAAGAAGCGATTTTGGGTGTCGTCAGCAGCCTCGACAAACCCGATTCACCCGCAGGCGCCGCCAAGCGCGAATTTCACGCCCAGCTGCACGGGCGCACCCAAACCGTGCGCCAACAATTTCGCGACCGTTTACTGGCCACACAAGCGAGCCAACTGCGTGCAGTCGCCGAGCGTTACCTCCTCGCTGAACCGGCTTGCTGCGTGGTCACCGATGCCAACCGTGAGGATGCCGCTCAAGCCCTGGGGCTGGCCTGCCAGCGCCTGTAAGCCCCTTAAACGCATGGATTTTTACGGGCCGACTCCAGTAGAATGCATGCCTTGCTATATGTCGTCCCAAGGCAACCGGGTTAAGAGCCCGTTGCCTTGGCGCTTTTGCACCGCCTGGCCCGTCTGAGAGAGACCCGCTTGCCCGCAAACACCCCACCCTTCCCGCCAGCTGACGCGCCGCTGCCGCCCTTAAAGGGCGCGCAAAACGAGCCTGCTCCCGAGACCAGCACAAGCGCCCCGCTGCAAGGTGAGCTGCCCTTCGCCTGGATAAAAGGCGAGGCTATGACGCAGATCCCCAAAGATTTGTACATACCGCCTGATGCGCTGGAAATCATTTTGGAATCGTTTGAAGGTCCTATGGACCTGCTCTTGTACCTGATTCGACGCCAAAACCTCGATATTTTGGAGATTGATGTCTCCGAAATCACTTTGCAGTACGTGGCCTACGTCGACATGATGGAAGCCTTGCAATTTGAACTGGCCGCTGAGTATTTAGTCATGGCGGCCATGCTGGCCGAAATCAAATCCCGCATGCTGCTGCCCCGCACACAGCTCGCCGACGAGGCTGAAGAAGAAGACCCGCGCGCACTCCTCATCAAACGCTTGCAAGCCTACGAGCAATTTAAAGTGGCCGCCGAAAACCTTGACGCGCTTTCTCGCGAGGGTCGCGATTTTTATCCTGTTCAGGCGGAGCCCCCACCTCAATTGCGCCCCCGCAGCTGGCCATCGGTCACACTACAGGATCTTCTCTTGGCCTTGAGTGAGGTGGTGCAGCGTGCCGATCTATTTGAAAGCCACCAGGTCACACGCGAGCGCCTGTCAACGCGTGAGCGCATGAGCGATCTGCTGCGCAAGTTGCAGAGCACCCATTTCCTGCCCTTTAGCGCCTGTTTTAGTCCAGATGAGGGGCGCTTGGGCTTGGTTGTGACCTTTTTGGCCATTTTGGAGTTAGTCAAAGAACACTTAATCGAATTGGTGCAAAACGCAGAGTTTGGCCCCATTTACCTGCGAACCGCTGCGCCGCCCAGCCTCGAGAGTCAGACCGCATGATCGACAACCTTGACACCCTCACCGATGACGAGGAGACCGCCACCCTGGAGCCTCTGCCCGAGGTTGTTCTGCCGGAGGCTGTCTATGACACGCGGTTTTTAACGCGCGTCATAGAGGCGGCTTTGCTAGCAAGTGCCGAGCCGCTGACTCTCGATCGAATGCTGCAACTGTTCGATGAAGACCGCCAACCGAGTAAGACACAGCTGCAAGAATCTCTGGCACAACTGCGCCAAGGGCGGCCCGATAGCGCCATTCAGTTGCAGGAAGTGGCGAGTGGCTGGCGGTTTGTGGTCTGTGATGACCTAGCACCCTGGGTAAATCGCCTGTTTGACGAAAAGCCCGCCCGCTATTCGCGCGCGCTGCTCGAAACCCTCGCACTCATCGCCTATCGCCAACCGATTACGCGGGGTGATATCGAAGCCGTGCGCGGCGTATCTGTCTCCAGCCAGATCATCAAAAACCTCACTGATCGCAACTGGATCAAAGTCGTCGGCCACAAAGACCTCCCAGGCCGGCCGGCCCTGTTTGCGACCACCAAAGACTTTCTAGATTATTTTGGTCTCAAAAGCCTCAGCGAGCTGCCCGCTTTGCAGGAATTGCCGATGGTGGCGGCGACACCCCCGCACGGGACCCGAGTGGCCGAACTCGCCGACGCCTTGGCGCCTGTCCCAGTGGTTGCGAGCCACTCGCATAATGACTCACTATCCGGGCCCGATACCGAGCCCAATCCCGTTTTTACTGCCCTGTCTCACGCCGAGACACCCCCTGTTGAGACCTTGAATGAGTAACGAAAAACTGCAAAAAGTCCTCGCCGCGGCGGGTTATGACTCGCGTCGCGCCATCGAAAAAGCCATCAGCGCCGGCGAGGTCTTGCTCAATGGCCAAACAGCGGAATTGGGCGTGCGCGTTGTCGCAGGCGATAAAATCCTCTATCGCGGCAGGCCCTTTACGGTACCTGCGCCAATGGAAAAGGAATCGCGCGTGCTGCTTTACAACAAACCCGAGGGTGAAATTTGCAGCCGTCTCGACCCGGAAGGTCGCGAAACCGTCTTCACCCGCTTGCCCAAACTGGCGACCGGACGCTGGGTCAGCGTCGGGCGCCTCGACATCAACACCAGTGGGCTCTTGTTGTTTACCAACGATGGGGAACTGGCCAACCGGCTGATGCACCCGTCATCGCAGATTGATCGCGAGTATCTGGTGCGGGTGCACGGCAAGGTCACAGAAGAGATGGTGACTGCCCTCAAAACGGGCGTACTGTTGGAAGATGGCCTCGCAAAATTCAGCGATATCCAGGAAAGTCAAAACAATGAGCACGCGCAGGGCACCAACCGCTGGTTTTATTGCACCGTGATGGAAGGCCGGCACCGGGAAGTGCGCCGACTGTGGGAATCGCAAAACGTCAAAGTCAGCCGGTTAAAACGGGTGAGATACGGCAATATTTTTATACCGTCTTATGTTCGCACTGGCCAATGGATTGAACTGAATCCGACAGAAATGGCCGATCTCTACATAACTGCCGGCCTCAAAGCGCCCAAAATTCAACGCTTCAATCCCAAGCAGGCTGAAAGCCGCGAGCGCAGCGAGCGCCGATTAAAATCGGCCGGGCAGCGCAACAAACGTCCTCGCTTTTAAGGCGAGGGCAAGGCTTGCTTGATCCTGAGCGGGGCTTGCTATAGTTTGACGGACCGTTTGATGATTAACGAGCACATTGATCAGTCGGCATTTAGCTTGCATGAGACCTGCGTCTTTTGCAGCGCACCCTGCCCCGATTGTTACCCGGGCTGCCGACTGACAGACCCATTTGACTCCATGAGGAACCTGACGTGTTAGAAGCCTACCGCGCACATTTGGCCGAGCGAGCCGCTCAAGGCATTGCCCCCCTCCCCTTGTCGGCAGCCCAGGTTGCCGAGCTGATCCCACTGTTGCAAAACCCCACCGCGGGTGACGAGTCTTTGTTAGTTGAATTGATCAGTGAGCGAGTACCACCGGGGGTGGACGAAGCCGCCTACGTCAAAGCTGGATTTCTCACTGCGATTGTTAAAGGCGAAGCTAATAGCCCATTAATTGATGCGGCACTCGCCATTCAATTACTCGGCAATATGCACGGTGGATACAATATTTCGACCCTGGTCGAGCTCCTTGACAATCCTAAGCTCGCCCCGCTTGCAGCCAAAGAACTCAAGCACACGCTGCTGATGTTCGAAGCTTTTCACGACGTGGAAGAGCGCGCCCAAGCTGGCAACACTGAGGCTCAAGCCGTCATGGCCAGCTGGGCGGCGGCTGAATGGTTTACCAGTAGACCCAAATTGCCCGAAAGCCTGAAAGTGGCGGTTTTTAAAGTCACCGGCGAAACCAATACCGATGACCTGTCTCCCGCGCCCGATGCCTGGAGCCGGCCCGATATTCCACTGCACGCGCTCGCGATGTACAAAATGGCCCGCGAGGGGTTAACCCCGGATGAGCCCGGCCAAAAAGGCCCGCTCAGCCAGATTGCGCGCATCAAGGCCAAAGGCCTCCCCGTTGCGTTTGTGGGCGACGTAGTGGGAACCGGTTCATCACGCAAATCCGCCACCAACTCCGTGCTGTGGTATTTTGGCGAGGATATACCGGGTGTGCCGAACAAACGAGGCGGCGGCATTTGTATCGGCGGCAAAGTCGCGCCTATCTTCTACAACACCATGGAAGATGCCGGCGCCTTGGTTTTTGAAGCCCCCGTCGACGCCATCAACATGGGCGATGTGATCGACATACGCCCCTATGAAGGCAAGATCCTGAGTGAATCGGGCAGTATCTTGAGTGAATTTGCACTCAAATCGGACGTATTACTCGATGAAGTACGTGCCGGCGGCCGCATTAATTTAATCGTCGGCCGTGGTCTGACCGCAAAAGCGCGCGAATCCCTGGGATTGCCCGCAACGGATTTATTCTGCACCCCCGAGGCGCCCGCCGACAGCGGAAAGGGCTTCACCTTAGCGCAAAAAATGGTGGGCCGCGCCTGTGGTTTACCTGACGGGCGCGGCATTCGCCCCGGCACCTATTGCGAACCCAAAATGACCACAGTCGGCAGCCAAGACACCACCGGCCCCATGACGCGCGATGAGCTGAAGGACCTCGCCTGTTTGGGTTTCTCAGCCGATCTTGTCATGCAGTCCTTTTGCCATACGGCAGCCTACCCCAAACCCGTCGACATTCAAACTCAGCACACGCTACCCGATTTCATCATGACCCGCGGTGGCGTCTCATTGCGCCCCGGTGACGGCATCATCCACAGCTGGCTGAACCGCATGCTGCTGCCCGACACAGTGGGCACCGGCGGTGACTCCCACACGCGCTTCCCCATGGGCATTTCCTTCCCGGCCGGCTCCGGGCTTGTCGCCTTTGCGGCAGCCACGGGGGTTATGCCACTCGATATGCCGGAATCTGTACTCGTCAGGTTCAAAGGGTCGCTACAGCCCGGCATCACCCTGCGCGACTTGGTACATGCCATTCCGTATTTTGCGATTCAAGAAGGCTTGTTGACTGTCGAGAAAAAAGGCAAGAAAAACATCTTCTCAGGTCGCATCCTGGAAATTGAAGGCCTCGACCACCTCACGGTAGAGCAGGCGTTTGAATTGTCAGACGCTTCAGCCGAGCGCTCGGCTGCTGGCTGCACCATCAAGTTACCGGAAGCGGCGATTAGCGAATACCTTCGCTCCAATATTACGCTGTTGCGCTGGATGGTCAGCCAGGGCTATGGCGACGCGCGCACGCTCGAAAGACGCGCACGCAAAATGGAAGACTGGCTGGCCAAGCCCAGCCTCTTGGCAGCCGACGCCGACGCTGACTACGCAGCCGTCTTGGAAATAGACCTCAACACCATTACGGAGCCCATTGTCTGCGCCCCCAACGACCCGGATGACGCAAGGCTTCTTTCTGCAGTCGCGGGTGACAAGGTCGACGAGGTATTTCTTGGCTCCTGTATGACCAATATCGGCCACTTTCGGGCAGCCGGGAAGCTCTTTGAGTCAACGCCTGGGGTACTCAGCACCCGTTTTTGGATCTCGCCACCGACCAAAATGGATGCTCACACCCTGATGGAGGAAGGCTATTACAATATTTTTGGTGCCAAGGGCGCACGGATGGAGATGCCCGGCTGTTCGCTCTGCATGGGTAATCAGGCGCGTGTTGCCGACGGCGCCACCGTGCTGTCGACCTCAACCCGTAACTTTCCTAACCGTTTAGGCAATGGTGCCAATGTCTATTTGACCTCAGCGGAACTCGCAGCGGTTGGTGGCATTTTGGGCCGTTTGCCGACACCGGCCGAATACCAAACCTATGCCAGCAAAATCGACAGCATGAGTTCAGAGATTTTCCGCTACATGAATTTCGATCAAATCGCGAGCTTCCGTGAAGGCGCAGAAGAAGGTAAACGCATAGCGGCGACCGAAATAGTCGACGTTAAACGCTAAAGAGTGAAGCCCCCGCCCGGGGGCTTTTTTGTTTTCTCAGGCTTCAAGCCCTTACGCTTACTGTCTTTTTCAGCACAACAGCATGTTTCCGGATTTACTGACGCGCGATAAACGCCACCTGTGGCACCCCTACAGCCCCGCAGAAGCCAACCCACTGTGGGCAGTAACCCAGGCCAGCGGTTGCCAACTGCAGCTCAGCGACGGCAGATGGCTGATCGACGGCATCGCCTCCTGGTGGAGCGTGATACACGGCTACAACCACCCAGTCATCAATGCCGCCTTAACCGATCAAGTCGCGCGTTTTTCCCATGTGATGTTTGGCGGCCTCACACATGAGCCCGCCATTGCTCTGGCAGAGCGCTTGGTGGCCATATCCCCAGCCGGATTGAGCCGCGTATTTTTTTCGGATTCTGGCTCTATCGCCGTTGAAGTCGCGCTCAAAATGGCGCAACAGTACTGGCAAGCTCGTTCACAACCGGCGAAACGACACTTCGTGAGCTTTGAGGGTGGCTACCACGGCGATACAGTCGGAACGTCACAATTATTCGGAGAAGGGTCCCATTTCCACCGCGCGGGGCAATCCCCAATACAATCGGCAGACCCCCGCTGGATCATGCCAGTGCCGACAGCTAACGGACTATCCTGCGAGCAGGCGCTAGCGCAGCTGGATGATTATTTGTCGCAACACGCCAAAACACTCGCTGGGGTCATTATCGAGCCACTGCTTCAGGCTGCTGGCGGCATGCGCATTCACAGCCCGGCCTTTTTGGCTGGGGTAGCAAAGCTCGCGCAAGCGCATGCTCTGCTGCTCATCGCCGATGAGGTTGCAACGGGTTTTGGCCGCACGGGCAGCCGATTTGCGTGCGATCAGGCCAGCGTCACGCCCGATATGCTGTGCCTGGGCAAAGCGCTCACCGGTGGCTACGTTGGATTAGCCGCGACGCTTTGCCAAGACGAGGTAGCAGAGACCATTAGCCAAGGTGGCAAAGGCCGCTTTATGCACGGCCCAACTTTTATGGCCAACCCGCTCGCATGCAATGCGGCGCTCGCGAGCCTATCGCTCTTGGGCCTTGGGGCAGACGGGCAAGGGGATTCGGTGTGGCAGCCAAGGGTTAATCGAATAGAAGCCCAGTTGCAAAGTGCGCTCAGCCCGCTCAAAACACACCCCGCCGTCGCCGATGTGCGCATCCTCGGAGCCATGGGCGCGGTCATTTTTCATCAACCTATCCGCTCAACTCACTTACAAACCGCCCTGGTCGACTCGGGTGTCTGGCTGCGCCCATTTGGCCAGTGCCTCTACACCATGCCCCCTTATGTGATTTCCAAAGACGAGCTAACGCAAATGACCCGAAGCATGACGCTTGCCTGTGACTGGCATGCTGACGCTCAGAGCAGCGCCCCCAACGCAGATACCTACGTATGAGCAGTCACCTCCCTGCCCCTGCCCCGCTTTGGCGAAAACTGGCTGCCGCCGTTTACGACTTTTTGTTATTGCTAGCACTCACTATGGCTTATGGCGCTTGTGTTACTGCGATTGCACACGCCTTTACCCCGGTTGAGGCCAATTATGCTCCGATGATCAATAACCCGATTGCCAAGACCTTTGTCGTGCTCGGCTGGTTTGCACTATGGGGTGGCTTTTATGCGTTTTTTTGGCGTCGTCATCAGCAGACGTTGGGCATGCGCGCATGGCGGCTACGCATTTACTGGTCTGGCTCACCCGCCGCAGCGCCTTGGACGCTGTTAATGATTCGCTTGTTAGTCGCGAATATCAGCTGGCTCTGCTGTGGTCTCGGGTACCTCTGGTGCCTCGTGGACTCGTCGGGCAGAAGCTGGCATGACATCGCCAGTAACACCTGGTTTGGCTATAAACCTTCAAAAATGCCAGACTAAAAATTATTAAGAATTCGAATAAAAAAGGCGCGCACCCATCTCAACTTTCTATACTCAAAGGACCTGAGTATCTGCACTTGGCAAACAAGGAGTCGTTGTGAAAACGCCCATTGATAGCTATTTAACCCTATTGGCCAGCAAAGATGGCTCCGACTTGTACCTCAGCACCGGCGCACCGCCCTGCGCAAAATTTCAAGGTACCTTAAAGCCCTTATCGCAAACACCCTACAGCGCCGGCGAAATTGAAGCCATTGCTAACGCCTTAATGGATGAGCGGCAAAAGCATGAATTTGATGAGGAGCTCGAGATGAACCTCGCCATTTCACTGCACAATATCGGGCGTTTTCGCATCAATATTTTTAAGCAACGCAACGAAGTCTCGATAGTCGCGCGCAACATCAACACGGAAATACCGCGTTTTGAGGATTTAAAACTGCCGGAGGTATTAAAAGACGTCATCATGACAAAACGCGGACTGGTGTTATTTGTCGGCGGCACTGGATCCGGCAAGTCAACCTCCCTCGCTGCATTAATAGACCACCGCAACAGCACGAGCGGCGGGCACATTATTACCATCGAAGACCCGGTGGAATACGTGCATAAACACAAAAAAAGTATTATCAATCAGCGCGAAGTGGGGGTGGATACACGATCGTTCAAAGCGGCTTTAAAAAACACCCTGCGCCAGGCGCCCGATGTGATTTTGATTGGCGAAATTCGAGACCGCGAAACCATGGAGCACGCATTGGAGTTTGCCGAAACCGGCCATCTGGCCATCTCCACTTTGCATGCCAACAATGCCAACCAGGCGTTGGAGCGCATTATCAATTTATTTCCAGAAGAACGGCGCCCGCAGTTGATGTTAGGGTTGGCGCAAAACCTGAAAGCGTTTGTCTCGCAACGGCTGGTGCCCACAGTTGATGGCAAACGCTGTGCAGCGGTAGAGGTATTACTTGGCACAAAAACCATATCCGAGTTGATTTTAAAAAATCGCCTGCACGAAATAAAAGAAATTATGGAAAAGTCCGAAAACCTCGGCATGCAAACCTTCGACGGCGCACTGTTTAAATTGCATCAAGAAGGGCGCATTGCTTTTGACGACGCCATGGCGCATGCCGACTCGCCCAACAACTTGCGCCTGCGCATAAAACTGGCCACCGAGGGCCAAGAGGCGATTAAAAAATCCACTTTGGGCGAACTGAAGCTGGAAGCCATTGAAGAAGAAATCGACGACAAAAAGCGCTAGGATTCAATCCGGCAAGACGGCCTATTTCTTCACAGGACTGACGATTAACGGATAGCCGGCAAAATAGTCTGCCCACCCTTTGGTCACGGGGGTGGGTTTGCCAAAATAAAAGCCTTGCAACAAATCACAGCCCACCTGCTGGGCTAGTGCCAATTCCGCTTGTGTTTCAATACCTTCGGCGACAATTTCCAGCCCCAGACTATGACCAAGTGCCGTCACCGCGGCTATAACCTTTTTATTACGCTGATCGCGAACATTGTCTAAAAAAAAGTGTTTATCGATTTTCAGTGTATCGAGCGGCAGCCGCGTAAGGTAGGCCATCGAGCTGTAACCGGTACCAAAATCATCCACAGCAATGCGCAACCCCTGTGTGTGCAGATCCGTCAGCAACTGAACGCTGCGCTCCGGGTAAAGCATCAGTGTGGATTCGGTAATTTCCAGCTCGATGGTTGTCGGATTAATGTGGTGCCGCGATAAGGCTGTTAACAGCGCTTTTTCAATATGCTTGCTATAGCAATAATTTGCCGGAATATTCACACACAAATCGACTGGCACCGGTAGGGATTCCAAGGCTTTGACCTGACAAAAGGCCGTGTCAAACAGCCAATCATGAAACGCATCGGCCAAGCCCAACCGATCAATCATGTCGATCAGTTCGATGGCGTGCACCTGATAATCGGAGCGAGGCCATCGCGTTAAGGCTTCCAACCGTTTAATGCCAAAGTGCTGCCCATCGACTATTGGTTGGTATACCAATGCCAAGTCGCCATGACTGATGGCTCCGGCCAAATCGCGCTCCAGCACCTGCTGGCGCGTCCATTCCCGCTTATATTTTTCAGAAAAACTGACGTACTTCAGGCTGTGACTTCGCTTGGCACGCTGGAGGGCCTCATCGGCCTGCTTGAGTAAATCGTCCGCATTGCTCGCTGTATCGGGATAGACGCTAATGCCAATGGCAATAACAATCGGGTGTGAATGCCCTTGAATGTCGATGGGTTGCTCAATGGCATCGACCAGTTTTTTAGCGATACGAGTGCACATATCGGTTTCGATATTTTCAAGCAAAATGGCGAACTCATCAGCCCCCAACCGCGCGGGACTGTCTGTGGCTCGGCAACTGCTACGAATGCGTTCCGCCACCTGCTGCAGCACTGCATCGCCACACTCTTGGCCAAAGACGTCATTCAACAGCTTGAATTTATGAATATCGAGGTGCATCACTGCGCAGCGCTGGCCGTAGCGATTACAACGGTGTATCGCTTGCCCCAATCGATTAATGAGTAAGCTTCGATTTAACAGCCCCGTCAACGCATCATAGTGCGCCAAACGCATCAGTTGCTTTTGCAAGCTGGCGGTTTGTAAGACACTGCGGACAGCGCCGTACAGGCGCGCGCCATCCGCGGCGCGTTTGACGACATAATCCTGGGCGCCGTTTTGCAGCATCTGCAAAACCATGGGCTCATCACCTTCGGCAGTGAGCACTATAACCGGCAAGGCCTCAGCAGAGTGATGACTACGGATACCGTGCAAGATGGCCAGACTATTCTGATCCGGTGCAGTGCAGTCCAATACACAGCAGCACGGGTTGTGCCGCTCAATCGTCACCCTGGCGTCCACCTCCAGGCTGACGGCAACAACGGGGGGTAAATCTGTAGCGTAGTGACTGAGGTGATGCCCTAGCCGCTGCCTCTCAGTCGGATTGGAATCCATGAGCAAAATCGGCTTTTGTGCCATTCCATGCGTCATCGCTATTGCCCCGATCCCGCGCGCAAATGGGCTGGCAACCGGGGTGTGCCCGCAGTCCGCCTTAACCCAAACGCTAGCGAGCAAGCACCTACAGTGGCCCAAGCGTATAGAAACGGCAATGCTGCCACTCTCATAGAAATCCCCTTATCCGGCTTACAAAAAGCATAGCTCAGGCTGATAGGGTCGCAATGGGGCTTGTACTGTTGCGCGCGCTGGCGCCTAATAGACCTTTTTGACGCCAACCATGCTCGACTCGCCCTATCAGCCCACCCACCCCAATCCTTGGCGTTTTTGCACTGCGCCCATGATGGACTGGAGCGATCACCATTGCCGCGCCTTTTGGCGGTTAATGACCCGCAAGAGCCGTCTCTATTCGGAGATGGTGACCGCCAAAGCCCTGATTCACGGCGATAGCCGACGCTTCCTGGCCAAAGCGCCTTTGGATTCGCCCGTTGCGCTTCAGCTGGGTGGCAGTGATCCACGGGAATTGGCGCTTTGTGCGCGCATGGCGGAAGATGCCGGTTTTGATGAGGTCAATCTCAACTGCGGCTGCCCGAGCGACCGTGTGCAAGAAGGCCGCATTGGCGCCTGCCTCATGGCCGAACCCGCTCTCGTGGCCGATTGCATCGCCGCCATGATGAGCGCCGTATCCATACCCGTGACCATCAAACACCGCATCGGCATTGACCATTTGGACACGGATGAACACCTCGACAGTTTTGTCACTGAGGTTAAATCCGCCGGATGCCGCGTGTTTATTGTTCATGCCCGCAAGGCCTGGCTTAAGGGCTTGAGCCCGAAAGAAAACCGCGAGATTCCGCCCTTGGAATACGCCCGTGTGCTGGCCATCAAGCAGCGCCATCCAGAACTGACCTGGGTGCTCAATGGCGGTCTCAGTAGCCTTGATCAAGTCGAAACCTGGCTCCAGCCTGTGGATCAGCCTCAGTCGCCGCTCTTTCAAGGTGCCATGCTCGGGCGCGAGATTTATCACAATCCCTATTGGCTGGCGCAAGTCGACCAACACATTTTTGGCGATAAACACCCCATTATCACCCGTGAGGAGGTGTTCGCCGAATTTTTGCGCTATGCCTCCGACGTAACGGGCAAGGGTACCCACCTGCACCATTTAACCCGCCACATCCTCGGGCTCTACGCCCATCAACCCGGCGGCCGCTACTTTCGTCGTTATATCACCGAGCACAGTCGCGAGGCCGATGGTTTGGCAAGGTTATACACTTTGCTCGAAGAGATTCGCGCGCGCAGCCCCGCCTAATGGCTGCACAGGCTTAGTGCCTTGCCCAGTTGCGCGCGCGGATTGCCACTCCCGAGGCAAATGCTCATAATACCGCCCTCTTTTACTGGGGGCTTTTATGACAAACAAACTTGAACAACTCAAAAACTTTTCTGATGTGGTCGCCGATACCGGCGATATCGAAGCCATCAAACGCTACAAACCCGTTGATGCAACCACCAACCCCTCCTTGCTTTACAGTGCGGCCAAGTTGCCACAATACGCAGGCTTAGTGCGCGATGCCCTGTCGCAAGGCAAAGACCTGGTCGACGCCTGCGACATTTTGGCAGTCGCTATCGGCTGTGAAATTCTGAAAATTGTTCCCGGTAAAATCTCCACTGAGGTGGATGCGCGCCTGTCATTTGACACTCAAGCCTCTATCGCCAAAGCGCATCGCCTGATTGAGCTCTATGCAAAAGCCGGCATCGGTAAAGAGCGTGTTTTAATCAAGTTAGCGTCGACCTGGGAAGGCATACGCGCCGCCGAAGTACTGCAAAAAGAGGGCATTAACTGCAACCTGACGCTGCTGTTCAGCTTCAGCCAGGCCGCTGCTTGTGCCGATGCAGGGGCCTTCCTGATTTCGCCCTTCGTTGGTCGTATCCTTGATTGGTACAAAGCCAATACCGACAAAAAAGACTACACCCCCTTCGAAGATCCGGGTGTGCAATCGGTTACCCGCATTTATAACTACTACAAATCCTGTGGTTATAACACCGTGGTCATGGGTGCAAGCTTTCGCAACATCGGGGAAATTGAAGCCCTGGCCGGTTGCGACCGCCTGACCATTGGGCCAAGCCTGCTCGAAGAGCTGGCCAAAGATGAGGGCACCTTGACGCGCGCCCTGAGTCCAGAGGGAAAAACGGGCGGCACACGCCTCATTGAAACGGAAGCCCAATACCGCTTCAGCAACAACGAAGACGCCATGGCAACCGATAAACTCGCCGATGGCATACGCAAATTTGTGGTGGACCAAATCAACTTGGAAAAATTCTTGACTGCCCAAAAAGCCTAACAGCCTGGCATGTTCAAGCCTTTCCTCAGCGCCTTGAGAGAGTGCCTCGCACCCGCTCAGGCGCTCAGCCCGCTCAGCCAGCAACGCATCAGCGCCCTGTTTTTGTGGGAGGTCGCGCGAGCTGACCACGACTTTTCGTCCGCCGAACGCTCGGCGTTGCAACAGATTTTGTCGACTCGATTTCAGCTGAGTGACGCAGATCTTTCCGATGTCTTAGCGCAAGCTGAGCAGGACTCTGACCTGACCACATCCTTGCACCCATTGACCCAGTGGTTTAATCGCGAAGCCAGCCTGGATGATAAATACCGGCTGCTCGTCAACCTCTGGCAGATGGCCTTATCCGATGGCCAACTAGACGCTTACGAAGATCATTTAATTCGCAAAATCGCAGACTTGCTCTACATGAGCCACAGTGATTTTATTCGCGCCAAACACGAGGCGCGGCAGCTGATGCCATGAACCTGTTACTGATTAGGCCGCACGAATGGCCTGCCAGTGATCATAGGCTAACACTGAGTGATTACCGCGCTCGCCACGTCATCGATGTATTAAAACTGCGGGTAGGCGACAGCCTGACTGTAGGGCTTGCCAATGACAAACTGGGCCGAGCCTCAATTCTGGCGATGGACGCCCATACCGTGACACTCGGCGACTGGGCTCTCACACACGACAGCCCAGAGTCCTTAGCGCTTGAGGTGATATTGGCCCTGCCTCGCCCTCGTATGTTGCAACGCAGCCTGCAGACGATGGCCACCCTCGGCGTGCGCAAAATTCATTTGATTCATACCGAGAGAGTTGAAAAAAGCTTTTGGCAAACGCCCTTGCTGAAACCTGCCGCCATTGAGCACGAATTAATTTTAGGGGTGGAACAAGCGAGGGCGACACAAATCCCCGAATACGCACTACACCCTCACTGGCGCACGTTTTATCACGCGGTGTTACCCGCGCTCAGGGCTCAGCACAAAGTGATTGCTCACCCAGGTCCCTATCCGGAAGCCGCACGACTAGATCTCGACAAGCACCCTAAACACGCCAATGCCACGCAAGCTCTGCTCGCCATTGGCCCTGAGGGCGGCTTTACTGCCGCCGAAGTGCAGGACTTTATTGCGCAGGGTTTTCAACCCGTCCAACTCGGTGAGCGGATATTGCGCGTTGAAACCGCCGTACCCGTGCTGATTGCAACCTTGCTGGCAAGGCACTGATCAGGCGCCGCGCCCTAGGGGCTGAGCAGAGCACTCACCGTGCAGTTTAATGCTCACGCGTCGCACGAAAGACTACTTTGGGATACCGCTCCTGCGTTAATGCCAAATTGACGCGGGTAGGCGCCAAATAGGTGTAATGCCCCCCGCCATCCAAGCACAAATTGTCGGCGCACTTGCGTTTAAACTCTTCCCACTGCTTAGCATCATCACAGTCTACCCACCGGGCCGTGACCACACTCACCGGCTCGTAAAGGGCTTCAACTTTGTATTCGTCCTTTAAACGGTAAGCGACGACTTCAAATTGCAGCACCCCCACGGCACCGACTATCACCTCATTGGTATTGAGCGGGAAAAACACTTGGGTGCTGCCTTCTTCTGCCAGTTGCTGCAACCCTTTTTGCAGCGCCTTGGCCTTTAGCGGATCCTTGAGGCGAATACGCTTAAATAATTCAGGGGCAAAATGCGGAATACCGGTAAATTTCAAGGCTTCCCCTTCTGTGAAGGTATCGCCGATTTGAATGGTACCGTGATTGTGCAGGCCAATGATATCGCCGGCTAACGCCTCTTCCACGGCACTGCGATCACCGGCTAAAAACGTCACGGCATCACTGATGCGCACATCCTTTCCGAGGCGAACGTGATGCATTTTCATGCCCTGCTGGTAACGGCCCGAACAAATGCGCAAAAAGGCGATGCGATCCCGGTGCTTCGGGTCCATATTGGCTTGAATTTTAAACACGAACCCCGAAAAAGCAGACTCTTCGGGGTTAACCGGGCGACTGGCCGCCTGGCGAGACAGCGGAGCCGGCGCCCAGGCCACAAAGCCATCTAACATTTCACGCACACCAAAATTGCCAAGTGCCGTCCCAAAAAAGACGGGTGTCAAGGTGCCCTTCAGATAGGCGTCTCGATCAAACAGATGGGTTGCACCTCGCACCAATTCAATTTCGGTGCGCACATCGTCGATATAGGGGCCTAAAAGCGCAGCAGCTTCGTCGCTCGCAAGGCCTTGAATCACAATGTCTTCGGTAATCGCGTGCCCAAATCCCTGCTGGTACACCAAAATGGTATCGGTATACAGGTTGTAAACACCTTTAAATTCTTTTCCCATTCCCAGCGGCCAGTTGATGGGGGCCGCCTGGATTTTGAGCACGGTTTCAATCTCGTCCAACACTTCAATCGGGTCGCGAATATCGCGATCCATTTTGTTGATGAAAGACAAAATCGGCGTATCGCGTAAACGGCAGACATCCATCAGCTTAATCGTTCGGTCTTCGACCCCTTTGGCGCCATCAATCACCATCAATACCGAGTCAACGGCCGTCAAGGTGCGATAGGTATCCTCCGAAAAATCTTCGTGGCCTGGGGTATCCAATAAGTTGACCGTACAGCCGCCATAGGGAAACTGCATCACAGAAGAGGTGACGGAGATGCCGCGCTCCTGCTCCATCGCCATCCAGTCAGATTTTGCATGAGGGCCCTTTTTACCTTTGACGGAACCTGCCACCAAAATCGCCTGCCCCCAAAGTAGCAGCTTTTCAGTAATGGTGGTTTTGCCGGCATCCGGGTGAGAAATAATGGCGAAGGTGCGCCTGTCATTGACAGGCGTGAGAGTGGAGTCAGTCATAATAAAAGGAGCGCCCAGCAAGGCCAACAGATCAAAAAGGGCGCGAATTGTAACAAAGCTAAGCGTTTAAAGTGCAGAAACCGGCTTGCGGATTAAAAGTTAGGGTACACGGGCCCACCGCCGCCTTCAGGCGCGACCCACTGGATGTTTTGCGCCGGATCTTTGATATCACAGGTTTTACAATGCACGCAGTTTTGCGCATTGATGCGAAAACGTTTTTGACCGGCCTCTTCCAGCACCTCATAAACACCAGCCGGGCAGTAACGCTGAGCGGGCTCCGCAAAGCGCGGCAAGTTGTCGCGAATGGGCAGCGCAGCATCTCCTAGACGCAAGTGACAGGGCTGGTTCTCCTCATGTTGGGTGTTGGATAAAAACACCGACGACAATTTATCAAAACTCAATTTGCCATCAGGCTTGGGGTAGTGAATGGGCGTCGACTCTGCAGCCGGCAATAAGGTGGCGTGATCCGGCACCGAATCGCGCAGAGTCCAGGGCACACGTCCTTTCAGCAGATGGACATCCAAAAAGGCGTAGGCACTGCCCACTAAATTGCCCCACTTGTGCTGGGCCGGGCCAAAATTGCGCTGTTGATAGAGCTCTTGGTAAGCCCAGGACGCTTCATAAGCCACTTGAAAACCCGCAAGATCAGCAGATCGCTGGTCACAGGCCAAGGCGGCAACCAGTGTTTCAGCTGCGATCATGCCACTTTTCATGGCGGTATGACTACCTTTGATTTTGGCGAAGTTTAATGTGCCGGCATCATCGCCAATTAAAAGTCCGCCGGGAAAGTGCAAGCGAGGCTGCGACTGAATGCCGCCTTTAACGATAGCGCGCGCGCCATAGGCCAGACGCTCTGCACCTGCCAACTGCTTAGCAATCAGCGGGTGGTGCTTATAGCGCTGAAATTCATCAAAGGGGCTGAGGTAAGGGTTGCTGTAGGATAAATCTGTCACAAGCCCCACCACCAGCTGATCATCACCCAAATGGTATACAAAGCCACCACCATGGGCGCTATGGGCAGAAAGTGGCCAACCGGCAGAATGCAGGACAAATCCCGGCTGACTCTGGCCCGGCGGCAAACGCCACAACTCTTTGATACCGAGAGCGTAATGCTGTGGATCTTTGCCGGCATCCAATGCAAAACGGGCAATCGCTGCCTTGCCCAGATGTCCTCGGCAACCTTCAGCTAAAAGGGTATAAGTGGCGTGCAATTCCATTCCGGGCGTGTAACTGGATTTGGGCTGACCTTGACGATCCAATCCCATGTCCCCGGTTTGAACGCCGTAAACCACACCCTCGGCGTTAACAAGTAGAGACGATGCAGCAAAACCTGGGAAAATTTCAACGCCCAGCTGCTCGGCCTGCTCAGCTAAAAAGCGGCATAAATTGCCAAGGCTGATAATAAAATTCCCGGCGTTGTGCAGAGTTCCTGGCACACACACAGCAGGGATTTTACGACCAGCAGTCTCGCTCAGCCACCAGACCTCATCCTGAGTGACGGCAGTATGGACGGGCGCCCCCAGGTCTCGCCAGTTGGGGAGCAATTCATCCAGTGCCCGGGTTTCAAAAACTGCGCCCGACAAAATGTGCGCGCCGACTTCGCTGCCCTTCTCCAACACGCAAACGCTGATCTCAGGATTTAACTGTTTTATGCGAATGGCCGACGCAAGGCCGGCAGGCCCGGCACCGACTATCACCACATCATAGGGCATTGCCTCGCGCTCGGGATTCTCAGGGTCTGCCACCCGAATGATCGCATCAGAGGTCATATCATTACTCCACTGTTAACCGTAGGTTCAGTATACGTGATCGCCCCATTACTCGTCGAAAACCGCCCTTAGCCGCACGCTTATACCAGCCTTTCTGGCCGGGTCGGCCAGCCTGTTGGCGCGCCTGTAAATAGAGGGGCAATTCCTGTAGAATGCGCGCCGTCCAAAAGCTGCCACCGGTTCAGCCGGTACCTGACAGGCCGCTGCATCCTGATCGACGAGTCGTAATTATGAACCCACACACACACCCCCCCTCCCTCAGTTACAAAGACGCCGGTGTTGATATAGACGCTGGCGAAGCCTTGGTGGAGCGCATCAAATCCGTTGCCAAACGCACGAGGCGCCCTGAAGTGTTGGCGGGGCTCGGCGGTTTTGGGGCCTTATTCGAGCTGCCGAAAGGCTACCGGGAGCCGGTTCTGGTATCGGGGACTGACGGTGTCGGCACCAAACTCCGTCTCGCCATGCAGCTACAACAGCACGACACCATTGGTATTGACCTTGTCGCCATGTGCGTCAATGATCTGGTTGTCGGAGGGGCTGAGCCACTTTTCTTTTTGGATTACTACGCCACGGGAAAACTCTCCGTCGACACGGCCGCGCAAGTGATTACTGGTATAGGTGTCGGTTGTGAAATGGCGGGCTGCTCCTTGGTAGGTGGCGAAACCGCTGAAATGCCCGGCATGTATGAAGGCGAAGATTATGACCTAGCCGGATTTTGCGTCGGTATCGTTGAGAAATCGGCCATCTTAGATGGAAGCCAAGTTGCTGTAGGCGACTGCCTCATCGGCCTCAGCGCTAGCGGCCCTCACTCCAACGGTTATTCCTTGATCCGCAAGATTTTAGAGGTGAGCGGCGCCGACCTCGGCATGCCGATGGGAGATACCACTCTGGCTCAAGCCCTGATGGCCCCTACTCGTATTTATGTCAAATCCCTGCTGTCACTGATTAAGTCTCAACCGGTGCGCGCGCTAGCGCACATCACAGGTGGCGGCCTGCTCGAAAACATTCCGCGCGTCCTGCCGGACCACACCTGCGCGCAAATTGACGTCAGCACCTGGACCCTGCCGCCGGTATTCCAATGGTTAAAATCTGCCGGCAATGTCAAAAGCCGCGAAATGTATCGCACCTTTAACTGCGGAATTGGCATGGTGGTAGTGGTTCCGGAGACTGCGGTAGCCGCCACACTCGCGGAGCTGAAAACGCTCGGCGAGGACGCGCGGGTGATCGGAAACATTATTGGCCAGGCGGCCTCTAGCCCCTCGGTTGACCTGGTGAACGCCCATGATTGACGCCAGCACGGAGATGCGCATTGTTGTGCTCATTTCCGGCAGCGGCAGCAATCTACAAGCCTTGATAGACAGTTACCGCAGCGGGGCTCTTGGCGGCAAAATTTGTGCCGTGATCAGCAATAGACCTTCCGTTAAAGGGCTGGAAAGGGCTGCGGCTGCGCGCATACCGGCTCTGACCTTGGATCACACCACATTTGCTTCGCGTGAGCAGTTCGATCAGGCGCTACAGACGCTGATCGACAGCTACGATCCCGGGCTAGTTTTATTGGCCGGGTTTATGCGAATACTGACGCCGGCATTCACCGCGCACTTTCGTGGGCGGCTCATCAACATACATCCATCATTATTGCCGCGCCATCCCGGCCTCAACACCCATGAACGAGCCTTGGCCGCAGGCGACCGCGAACATGGTGCATCGGTGCACTTTGTGACAGAAGAGCTGGACGGTGGGCCAGTGATTTTACAAGGTAGTGTCACCGTGATTGACGGTGAAGCTGCCAGCGGATTGGCTCAGCGGGTACTCCACCAAGAGCACCGCATCTACCCACAAGTCGCGCAGTGGTTTTGCGCAGGCCGGCTTGAACTGATTGGCAACCAAGCCTTTTTTGACGGACAAGCTCTTGGTCCTGCAGGAGCACTCATTAACCCGTCAAACTAGAATTAACCCGACGAACTAGCACATGCTCGGAAAACTAGCACATGCTGGGACGCAACAAGCCAAACAGCAATTGAACTGTTGTGCCGGAGAAGCCTCTTCGCATCAAATAAGCTTGCTGTCGATGGCGCTCGTGCAAATCAACCGGGTAGACCCCAAATTTTTTTAGCCAGACGACCCGGCAATAATCCACATCCAGCGAATGCGCGACGGTATCTTGATCCGCTTGCAGGAGACCATTCGCGTCCGCGTCATGCAAAGCACTTCGAACACAAGCGGATTGTGCTTCCAGCCAAGCCGGTTTTGCAATCGAGATGATCTGCTCCTCAGCAACACCCAGGGTACGCAATTTGGCTTCGAATTTCTTCCAACCCCAAGTACGCGAAACAGCGCACCTTGCTTGAGTTTCAATGCATCGTTGATCCGATTGATAACCGTCATGTTGTAATCGCTGGATTACTGCTGCAGCAACATCCCTGTCTGCTCCGAGTCTCTCCCATCGCTGAAGTAAGGCTTTTGAAAAGTACTCTTGACGACTCAGCCGTCTAAGCCCATCCAGATAAAGACGCTTTTCATCCCAATCACACAGTTCAGGAGCCACGGCGATCAGTCTGCCTCAACGGCGACTGTTTGAAATAAATTACTGCCGATCATTTGCTCTTTAATGGTTTGCTCAAGCGATGACGCCAAAGCTTCATGGTCCTTTAAGTATTGAATCGCATTTTGTTTACCTTGGCCGATTTTCTCGCCTTGATAACTATACCAGGCACCTGCTTTATCAATGAGGCCAAGCTTGACGCCATAATCCACAATTTCACCCATACGATTGATACCGTGGCCGTATAAAATTTGAAATTCGGTCTGTTTGAAGGGAGGGGCCACTTTGTTTTTAACGACCTTGACGCGGGTCTCGGAGCCGACGATTTCTTCGCCTTCCTTCACAGCACCGATGCGCCGAATATCCAGCCTCACAGACGCATAAAATTTCAGTGCGTTACCGCCTGTGGTAGTTTCCGGATTGCCAAACATAACTCCAATTTTCATACGGATTTGGTTAATAAAAATGGCTAAACAATTCGCATTTTTAATGTTGCCCGTGATTTTTCGCAGCGCTTGCGACATTAACCGAGCCTGTAAACCCACATGGTGATCACCCATTTCACCTTCAATTTCTGCCTTCGGCGTCAGCGCAGCAACCGAATCCACCACCAAGACATCAATCGCACCTGAACGAACCAACATATCCGCCACTTCAAGCGCTTGTTCGCCGGTATCGGGTTGCGACACAATCAACGCATCCACATTGACCCCAAGCTTCGCCGCATAAATAGGATCTAAGGCATGCTCGGCGTCAATAAAAGCACAAACTCCGCCCTTTTTCTGCGCTTCGGCAATCACTTGCAACGTCAGCGTGGTTTTACCGGAGGATTCTGGCCCAAAAATTTCAACAATCCGGCCGCGCGGCAAGCCGCCAATCCCCAAAGCCATATCGAGCCCCAAGGAACCGGTTGAAATACTCGGAATGACTTCTCTCTCTTGATCTCCCATGACCATGACCGTACCCTTGCCAAACTGGCGCTCTATTTGAGCTAATGCGGCGGCCAAAGCTTTTTCTTTATTTGCGTCCATTGATGCCTCTCTCTTCACGGGATGATTACGGTTGAATTAACGGGTGCCATGCAGGGCTCACCTAGCCCCTAACGTTCAACTCATGGTAGCCCAAAAAGACTGTATGGGCAACCATGTATTGTATATCTATACAGACTCCTCAAGCACCTCCAAATCTCGGTGTAAGGTTTGACTCGCAGGCCCAGGCCATAACCCATTTAAGGTACAGACCAACCGCTCCAAATCGAGTGGCTTGGTTAAGTAGGCGTTGAATCCTTGCGATTTACCCCGTGCGATATCCTCGGCTAAGGCATTAGCAGACAGCGCAATCACCGGAATAGGCGCCGTTTCCGGATTCGCCTTCAGCACACTGAGGGCTTCGTAACCGTCCATTCCAGGAAGATGGATATCCATCAAAATGAGATCGGGCTGACGCTGCCGCGCAGCAAATAATGCAGCCAGTGGTTCATCAAATAGCGTCAAGTCAATATCGGGATAACGATCAAAAAAGGCTTTTAGAATTTTTTGATTCGTTTGATTATCTTCCACATAAAAAATCGCGCGCACGCCCCAGTCACACAGGCGTACCGGCGGATTGATTGACGACGGGGCGCAATCGAGCGTCATGCGCAGCGCGGTCGGCAACCGAAACCAAAAACAGCACCCACCTTCCGCACGATTGAAATACCCCATGTCGCCTTGCATTTGATGCACCAGCTGTCGCGTGATAATCAAGCCTACGCCACTACCCTCAATGGCCAGCTCTTCGGCGCCTAGGCGTGAAAAGGGCTGAAACAAGGATGTCGCTTGTGCGGGATCAATCCCCTTGCCCTCATCTTCAATGCAAAAACGCAAAAAATGATCGTCGCTATCGCACCCGATCCAAATCGACCCGTTATCGCGGTTATATTTGACCGCATTGCTGAGCAAGTTTAATAAGACTTGCTTCAAGCGCACGCGATCGGCTTTGACAGGCTGCAGCGTGTTGAGATCCGCTGCAAAATACACATTAATGCCACGCAAGGCCGCACGCGGGGCTATGAGGGTCGCGCACTCGCGCAAAATGGGATCAGGCTGAACCGACTCCAAACTCATTTGCAGATGACCTGATTCTATCTTGGCCAAATCCAACACATCGCCAATTAACGAGAGTAAAAATCGTCCTGCTTGGGTGATTTCACTGACTTGACTGCGATGACTCGCCGATAAACTCAAATCCGATTCCAGCAATTGCGAGAAACCCAAAATCGCATTCAAGGGAGTTCGCAATTCATGGCTCATGCTGGATAAAAATTCTGATTTGGCTCGATTTGCCGCTTCTGCTTGCTCCTTTGCGGCCAAAACACTCTCTTCTGCTTCCTTTAAAGCGGTTATGCACATATTGGTTCCCGACATGCGAAAGGGTTTGCCTTCAGCATCAAAAGCCATGTGCCCCCGTCCGCGTATCCACACCCAATGACCTTGCACATGCTGAATACGGTATTCCACATCGAAGGGTTTTTGGTATTTGATGTGGGCTTGTATCGCCGCGTCAAATCGCAAACCATCATCGGGATGCATGCGTTTACGCCAAGCCTGCAAGCGATCAATGCCTTGATTGACCACATCATCCTGTTCGTTATAGCCAAGCAGCTCCCAGCAACGGCTTGAAAACGAAAATCCGCCTTGATCCGCACTCCACTCCCAAAATCCGTCATTGGACGATTTAATAATTCGGGCGTGGCGTGCCTCACTGATGATCAACGCCTGCTCAGCCTGTTTTCGGCGTGTGACATCCAATGCGATGCCACTGATGTACATCACGCGACCCTGACTATTTCGGCTATCGGCGGCATGAATTTCCGTCCAGATCCAACCGCCCATTTTTTTGCGCACACGGTATACCGCCTGGGCAGCACCACTTTCGCGCAACAATCCTCGCACGGCTCGCTTAAGGATGTCATGATCATCCGGGTGCACAAAATCGTAGTAGCGACGGGTGCTGGATATTCGTGCAATATCCGCCGGGTTGTACCCTAGACTTTCCCAGTAGCTCCCACTCCAACTGAGGGCATCATCCGGGAGGTACCAATCAAAATAGCCGTAGTCTCCGGCACCCCGAAAAATGCGGTTATAACGGGACAGTTGTTGAGAAGATCGAGGAGACCTCGCACGGACAAACTGCAGCACAGCAGCAACCCACTCGGCCCAGGTTGTGATGCACTGCTTGAACATCAAGCCCATAGGTTTGAACCTCGCCACGCCTTCACCTCGTTTGTCTGGTCTCTTCACTTGCGTTGCGCGCCTATACTAGCCTGACAGCCTTCGCTGTTATAGCCTCAACAACACAGGAGATAGACCGATGGACTTGACACAGCTGAGCCAACAACTTTCTAACGCAAGTCGGCAGGTTGAACATGAAATTGCGTGGTTATTGGCGTGTATCGGGGATGGTTTAAGCCCGGAGCTACACCATCAACCCCAAGCATTACATAACAACAGCCCCATTCAACCAGACCAAGCCACAGAGCAAGCCCCAAATAAGCCCCAAGCTCATTAAGACTGCGTAGCAGAAGAAGGGCAACCGAGCCACACGACTTGCGGGTAGCAAACCGCATTGTTTAGGTAAATACCGGTTTCAGCAAATACACGTTCCGTAAATAGCGATTGCAACTAGGATTGGTAAGCGCTGATGGCGGCAACACCTTGACCAAAGCGCTCCCACACATCGGACATTCGCTGAGGCACCATCCCCCCTAAGGCGTAAACCGGGCAAGCCGCTTGCTGCACCAGGGCTTCAAACGCAGACCAACCGAGTGGCATCGTCTTCGGATGCGAAGTCGTCGCCAAGACGGGCGACAGCAGCAATGCATCGGCACCCAGCGCTTTGGCCTGTGTGATCTCGATCTGATTGTGGCAAGCCGCAAAACGCCAATGGGCCGCATCAAGCAGCTCATGAACGGCAGGGGAGTCGAGTAAGGCCACAGGAAGGTGAACGCCGCCAAACGGACCTAAATGCGTCAAGAGCTGACGCCAGGCGTCGGCAAAGGCCCGGGGCCTGTCTGGCAAGCACCAAGGGCTTGCATTTAAGATCAACAGCATTCCCCGCTCGCGGCATTCATCGGCCAATGGCTCAGCAATCGCCATAAAAGCCTGGGGCGACACCTCGGGCAAACGCAGTTGCAAAGCGCCGGCCCCAAGACGCTGGGCACTCATCGCATATTCCCGGACCTTGGCAAAGGTCAGCAGGCTGGGCGTAATCGCGAGCTGAGACGGCAATTGCAGTGCGTGAATGATGGACTTATTGGCCACGGGAAAGTGATCCGGATCCAACTGGGCGATCTTTGCCCATTTGAGTGGCTGACCCTCAGCCCCCATACGCTCACCCGCAAACCCCGGCAACCCAGTGAATGACTCAACACGCCAAACGGACAAAGTGACTTTTTTATCGCCGTAATCATGTGTTAAACGTATCAGTGGGCGGGCCGATACAACACCTATCGCCAGCTCTTCCTTGAGTTCGCGGCAAAGCGCTTCAAAGCCCGTCTCACCCACTTGCCACTTACCACCCGGAAACTCCCACAAGCCACCTTGATGCTGATGGGCGGCACGTTTGGCAATCAAGACCGCATCACCTAACACTATGGCGCCCACAGCCACATCAATAGCGGCACTAGCCGGTATGGTCACACTAGCAGGCATGGTCACACTAGCCGGATTGCCCGACATGGCTAACTGCGGTACTCCGCATTGATGGTGACATAGTCATGCGAGAGGTCTGTGGTCCAGACTTGATCCGTAAAGCTGCCACGCCCCAGTTGCACGCGAATGCAAAACTCCGCTCGAGACACAACGGCCTTGCCCTGCTCTTCGGTATAGGTTGAGGCACGCTGGCCGTTTTTCACAATACAGACATCGTCTAAAAAGACCTGCACCCGCGATGGATCCAGTTTCTCAAGACCGGCATAACCAATGGCGCATATGATGCGACCCCAATTAGGATCTGAGGCGAAGAGCGCTGTTTTAATCAATGGCGAATGGGCAATCGCATAGGCGACGGCGAGGCACTCATCGCGACTGGCGCCCTCTGAGACGTCGACAGTGACGCATTTGGTAGCGCCTTCGCCATCGCGCACAACGGCGATAGCCAGCGACTGAAACACACTCAGCAGTGCTTGTTGCAGCGCAGCGTAGAGCGGATCCTGATGACTGCTTACCGCAGGCGCCCCACTCTCGCCCGTTGCGATCAGGATGCACGAGTCATTGGTTGAAGTGTCGCCATCGATGCTGATGCGGTTAAAGGATTGATTGGCCGTATCCGTGACTAAGGTTTGCAAGAGTTCTGTCGGCACGGCAGCGTCGGTGGCAATATAGGCCAGCATGGTGGCCATATTGGGGCGAATCATACCGGCCCCTTTGGCAATACCTGTCACCGTAATGCGATGCCCAGCCCAATCAAACTGCACACTGGCCCCTTTGGGGCGGGTGTCAGTGGTCATAATCGCGCCGGCGGCTTTGTCCCAAGCGGTGTCATCCAACAGCGCCAGCGCATCGGGCAGTGCCTTCTCGATTTTTGCGAGCGGGAGATACTCACCAATCACACCGGTTGAAAAAGGCAAAACCTGATTGGCGCTCACCCCCGTCGCCTTGGCCACCCAATCACAGGTGGTTTTAGCATCCGCCAGACCACGATCGCCGGTACAGGCATTGGCGTTACCCGAGTTGATGACCAGATACCGAATGGCACCCGCTGTGCTCGCTAGATGCTCGCGCCCGAGAATGACCGGTGCCGCACAAAAGGCGTTGCGCGTAAAGACTCCGGCAACGCGCGACCGAGCCGACAACGCCATCACCAAAATATCCGTGCGTCCGACTTTTTTAATACCCGCGCTCGCAGTACCAAATGCCACGCCCGCCACAGGATGCATAACCGGCCATACCGCTTCACCCACTGCCATTTTTAATTCCCCCAATCATTCACACTGGAATTATTCGCATTCACGACAAGGCGCCGTGACAATTTTTGTATTTTTTACCCGATCCACACGGACAAGGATCGTTGCGGCCAATTTTTGGCCCAAGCCGTATGGGCTCAGAGACAGGCGCCTGAGGCTTGACTGGCGCCGCAGCCGGTAACTCACCAAAGGCCGGCGCCTCTTGATGCACCAATTGCTGTTGGCGCATAGCGGCTTCAGCATCTTGGCGGCGTTTGGCTTCCATCGCCTGCATTTGCTCGTCTGACATAGGTTCGACTTTAAACAGCACGCGAGTCACATCTTGCTTTAAGGTCGTTAGCAGCTGCTGAAATAATTCAAAAGCTTCGCGTTTATATTCTTGCTTAGGATTTTTCTGCGCATAGGCTCGCAGACCAATCCCCTGACGCAAATGATCCATCGTCTGCAGATGCTCTTTCCACAAGGTATCCAGAATGTGCAGCATCAACTGCTTTTCAAGCGTACGCATAATGTGCCCAAGGCGCGCACACTTGTCGTGGTATGCGGCGTCCAGCTCGGACAAAATCTTAGCGCGCAGAGGCTCTTCATAAAGCTTTTTATCCTGCTCAATCCAGTTTTGCAGCGGCAAATCAACGCCAAAATCTGCCTTGATGGCATTTTCAAGCCCTGGTAAATCCCATTGTTCGAACAACGACTGAGGTGGAATATGGGCAGAAATCAGTGCCTCAATAACTTCCGCACGAATACCGTGTACAGCTGCTTCGATCGACTCCATCTCCAGCAAATCATTGCGCTGTGCGTAAATGACTTGGCGCTGCGCATTGGCGACATCGTCATATTCCAGCAATTGTTTTCGATAATCAAAATTGCGACCTTCAACTTTTCGCTGGGCTTTTTCAATCGCACGCGTGACCATTTTGGCCTCGATCGCTTCGCCTTTTTCCATGCCGAGTGCGCCCATCATGGCACGAACACGATCAGAGGCAAAAATGCGCATTAAATTATCTTCAAGCGACAAGAAAAAGCGTGAAAGACCTGGATCGCCTTGACGCCCGGCACGGCCGCGAAGCTGGTTGTCGATACGACGCGACTCGTGGCGCTCAGAACCGATAATATGTAGGCCTCCCGCCGCCTTGACCGCCTCATTGCGAATTTTCCAAGCTGATTTAATCTCGGCAATTTGCTCAGGTGTTGGATTTTCTATGCGCGCAACTTCCGACTCCCAATTGCCGCCCAATACAATATCCGTACCACGGCCAGCCATGTTGGTTGCGACAGTGACAGCGCCAGGCCGCCCAGCTTCCGCAATAATCTCGGCTTCGCGCGCATGCTGCTTTGCGTTTAACACTTCATGCGCAATACCCGCAGCTTTAAATCGGCGAGACACTTCTTCAGAACTTTCTACGGAGGCGGTTCCGACTAAAATCGGAACGCCCTTTTCTTTCAACTCACGCACCTGTTCCACAATGGCATTCAACTTATCGTCCATTGTCAAAAAGACTAAGTCATTTAAATCTTGACGCGCAACCGGTTTGTTCGTGGGAATAACAACCACATCCAGATTATAAATTTGCTGAAATTCAACCGCTTCGGTATCGGCGGTACCCGTCATGCCGGCAAGTTTTTGGTAGATACGAAAATAGTTCTGGAAAGTGGTTGATGCCAGGGTTTGGCTCTCGTGTTGAATGGCAACCCCTTCTTTGGCTTCAATCGCTTGGTGCAAACCCTCTGAGAGTCGACGCCCTGGCATGGTTCGGCCCGTATGCTCATCAATGAGAATAACCTGGCCATCCTGAACGATGTATTCCACATTACTATGGTACAAGGTGTGCGCTTTGAGCGAGGTATGCACATGGTGCAACAGATTTAAATTAGCCGCCGAATACAAGCTGTCGTTTTCAGTCATTAACCCATTTTTAACGAGCCATTTTTCGACAAGCTCATGCCCCTCTTCGGTCAGCTCAACTTGGCGCGTTTTTTCATCCAAAACATAATGGCCTTTTTTGGCCAATGCACATATCGGTGGTTTGGCACTGGCATCTTGCACCACCAAATCACAGTTTTGCGCTTGTGCTTGTTTTAAAGCGTCATGGATCGCGACAACACCCACCTGGCCCGCGAGCTGGACTTTTGAATACATAATTTTTTCGTTCCGCTCACCTTGCGATGGCGCAATCACTTCCAGCGTCGGCGTTAGCGTATTCATAACCCGATACAACGCGGAGCTATCTTCAGCTGAGCCCGAAATAATTAATGGGGTTCTGGCTTCATCAATTAAAATCGAGTCGACTTCGTCAACCACAGCAAAATATAAAGGTCTTTGTACGCGATCCTCTTTACGCAACACCATATTGTCGCGCAAGTAATCAAATCCAAATTCGTTGTTAGTGCCGTAGGTAATATCGGCCTGATAGGCAGCACGCTTTTCATCTTGCGGCTGCATAGAGGAAATAACACCAACGCTCAACCCCAAGGATTCATACAAAGGGCGCATCCAATTTGCATCACGTTTTGCAAGGTAATCGTTGACGGTAACGATATGAACACCCTGCCCAGAAATGGCATTCAAATAGGCAGCAAGGGTCGACATTAATGTTTTGCCCTCACCGGTGCGCATCTCAGCAATACGCCCTTCATGGAGGGTTATACCGCCAATTAATTGCACATCATAATGCCGCATTCCCATAATACGACGACTGGCTTCACGGCAAACGGCAAACGCATCGGGCAAGAGCGAATCCAAGCTTTCGCCCTGCGAAAATCGCTGACGAAACTGTGTTGTTTTAGCTTTTAATGAGGCGTCATCTAATGATTGTAGGGATTTTTCCGCTTCATTAATCGTCGCGACAATTTTTCGCATCCGCCGAAGCTCTCGCTCATTCTTAGAGCCTAACAACCATTTCAGTGGATTTAATGACATAAACTAATTAACCTTGAGCGCTTAGGCGCATGGAAACGTAAAAATGAAGCCCAACCGATTAACGACTGGCGCGATGAATATAGGAAGCCGGGTTAACAACACGCCCATGCTTATAGACTTCGAAGTGAACGTGGGGACCGGTTGATCGCCCGCTATTACCCATTAAAGCAATATTTTGTCCTTTTTTAACGACATCACCGACCTTGACCAGATTTTTTTTGCAATGGGCATAGCGCGTCGTAAATCCATTGCCGTGATTAATTTCAACCATATTGCCATAGGTATAATGCTCGGCAGACCAAGTCACCACACCGTCAGCAACAGCAATAATTTCACTGCCAATCGGGCCCGCAAAATCCACACCCGCGTGCATAGCCGATTTCCCCGTAATCGGGTCCATCCGCCGTCCAAATGGCGAGGACAAATAACCTTGCTTGACAGGTCGGCCCGCTAAAAAGCGCGCGTCGGCGAGCTTTTCATTCGCTAATAATGATTCGAGGGTTTGCAATTGGTGCTGGCGATCATCAATTTTTAAGGCGAGATCGTCAATCATATCCATAAAAGTCACCACATCCATGGGGTGGTCATCAATCTCTTCGGCCGGGCCGCCCTGCGCAGGGGGCGAGCTGAAATCAAACTCTCCTGCCTCCAATTTAGCGGCAACAGTAATGCGTTCACCCAACGCATCCAAACGAAGCAGACGGGCCTGGAGCTCTGCAACGCGAATCGTCAAGGCCTCCAACTTGGTTTGAGCCTCTTCGCGCAGCGTTTGGATAGCATCATCTTGATGATCGAGAGAATGACGCCAAGCTTTGGAGACGTCTGGATTCAAGAAAGTGGGCTCTGAAAAAGAGCGCCACTGCCAAATCAACGAAGCAAGCGCCACCAACGGCATCAACACCACAACCACAAAGAGCCCAACCTTAGCTGAGGTGCCGAGCGTAAGGGTCTTGGTGCCACCAAGGTGCTTGTCAATCAGAATTATTTTCACAATAAAAACCCTGCTCAATATTTAAGCAGGTTCACATCTGTAGCCAACGGGTGGCGAAATATGGCACAGATATCGTGAAAAGCCAACTGCCTTAATAGCGCGCCGAGAGTGCCGCGCTAAGCGGCGGCCAGCGCCTGCTGATACCGGATAGGCGAGAGATCGTGCGAGTCAAAAACCACCCATTCCCACGCATCAGGACAAGACAAGAGATTGCGAATCGACTTGTTATTCAATCCGTGACCTGACTTATGCGCCCGATATTCGCCAAGGATACTGTGACCCACCAAATAAAGATCGCCTATCGCATCAAGAACCTTATGCTTAACAAACTCGTCTTCGTAGCGCAAGCCCTCTTCATTCAGGATTTTATATTGATCAACAACAATGGCATTATCCACACTGCCACCTTTTGCCAAGCCTTTAGCTCTCAGGTATTCAATTTCATGCATAAATCCAAAGGTTCTGGCACGCGACACATCCTTGACAAACGCTGTACTGGAAAAATCAACCTGCGCATCCAAAGTGGTTCCTCTCAAAACCGGATGATCAAAATCAATCGAAAAACCGATCTTAAAGCCATCATGCGGTAAAAACTCTGTTTTTTTATCACCTTCACAGGTTTGTAATGGTTTGAGGATGCGAATAAAACGTTTGTGTGCCGATTGTTCCTGGATCCCGGCTGACTGAATTAAAAACACAAATGGACTTGCGCTGCCATCCATAATAGGTACCTCATCTGCCGTTAAATCGACCACGGCATTATCAATACCTAAACCCGCAAAAGCAGACATTAAATGCTCAATCGTGGAAACACGCACACCATCTTTTACAAGGGTGGTCGATAAAGTGGTATCGCCCACATTGAAGGCTTTCGCTTCGATAGCAACAATCGGATCGAGATCAACACGGCGAAAAACGATCCCCGTATCGATTGCGGCAGGGCGCAGCGTTAGATGAATTTTTCGACCCGTATGCAAGCCCACGCCCGATGCATAAATGGTATTTTTTAAGGTGCGCTGTCTAATCATGATCAGATCCTACTTCAGGCTGCGGTAGCGTAAAACAAGTTACCGAGCGACTCTACAACCAGCAACTTAATTGGTGCTGAACATAACCCCTAAAAGAAAAGCGCCCCTCAAGGAGCGCTTTTGATAACGCCTAAGAAACCCGAGTGTTTGCTTGTAACTCAGCAAACACCCCAAGACGGCTAATCGGCTTGGCGACGCAGGAACGCCGGAATATCCAGATATTCAATATCCCGTACTTTTTCATCCAGTTTTTGTGCATTACCCGTCGGTTGATTACGCATAACCGTTGGCTTCTCTAAAACCGCGTAGTTTAGACCGCCATCGGCCAGCCGTGCACTGTCCAGCATTTTGGCCGGTTTTGCAGTCGCCTCTTCAACTTTCGCTTTGATGCCGAGGCCAGTCGCCACAACGGTAACCCGCAATTCACCCGACATTTCTGGATCTATTACAGTGCCAATTACGACTGTTGCATCACCCGATGCAAACTCCTCAATGATGGCACCCACTTCGTTAAACTCGCCCAGTGACAAGTCCATGCCTGCAGTAATGTTGACCAAAATGCCGCGAGCGCCGTTCAAATTCACGTCTTCCAACAAGGGGCTGCGAATAGCCGCTTCAGCGGCTTCACGCGCCCTGGTATCGCCTTTGGCAACCCCAGTACCCATCATGGCCATACCCATTTCGCTCATGACAGTGCGCACATCGGCAAAATCCACGTTGATCATGCCGGGGCGGATAATCAAATCGGCAATACCCTGCACAGCGCCAAGTAACACATCATTAGCGGCCTTAAAGGCATCGATAAGACTGGTGTTTTTGCCAAGCACAGACAGTAACTTTTCATTCGGGATCGTAATTAAGGAGTCGACACGATCTTTTAACTGCTTAATGCCTTCCTCAGCGATCGCCATCCGCTTGCGCCCTTCGAAAGGAAAAGGCCGCGTCACCACCGCAACGGTCAAAATGCCCAGCTCACGCGCCACCTCCGCAACCACGGGAGCAGCACCCGTACCCGTACCCCCTCCCATACCGGCAGTGATGAATACCATATCAGCGCCCTGCAGTGTTTCAGCAATTCGCTCGCGATCTTCCATCGCAGCTTCACGCCCCACCATGGGGTTTGCGCCGGCACCCAAGCCTTTGGTGAGGTGGCCACCCAATTGCAAAACGGTATGGGCTTTAATATCTTTTAGCGCCTGCGCATCCGTATTGGCGCACACAAAATCAACGCCTTCAATGCTTTGATCAATCATATGGCGCACCGCATTACCGCCGCCGCCGCCAACGCCGATCACTTTTATCACCGCACTTTGCGGAATGTTGTCGACTAATTCAAACATGAGTCCCCCATAATCCCGCCTTAGACGCGGTTATCTTTAAATGCTGCAGAACGCGCAAATTTTGTTTTTCTGTGTTGCAAAATAGCAAACATTTCACCACTTGCCGATGTATTTTAAACACTTAACCCGGTGGCACCGCCGCACAGGTCCGACACCGCCATCAAAAACCACTCTGAAACCAGGTTTTGAATCGACCCCATAAGCCCTGTGACGAGTCGCCATCAGCCGGCAACGACAGGTTGCGCTGCCGCAACCCGTACTGAAGCAAACCCACACCCGTCGAATAAATCGGGTTGTCGACAATATCCCGCAAGCCGGCGATCGCCTGAGGGGACCCAATTCGCACCGGCATGTGAAAGATCTCTTCCGCAAGCTCCGATACACCCTCCATCTTTGAGGTACCGCCGGTCAGCACTATGCCGGCCGGCAACATATCTTCAAACCCGCTTCGCCGAATCTCAGCCAACACCAAGGTGAACAATTCTTCGTAACGCGGCTCCACAACTTCCGCCAAAGCTTGACGGGAGAGGTCGCGAGGCGGCCTGTCGCCCACACTTGGAACCTTGATGGTTTCGTCCGGACCCGCCAATTTTGCCAGAGCGCAGGCATACTTGATTTTGATGTCTTCAGCATGCTGCGTCGGCGTGCGCAGCGCCATAGCGATGTCATTGGTGACCTGATCGCCCGCAATCGGAATCACGCCAGTGTGCCGTATAGCGCCCGCAGTAAAAATGGCGATATCTGTCGTACCGCCACCGATATCAACCATACAGACGCCGAGTTCTTTTTCATCATCTGTCAAGACGGCATAGCTGGAAGCCAACTGCTCAAGAATGATGTCATCGACCTCCAGATTACAACGACGTATACATTTTTCTATATTTTGGGCTGCATTGACAGCGCAAGTGACCAAATGCACTTTCGCTTCCAGCCGAACCCCGCTCATCCCCAGGGGTTCTTTCACCCCATCCTGGTCGTCAATACGATATTCCTGCGGCAATATGTGCAAGATGCGCTGATCCGCCGGAATGGCTACCGCCTGAGCCGCGTCTATCACCCGCTCAACATCCTGTTGAAAGACCTCGCGGTCTTTGATTGCGACAATACCGTGGGAATTGAGGCTGCGAATGTGGCTTCCTGCGATACCCGCATAAACCGAATGAATCTGACAACCCGCCATTAACTCCGCTTCTTCGATAGCGCGCTGAATCGAGTGCACCGTGGCGTCTATGTTCACCACCACGCCACGTTTTAAACCGATTGATCGATGCGAACCAATCCCAACAACAGACAATTCCCCTTCAGCTGACACTTCACCAACAATGGCGACAACTTTTGACGTTCCAATGTCTAATCCAACAATCATTCTACTGCCTTGGGTTTGTGCCATTACCTTGCCCCGATTGAGTGATAGACCACAGAGTGGCGACCTTAGTGGGTTGACTCGTAGCCGTTATTTTCTTCTGCGCTGTCTGCTGCGTGCTTCCAGCCGATGGCGAAGCCTTCCTGGTAGCGCGCATCCAGGGTGCTCATATTGCTTAATTGTGCCTGCAAATTAAAGCGCAGGACTTGCAAAATCCGCTTGAGCTTAACCGGGACATCCTCGCGCCCAAGCTTCAGCACAATATCAGGCGAAATAATGAGTGTCCAAGCTAACGTATTATCAATTTCTAGTACTAAAGGTGCAAATTGATAATGCGATAACAACCGAGCTAAGGAAACATACATTTCCATCACGCGGGCAGCGTAGCGATCATCCCCCCGAAATTGCGGTAAATGCGCCAACCTGACCGGGTCTTCCACCGCAATAATGTCGGCACGACTGTTGAGAAATGCCTGCTGATTCCAACGGGCTATCGGTTGTTGTTCGTATATTTTAATGGCCAGAGTGCTGGGCCATTGGCGCGCAACTACCGCCTTTTCAATTAACGGATCGGCTTCAAGGTGGCGCTTCAAGGCCGACAAATTGATATCCAAAAAGCTCGCACCGAGCTTCTCGTTAATCCGCGTTTCCAGCCGGGCTTGGCTCACAAATTGGAACTCGCCTTGCACCTTTACCGACGTGATAGGCTGGTTGAGCCAAGCCAGCCACTGACGGGCGGCCGAGCTTTGCAGCAAAGCCCAGAGCAACCCCAGTAAAAAGACGAGGGTTACGGCAATTTTCAGCGCAAAGAGCCCCCAGCTTCCCCAAATGGGGTTGACCGCCGGGACCTTTCTGCGCTGAGCCATCCAAGCAACCTATAGTGTCTGAGCCGCAATAGCGAGGATTAAGGCATCAAATCCCAAACCGGCGGCTTGGGCCGCCATGGGAACCAGCGAATGACTGGTCAAGCCCGGCACCGTATTCACTTCAAGCAGATAAAACTGGCCTTGCGCATCAGCCATGACATCCACGCGCCCCCAGCCGCTCGCCCCGACTGCGGCAAAAGCGGCTTCCGCGAGCCGTTTTAGCGCCAGCTCCTGATCGGCGTCCAAACCACAGGGACAGAGATACTCTGTATCCTCAGCCAGGTATTTCGCTTGAAAATCGTAAAACGCGCTCTTGGCAATCAGGCGAATCGGCGGTAGCGCTTTGCCCTCCAATAGGGCAACAGTGTACTCGGCGCCCCGGATAAATTGCTCGGCTAGAACGGAGGTATCAAACTGCGCGGCCACAGCATAGGCGCTTTCGAGCGCGGCGGCTTGATCAACGCGGCTCATCCCGATGCTGGATCCTTCGTGAGCCGGTTTGACCATGGCCTCACCGCCAAGGGAGGCTAAAACCTTCGCCCAATCCTGATTGGCCGACAAACTCACGTAAGCCGGTGTCGGCAAACCCATCGCCTGCCACAGGCGTTTGGTCATGAGCTTATCCATACACAAGGCCGAGGCCATGACACCACTGCCGGTATAAGGAATACCGAGATATTCGAGCACCGCCTGTATTTTGCCATCCTCGCCGCCCACACCGTGCAGGGCAATAAAGGCTCTATCAGGTTTCAGCTGTTGCAGGGCCTCTACGGCACCCTGTTGGGTATCAATGCCGACCGCATTAACGCCCTGGCGCAAGAGTGCCGCCAAAGCAGCCTCACCACTTTGAATTGAAATGGCGCGCTCTGCGGCATTGCCACCATAGAGCACGGCAACTTTCCCAAGAGCCGCAGCAGACAAGGGTTGTATTGACGCTTTCATCACTTATACCTCTCGATGCGTGACAGTCGTGATCCAATCGGGCAATTGCGTAGCGAGGCGCCCCGCCAAAGCGCTGACATTGCCCGCGCCCTGGGTTATCACGATATCGCCGGGCGCTATGATATTGCGAATCAACTCCGGCACCTGATCAATGGATTCCGCAAAGAGCGGCTCAACAAATCCTCGCGCACGCAAACTGCGGCACAGGTGGCGACTATCGGCACCGGCAATCGGAGGCTCTCCGGCGCTATAAACCTCCAGCAAGACCAGTTGATCGACTTGCGACAAAACCTCAACAAAATCCTCAAACAGGTCGCGGGTACGGGTGTAACGATGCGGCTGATAAATCATCACCAGCCGACGATCCGGCCAACCCGCGCGCACCGCTTTGATCACAGCCGAGACCTCGGTTGGGTGATGGCCGTAATCGTCAACCAGCATCACAGGCTCAGCATCCGTCCTCGCAAACTCGCCGATGACTTCAAAACGGCGGCCGACACCCGCAAATTCTGCGATGCCACGCACCACGTCTTCAAGCGGCAACCCCTCCTCCAGCCCCACGGCGAGCGCCGCCGTCGCATTTAACACATTGTGCAAGCCAGGCAAATTGACCGAGAGGGTGACATCGGTCGCGCAAGGCAAGGTCACCGCAAAGGTTTGGTGCCGGCCATTTTGCACGACTGAGTGGCAGCGATAATCGCAATGCTCACCAAAACCGTACGTGAGGGTACTGCGTGAAAAGGCCGGCAATACGCTTTGGATAACCGGATCATCACCACAGACCACCGCCAAGCCATAAAACGGCAGATTGTGAATAAATTCGACAAAAGTCTGTTTTAATTTTTCGAAATCGCCACCATAGGTTTCCATATGATCGGCATCGATATTCGTAACCACCGACACCATAGGCTGCAAATGTAAAAAAGAGGCGTCACTTTCATCCGCTTCCGCCACCAGATAGCGGCTGGCACCCAACGCCGCATTGCAACCGGCGCTTTTTAACAGGCCGCCGATCACAAAGGTCGGATCCTGACCGGCAGCGGCAAAAAGCGAAGCAATTAAACTCGTGGTGGTCGTTTTGCCATGGGTACCGGCAACCGCAATGCCGTGGCGGTATCGCATTAACTCAGCCAGCATTTCAGCCCGACGCACCACGGGAATACGCTGTTCACGCGCCGCCACCCATTCGGGATTATCGAGGGCTATGGCACTCGAATTGACCACCACATCCACACCCACAATGTTGCTGGCCGTATGGCCGATAAACACCTCAATGCCCATAGCCGACAGGCGTGCCGTAACAGCCGAGGCTTTGGCATCCGACCCGGAAATGGCATAACCCTGATTTTTTAAAACTTCGGCAATGCCGCTCATGCCGGCACCGCCAATGCCAATAAAATGGATGCGTTTAATCCGACGCATTTCAGGGATTTGGTAAACAGACGACGGCAAGCCTGCAACCAGGCCGTTGGTTAACGAAGAACTCATACAAAAATCACTGCAAAAAAGTCAAACAAAGGTCCACTACCTGTTCAGTAGCGGATTTATCGGTCGGGCGGCGCCAGGCATTTAGCGCCATGGTCAAACGTTTTTGGCGATCACGCGCCAAGGCATTGAGGTTCTCGGCTAGCAAAGCCGGGGTCAATTGGCTTTCAGGAATCAACACAGCAGCCGATTTCGCCACCAAAGAGGCCGCATTGGCCGTTTGATGATCGTCAATGGCGTAGGGATAGGGAATCAGCAGACTCGGCACACCGACGGCCTGTAATTCGGCGAGCGTCAGGGCCCCCGCTCGGCAAATCACGATATCAGCATCCGCCAGCGCCTCGGCAACCTGCTCAATAAACGGCGTCAACTGGATAACAAAACCGGCCGCTATCAGGGGCTCATAGGCTTGGCGCGCCGACTCAAAAGTGCGCTCGCCGCTCTGATGGTGAAGTTGCCAGGAAAATTCGCAGGCGGGCAAAGCGCGGGGCAAGGTTTCATTCAAGACTTTTGCACCCAGGCTGCCCCCCAGCACCAGAAGTCGCAGAGGGGCATCCAACGGGCGCTGTTCAAAACGAACCTGTGGTGGCAGCTGCCGATAAAATAGCGCGCGCAGGGGATTGCCGGTAACCCGAGCGCCCGGTAGGGCGCCCTCGAAACCCGCTAGCACCTCTCGCGCAAAACGGGATAGCAAGCGATTGGTCGTCCCGGCGCGGGCATTTTGCTCATGAATGACCAAGGGAATACCGCGCAGCCAAGCGGCCAAGCCGCCCGGTGCCGCCACATAGCCGCCAAAACCCACTACGAGCTGCGGTTTAGTCTGTGCTAGCCATCGCCACGCGTGCCACACCGATAAAAGCAATCGCAGTGGGGCCAACAATTGCTGCCAGCGCGATTTACCTCGCAACCCGCGTACGGGCAAGCAGCGCAGCGTGAAACCCGCCTCTGGCACCACGCGGGCCTCAAGGCCCGCCTGAGTGCCAAGCCACTCGATGTGGCAGCCGCGATCACGCAGGGCCTCTGCCACCGCGAGCGCGGGAAACACATGGCCGCCAGTCCCGCCGGCCATGATGACCACCCGGGGTTGCGCCTTAACGTCTGTCATAACCCAGCTCCCAACTGACCCGTAACATCAAGGCAACAAACGCGGTTGAGACCAGCAAACTGCTCCCACCCGCGCTCACAAACGGCAGGGTTAAGCCCTTGGTCGGCAACAAACCGGAGGCAACGCCCATATTGATAAACGCCTGAGCGCTGATTAAAAAAGCCACACCAATCGCCAGCAACCCGGCAAAGGGCTTGGTTTGGGCACGCGCTTGGCGCGCCAACATGAGCATTCGCCACACCAGGACCGCAAAGCCCAGCACCAACACCAAGGCACCGATCAAACCGAACTCCTCAGCCACAATTGAAAAAATAAAGTCGGTATGCGCCTCGGGTAAAAAAAACAATTTTTGCAAACTGTTACCCAAACCCAAGCCGAACCATTCGCCCCGACCAAAGGCGATCAGGGACTGCACTAATTGATAACCGCTGGAAAACTCATCCGCCCAGGGGTCAAGAAAGGTAATTAACCGCTGCCACCGATAAGGCGAGGTGATCGCCATAAAGGCCAAGCCCACCACACCAAGCAAACCGAGCGCCATAAATCGCAACAAGGGCACACCGGCTACAAACATCATGGCGCCAGCCGTCATGCAGAGCACGACGCTGCTGCCAAAATCCGGCTCCAGCAACAACAGGCCGACAAAGGCGGCAATGATCGCCAAGAGCTTAAAAAAATCGGCCCAGCCCTGGCGAAAGCTATCGCCACGGCGCGCTAAAAAGCTTGAAAAAAAGACGACAAAACAGAACTTGGCCAACTCGGAGGCCTGCAGAGTAAAAGGCCCGACACCAATCCAACGGCGGCTGCCGTTAACCATCTTGCCCACGCCCGGCAGCAATACCAGAATCAGCAGCACCAGCCCGAGCAGTAGTGCCCAGCGCCCTTGGCGCTCCCAGTGCTCAAGCGGAATACTGAACACCACCACGCCCGCGGCACAGGCAATGGCCACATAAGCGAGATGGCGCTTAAAAAAATACCAAGGGTCGCCATAGGTATGCGCGGCCATATCGATGCTCGCTGACAAGACCATGACACAACCAAAGCTGATGAGTCCCAATGCAACAAACAGCAAAGTGCTATCCAAAGGCCGCCCCTGCAGGGCAATCGTGGGAAACAAGGCGAGTGGCACGCTATTGTCCCTGCACACTCAGGGCTTTTGCCGCTACGGCAAATTGGTGGCCACGGTCTTCATAATTTTTGAACATATCCAAGCTGGCGCAAGCGGGCGACAAAAGCACCTGATCCCCAGGTACCGCCTGCTCAAATAACCACTGGACGGCTTCAGCGAGACTCGTCACCTCAGCGCGCGGCAACTGAGGCAGCTCGGCACTCAGCAGAGCGCTCAATTGAGGCCCATCGCGACCGATTAACGCCACCGACTTGGCAAAACGCGCCAACGCCGGCAGCAAAGGGGCGAAATCGGCTGCTTTACCGTCGCCGCCCAAAATGACATGCAAGTGCTTGTCAGCGCGCCCCAATCCTTCGAGAGCTGCGAGGCTTGCGCCCACATTGGTCGCCTTGGAGTCATTGATAAAGTCGACCCCACGAATCGCGCAAACCCACTGACACCGGTGATCAAGCCCCGAAAACTCGCGCAGAGCGGTTAAGCAAGCTTCTCGCTCGATACCGGCTGCATCACAGAGCGCGAGCGCAGCCAGGCAATTGGCATAATTATGCCGCCCTTGCAAACGCACCTCAGACAGCGCTATCAGGGGCGTAAAACCCCTGACCAAAAAACCATCATGAATACCGTAATCGTGCAAATCCGGTGTCTTGAGAGTGAAACACCGCTTGGCGACCCCTTGCGCCAAGGGCGGCTCGGTGAGGGGATCCTCTTTATTCACGACCAGCGTTTTGGCACCGAACGCAATGCGCTGCTTGGCGAGCGCATAATCGATCAAGCGGTCGTAACGGTCCATGTGATCGGGTGAGACATTCAAAATCGTCGCGGCAACTGGCTTTAAACTCGCGGTCGTCTCCAGCTGAAAGCTCGATAGCTCCAGCACGTAGAGATCCGCTGACGCATCCAGTGCGGACAAGACCGGCAAACCAATATTGCCGGCAACCACCACCTTGAGCCCGGCCGCTTTCGCCATTTCACCGACCAGCGTAGTCACAGTCGACTTGCCGTTGGAGCCGGTAATCGCGATAACCGGCGCTGTCACCTGGCGCGCAAACAACTCAACATCGCCAATAACCGAGACGCCGGCGGCGAGGGCGGCGGCAATCCCGGGTGTTTTTTTTGACAGCCCCGGGCTTAACAGGATTTCATCCGCCTCGCAAAAGAGCGACTCCTCGGCGTCACCGCACACGAGGGGCACATCGGGGTACTGGGCACGAAAGGCGTCAAGGCCCGGCGGCTGGGCGCGGCTGTCGTAAACCACCAAGGATTTGCCCTGGCGCAACAGGTAGGCCAGGACCGACTGCCCCGTCAAGCCAATTCCAACAACCAAGGTATAACCAGAGCGGGCTATTAACGTCATATCAAATCACCGAGTGGTCGCCCGCGCACAAATCGACCCTATCGTTTAAGACACGACAGGCACAGGCAGAAGGATCGAAAGGATTTAACGCAGTTTCAAGGTCGCAAGGCCCAGCAACACCAACATCACGGTGATAATCCAAAAGCGAACGATCACACGCGGTTCAGGCCAGCCTTTTAATTCAAAATGGTGGTGAATCGGTGCCATGCGAAAAATACGGCGTCCGGTGAGTTTAAAACTCGCCACCTGCAAAATGACGGACACTGTCTCCATCACAAACACGCCACTCATGATAAAAAAAACAATTTCGTGGCGCACTATGACCGCGATAACGCCCAAAGCCCCCCCGAGGGCCAAGGCACCCACATCCCCCATAAAAACCTGAGCCGGATAGGTGTTAAACCACAGAAAACCCAAACCCGCACCAACCAGTGCGGCGCAAAATACCACTAGCTCGCCGGCGCCTGGCACATAGGGAATATTTAAATAACCGGCGAATTTGGCATTACCCACGAGATAGGCGATAACGCCCAAGGCTGCACCCACCATAACGGTGGGCAATATGGCAAGGCCGTCTAAACCATCGGTCAAATTCACCGCATTCGAGCTGCCCACCACCACAAAATAGACGAGCAGTATGTAGGCCAATCCCAAGTCCACCGCGACACTTTTAAAAAACGGCACGATTAACTGCGTTTCTGCCGGTACTTGCGCCGATAGGTATAAAAACGCCGCTACGCCAAAGCCCGCTGTCGACTGCCAAAAATACTTCCAGCGCGCAGGCAAGCCCTTGGAATTCTTAGCGATGACTTTGCGGTAGTCATCAACCCAGCCGATGGCACCGTAGGCAATGGTAATCGCCACAACGGCCCAGACAAACCGATTGGTTAAATCGGACCATAAAAATACGCTCAAGCCGATGGCAAATAAAATCAAGGCTCCACCCATAGTCGGGGTGCCTTGTTTGCTCAAATGACTTTGCGGGCCATCCTGGCGCACCGACTGGCCAATTTGTAACGCAACCAGTTTGCGAATAAAACCGGGCCCCAACACCAAACAGACACCCAAGGCCGTGAGCACCCCTAAAATGGCGCGTAGCGATAGATAGCGCACCACATCGAGCGCACTGAAATAGGGTTGAAGATACTGGGCCAGCCACACAAGCATAGGATTAACTCTTGTCGAAAAATGCAGGCTTAGCAGGCAAGCCTGGATCGAAAATTAGGGATGGATAGATTCCGGGTAAACCGCCTGCAACAGCGTCAGCAACCGATCGACACCGGCGCTGCGCGAGCCTTTGAGAACCAGGGTAGCCGGTTGCGAGAGCCAAGCCGCCACCTCATCGACCGCCGCTTCCAAGGTGGCACAATGCACCGCCGCCGCACCAAATGCCTGAGCCGCGTGGCCGGGCAAATCCCCTACGGCGATAAGCTGGGTAATACCGGCTTCACGCGCAAAGTGCCCGAGGTCGCGGTGCAAGGCCTCGGCCTCATCACCGAGTTCTGCCAGCGTTCCGAGCACCAAGACGCGGGGTTCCGGTTGCTCAGCCAAAAACGCAATAGCCGAGCGCACCGATGCGGGGTTGGCATTATAAGCATCATTGATCACCCTCGCCTGCTGATTTTCAAACCAAGGCGCCACCCACTGCATGCGGCCTTTTTCGCCTGATGCCTGCGATAGGCCCTCTGCGATCAGCTCCCAACTCGCACCCAAGGCCCGCGCCGCAGCGGCCACAGCCAAGGCATTGGCGACTTGGTGCGCACCCAGCATCTGTAGCCTAACCGGCACCGATTCAAGAACCTTGCCGGGCGCTTGATAGCAGAGGTCAAACCCATAGGCCCCCTGCGCATTCGCCTGGGCGTTGCGGGAGTAAAGATACGGAAACGCCAAAGATCCCTGCTCGCTGAGACTAAACCCCACTCGCTTAACGCCCTGGGTGTAGTCCAACATCGCTTGGCTGTAGGGCAGATCCAGGTTGATCACGGCGGTGCCATCCGGCGACAAGCCATCGTAAATCGACTGTTTTTCACAGGCTATGGCATCGAGACTGCCAAAACCTTCAAGGTGTGCCGGTTGAACCGTCGTCACTATGGCCACCTGTGGTTTGGCCACACGGGTCAAGTAAGCGATTTCTCCCAAGCCACTCGCGCCCATTTCAACCACGGCAAAAGCCGTGTTCTCATCGAGTTGATTGAGCGTCAAGGGCACGCCTATGTGATTATTGAAATTGCCTTGGGTGGCTTTTGTCGGCCCCATCAAAGCCAGCACTGTCGCGAGCAGCGATTTCACCGTAGTTTTGCCACAGCTCCCCGTGATAGCGACCAAGGCTCCGGAAAACCGCTCACGCTGACAGGCGGCAATTTGGGCCAGCGCCAAAGTCGTGTTGTCTACGCATAATTGGGGTACCGCGCAAGCGGGCAGAGGCCGCTCCACCACCAATGCGACAGCGCCCGCTGCCACCGCTGCCGCACAAAAATCGTGCCCATCAAACCGGTCGCCGACTAAGGCGACAAACAGCTGGCCGGCGCACATAGCACGGCTGTCCGTGCTCCACTGATGAAAGCCGGCATCCGTCTCCCCGCTGGTCGCGGCAATGAGGCGAGCGCTGTTGCGTTGATAGGTACCCGGAAACACCAAACCCGAAGCATTAATAGCCGCAGCGCAATGCGACAAAAAACAGTGCGACACGGAAACTAGGCTTTGCGGCATGATGACCTCTTGCTGACGTAACAGGACAAGCGATTTAGCCTACATCGGTTGACGATGACAGGCGGACGCGATCTTGCCACAGTCGCTTAGCCACCGCGACATCGGAAAACAGCAGCGCCTGGTCGCCCACCCACTGATAGGTTTCATGGCCTTTGCCAGCCAGAAGAATGGAATCGCCCGGCAAGGCTTTGCCAATGGCAAAGGCTATAGCGGCTTCGCGATCTTGAAAACAGTGCACCGGGCCCTGACAGCCAGCGGCAATCTCGCGAATAATCTCGACCGGGTTTTCGCTGCGGGGATTATCGCTCGTGAGCACTATCTCATCGGCAAAGGCTTCCGCCACAGCGCCCATCAAGGGGCGTTTTTGGCGGTCTCTGTCGCCACCACAACCAAATACGACCCACAACCGACCGGGCGTATGGTGACGCAAGGCTTTTAAGGTTTGCTCCAACCCATCGGGAGTGTGCGCAAAATCAACAAAGGTCCGCACGCCGTCAACCACCTCCAGCGCCTCCAAGCGACCGGCGACCGGCTTCAACCGATTGATGACAGTGAGTAACCGGCTCCAGGGCACGCCGACTGCAAGGGCAGCGCCCATGGCCGCCAGCACATTGGCCACATTAAAGGCGCCAAACAAGGGTGACTGGCAAGGCGTGACAGAGCCAGCATACTGCAGGTCAAAGGCCATCCCTTGCGTATTGGCCACCAGCTCTTCGGCATAAAAAGTGCTGCCTCGCTGTTGCAAACTGTAGTGCCAGCGAACAACGCCCGGCAAACAAGGCAAGCGCTGGCCCCAGGCGTCATCGGCATTAACGACCTGATGGTGCAACGTATCAAAGGCAAACAGGCGGGCCTTGCAGGCGCCATAGGCCTCTAAAGTGCCATGGTAATCGAGGTGATCCTGGGTAAGATTGGTAAAAACGGCCACACGAATCGGCAAACCGGCCACACGTCCTTGGGCTAAGGCATGTGATGACACCTCCATCGCCACCTGCTGAATCCCGCGCTCGGCAAACTGCGCCAGCAATCGGTAATTGGTCAGAATATCCGGTGTCGTCATACCGGTTGAGACAAGCGGTTGACCCCAAACAGCGGCGCCCAGGGTACCGACCGTCGCAACCGACACGCCCGCTGCCGTCAGAAACTGCGCAATCAAGGCCACCAAGGTACTTTTGCCATTGGTGCCGGTCACGCCAATGATATCCGGCAACTGAGGGTATCGCCGTTTAGCTAAAACCTGCAATTGCAGCGAGAGGCCCGGCAACACCAATACCGGAATCGCCAAGGGAGGCAAAGGCTTATCGCTCAGCACCAAGGAGGCGCCGTGCTGGAGGGCAGACTGCGCATGCTGAGCCTCGCCCAGGCACACAAACACACCACCTTGGTCAAGCTGCCGACTATCGAGGTAAAGATCCCCCACTGGCTGCGCACCCAGATGGTGGTATAGCGCGGGAGGCCAAAGGCCCTCTAATAATTCTGTCAGTGTCATCGTTTGGCTACCTGCTTGGCCGGCACCGCCTGCAGACTGTTATTGGGTGGAATATTGAGCAATCGCAATGAGCTGTCGACCACGCTGGCAAAGATCGGGGCTGCGGCTTCGCCACCAAAATAGTGCCCGGTACTGGGTTCATTGATCACCACGACCGTGACAATTTTGGGGTCATTGGCCGGCGCTATGCCGGCAAAGGTTGCAATGTATTTATCGTCCTCATAACCGGTTTTGCTCGCTTTATGGGCTGTCCCGGTTTTTCCGGCGGTTAAATAGGCACTGGTCTGCGCCCGCGTTGCGGTTCCGCCTTGCTCGGTAACACGCTTCAACATAACGGCCACCTGATCGGCAATTTCCGCTTTTACGACGCGCTTAGGTTCCGGAATCGTCTCTTGTTTCAGCAGCGAAAGGGGGCGCGCAAGCCCACGATTGGCGACCGTCACATAGGATTGCGCCAGCTGCAATGGGGTCACGCTCAGACCATACCCAAAGGCCAAGGTCGCCCGCTCAATCGGGTGCCAGCGGCTTTTGTGAGGCAAGACGCCTGCGCTCTCACCGGGAAAACCGCTGCCCGTACTTTGGCCGAACCCCAGGCGCTGATACATCTCAGGAACCGCCTGAGCGGGCAGATCCAGTGCTATTTTGCTAATCGCGACTTGGCTGGATTTTTGAATCGCTGTCGCCAAATCGATAACGCCATAATTGCGAAAATCCACAAACGTTTTAGTGGCGACACGAATAAATCCTGGATGGGTATCAATGACCGTCGAGGGTTTATAGCGCCCGGATTCAAGCGCTGCCATCACAGTAAAGGGCTTGACTGTAGACCCAGGCTCAATCAAATCCGTAATGGCACGATTGCGCATTTGATCGGGTTTGAGGTGATCGCGATCATTGGGGTTATAGGACGGCTGATTGACCATGGCGAGCACTTCCCCCGTTTTGACATCAATCATCACAATGGAGCCCGACACCGCTTTTTGCTTCGCAATAGCGCTTTTTAATTCACGATACGCCAAGTACTGCAAGCGTAAATCAATGCTGAGCGACAGGTTTTCACCTGAACTGGCCGGGCGTTTAATGCCGAGATCCTTAACCAGGTTACCTTTTAGATCTTTAATTACGGAGCGAATACCCGGCTCGCCGGCAAGGTGCTCATCCAGCGCCAGCTCCATACCCTCTTGACCTCGATCATCGACATTGGTGAACCCCACGACATGGGCCGTCACCTCGCCCGCCGGGTAATACCGCTGATAGTCCTGCTTCAATATCAGGCCTTTAATCTTGCTGGCTTTTAACGTATCGGCGACATGGGGCGGCAACTGGCGGGCCACATACATAAACTGTTTATTTTTAAATCGCGCCATTTTTTGATGCAGGGCCGGCGCATCCAATTCCAATAGCCTCGCGAGACGATCCAACCCCGCTTTGGATATCACACGAGGGTTTACCGCCACACTGATCACCGGCGTACTCACAGCCAATAACTCACCGTTGCGGTCGGTAATGGCGCCGCGATAGGCGGGTAATTTTTCCTCTCGAAACGTGCGCGCCTTACCTGCGGCCTGCAAAAAATCGTGTCCTTTTTCCTGGCCAGGCACCACCTGCAAACGCGACAAATGCCACAGCAAGACTGCCGGCAAAATAAATAACAAACCGCATAACAGCCAAAATCGCCACTCGCGCCACGCCATTATTGCGGCACCTCAACCACTACAATTTCATGGCCTGTTGGCACGCGCATATTTAAATCGTGGGTGGCCAGTTTTTCGATGCGGGCATAGGTGGCAAGGGCGCTCTTTTCTAAAAGCAGCTGCCCATTTTCAACCTGAAACGCATGCTGCAACTGCGCCAAATGCGCTCCTGCCTGCGTAAAGTGGCGTATGCGGTAAGTCGTATACACCACCGCAATTGCCGATACAAACAGGCTCAACCACAAAAGCCCTAGCAGGCCCAAGGCAGCGGTTTGAGATTCGGCTTTTGATGCCTGGGGTGTATTTTTCATGCGGCCACCTGCGGTTACCGTTTTTCCGCAATGCGTAAAACGGCGCTACGCGACCGATGGTTTGCCGCCAACTCCTCGTCACTCGCTTTAATCGCCTTACTTAATACGCGAAGTGTTCGTGTAATCTGCTCGTCTCGAATCGGCAAGCCACGCGGCAAAGGCTTACCCTTTTCGGCCTCGCGAAAAAACTGTTTCACGAGACGGTCTTCCAGACTGTGGAAACTGATCACCACTAAACGTCCACCCGGCTGTAAGGCCGACACAGCCTGAGGCAATACCGATTCGAGATCAGCCAATTCACGATTGATGTGAATACGTAACCCCTGGAAAGCCCGCGTAGCCGGGTGCTTGTCGCGCTCCCAAGCGGGGTTTGCGTGCTTTATCACCTCGGCCAAGTCTGTCGTTCTAAAAAAAGGTTTTTGCAATCGCCTCGCCACTATGGCCGCCGCCATGCGTCGCGCAAATCGCTCTTCGCCGTAGCTCCAAAAAACCCGTGCTATCTCATCCTGCTCAGCACCATTAATAAAATCCGCTGCACTCTGCCCTTGCAGAGGGTTCATCCGCATATCCAAAGGGCCATCGTGCATAAAACTGAAGCCGCGCTCTGCATCGTCCAACTGAGGCGACGAAACCCCCAAATCCAGGAGAATACCGGTCACCCGGCCCAAGGCGGCTGAGGCTGCTAGCGCGCGGTCCAGCTCAGCAAAGGAGCCGTGATAACACTCAAAACGGGGATCCTGAGCAGCCATATTCTCGGCAACGGCAATGGCCGCGGGATCCTTATCAAACGCGAGCAAGCGGCCGGCTTCATTCAAGCGCTGCAAAATGGCACGACTGTGGCCACCGCGGCCAAAGGTGCCATCCACATAAAACCCAGACGCATCAGTTACCAACGCCTCAACCGACTCCTCGAGCATGACCGAATAATGGCTAGCGTCGCGCATGGCAGTCCCCCGCTGTCGCCACCTGACGCATCAGCCAAAGACAGGCCGCCGGCACAGAATCACAGCGACAGAGACAGCATTTCAGGGGGTAGTGATTCATCGTTATCGTCCGCAATCTGCGACAACCAGTGTGATTGCTCCCAGAGTTCAAATTTTTTTCCCAAACCAACCAGCATCAGCTGTTTATCCAAGAAGCCAAATTCGCGCAGCGTCGGCGGGATCAGAACCCGCCCTTGCGGATCCAGCTCAATCGCTGTGGCATAACCAATCAACAACCGCTGTGCCCGTAGCGCGGCACGGTTAAACGTCGGCAGCGCTTCAATTTTGGGCAGAATCGCCAACCATTCGGTTTCGGGATAAACCAAAACGCACCGATCCTGGGTGTGCGCCGTCATAACCAAGCGCCCCTGGCAGGCTTCCATCAAGGCATCGCGATGCTTGGCCGGAATGGCAATCCGACCTTTGGCATCCATAGCGATTTGATGACTACCTTGAAACACAGCCCCCCCTCATCAGCGGCCCTGCCGGCAGCACTGTGGGAATCGTTATTGTTTTGGCGTTACCGCGATTGTTTTGGCGTTACCGCGCAGCGACTTGAGCCAGCTATTGCCCAAGCAACGCCACACAACACCCTACTTTTGGCTGAACCGAACGCCTTATTGATTAGTATAGCCACAAACCACCACAAAAACCCACATTATTCCACCCAGGCGACGAATTGATGGCCGAGCCTGCGAGCAATGGCCAGCCCAAACGGTTAAAGGGTGAAAACCGAAGATCGTCAAACGGTAAAGAGCGCTGAAACAAATCCATCAGCAGCAGTTTTTTGGTAGACGCCACAGAGGCACCCTGACAAGGCAATCAACAAACAAAGCAAGGAAGCACACCGAATTTTCAGGCGCACCGAATGGATGCCTTGACGAAAAGACCGCTTAAAGAGCGCAGACGTTACAGAGGCCAATTAGACCCGAAGGGACATACCGTGATTGGATCGAGGTCTGTCAGGGCGCTATGGCACATCTGACAAGGCTCGATAGGAGACAGTCGGAGCAAAAACCATCAAAAGACAAAATCTATCGAAAAACAACGTGATCGAAAAAAGTGGAGTTGGCCGATAAGCCGGGTTCTGTCGTGGACAATCATTCATCTAGGGCCTGTGTCACCACAGGCCTCAAGCAACCTACCCGAACCCAACGTGGGCCACGTTTAACGGGTTCCTATTTGGTCTTGCTCCGAACGGGGTTTACCATCGCCACAGGCTGTTACCAGCTGTGCGGTGCGCTCTTACCGCACCGTTTCACCCTTACCGGCTCTTGCGAGCTTAGGCGGTCTGCTTTCTGTTGCACTGTCCGTAGGCTCGCGCCTCCCAGGTGTTACCTGGCGTTCTGCCCTATGGAGCCCGGACTTTCCTCCCTGCTGCGCGTTATTCACGAAGAAACCTCGCAGCACGGCGATTGCCTAGCCAACTCCGGCTCGCACTTTATAGACAAGCATTTTGATTAGCAAACCTTGATTGCATACAAAATGCGACTTTTTAGACAAGCGCATCGATCACTTATTGAGCAAAAACCGGACTTAGCTTAGTATTCTGTCAGATTTTTGACTGAGTCCATCATCATGCTGTTTTTGACGCAAGCCTGCCAAAATTGCCACAAACCCATGCGCGGCGGTATCTATCGCTTCGCTCACCTCTGCCCACATTGCCATTATTCACACAGACACCTGATGAGTGAACGGCATGCGCGGCGCGCCCATAATCCCGCTGCCGAGGTGGCTACCCGGGTATTTCAAGCGGTCTCGCCCGCAGAATACAGCCCAGCTCAAACCCCGACGCAGCCGGCCGCAACCCCCAGCCCCCTAGCGACTTCTGGCCTATCGCAATCGCGGCCAACTGCCTCAGTCACCTTGTCGAAGGAAGCGGCCAGCAGCCAAGCCCTCGTCAAAACCTTTGGTGAACTGAGCGTCTCGTCAGTACTCTCTCTGCCACTCAAAGCGAGCCATTTCACCCAAGGCAAGTTTTCAGGGACACGCGACGAATCGGTGCAGGCCGCACTCAAGCAAGGCAAAGCCGACGCGCTCGCCAAACTCAAGCAGCGTGCCGAACAACTTGGCGCCAATTGGGTTGCCGAGGTCGCCGTTAAAAATGAACTGACGCTGCAAGGTCAGACAAGCGCCACCATCACCGTTATCGCCACCGGCATAGCCGCGCTCAACGACACAAGCTGCCCGGCCTAAAAGCAAAAAAGCCTGCATTTAGCAGGCTTCTTAAGGCGGTCTACGCTTTAGTACTCTGGAATTGTTTTAGTACTCTGGAATTCTGATCCCGTCGAGCAGCGCATCCAGCTCCAATTTAGAACTCGTTTCAAATGCTTTATCAACCAGTTTTTTATTGAGATGCGGCGCAAACAACTCGATAAAATCATACATAAACCCGCGCAAAAAAGTGCCCCGCCGAAAAGCGAGTTTTGTTGTACTCGGTTTAAATAAATGGCTCGCATCCAGCGCCACCAAGTCACTATCCTGTTGCGGGTTATAGGCTTGCTTGGCAACAATCCCCACTCCGATGCCCAGTCGAACGTAGGTTTTGATAACGTCTGCATCCGCTGCCGTAAACACAACTTTTGGCGCCAGACCATGCTCTAGAAAGGCTTCATCCAGCTTTGACCGGCCGGTAAAACCGAACACATAGGTCACCAACGGCTGGCGCGCCAAATCCTGTATCGCAACCTTGGTCAACTGCGTTAAGGGATGATTTTTGGGCACTAGAATGCACCGATTCCAGTGGTAGCAAGGCAACAAAATTAAATCGCTGAAAAGATCCATCGCCTCGGTCGCAATCGCAAAATCGACCGTTCCATCGGCTGCCATTTCAGAGATTTGCATAGGGGTTCCTTGATTTAGCTGCAAAGAAACATCGGGATACTTACCAATAAACCGACTGATCACCTCCGGCAACACATAACGTGCCTGCGTGTGAGTCGTGGCGATGGACAGGCTCCCCTTGCGCTCATCGCTGAACTCTTGCGCAACTTGTTTAATAGTTTCAACTTTGCGGAGAATTTCGCCCACTGTCCGCAATATGGCCTCACCGGCAGGGGTGATACGGGTGAGATGTTTGCCACTTCTGGAAAACACCTCGACCCCCAGCTCGTCCTCGAGCAAGCGAATTTGTTTGCTGATGCCCGGTTGCGAGGTGTAGAGACTTTGGGCCGTCGCTGACACATTTAGGTCGTGATGAGCGACCTCCCATATATAACGCAGCTGTTGCAACTTCATGCTTGCTCTCCAGAAGGCGGTGATAAGAAGACCCAAGAGCGACTAAAGAGCCTGTCTCGCTTTACATCCGCAGCGGCCAAACACTCACAAACCTCATTGCTCCAGTCTGTAGTAACTTCTTCTTATAAAGATAGACCAAATATCGACTAATCGAGACAAGACGCCCGGCATCTAGCCGATTTATCGATAAAAAAATGGATAGGTATTCTTTTCGAGCATAGATAGCACATTGCCAAGCGCAATATCAACCCAGATATCGGCACTGAGCCCCGGATGAAAAAGCAAAACCCAACATCCAGTGCTGGCAAACGCACCGAGGCTCAACAGCCCCATCTGGCAGGAAGCTTGGGCGCGGGGCTCAACATAAACGGGTTCAACCTGTGCGAAAATCGGTGTCTGGATGCAACCAATGCACCCAATGCGTCCAAGCAATCACATCCACACCACTCCCAAAGCGGCAATGTAAACCCGCACAATACTGCTCACCCAATGGCTCACACCACAGACATTCAACCACCAGCTGGATGTGAGAACCCAAACGCTGAGGCCAGCGATCGCCTGTAGTCAGCAATGGCACTAAGCGCAGGGTTAAGCACTCGCCTTCCGGCAAGGGAGTAATAACAAGTGCCATCAACCCTTCAAGGCTCACATTGATGAGCTTACCTAAGGGGCGCCCCTGCGAAATGAGATCACAATCAATACGGCAAGGGTGACGACGCGACTGGCGGCGATCACCTGACTCGTCCAATCCCGTATGCCACGTCAATAAGCAGCCTCCGAAATGCTAAATATGCTGAACATCGGCAGGACGGTTGATCGATAGGCTTTGATAAATGTCTTCGAGTGCGCGTTCAAAAAAGGGCTTGGCACTACCCGAAACAATCCAGGCCGTTTTCGCAATCATTTTTTTGGCCAACTCAGCGCCGGTCAGCATCGCCTCTTTTTTTCCAACTTGATTAACCAACATATAATGCAAGGTGCGGGCATTGTACCAAGCCACTTTTAAACGTTTACCCCCTGCAAATTCAAACCAGGTGCCAAACTCGATATGTTTTAGCGCATCCACCATGCGCGCCTCTTCTTCCGTCAGTTTTTCAGCCCGCAACGCAGGCTCACGCTGTTTGTTGGCGATAGCCTGCTCTGCCTCAGCCACGAGCGGCGCCGGGCTGGGGGCTGGGGTCTTATCTTCCGCAATGGACGTTAAAATATCGCTAATGGACTCAATTAACTTGTTTCCCTTATCGGGATCATAGCCGATAACATCAAATCCCGACTGCATATCCAGCTTTAAACGCGCCGCCAGCGCTAATTGTTGCGATTTTAACTGGGCATTTGTTTGCGGCTTGAGCCCATGCAACAAATCATCAACAACACCCAGCGCATTTTGCCATTGGCTCGACTCATCACCGTAACGCAACACACAAAAAGATAAATAATCAAACCAGGGCTGCAATAAAAAGAGCAGCACGGATGATGGTAGGTCAACCGCTTCAATGCGCTGCATGACTTCTTGATTAACGCGCAGCTTCACCTCGCGCAGCTTTTCCTCGCCTTGTGCCTTTTCGGCGGCGCGCTTTTCCATTAACTCTTGTCGGCGAACAATATTTTTAGCGTAACTGTTAAAATCCAACAAAATTGCCGTAATGACTTTGACATCGTCGGTAAACTCATTGAGCAACCGATCGACCGTTTCGCGAATCTTCACCAGCATATCGTGCTGAACCGTTCCGTCATTGCCAATCCAACGGACGCCGGCCTCAGCCAAGTTATTTAACAAGACCCTCGCGGGGTGATCAGGATTTTCGAAAAAATACGGGTCAATAAAGGCGAGCTTCAAAAAAGGTGTGTGCAAATAACTTAAAGCGGCCTTGACGGAATCGGGCAGGTTTTTATCGCGCAGCATGAATTCAAATACGCGCCCAACCAAGTCAATGGCGTGCATGTCGTTTTGTTTGATATGGCCCTGCTGACCTAGCTGCTGATTGATCAGCTGCTGAAGCGTCGCAATATTCATAGGCGAAGTGACCTGTCCGTTTGCCAAGGGGAGCCCCATCATGCCGAGTGATTGCACTTGAATACGCTGCAGCGCATCAATTAGTTGTGGATGGCTGAACGGCATCAGCATGGAGCCGCCGGCTGCCGCCTGCGCATTCATAAATGACGCGCCCTGGGTAAGATCCACCAAGGTGCGCTGGAGACTTCGGATGGCATCCAGAAGTGATGACTGATATTCGCCGGATTCCGCACTCGAACCCGACAACGCATCGGCCTCTGCTATCAACTGGCGTTTTTGCACCTGGGGTTTGACCTTTCGGTATTGCAAATCCGGGAGCAAGCCTTTGTGGGCCAAATAGTGGTTAGCATCGGCCACCAGATCGATGGCGAGAGACTTGAGGCTTTCGCCAAAGCTACTGAACACCGTCTTGGCGGCGGCACTGGTCATAGGAACCAACTGCGTCGCTTTGCGCAGAGATTCGCAAAACTGAACGGGCGCCAAAGGATTGGTAGCCTCCCGAACAGGTTCACCCCCATTCAGGAGCGCCATACGCTGATTCAGCGCCCAGAGTGGTTCCGCCAGGTCATTTTCCAATGACTGCACCAGCTGCGCCATCACCAGAGTTTGCTCGAGCGCCACATCATCGACCAGCGACAACTCACCGTCGGCACCACCATTTAACTCGGTGCACAGGTTTTTTTGTTTGAACTTCACGAAGCCTTCTGCCACATAACCGACAAAATACTCTTCCAGCTCTGCGCGATTTTTGTGAAATAAGCGCTGGATACCACTCAGCTCCGTCACTTCCTGGTTGCTGCGGGCAGCATCAATCAACACATCAAACTGGTGCGAAAGCGCTTTTAAGTACTGAGGAAATTGGGCGCGCGCTGCATCCACCGCCAGAGACTGGCAATGTTTCAAATGCTCTAACGCGACTTGGGGCGCGAGCGGCAAGGGCTTGGTCTCCGCAGCGGTCATCCGTGTCACACCGGGTGCCTCATCCTGTAAAAAATTCGACATATCAGAGCCTCTCAAATCAGCTGCGGACGTCGTCATGACAACGGGACCACAGCGGTAGCGCATGATTGCTTATACTGACTCCCTTTGCAACGAAAAGAGTACAAAAAATGATCAAATTTGGCATTTACGGTTTGGGTGCCGCCCTGGTTGACACCGAGATCCAAACCACCGAAGACCAGCTCCAACGGCTTGGCATCGCAAAAGGTATCATGACGCTGATCAGTGAGGATGAGATGCTAATGCGCCTCAATGACCTCACGACAGGGCAACCAATAGATGCAGAAATTGCCGAAGCCCCAGACGGCAGCCAAACGCTTCCTGATCAGCAAAAATCAAGCCATCGCATTTTACGCGCCTGCGGGGGATCAGCCGCTAACAGTCTAATCGCAGCACAATGTCTGGGGGTGCCCAGTTTTTTTAGCTGCCAAGTGGCAAGGGATCCAGACGGGCAATTTTACGCAGCAAACCTCGCCGCAGCTGGGTTGACTAGCGAATGTCTCGACCAAGCCCTTCCGGGGCATACCGGTAAATGTCTTGTGCTGATCACGCCGGATGCCGAGCGCAGCATGAATACCTACTTGGGTGTCAGCGAGCTATTATCCATACGCAACCTCAACCCGAAAGCGCTCAGCGCCTCACGGTTTGTTTACCTTGAAGGCTATCTTGTTACCTCCAAAACCGGAAAACCCGCGGCGATTGAAGCCGCGCGACTCGCTCGGCAAGCCGGCGTCCAAATCGCCATCAGCTTGTCAGACCCGGCGATTGCCGACTATTTCCGCGAGGGTTTAACCGAGATGATGGTGGGCGGTGTCGATTTGCTGTTTTGTAATGAGGCCGAAGCCCTGGCCTTCACCCAAACCCGCGATCTGTCACAAGCCCTGAAGCCGCTTCAACAGTTTGCACCGCAAGTAGCTATTACGCGTGGCAACCAGCCCACTTGGGTGCTCGACAAGGGCAGTTTTGCAGAGGTGGCCACAGCAGCTGTTAAAGCAATCGACACCAATGGCGCCGGCGATGCCTTTGCTGGCGCTTGCCTGGCAGGCCTCTGCCGGGGGATGTCACTGATTGAGGCCGCAGCATTTGGCAACCAGGTTGCGGCGCAGGTGGTATCGCAGTTTGGGCCACGCTTGACACAAGAGACCTATGCCCAGCTGGGTGAGCAGCTGCCGCCACTTCGGTTGAGCTAAGTCGGATTTAGAGCTCAGTCGTTTTAGAGCTAAGCGTTTTAGAGTTAACGCACATTTAAATACGGCAAGTGCGCGAATTACTGGCGCTTGCCTTTTGCGATGCCCGCCGCCTCGTATAAATCTGGCTCACCATTTGGGCGCGTTTTGAACCGGCGATGCACCCACAAATACTGATCCGGCGCTTGAGCTATGGCGGCTTCAACCACCTGATTGATCCGCAGCGCATCGACCTCTTCCTGGCCTGACGGGTAGTCGATCAAGGGCGGCTGAACACTTAAGCGGTACCCCTGACGATGCCGCACACAGCTAAAGGGGATAACAGCAGCCTGGCCCAAGCGAGCCAATTGCCCGGTTGCGGTAATGGTCGCGGCATTCACACCCATAAACGGCACAAAAATACTGTGCTTGGCGCCATAGTCTTGATCCGGTGCATACCAAATAGCCCGACCCTTTTTCAGCTGGCGCACCATAGTGCGCACATCGCCCCGCTCAATGGCGATATTGCCGGGGTTAAAGCGCTCGCGGCAACGGTGTTGAATCCAGTCGTACACGGGATTGGCGTGCTGACGGTAGCTGCCGTCTATCGAGCACTCTAGGCTGACAAACATGGCACTGAGATCCAAGTGGGTAAAGTGCATACCCATCAACAAAACGCCCTGCCCCCGCGCCCGCGCTGCGCCCAAATGCTCAAGTCCTTGGTAGCTGACCAGGCGCCGCAAGCGCCAGCCCGGCCAAAACCAAGCCATACCCACTTCAAAAAAGCCGATACCCAACGACTGCGCATGGGATTTGAGCAGATTTTTGCGCTCAGACTCGCTCAGGGTTGGATAACACAGCGCGATGTTTCGTGCGGCAATTGCCATGCGCCTAGGCGCCATCCAGGGAATCATGGCACCCAGAATGCGTCCCAGGCCGCAGAGCAGGCTAAAAGGGCCTTGTGAAATCAACCACCAGAGCCCGAAACCGGCCCAGGTCAGCCAATAGCGTGGGGCCAATAAACGGCGCGTAAAAACAGGGCGACTCACAACTTAGGCCAGAAAGTGTTCGTCGACCGCGGGACTGAGATCGGCCTCGTAGTCCACACCCGGCACCTCAAATCCAAACAAATTTAAAAAGGCGTGGTTGTAACCTCGGTAATCGCTCAACTCAAAGAGATTCTCCTCCGTGACCGCCGGCCACAGGGCCGCCACCTTGGCCTGGGTCTCAGGTCTCAGCTCTTTATCATCCATGCGCAGGCGCGAGGCCTGATCAAGCCGTGGGGTATCGGTATAAAGACCTTCGGTGAAGAGACGGTACAGCTGCTCAATGCAGCCCTCGTGGGTTCCTTCTTCTTTCATGACTTTATACAACAAGGAGATATAAAGTGGCATGATCGGGATGGCAGAACTCGCCTGGGTAACCAGCGCCTTGAGAACGGCAACATTGGCTTGGCCGGCGATAGGGGCTAAACGCTGATTGAGCGCCGCCGCAGCACGATCGAGATCCTCTTTGGCTTTGCCGATTGTAGCCTGGCCATAAATCGGCCAGGTAATGGCCTCGCCCAAATAGGTATAGGCCACGGTTTTAACACCCTGAACCAAGACACCGGCCTCGGCGAGGGCGCCCAGCCACAATTCCCAATCCTCGCCCCCCATCACCTTAACGGTATTGGCGATCTCCTCATCAGTCGCAGGCTCCAAGGTCAGCTCACCAATTTTGAGGGTGTCGGTATTGAGGTTTTTTGCGGTGTAGGTTTTACCAATCGGTTTGAGCACCGAGTTGTACGTTATGCCGGTTGCAGGGTCCGTGCGGCGTGGCGACGCAAGGCTGTACACCACCAAGTCTACCTGACCGAGACTTGCCTTAATTTCTGCAATCACTTTGTGTTTCATGTCTGCCGAAAAGGCATCACCGTTGAAGCTCTTGGCATAGAGACCCGCTGCCTGTGCGGCGGCTTCAAAGGCAGCGGCATTGTAGTAACCGGCTGTTCCGGTTTTGGTCTCGGAGGCGGGCTTTTCAAAAAAGACGCCGAGTGTATTGGCGCCCGCACCAAAGGCGGCGGTGATACGCGATGCCAAACCGTAACCGGTTGAAGCGCCAATGATCAGCACATTTTTAGGGCCGCGAGTTAAAGGGCCGCGGGCACGAATGTACTCTATTTGAGCTGCAACTTGTGCAGCACAGCCTTTGGGGTGGGCATTGGTACAGATAAAACCGCGCACTTTGGGTTTGATGATCATGCTCTTCCTCACTCAGACGACAGGCGCCAAAAGACTGCAGACAGGGACCTCTGCAATTAAAAAGGCGGGCATTATAACCGAGGTGTTATAGTCTGCGACCTTTTTGCACCCGCACAAACACTGTGCGTTTTTGCTTTAGGTGTGTTTATGTCAAACAAACTCCCTGCTGCCTTTGCTTATCAACTCGGCCAACCCAGCCCCAAAGCCTGGCTAGAGGCCGTTCTGGCCAACTTTGACCACTTTCTGCGCGACCACGCCGCCGCCGAAAAAAAAGCGAGCGGCATGGCCTTGTCGTTGATCAGTCATTACCCGGATCAACCCCTCCTTGTCGAGGCCATGCTGGAGTTGGCTCTGGAGGAAATGCTGCACTTTCGCGAAGTGGTCAAACAGCTCCACAGCCGCGGGCTTTGCCTCGGCGCTGACACCAAAGACACTTATGTGAATGCGCTGCGCAAACACACTCGAACGGGGACTGAGGTGTACTTTCTGGACCGGCTTCTGATCGCGAGCCTCGTCGAGGCGAGAGGCTGCGAGCGCTTCGGCCTGATTGCAGAAGCCCTGCCGGAAGGGGATTTAAAAATGTTTTATCAGTCCATTACAGCCTCTGAAAAACGCCATGAAGACCTGTTTTTACGCTTGGCTCTGCAATATTTCAACGAAACAGCCGTGCGTGAGCGACTCGACCAGCTACTGCGAATTGAAAGCGACATCATCGCCAGCCTACCGATTCAAGCCGCCTTGCACTAACGCAGGTCGAGCCCCTTAACACCTTGAACGGCCATCGGCTGACGCCTTTCAATCATTGTCGCTGGCTTCAAACCCCGATTGCAGTGATATACTGAGTCCAGAGCGGTCGGGGGTGATTCCCTGAGCCGATAAACGTAGACAAGGAGCTCACGCGTTTGTGTTGTGTGCATGTCCGCCAGACGGAAAGCCTGATATACGACCGTGTTCTCCCCCTTGAACCATCGGGTTCAAGGTAAGATCCTCCGGCCGCTCGTCTTATTGAGTCTCCTATTGTGCAGCCCCTTTCGTCTACTCTTCGCCGCCAAGCACTGGATGCCCGAAAACGCCTGGCGCCATCGCGCATCCGCCAAAATGGCCTACAGATAGCCCTGCGCCTGGGGCGTCTACCCGAGTTTCGCCGCGCCACCACCGTGGGATTTTATGTTGCCACTGCCTCTGAGGCCCCCACGGCACCGGCCATCCGGCTGGCGCATCGACTGGGCAAGCGCGTGTTTCTGCCACGCCTCGCGGGTAAAAGCCTTGAGTTTGCCGAATGGCAAATGGGCAAACCGTTGACACACAATCGTTTTTCGATTCCAGAACCCCAAGGCAAGGCCGTAGCACCCACACAAATCGACCTCTATCTGTGCCCGCTGGCGGCGTTTGATGTTGCTGGGCATCGACTGGGCATGGGCGGCGGTTTTTATGATCGTTACCTCGCGCACTGCCATGCCAGCAGCCACATTGTCGGCCTGGCGCACGCCATACAAAAATTGGCGCCCTGGCGAGCCTGTCCCTGGGATATCAACCTCGACGCCGTCATCACCGAAGCGGCAGTGCACCGCTTCAGCCCCCGGCGCAACCAGTACCAGCACCACCGAAAACGCCATACTTTTGACTGATTTAAAACCCTAGCACCTTGCGATTCCGGCGTGAACGCCCCTCTTTATGCCCTTTTTTGGCCAGGCAGCACCGCAATGCACAGGCTAAATTGCACCAAAAGTAGGCCTTTTATACACATGCTCAGCAAGGGATTTTCTAAGCGGTTGATCTGTCAAGCTTTTTGCCATTAAATAGGCATTGCCCCCGCCAATTTTTATCTATCTATATGATTTATATAGCTTTTTTGTTAACGCTCATTTTTTAGACAATCCAATTAAAAACGAGGCATGACGGGGGTTTCACGGGTGTTTTCGCAAGCTATCCACTAGGTTATCCACAGCTTTTGTGGAAACTAGCCAAAAAACCGTCACATCTTCGTCATATTACTTTGGGTTATGTCCAAAAAATCCTGTCTGGATGTTTTTACGACTATTGACTTACCCGCTGTCAAGTCACCTTTTGCAGTTAATGACACCCGATTCATCCGACGACAGCCTGCAATACCGGTGTTATTGCCAACTCACCGTGAAACATTTTTAGTCGCACGACAGGGGTCAACGATTTGAGCCTTACGGAATTTCTCAGTAGAGTGCGCACATGCCCCTTTGACGCCCACTCTATAACCCTAGGCCTCTGATTATGTTCCTACCCTCTTCACCAAACGCCATCTTAGTGCGCTCAGGGTGGCTTGCTGCCTTGCCAGGCTATTGCTTGCTCTGGCTACTTGGCAGCCTAGCGCCTGCAGCCGCTGACGCTCAAACAGCCTTGTCGCAAGCCGAGGCTGGCGCCGTTTTTGCCCGCGACCTTGCTACCAGCCAGCAGGCGCCGTTGCTGGCGCCTGAACTCGTCGAGAAGGCACAAAAACAGCTCAACAAAGCCCAGTCACTGGCAGACTCGCCTGCGCGATCGGCCAAGGCACAAAAACCCTTCGAAGAGGCCGAGTCACTATTTTTGGCAGCGGCCGAACGCGCACAACAACTGAGCCCTGCCCTCGCCGCCCCGTTAACGGCTCGCGCCAATGCCCTGAGCGTCGGCGCAGATCGACTCCAAAACGCAGACTGGAAAGCCGCTGACAAAATACTTCGCCAAGCCGCCGACGCCCAAGCCACTGCGCGCGGCGAAAAAGCTCTGCAATTGGCCGGCGAGGCCGAGCAGCGTTACCGCGATCTGGAATTGTTTGCGATTCAGCATCGCTCTTTAACTCCAGCCCGGCAGCAGATTGCACAGGCGCTTGCGGACAAGGTTGATGACGAAGCCCCTGAAACCCTCAAACGGGCACAACAAACCCTGCTCACCGCTGAAGAGGCGCTGGTGCACAACCGCTACGACAGCGACTACGCCGAAAGCCTCGCAGGTGAAGCCATTTGGCAAACGCAGCACGCCACTCGCCTAGCAGACCGGATCCGGCAACACCAGGCGCGCGACACCTCGCTGGAATCCTTGCTGCTCGATAGCGAAAAGCCCCTCACGATGATTGCCAGCCAGCTGGGTATTCACCCACGATTTCACGATGGTCAGGCGGCAGTGACCGAGGATCTGATCGCGAGCATCGACAGCTTACAGCTCGATAGTCAAACACTGGCATTGCGCCAACAAGAGCTGCAAGCCCTGTCAAAAGAAATGCTCGCACTGGAAAAGCGCCTCGGCATTCAGTCGCAACAACTGGCCGAACAAGAAAAACAACGGGCGCGACTGGCGCACTTGAGCGGGCTCTTTACCACTCAAGAAGCCGGGATTTTCACCCAGCATCGATCCGTCATTTTTAGAGCCCAAGGTTTGCAATTTGCGCCAGGCTCCAGCCAGCTGACCGCCGAGCACCGCGCATTTCTCGATCGGTTAGCCGATGCCTTGCGATTTTTTAAGGGGTTTAGTATCCGCATTGAAGGCCATACCGATGCGTTTGGGACCCAAGAGGCTAACCAGCGCCTGTCTCAGGCGCGGGCAGAGGCGGTTAGCCAATTTTTGCAGCAGGACTCCATCGCAGCCGGGGAGCTGAAGAATGCCTTCGAGGCGATAGGTTATGGCGAAGACAAACCCATCGCCTCAAATGACACCCCAGAAGGGCGCAGCCGTAACCGCCGCATTGACCTGGTTCTCGAGCCAGCTAGGCTGACCAAGCCCTGAACGGGTAGAGCCCGTCAGGGATGGGAGAGAGACCAGAGCAAATGCCAAGGTTGGCGCTGAGTCGCTAAGAGTGTGACCGCCTGTGGCAAATGCACCTGCAAGGGTTGGCGCGGCGCCAACGTAAGCCGCAGTTCACCGGCCGACACCAATCCCTCGCCGGCCATGGCAACTAATTGCCCCGACGTCACGGCCAAACCGGCAAGGATCAAAAGCTCGCTGAGCTTTATCGGCTCCAGGCTCGAGAGAATGAGCCCATGGGTGCACGCATTCAGGCGGTAAGCTTGGCCGAACGCTGAGTCCCGCAAAGCCGGCAGAGCCTCCGGCGTAAAGGGGGCACAGGGCGCTTCAAATAAAAATCGCTGCAGCGAGATATCCAGCGCCCTGGCAATTTTGGTGAGGGTATCGAGCGAGGGGCTGGTTAAGCCCTGTTCAATGTGTGACAGATTGCCCGCCGTTACGCCGCTGCGTCGGGCCAGTTCGCGCTGCGTGAGGCCCAGAATTAACCGCCACTCCCGCAAGCGATCCGCGAGCCTTGGCTCAGTCACCGATCAGGTCCTCATAACCCGTGGCGGTATCCAGTGCTATAGCGCCGGCAAAACCGGGCACCTGCAATTGTCGCCCGTCGCAGCGAATATCACCGTCCTCCAATACCGCTTCACCGAAGTGGTATTGCGCACGCAAATCTCCGCGTGACGCGGCATTGTCGTAGTCGCAGGCAGCGGCCAATACCTGCTCACGACGCGTCTGGTAAGCCAGAAAGGCCGCTTTACCGTGCCGTTTTTGCAGCCACTTTTCAGCCAAAGCCGGTGCCACAACACAGGCCGTGGCATTATTGCCGCCAAATCCTTTGGAGTTCAAAAAGGCAATTTGTGCACCATCGATCCCCAGGGCTTGGTCGTTCGGCCCGAGGCGCAAACGGTCGGCTTTGACGTCTGCCGCCAGGTGGTCGAGGGTTTTAATACCGGGCAAAATGCCCATCGCAAAAACACCCAGACTACTGGCTAGCTGATCACCACTCGCCGGGCCCAGCGAATGCCCCAGGTAGGACTTGACCGCCGCGACAGGCCAAGACGGGATACCAAACATCTCAGCGACTCGGTCAAAAATTGCCGACTCAGTGGTGCGGTTGTGCGGTGTTGAGGAGCCGTGCGCCTGCACAAAGCTACTGCCACGTAATAGGGCTGAACCGGCTAAGCGTTCGGCCAGCCCAGTGGCGCGGGCCATGGTCAGCAAGTTGCCGGCCCCCGGCGCCGAAATCGATTTTTTGTACCCATCCGCATGCACAAACACACCCGGCACAGCGCCCAGTAAAGGCGCACCCAACTCCAGTGCTAGGGATTCATCCATCACAACGGCATATTGCGCCGACTCGGCCAAGGTAAAACCGCAATTGTCGCCAAAGGGGCGACTGGCGCGCCGATGGTTGACCTCACCCGTCGGCAAGAGGCCGCCCGGCAACCGGGCCAGTTCAGCATCCGTGGCCAGTGCGCTCATGGCGGCGTAACCTTCGATAACTTCTGGCAATATTGGCGCTTCACTGGCCCCCACCAGCACCAGCCGTCGCCGGCCTTGCTGTATGTCATCACAAGCGGCCTTGAGATTGTATAAAAAAGTCGCGCAGGCGCCGGTAATGCCCGCTGTGCCGCCTAGGCTACCGAGCACATAGGCATTCACAAAATCGGCGGGCATGGTATTGAGGCCGAGCGCCAGTTGTTTGGAACTGACGCGTTCGCCCAGCAATCGCGCCTTGAGCATGCCCCCCAAACCCGTCGAATCGAGCTGGCTCATGACGCTCGCGCTGTAAACCGCTATGTCGTCCGGGCTCAGGTGAGCACGCAATTGCGGCCAGGAGAGCCCCAAGCTATTGATGGCATCACTCGCCGCCAGAATGGCAAGCTGTAAACCGCGCGGATGGTGCAACGACTTGTAGTGGGCGCCAGGGTCAAACCCACTCGGTAGCTGCCCTGCCGCCTGCACAGCCAGGGGCGAGGGCATCTGCACAAACGCATTCAGGGGGCTCTGAAGGCTAATACTGACCTCTCGCCCCGATTCCGCCAGAAGGGTCCAGCCCTCTGGCAGCTTTTCGGGGAGATCGCGCTTGGCAAGGGTAATCGTGACCGGGTTATCGGCCGAGCCTGGCATCTGTATCGGTCGCGCCAGCGGCACCGCATCCACATCCCACAGGCCAGGCTCTATGCGCCTGACTAAGGTCCCGGCCTCCACCTGCGATTGCAATAGCTGCGCATCACGTGCGCTATCAAATGGCTGGCCGCTTTGCGCCCAAACATACCCCCGGGCCTCCCAGCGTAAAACGCCCATGAGCGCACCCAAAGACTCGCAAGTCCGCAAGCGGCGGGCGGCGGACAAAGAACCCATAACGGTTCGACAGTAGGCGTGATGGAAAGAGGATCGTCCGGCGGCATTAAAACCACCCATTGCAGCAATCACAGGCAAACGCATAGGTTACAACTCAACAACACAAGGCAGTTAGACGCAAAACGCGCAAAGAAGAGGCAGTGTAAAACTGGCGTCATCTGAACAACCAGATCAAAATAGCCACAAAACCCTATTTTTCGGCCAAACACTATGAGCAGCCTTCCACCTATTATCTTTATCCTCTGCCCCGGCATGCTGATGACCGGTATGACCCTGCCTCTTGAGATGCTGCAGGCCGCAGCCGCAATACAGCGGGCTGAAACACCGCAGACCGCCAAGCTGCAAGTCCTCTATCAAGCGTCGCAAGCCGGTCTGATCCCGACTCAATCCGGTTTAACCCTGCTAGCAGAGCCTCTCGCCCCGCCTCCCGATAGGGCCTGGATCATTCTGCCGGCACTCTGGCGCAACCCCCATAAGCTGCTACGTCAGGAGCATCGCCTGGTGCTCTGGCTGAGCGATCTCCTCGCAGAGCGGCCAGATATCACTGTCGCAGCCGTCGGCACCGGCGTATGTTTGCTGGCCGAAACTCAGGCTCTCACCGGCCAAAGCGCCACAACCCACTGGCACTATTTACCGGCCTTTGCCAAACGCTACCCGTCAGTCAGCCTGAAACCTCAACATTTCATGACGCAGGCGGCAGGCCCGTTGGGGCAGCGACTCTATTCGACTGCGGGCATTAACTCCACCGCCGAGCTAACCGCCTTCCTGATTCGCGAAACCGCAGGCGTCGCGATTGCTACGCGGGTCGAACGGCATTTTTTTCACGAAGTTCGCCAGCTAAAAACCGAACAACACTTGTCGCCAGAGAGTACCGGCGACGAGCTGGTTGCCTTGGCACTCGCCGAATTGAATCGCCCGGAACCGCCCTCCATTCAGGCACTGGCCGCACGATTGGGCACCAGCGTGCGCACGCTCAACCGCCGTTTTCAGCAGGCACTTCAGCTGTCGCCTGGGCAATATGTGCAACGCCAACGCCTCAACCGAGCGCTAGAGCTGCTCAAAACCAGCAATTTGAGTGTGAACGACATCAGCAATCAGGCGGGCTTCAATGACCCGGAGCAGTTTCGAACCCAGATTAAAAAGTACCTGCGCCTGACTCCTAAACAATACCGAAACACGGTGCGCGGCAAACTCTTCACTTAAGGGACTGCTGACGCCAAAGGCCCCAAGCGTAGTAACCCGCGCCAAAATCTGCGATAGTTGCGGGCTTTTTAGCGCTAGGCTGGCAGGGGGTAAAACGCGTGAACACCATCTCACGTCCGCAGTGGACACTGGCTGATTCGGCCGATTTATATGCCATCAACGATTGGGGTGCTGGCTTTTTCAGTGTCGGCGACACCGGCGAGGTCACTGTCACAGGCGACAATGCCCATCAGCAGCCGGTCACGGCCTCCGTTCTTGACATAGTTCGCCAGGCGCGCGCGCGCGGATTGGAC
>JACCDR010298544.1_pt1 | contig 89491 bp, 131 predicted proteins | sample 7446431 | NCBI WGS metagenome assembly JACCDR01 (sample SAMN15323443, study PRJNA562643) | freshwater metagenome | isolation source: river surface water | place: USA:Blue River Watershed | collected 2017-08-17
CAGGGGCAGGGGCAGGGGCAGGGGCAGGGCAGGGGCCGAAAAGAAAAAGAAAAATAATCGGAAAAGTTTCCTCCCGCCCTTGACAATAGGCGGGAGGATGCTAGGATAGAGTGTAGTCGGAATCAGACACAACAGAGGGCGCTAGCTATGGATCTGTACATCGTCAACGGTAGGGCATACTTCGGGGCGGCGAGGGCAATCGCAGCGGCGGCGAAGGAAGCCGCTAGGGTGGGGGACGCAGTCGCAGTGTACGCGATGGGCGTTGACGATGAGCAGACGCCGACGCCTGTCCAGGTGATGAGTGTACACCATGACGGACGGGAGGAAATGAACGACGCGCTACCTCTGGACTGGACACCTGTCCAGGTGGGCAAGTGAACACTAGACAGGTGTCCAGTGGGAAGCTACCTTCCCACTGGACACCTGTCCAGGTGGTGGGAGGATCAGTGTACAAAAGTAAGGTGAACAAATGTCCAGCTGATGATGGGGCCTACCCAGCAATTGATATTTGCAATTTTTGAAATCCGACTTTTCCAAATGATCTCAAGAACGAATATCCAATTGATATTTGTAATTTTGAAATCCGACTTTTCCAAATGATCTCAAGAACTACTATCTCATATCTCACATCTCACATCTCACATCTCACATATCACATCTCACATCTCGCAACAAATCTCACTTGTTTCTGCGCGCTTTTTCGGCGAAAACTTTGCTCCCTTCCACCCTCCTCTTTTCCTTGACTTCCCTTGTCGGCGGCTTATAATACCTATGGCGGGCCGGGTAGGTCAGTCAAAACTTTCGGCGAAAAAGCGCGCCAAACTGTGTTACAGTTTGATACCTTTTGCGTCGTCGTTAGATGGGAGGTGATCCTATCTCTTCATGCGTATAGCACGCATGTCGCGCCTTCCCGTGCGCTCAATTGCGGGTACACGCGCAGGCTTCTTCATTTGCTCTTAGGAACAACATGAAAGCCAAACTTACCGCCTTCTTGCTTCTTATCTCCGCTCTCCCTGCTTGGGCGGCTGATTTGATCGTTGTCGGCCCCGCCAATCCAAAACGGGATGAAGTCATTGAACTTCGTCTTGACAATGCTCCTGCCAACAGTCTTTTCTATTGGCAGATCACTCCCAAAGTCAAGACAATCAAGGTCGGAAACAAGATTCATTTCGCTGCTCCTCCTGGTAGTTACAGTGTCGAAGCCTCTGCTGTCTCTTACAAGCTAGACGGCACCACTGTAATTCCTAGTGAGCAGACAGCTACTTTTGAGTTCAAAGTAGTTGGCGCTCCTGACCCCGGTCCCGGCCCTGGTCCTACTCCTACCCCCACGCCTGTAGGACCAATCTCCGTTCTGATAACGTATGAGTCGTCTACGCCTCTTCCAGCCGAGCAATCGGCTGTTCTTACGAGCAAGGTGATTCACGAATATCTTGACTCCAAGTGCAAGTCAGGTACAGAAGGACGCAAAGATTGGTTCATTGCTGACAAAGACGTCTCCCTTTCAAGGGAAACACAGACTCTTCAGGATGCCGGAAAGAAAACTAGGTCCAGTCTCCCGTGGATACAAATCATCCCTGCGTCTGGCACGCCGTTTGAAGGTCCACTGCCTGCAAACGTAGCCTCTACGCTTGAACTTCTCAAGAAATACGGAGGCTGATCGTGGGACTCAAACCTGATGACGTCTTTGTTGAAGACGCCAAGTTTGCTACTGGTTACTCGTATTCACCGTCTTACGGTCTTACAGAGCGTGACGACCAGCCGAAGCCCAAAGTTGCTGCGATCAACATGCCGATTATTCCACGCTCTGAGTGGTCTGATCGGCTCAAAGAGATGGAGCGTCAAAAGGCGCTCATTTCTGATGTTCGTAGTCGAGCGATGCGTGGCAGCCATCTGCCGAGCATGAATCAAGGAGAGTGGGGTTACTGTTGGGCACACAGCACAACAATGTGCGCCATGTTGAATCGTGCCCGTACTAACCTCCCCTTCGTTCCTCTGTCGGCTTTCGCAATTGCTGCTATCATCAAAAAGGGAGCGAACGAAGGTGCTTGGGCTGCCCTGAGCTACGACTTTGCTACCAAGATCGGCCTTCCTTCTGAGCAATACTGGAGGCAAGGCGTCGTCGATCTCAACCTCGACACTGAAGACATGCGGAAGGATGCCGCTACTCGCAAGATTCAAGAGGGTTGGGTCGATCTCGATGCCCGTGTCTATGACCAGAACATGACCTTTGATCAGGTCGCGACAGCCCTTCTCATGGGATTCGCCGTCGCTGGTGACTTCTACTGGTGGGGTCACTCGGTCTGTATCATGGACCTCGTTGAAATCGAATCCGGTGATTTCGGGTTCCGAATTCTCAACAGTTGGACTGACGGTTGGGGTTCCAAGGGCACGTCCATTCTGAGGGGCGACAAGGCTCGTACAAACGGCGCTGTTGTTCCCCGTCTCATGGCTGCTTAACGTCAAACTAGGAGGGTTCTTTCCATGTATCTTCTCATGATTTTGTTGATGCCAGCAAACTATCACCAAGCTCCGAGGGCACCTCAGGCTCCCGTCGCGACAATGGTCGCAGTCAAGCGAGCCTGCCCTTGTGGCGTCAACTGTGATTGTGGTGTCAACTGTGCTTGCCCTCCAAGCAAAGTTACTCAACAAGGAACTGCCGTGAAGAAGATCGTGGAACCTTCCACTTACAATTATGACGTAGGTGGTGGGAGGATCGTTCAAGCCTCTTCTTGGGAAGAGGCTTACAAGAAAGCCGGTATTTCGGCTTCCAAGTCGGCCGCGCCTCAGAATTTTGCTCCCCAAAACATGATGGTGCCCACGGTGCCCACGGTGCCGAGCTACGCTCCTAGCTTCGCTCCGAACTTCGCTCCTAGCTACGCTCCTAGCTACGCTCCTCAAAACTGTGCTGGAGGCACGTGAAGGTAACATGATCGAGAACAAGCTCACACGGGTTACGGACCCGAATGACCCTCGCCGGTGTCAAGGGACGTACTCCGGTGGGCAATGCCCGTATCTTGCTCTGCCTGGAGTGCCAAATTGCCGCTTACATCGCGGTGATCTCCAGTTGAAAGCCAAGGAACGGGAAGCGACTCGATTGTACAAGGCCCAGGTCTGGGCCTCTCGCATCGGAGAGCAAGCCGATCACGACAAGGTTAAGTCTTTGCGTGAAGAAATCGGTATTGCTCGTATCACTCTTGAAGAGTTGCTCAACTTGTGTACTGACGGCACAATGTTGTTGCAATACTCTAATCGTATCAACGATTCTGTCACACGTATTCAAAAACTTGTGACAGCTTGTCATCAACTGGAACTTTCCAGTGGGCAACTTCTTGACAAGACGGCAGTGCTCAATATCGCTGCCACGATTGTCGAGATCGTCTCTGAACACGTGACTGATTCTGATGCTCTTGCGAACATTAGCGACCGCTTGATCGAAGTGATCACTAATGCTACTAGCAAATAGGAAGCGGCACTGTCCGCTAGGACAATGCACACCTTAGAGCAAATCTTCCGTGAACGTATCGCGGCCGGACTCAAACGATCTTCGCTCTCTACTTGCAGCAGATGGGCGGAAGAATGCCGCTATATGTCAACTCCGTATGCCGGAAAGTGGAGCTTCAAACACTTTCCTTGGCTGCGTGAGATGCACGACTCCAATGCCGAGATGAACATTGGACAGAAGTCAGCTCAGATGGGTTACACGGAATGGGCACTCAATCGTGTGTTCTACATGATTGACATTCGAGGCATTGATTGTCTCTACGTCCTTCCTAATCTCCATCCTGATGCTTCTGACTTCTCCAATGCTCGTTTCGGCGGAGCTATCGAAACAAGTCCGAAGATTGCGAACCTGTTCTCAAATGTTGACAACGTCGGACACAAACGAGCAGGTGCTACAAACCTGTACATTCGTGGCTCAAAGTCACGATCTGCTCTTAAGTCCATTCCGACTGGTATGATCGTCTTGGACGAAGTTGACGAGATGGATCAAGATAATATCCCTCTCGCCTTAGCTCGTGCTGACGGTCAGCTTGAGAAACAAGTTCTAGCCATCTCCACTCCCACAGTACCGGGAGTTGGGATCAATAAGTTGTTCTTGGATTCAACACAAGAGCACTTCTTCTTCAAATGCCCTTGTTGCAGTCGTCGGATTGAACTTACGTTCCCAGACTGCATCAAAATCACTGCTGACAGTGTGACAGATCCGAGAATAGAAGAAACTCACTACATCTGCTCTGCTTGCAAGAACAAATTGCCGCAAACAGACAAGTGGACTTATCTGAACACTGGTGAGTGGGTCGCTTCTTGTCCCGGACGTGCTGCTCGTGGATTCCACGTGAATCAAATGTACAGCAGCACTATTCAACCTCGACAGATAGCCGAGTTCTACCTCAAGTCGCTGATCGACAGAGCCGTAGAACAAGAGTTCTATAACAGCAAACTTGGTCAACCTCATATTGTAGACGGCGCTGCTGTCACAGATGAGCAACTCGACGCTGTGAGAGGCGGTTACAAACTTTCTGATTGGAGACCTAATCGCAACTCTATCATAACGATGGGTGTTGACGTTGGAACTTACTTGCACTACGTTGTAGAAGAGTGGCAACCTCTTCCAAGTAGTCTTGCAGTTCCCGGAGACGTTAACTTGTCTCATCGTTGTCGAATGGTGCAATGCGGTAAGGTTCGAGATTTTGAAGAAATCGACGACATCATACGCTCCAATAACGTGTTATCTGGGGTGATTGATGCCCAACCGGAAAGCAGAAAGTCGAGCGAACTCGCTAACCGTTTCTATGGTCGAGTTAGAACATGCCGTTATATTACTGGGCTTACTGGAAGACCAATATCTAACGACAGTGATGATGAGTCTGCGGTTAAGGTTGACCGCACTTCGTGGCTTGATCTCTCTCTTGGAAGATTCCGTTCAAAGACGATAACATTGCCAGCAGATGTTCCTATGGAATACAGAAGCCATATCAAGAACATCATGCGGTGGTATGAGAAAGATCGAGCCGGTAATTACGTTGGAGCGTACACCACTCCTAAGGGAGAGGATCACTATGCTCATGCCCGTAATTACAGCGAAATAGCGTTCCACTTTGCTTCCAAGTTCCGCAATCCTATGGACATCTACGACTGATAGTCGTACAAGAAAGGTGCAGAAGTGTTCAATACAATCAGTACACAGATGCACCCCATGTACAAGGAGAGTGCGGACGATTGGAAGCTGTGGCGAGATGTGTATGAAGGTGGTCAGGATTTCATCGAGCTGTATCTTGAGAAATTCGCTCGTGAGAGCAATGAAGACTTTGTCTCTCGCAAGAAACTTTCATACAATCCCGCTTTCGCAGCAGAAGCTGTCAATGAGATCAAAAACTCCATCTTTCAACGCCTAACTGACATTAGCCGTGTGGGAGGGTCAAAAACCTACTCCACGGCTGTGTTGGGCTTGTCTGGTGGGGTCGATCTTCTTGGCTCCTCGATGAATACTTTCATCGGACGAGAGGTTCTTCCAGAACTTCTCACAATGTCGAAGGTCGGCATCTATGTAGATATGCCTGCCGACGTTGGCTACACGTTAGCTGATGCTACAAACAAGCATCCTTACGTCTACGTGTATCAAGTTGAGGATCTTCGATCTTGGGACTACGATGACGACTACTCGTTGAATGAATTCAAGACAGTTCTTCTACGAGATTCTGTTCTTGAGTACGACAAAGATACGAAGCTACCAGTCGGTCGAGTTGAGCGTTACAAACGACTTTGGCTCGAAGGAGGCAAAGTATATGCTCAATATTATGACGCTTCTGGCGGCAAAATCTTTGCAACGGGTGAAAAGGCTGCTGGATCTGGTGAAGAGGCAATCGTTGCTCTTAACATCAACCGCATACCTTTCATGGTTGCCGACATTGGCAAGTCACTTCTTGCTGATGTAGCCAAGTACCAAGTAGCTCTCTTGAATCTCGTTAGTAGCGACCTTTCCTACGCAGTGTACTCAAATTTTCCGTTCTATACGGAGCAATTTGACCCTCGCGTAGACATGGGATTCGCTCAAACTGGCGGGTCTGTCGTAGATACAGGTGTAACTGGGCCTATTGAAGTCAAACTTGGAACCAAGCGAGGTCGTCGATATCCTAAGGGTATGGAACGTCCCGGCTTCATTCATCCGAGCAGTGAACCTCTTCAAATCTCGATGGAGAAAGAAGAGCAGATGAAGCGTGAGATTCGTCAGCTTGTTGCTCTTGCTGTCACGAATCTTGATCCTAAGATGGCTTCTGCAGAATCCAAAGCGGCAGATAATGCTGGTTTGGAGTCAGGTTTGTCGTATATTGGCCTAGAATTGCAGCGAATTGAACGAAAAATCGCTGAATTTTGGGCTATGTATGAGAAAACTGACCCTGCAACTGTTAACTATCCCGAGACTTACGACATTAAGTCTCGTGAAGATAAGCAAAAGGAAGCTGAAGCTCTTGCGGCTTTGCTTCCAAGAGTGCCGAGTTCTACGTACCACAAAGCTCTACATCGACGTATCGCGTACCTGCTCGTAGGTCGTGACGTGTCGGCTTCTGACCTTCGGAAGATTGATTCTGAGATCAAAAACGCAAACGGTCTCACTTCAAACTACGAAGAATTGAAGTCCGACGTTGAAGTTGGGCTGTGCGACCTTGAAACGGCCAGTCAACTTCGGGGCTATCCGAAGGGTTCCGTCGCGAAAGCAGCGAAGGAACACGCTGAACGTCTTGCTCGAATCGCTATTGCTCAGACCCCACCTGACAACAGCGATCATTCAGGCGTTCGGGGTGTTACTGACACTCAAGACAAACCCGGTGAAAACGCATCCGCTGAAAAGAAGGAATCTACGGATACCACCAAAGACGGCACCGTTGGAACAAAACAACGAGGTTCGGACAGTGGTACTCGAAAGACTCCTGTGCGAGAATGACCAGCCCCACTGGAGCTTCTCATGACTACTCCGAACAAGGCTGCTGCTCCTACGAGCAGCAAGCCGCCTGAAGGTGTCGATAGGAAAACGCCTGTGGCAGAACCAGCTAAGTCTGTTGCTCCTGGTGACAGTGCTCAGCCTACAAGTCCTCTGCCCAGCACTCTCAGTCAGCACTCTCAGGGCGCTGTACAGAAGGCTGCTCCTGACAGCGAAAAGAAGCCTACTGAGTCTACTGCCTCTCTCAAGGACGCCATGCCTGAGAAAGCCAAAGACGACGGAATGCCGAAACTCGCTCAGGGCAGTCCTTCTGGACAGCCTCAGCCCGAGAAGGACGAGTCGAAGCCTGTAGGCTGCAAGCCTACAACTGACCCTATCAACAGCGTCAAAGACTTCCACATGGCTACGTTCCGTGTGTGCGGTCCTGATGGGCACGTTCATCTGTCGGCTACAGGTGGAGTTCCTGGTATCTGGGTCACTGGTCCTGATGGCAAGGCGTGTATTGGACTCATCATCCAGCACAACAAGCCTGCTATCGTGATGTACAACGATATCACTGCTGACAATCCCAATGGAGCTGACTTCTCGATCACCTTCGATGAATTCGGCAAACTGGTCAAGAATGGAGAATGATCGTGGAGCAGTTGGCTAACAACCCAATCACTACATTGAATGGGGCGATCAATGATTCGGTCACTTCACTCACTGTAGCGAGTGCTGCGTTGTTTCCAACTACTGGCACGTTCACTATCTTGATTGATGACGAGTTGATGCTCGTAACAGCAGTTTCGGGCACAACTTTCACAGTGACTCGCGGCAGTGAATCGACTACTGCCGCGAGTCACTCGAATGGTGCTGATGTAACAGGCATTCTGACGAAAAGAAGTCTAGAACAATTCCGTTCTGACCTTATCATTTCGGACAGTTTGGCTAGTAGACCGTCAACACCGACACCTGGCACTCTGTTCTTGCCAACAGAAGGCATGTACGTTGAAAGATACAGCGGCTCATCTTGGCAGTCATACGGTCCTGTACACAGGCTAACGAAACCTGTTAGCGGAGATTTCACTTGGGTGAATCAAGGCTCAACGACACTTAACAGCACCAACGGTGCTTTGAACCTTGTGTTGCCTGCTACAGGTGTTGCCAACGCCTCCATGTTGGTCAAAACTGCCCCTAGTCTACCGTATTACGTAGATTTTTGTGTCCTAGGACACGTGCGACACAGTCAGACTTACCACTACGGTTTTGTCTGGAGAGAATCATCCACAGGCAAGTACGTGTCAGCCGGTTATAGGTGGCAGGGAACAAACTGTGTTCATGTAACACAGTACCCAGCTAACTATGTAACTGGCACATCCTACTTAACCGACGCTGAACACTACTACCCAGCCTGTGGAATCAAGTTCTTTCGAGTTGTAGAGGACACCAGTAATAGGTACTTCTACGTTTCCTATGACGCAATACACTGGACACTGTTGAATTCTCACAGCAGGACTAACCATATCACTGCCAATCAAATAGGCATGGTGATAGGGACTGCTGGTACGACCAACATCGCATCTTCTATGATACACTGGAAAGAGGGCGTTCCATAATTGAAAGAAGGTGAGTGACATGGCATTCACAGGTGTTCTTGGAACCCAAGACAGTCGTCTCGGGAACTTTGTTCTCGGATACACTTCTGTCACAGTTTCAGGCACCTATGATGAAAGTGTCTCAATTGATGCTGAAGTGAGTATAGTCCAGAGCGGTGCAGTTGTATCGTTGCACAGTTTCTCGTGCAATGTCCTGGCAACGCTATCGACCCTCGGTGGAAAGGTTGAATTTCCAACCTTATCTATCGACTCGGTGGCTTCGGTATCGTTGCTTCCTGGTTATGGGTATCACGAGACATTTGATCTCGCTGTTCTAGCCAGCGATGAACTTTTGTCCGACCATTTCAAGGACACCGCTCTGGAAATTTCTGCTACGGCAGATGTTACTCTGTCGAATCTAATGAGATTCGCTATCAGCCACGTGATAGCCGCACAAGCCAGTGTCACTAGATACGGTGAGTTCACGACAAATTTGTCCGCCTCATTGTCTGTAACAGCTGATTTCTACCTAGAAAACATCTTTGATTTTCTGTACGTAACAGCAGTTTCAGCTGGGGTGGAAGTGTCGGAACTGACAGAAGGAAATGTCGGTCACAATCCATCGGCGTCTGGTTCGTTCTCAGCTACAAGCGAGATGACTTTTGCGCGGACTCTATCTCCTGTGCTATCTCTCGTAGGCGTCTTTGTAGCTAAGAAGTCTAGGATAGTACAGTCACAGACTCTTTCACTCGTACAGTCCTATGTTTCAGCGCTCCACAAGATCAGAACTCTTGAGCACGAAATAGAGTTTGTCAGCTCCTTTGACTACTCTCGTGGGTTGTCTCACACAATTGATCTTGTAAGCGAATACTCTGGCATACGAGTCAAAGTTAGAAGTCTGTCCCATTCACTGGCACTGTCTCAGAGTCTCACTCGACAAATAATTGTCAGCAGAACCGTGTCTGACACGTTGACTTTTGATAGTGAACGTCAGATCGAGTTACCAGTGAATGGACTGATAGTAACAGTGCCAGATTGGGAAGCCAATCTAGTCTCAAGGAAATGTACTGTTATTTTGAGTTCTTCTACTCAAGTAATCGTGCTTCCTTGTCCTGTGTTTGGCGACAGTCAAACTCCTCAACATCAGGTTCACCTTAGTCGGACGATGACTGGAGGCACCTATACCTATGTTCGTAGGAGCAAAACACAGAAACTGTCCTACACGTTCGAGTTGTGGACTCATAAGTTCTTTGAGATGGAAAACTTCTTCGAGAACCATGTTGGTAGATTCTTCTACCTTCAGAACCACAACACGGAAAAATGGATAGTTGCTTTTGCAAACAATCCACTAGAATTCTCCCACGATGAGCGGTATCAACCAAGGGGCGAGAAAGTCACCGTGACTCTTGAATTTGAGGGTATCAAACTATGAACAAGGGTCTTAGAGTAACTCTCTCTAACCTCTACGAGGTTGAGTGCTATGACGCTTCTGGCAAATTGAAGTGGAAAGATCACTTCTACAACGTCGTTGTAACAGTTGGACTCAACAAGTTGCTGAGTGCGACTTTCAAGGACGGCCTAACGTCTCCGGCTTGGTATGTTGGTCTTAAGGGTACTGGCACAATGGTGTCTGGTGATACCATGTCTAGTCACTCTGGATGGTCCGAGATTACCCCATATTCAGAGACTAACCGACCCGCATTCACTCCTGGAAGCATCGCCTCTGGAGCTGTCGATAACACAGCTTCTAAGGCCGAGTTCAACATCAACACGAGTTCTACCGTCTACGGATGCTTCTTGGCTGACAACAACACAAAAGGTGGCAGTACCGGAACTCTGTATGGCGGCGGAGACTTTGGATCTTCGCGAGCTGTAGTGAACGGAGATGTTCTTAGGATCACTGTTACTCTCACTATGGCATCCGCCTAGGAGTTGGTATGAGAAGCATTGAAGTAGGTGGAACTGCGACAGTCTACTTCAATGTGCTGCTCGCAGATAACGTGTCACCGGCACTGGCTGAGAGCGGGGGCCAACCTCAGCTTAGCATCAATGGGGGAAGTTTCCAAGACACCGGAATGTCTCCTTTGTCAGTTATCGGCTACGGTCGGTACTATTCAACACTGGACGCTTCCCTAGTCTCGGTCCAACTTGGCGATGTGCTACTGACTAGGTATCGTGGTGTTACCACGTCAGAGTGTGCCGGTGACACGTTTGTAGTCGGCGAATTGATTACAGCGCCAGAATCCGTTCAATACTACGGATCTCTGCAAGATGCTGATCTATTCTTCGACAGTTGTGTAGAAGACCGAGCATGGCAAGTTGACAATGCTCGCAAGATCAAGGCTCTCAAGAACGCCACGAGGTTGATCAATGCTCTTAGTTTCATTGGAACTAAGACAGATCCGTTGCAACCTATGGCGTGGCCGCGGAACTACAATGACGACGTTGGAGTATTTGTTCCTACTCCAGTGATTCAGGCTACGTATTTGTGTGCATATGCTCTTCTCGACGGATACGATCCTGAAATTGAGAGCAACTTGCTGACAAATACGATGACTAAGAATCAAGCTGTACAGACCTTCTATGATCGAAGTTTCGCTCAGCCTTGGAAGCTGCACGGAATTCCTTCGTCGGAGGCTTGGAGACTTCTTCATCCCTTTCTACGTGATCCGAACGATATCGTTCTTACACGTGGCTGATACCGTGCAGTTCACGGGCGACTAGGTGATTCATGCTTTGGAATCGACTCTTCTGGAACGAACTTGAAGTCTACTCTGTCTATGGCGACGAAGACGACAACGGAGGAGGTGGCGAGCCGCCGCCCGCTACTCCTCCTGCGACGCCTCCTACTCCTACGAATCAAGACGTCAACCCTAAGACCGGCAAACTTTTCACACAAGATGAAGTGAATCGTATTGCTGCTGAGAACAAACGCGCTCTTCAGGCTGCCAACAAACAGCATCTGGCTGAGTTGGAACAACTTCGCAAAGCGAAGGGGTTGACTGAGAAAGAGAAAGATGCTCTTACGTCTCGAATTGAGGAACTCCAAGCCTCAATGATGACGAAAGAGGAACTTGCTCGTAAGGACGCCAACAAACAGAAGCGTGAGTATGAAGAGAAGCTGAAGGAAGTCACTGGTCAGCGTGACTATTTCCAGCAACTGTTCCAGGACTCGACAATCGAGCGAGAGATATCAGACGCTGCCACAGCTTCTGGTGCCTACAACTCTAGGCAAGTCGTCAATCTGCTCAAACAGAGTGCCCGACTCGTTGAAGTGACAGATGAAGACGGGAACGTCATTCCCGGCAAACATGCTGTCAAGATCAAACTGTCTGACAAAGACGCTGCTGGCAAAGCGACTGTTCTCGACCTTGACGTGCCTGAGGCTCTCAAGCGCATGAAGGACGACAACGAACAGTGGGGCAACCTGTTCAAGAACAACTTGACCGCCGGTCTTGGTGACAAGCGGTCCGAAGGTGGTAGCAAGCCGCCTGACGTTCGTAAGATGACGCCTGAACAGTACCGCATTCACCGAGCAGAAGAAAAGAAGAGGGGTAATCTGTAATGGCGAATCTCCTTGACGCATATAATCCTGAAATGTGGGCCAAGGAATCGTTAGCTATTCTCACGAACAATCTTGTAATGGGAGCTTTGGTCCATACTGACTTCTCGTATGAGTTTCGAAAGCATGGAGACACTGTTCACATTAGCAAGCCGGGCACCTACGAAGCTGTTCGTAAGAACATTAACTCCGACGTGACATTTCAAGTCACCACTGGTGAATCGACACCAGTTCTACTTGACAATCACGTCCACGTTTCATTCTTCATCAAAGATGGAGAACGCTTCTACGCACGTGAGGACTTGTTAACGTACTTCCTCGGACCTGCTATTCAGGCTATATGCGTCAAGGTTGATAACGACCTTCTAGCTCTTGCACCTGAGTTTCTTGCTAATTCATACGGATACCCCAATGCTCTGGACGCTACAAACGTCCAAGATGCGATTCTTGGTGTTCGTAAGATCATGAATGACAATAACGTACCTGTCATTCGTAGAAACTTGGTCTGGTGCAATGAGTCTTCTCAAGTAGCTTTGCAAGACGGCAACTTCAGCAAAGCTCACTCTTTTGATCTTGAGAACTACGCTCTCAAAGAACAGAGTTTGGGTAGAAGGTACGGTTTCAACAACTACATGACTCAGAATCTGCCCTACGACGAGGAAACCACAGGTGGGGGAGGCGGCGGAGGCGTTACTGGCAAATATGATTTGCCATACTTCATCTCTGACCAATCATACGAAGAAGATATCTCTGTTACAGCTACTGTGAATGGTAACCATGCACAGGGAGCTACTACGATATCTGTCACGTATGGCAGCGGACAAACTGTTGGATCTTTGAGGAGATTTGTAACAATAGGAAATGCTACCTATTGTGTGTACAATTCTCTGCAAGAAGGTCCAGGAGGGTCTACGTCTCAGATATCTCTTGAACAGGGATTGCTTGAAGACGTAAGTAGTGGCACAGACGTGCGACACTACATTGTTCGTGGAAGCAACCCTACTGGCGGGTCTTTCAATACCGTTGATAGGGTAACGGTTAAGTTCAGTGGCGACGGCGTCAATGAACAACCGTACTGCCCACCAGTAGTTGGACAGCAGATAATTCTACGTGGAACAGGTTTTGCTCCTGCGAGCTTCACGATAATGAGGGTAGAAACTGCAACAGGTGGTCCCTATATGGGTTTCCCTGGTGACGTTTTCTACGACCTTGTTCTTGATCGCAAAATTCCTGGCATATGGACCTCGTCAGGTGCAGCAGAGCTGAATCCTCATGTCGGCTTGCTCATGGGAGGAGTCTCTTGTATTCAGGAAGTTCCAAACGCTATAGGCTATTTTGGAAGTAGCTACAGCTCTGGAACTGCTGCTGGTACGAGTCTGACTCTTTCAAGCACGCCAGTAACGAACATAGGATTTGTTCGTATCGGCAATAGGACCTATAATATCACTGACTCCACTGACAACGGTTCTCTCATTCTGACAATTAAGTTGGATGAAGAACTGGCACAAAGTGTGGCATCTGGTGATCCTATATGGATCTATAGCACGCCGATGAACACTCTCTCTGAGATTTCTGCTGTTGGTGCAACGGCCATTAACGTCGGAACTGAATCTAACTTCGTGCCTTTGATTGGCCAAAGATTCAGATCGAGTGTCGGAACTCCGGTGTATACGATACAACGTGTTGTATATGCCTCTGCGTCTCCGCCTTCTTTCACCTACACTCTTCATCTAGACCGACCTTTGGAAGAAGAGATAGCCGATGACCGTCCTCTTAGTTTTGATCCGATTGTAAGAACAAAAACTCTTATATCGGCGGATCAAACCTTTGAAATGGTACAAGGTTTGTTCCTAGAAACAACGGCTCCGGCGGCTTCTGACGGCAACTACTCGGTAGAAATACCTGTAATCGGGTATTCTCCTCTACAGGGTAGGGGTTGGATCGAGTGTGGTGGCACTGCTCACCCAATCGAAAATCTTCAACCGAACTCGTTTCCAGTGACATCGTTGGTAACTATTCTTAACTTCACGTGTAGGAATAGGATGCCATTGAGGTTCATTCCTAGAAATGAAACCTGTGGACCTGGCTCGTCTGACGAGCTTCCTGTTTTTGGAAGCAATGTACCTGTTGTCGGTCAACAGTTCATAGTACAGGAAGACGAGTACGTCTACCGTGTCACTGAAATCGCTGCTGGCGTTGTGACTCTTACTACCGAACTTGACGTCGGTACGTTGCAGTATGAAGTATCGGAAGACGCGATACTCGCACTCAACCCATACGGCATCGGAACAAGTGGTGGCAGTGAAGAAGTAACTACCACCACGAGATACAACCTTGCTTTCGTGAGAAACGCGATAGCATTGGTTTCTCGCCCCCTTTCACCGCCTCTGGCGGGTACGGCTGACAGTTCGATAGCTTCGTCTGATAAGTTGTCCATTCGCTGCACCATCAAATATGATGCTACAGCGCAAGGGCACCTTGTAACCTTGGACCTTCTGTATGGTGTCAAGGTTTTGGACGTGGACCTAGGAGCTGTTTTGCTCGGTTGATCCTACAAACAAACCCGACTACAGAGGCTACAATGCAACTTGATTACCTCAACGAAGTCTTCTCGGTCTACGCCAACGATGTTGACGCTCTGATCCCCGAGCTGTGGGCTAACGAGTCGCTCGCCATTCTCGAAGAGAACATGGTGGCCGCTCAGCTGGTTCATCGAGACTTTGAACCCGTCGTCGCTAAGTTCGGTGACGTTGTTCACACTCGTCGTCCCGGTGAGTTCACCGCGATTCGTAAGACGATCAACTCTGACGTGACGATTCAGGACGCTACGGCGACTGACGTTCAGGTCAAGCTCGATCAGCTGGCCCACGTGTCGTTCCTGCTTCGTGACGGCGAAGAGACTCTCGCCTTCAAGAACCTCGTCGAGATGTACGTGGCTCCGGCCATGTTGGCTCACGCTCGAATGATCGACCGTGTTCTTCTCGGCCAGTACGTCCAGTTCCTCACCAATGCCTATGGCACCTTGGGTGGTCTGTCGTCTGCGAACGTCAAGGATCGCATCCTCGGCACTCGCAACATCATGAACATCAACAAGGCGTATGAGGCTGGCCGTAACCTCATCTGGTCTCCGACCAGTGAGACGGTGGCCCTGTCTCTGGCTGAGTTCACGCAGGTCCAGGACGCTGGTGACAGCGGCATGGCTCTTCGCGAGGCGAGCCTCGGTCGCAAGTTCGGTTTCAACAACTATATGTGCCAGAACATGGCAGATATTCAGGTTGGGAACACGACTGCTTCCACTCTGCTCATCAACAACGCCTCTGGCTATGCCAAGGGCAGCACCGCTCTGACGGTCGATGGTTTCACCGGCACAGTTCCCGTCGGAACGTGGGTGAGCATCGGCAGCCAGCCGTATCGTATCACGGCGTCCAGTGCTACTCTCGGTAACACGACGAGCATCACGGTTTCTCCGGCCCTCCGTGCGGCCGTCGCTGACAACGCGGCGATCACGACCTACACGGCTGGCGCGGTCAACAACGCGTCTGGCTACGCGGTCGGTTACTCTGGTGCCATCACGATTGACGGCTTCACCGTCTCTCCGCAGATCGGCCAGCCCGTTGTCTTCGGTGGTGACAACACGACCTACACGGTTCTTGCTGCCACGACCACGAGCTTGACGCTCGACCGTCCGCTCGAAGTTGCTCTTACTGACAACCAGGTTGTCGGCATCGGTCCGGCCGGTAGCTACAACTTCGCCTTCCACCGTAACGCTCTCGCCTTGATCGTTCGACCTCTGGCGACTCCCCGTCCCGGCACTGGCGCTCTGAGCAGTGTCGTGAACTACGGTGGCCTGTCGGTCCGTGCTACGATCAGCTACGATGGCACGAAGCAGGGTCACCTTGTGACCCTCGACATGCTGTTCGGTGTCAAGGTTCTTGACACCAACCTCGGTGCCGTTCTGCTGGGTTGATCGTCATTTCTCAAGAGCCTCCAACATGGAGGCTCTTGAGTACAGGAGGCTGAACTATGGATATGAATACGTTCACAGCCTTCGTCGAACGATTCGGATTTCCAGTAGGAGCATTGGTTGCTCTGGTCTTCTTCCTCTACCGTATACTAATATGGCTTGGTGAGAAGATTGTAACACCAATCGCAGCATCGCACGTAGCCTTGGTTGAAAGCACAAAGAAGACTTCTGAACTCAACGCCCTGACGTTGGAGAAGATCGGAAATGTTCTTGAGACCAAGGCACGGTCTATCGCTGAGATCACCAAACAGAATGAGAGAATCGTTACTCTCACAGAGGAAATAGGAAAACTTTTGAAAGAGAAAAGATGAACCAACTAATCTTTCTTCGACAAGCTATGTACTCGTTGAAGAGAGAGTACGGTGTTTCGATTTCTCTCTATCAAACAGTAACTGGCAATACTGACTTCGAAGCGGGCACAAAGAGCCTAACTCGAACACGTTACTACATACATCGAGCTGTAGTAACGCCAATCAAGTATGAAACCTCCGCCTTCTACAACGCTGCTTTTCTCAAAGCAGCTCGTGGATTCGCCTACGGAGGTTATCAGGACCTTGAAATCAAACGTGTGATTATTGACGCTAGAGACTTGCCTATTGGTCTTGTGATCGAACCTGAAGACTACCTAGTCATCTCTCACCAGAAATTTGAGATCAAGTATCTCGAAAAACTGGAAGGAAATGGTGGTTGGCAAATGATCGTTCAGAGGCTCAAAGGCGCTCCAGTCGAAGAAACACACGTAGCAGTTCTCTATGAGAACGTCCGGTTCACTCAACAGTGGGAGGTCAGCTGGGTATGAACTCAGATCCCAATCCGAACTGGCCTCGTTGGATTTTCGCTTCTGTAAGCAAAGTGTTCAGTGCTACTATCTCACCGACACTTCCGTTCTACGCAGAGGGCGAAGATCCTAAGAATCTGGAAAAACCACGATACGTCGAATTTCGGATGAACGGCCCTGTTTCAACTCGTAAGTCCGGTGAATGGAGAATCGAAGTTGTATTGAACGTGCTCGTAGTAGCAAAACAGAATAGGGATTCAATTCACCCTATTCATACAGATGTTGGCACTGCTATGAACGCTTTCAAGAACACGATTAACGTCTACCGATACGGGTCTGAATTGGTCGATGATCGGTCGTATGTGGGCTGTCTACAACGGGTTGAGTACGAAGGCAAAGAGGTCGTAGTCAACCATTTCGGACAAATCAATCCGGATGTACGAGAACTACAAGCGATGGTACAAGGTTACTATCGCATGGTTCTTGACACATAGAGGAACACATGGCACAACTCGATATCAAGAATTGCGAAGTGTACATTCGCGACGGATATACCGGTCCTTCCGGTATGGCTTCTGCTGCTGTCAACAACGCCTCAGGATACGCTATCGGTGCTACTACGATGGCTGTCGATGGTATCACAGGCGTGGCCGTAGTCGGTGACTACTTCACTGTTGGCAGTCGGCCCGCTCGATACCGTATTACCTCCAAGAGCGACACTCTTGGAAATACGACGAGCATCACTTTCACCCCTGGTCTCGTCACTGCGGCCGTCGATAATGACGCTATCGAAGTTCAGCCTCATCAACTTCAGATCAAAGTTGGTGAAGGTAATGCGACGTGGACTGAGAAGCGTATGGTGACATACGTCAAAGATCGCGGCCGACTCGACACCCTTCGTCTCGGCGACGAAGATCCGGTTGAAGTGAAACTCGACTTCACGTGGGAATTCCTCAAGGCTGACACTGGTCAGACTCCCACCATCGAAGATGCTCTCAAGCGTCGTGGAGTGGCGGCTGACTGGATCTCTTCGTCCAGCGACCTCTGCGAACCCTACGCTGTCGATATCGTCATCGAGTACATTCCGCCTTGCACGACAGAGAAGATGGAAATCTACACTCTGTCTGACTACAGGTACGAAGAACTCGCACACGATCTCAAGGCCGGAACTGTGTCTACTAGCGGCAAGTGCAACATCCTCGAAGCGCTTGTTGAACGTGTCACCTACGCGTAACAGAGGTCACAAAGTGGCTTCTAGAAACAATCGACGTAAGACGTCGAAACCGTGCAGCAAATTAGCTGCACTTAAGAGCAGCCAAGGACATTTGTCCTTGGCTGCTCGCATATTAGAACCGGAGCTTCCAATGCGTTTGAATGGTCGGGTTATTAGTGGTGCCGCTGTCGAATACATTGTCATTCCGCGCAACGATGGCGATATTGTTCTCAAGGCTACAGCTATTCTCGACTACGATGAATTTGAGAAGCTCTGCCCTGAACCGAAGGCCCCTGGCGTCATGAAACCTGGTGGTCAAATGTCCTACGACTATAATGATCGTGGGTACAAACATGAACTTGAACAGCGATCCGAGAAACGCTTTGGATACTTGATTCTCAAGTCGCTTTCCGCTACAGAGGGCTTGGAGTTCGAGACTGTTTCACTGACAGATCCTGGAACTTGGCATCTGTGGAAAGACGAATTCAAGAACGCCGGACTGACTCAAGGTGAGATCAGTATCATCACTCAAGGCGTTCTTAACGCAAATGGCGTTAACGAACAGCGACTCAAAGAAGCGCGTGATCGTTTTTTGCTTACTCTGTCTCAGCAAGCAGGATAATGATACCTGATGGACGTACTCAACAGTACGCCATATGGCGAGCTTGTGAGAGACTAGGTATACTACCTCCAAATGTCAGAGCAAGATGGGACGACATGCTTGCTCCTACGCACATGGAGTTAATAGCCTACAATCAGATACGTGAACTTGAGGAGATGAAATACGACGCCTCGCTTGCAGGAGCAAAACTGATATGATAAGACTTGGAATGACTGTAGTTGTTCCCGTTCTCAAGGAAGAAAATGTACGCAAAGTCATTCAAGAATTCACAAAACTGTACATGCGAGAAGCTGTACGACGTTTTCTTGATGTGACTTTGAACATGATTCCTGTAAGAACTGGTTTTCTTCGTGGCAGTTTTGCTCCTATCGCCAAAAACTTTGGTGCTACTGGTACGGGAGTTGGTCGCGGCTTTCAAGGTGTCAAGAATGAGAGATATTACCACTCTTCAGGCGGTGGTGGTATTCTTAAGACACCGACTTCAGGTCAACAATTCTCAATACCAGTAGCTGAAGTTCTTAAGAGCGATAGAGTAGGCGGCTTCACTTTCAATTTCGGCAGCCAGATCAAGTATTACGGAGTCAACGATTACGGAAGTAGAACCCGTGGAACTCCTTGGGGTTCGATAGACACTGGCATTGCTGTAATGTCAGAGTTTCTATCACAGATAGATAGAGTCTTTCCTAAGATTGACAAGATTCTATCTGAACTGACGATAACTGTCAGCGGTTCCAGTATGCGTGAAACTGTGATAGAACCTGACATTGACGGAGTAATACGAACTGCGTCACTTTTCCTCTAGGAGTATAGATGGCTGTAACATTCGATCTAGCTCCTGGAGCTGAAGCAACAGCGCGTAAGTTCATCGACACCCTGGTAGGTGTCGGTGACGCCGTAAGGTCGATGGGTTCCGAGATTTCCAAGTTCGACGCAAATGGCGACGTGCTTACAAGAACATTTCGAGCAGTCACCCAGAATGGAAAGACTGTAGAAGTTGTTCTTCGTGAACAGGCAGGTGCCTTTGAACTCGTGTCGGCGAAGTCTGATGGTCTGACCTCTGCTCTTAAGAGACAGGGGACATTCTTCATCTCTCTTGCTGGTACGGTTCGCCTGTTTGAAGCTCAAGTCATCAAACGTCTTACTGGATCTTTCCAGTCCGCCATCGTTGAATCTATCAGCAATGCTTCTAGATTCAGCGTACAGATTGCTGAGATTGAGACAATCTCTCAGAAAGCATCTGTTACAACTGAGCAGTGGGCTAATGGCGTTCGCAGGCTGTCAGCTGAGTTTGGAAACAGTCAAGCAGACGTGGCCGAAGGTCTGTATCAACTTATTTCTAACCAGATAGCCTCTGGTTCTGAAGCTGTTGATGCGATGAGGTCGTCTCTTGAGTTTGCCAAGGCGACTGTTTCGTCTGCCGCCGACTCAGTCAACTTGCTCTCAAGTGCAATTAAGTCGTTCAATCTTCCTGCATCTGACGCAGACAAAGTTGCAGCCTCGTTCTTCAAGACGATTGAACTTGGTCGTGTCCGAGCTAAGGACATGGCAGACACGTTTGGACGTATCGGCCCCACTGCGTCTGAAGCTGGAGTGTCGCTTAACGAAGTGCAAGCAGCTATCACAGTTCTTACTACCAAAGGTACTAAGTTCTCTGACGCTGCCACCCTAATCTCGAACATTATCCTCAAGCTCGTCCGTCCGACGGAAGAGATGAAGAAACTGTTCCAAGAATGGGGTGTCGCTTCTGGTCCTGCGGCTATCTCGACGTTTGGCTTCGCTGGCGTTCTTCAGAAGTTGGATCAAGAGGCACAGAAGGGTACAAATCGAATTGGTGAACTGTTCAACCAAATTCGCGCCATGCGTGGTGTGATTGGCTTGACTGGTGCATCCTTTGACGATTTCAACACCGCTCTTTCCAACATTTCTAACGCGACAGATGAATATCAGAACGCCATCAAGAAGGTGACCGAGTCTACTGGAGACAAACTCAAACGTCAGCTGAATGAGGCCAAGATAGCGTTTGAGGAATCTTTCGGCACTCCGATTGTGGAGTCTGTCACCAAAGCCATAACGTACATAGGTGGTCTTGCTCCTATAATCAAGACAGTAGCTACGGCCGCAAGTGAGCTTGGTAAGGTCCTAGCCTACTCTGCTGTAGCTGCTACTGCGTATGGCACTGCTTTTGGACTTTTGAATCTTTCTTCTGTGACAGCTTCAATATCCAAAGCGACTGAAGCCATACTCGGTATGAATGCCGCTATCAGAGCTACTACTCTGATAACAGGAGTTGGCCTAGCTCTTGGAATAGGGTACGCCGCCGGTCAATACTTCTGGTCTGAAGACAACTATGACAAGTTGAAAAGATTCAGGGCAGAGCTTGAGAAAACAGCAGCAGTCAAGTTTGAGAACTTCAACCAGAGCGTAGCTTCTAACAACACGCGAGATTTGGCTGACAGTCTCAAAGTTGCCTACAAAGCTGCCAGTCAAGAGTTGCAAAGGTTCCAAGCTAGCAACGTACAAGCTGCCGATAGAAACAAAGAGAAGGCTATACAGGCTTTCAAAGAAACTACGGAGCGGACTAAGGTTGCTGGTAAGAACGTACTTGATTCCATGAATAACGGAATCAAGCAACTACGTGAAGGAATTGAAAAGGCTCGCACGATCATCCGTGAGAGCTTCAATGCTCAAGAGCAGTTGCAACGGAAACTTGGCGATAGCATCTTCGACTCTCGTCTGAAGTACGCTTCTGACGGTTTCATGGGTGAGTCGGGCTTCATTGTCGATGAGCAAAAGACGACGTTGATCAAAGCTCGTCTGCAAGAGATCACAAATCTTGCACGTTCTAAGTTCCGAGAAGGGACTAAGGAATCTGTTGACGATGCGCGTCGTTTGTACGGTGAGGCTGAGAAGCTGACAGGCGACCTGTTCGACGCTAATGAAAAGAAACGTCGTGCAGAGTTTGAGTCGGCCGTTCGTCGTGGGATGGTAACTCCTTCTGGCGTTGAAGTTGATTCTACGGGTAATCTCAAAGCACGGTATGACTATACTGTGTCTACGATTCCTCTCGAACAGCAACTTCGCAACATTGCCAACGAACGTGTAGCGGCCGAAGAGGCTCTACGTGCTGAGAAGGAAGCTCAAATCAAGTTGGATGAGAAGGCAGTGGCCGCCGAACGTGAACGTGTCCGAACTGTAACACAGGCTCTTGAACTCATCGCCAAGATACGTGTCTTCAACGACAAGGGCGAGAAGGTCCAAGATCCAGCTAGAGCAGTCGCTGAATTTGAGAGACAGGCACAGACCGCAAGGTCTGCTGCCGCGCAGTCTTCTTTTGCTGAGCGTCTACAACTTGAACAGGTACTTGCTCAACAGAAGCAAGCCTTGATCGCAGAAACAAATGCGTTCGAGCGTTCGGCCAGTGTAAGAGCGCAGCAAGAAGAAACAGCTATTCTCGAAAAGAAATTCAACGACAACATCACCAAGACTCTAGAACGATACAGTGCCTTGTCAGCACAACTGAAAATAGCAACTAAGGAAGCCTCAGATGCTCTTACCGCTACTGGTAGGGTAGCTTTCAACCCTCCTACGTTCCTTGAAGCACGACGCGGTGACGGGATATCTGACTTCGACATTGCTAAGTTTCAGACGGCTGCCAACTCCATCAAACTGTTGCAAGACGCTACGGCTAGGAGTGAGAAGAAGTTCATCGAGCAGCAGGATCTTGCTTCTCTTCAAGAGTATTCTACAAGGATGACTTCACTCCTTGAAGAGATGAAGAACTTCAATAGCAGGCGTGGAGAGTTTGGTCTTGAGATCGACCCAGCCTCTGTTACGGCCATACGTCAGCTCGAAAGCTCCTTCACAGGTCTGCTAGAGAAATTTGGAAACAGGAATCAAAGTGAAGCAGAGTTGAAGTCGTTGTCAGCAGGGGTCCTAGACATGGGCGACAACATTCGTTCTGCTCTGCAACAGTTTGATAGAATGGGACCAGTTTCACAAGCACAGGCTGAAGTGGTGAATTCCAATTTTGACTCGATCACAGCCAAGATTGAGAAACTTACTGCTGCTGCAAGGATCATGAACATGGAGTTGTCTGGTCAACGATTCTTGTTGCCGGACTTCACTTCACCAGTAGAAGGGAACTACTTCGGAAAAGTTCCCCAATACTATGCTGGCGGCTTCGTACCTCGCGGCTCTGACGTGAAGCCTGCAATGCTCGGCGTGGATGAAGCCGTCATCACAGGCCAAGGAACTAAGGCGTGGGCACCGCTCTTGAGAGCAATCAATGCTGGCCTTCGTCCTTCCCAAATGTCTGGTGGGTCTACGACGAACATCGGCGATATTCACATGAATATCCAAGGTGGAGATACGTCGAAAGAGACGCTTGGTGAAGTAGCCAAGGGTCTTCGACGTATGGCTCGTCGAGGTCGGTTCTCACTGTAACCTATAGGACGCCTGCTGAGCAGGCGTCCTTGTTTCTAGGAGCAATATGCTGCATCTCAAACTAGCCGACAAGATGGCCGCTAACATGGTTCGGAACCGTCAAGACATGCACAACATCTTGTTCAAAGGTGTGTACAAGGCTCAGTTCAGTCGTGGTGGTGTGATCTACGCCGAACGAGATATCTTCAACGATATCACGAACGAAGGAAAGAATCACATTCTTGACGTGATGTTCTCTGATGAGACTCAGATTGCATCAACGTCGTGGTTCATTGGTCTTATCAGCAGCACTTCGTATTCGGCACTTGCTGCTGGTGACACGATGTCTTCTCATGCTGGCTGGACTGAGTTCACCGGCTACTCTCAAACTAACCGAGTGGCTTGGGGACCTGGCGCTGCATCTGGGCAGGCTATCACGAACAGCACGCCAGCGACGTTCTCGTTCACATCTACAGGAACTGTCAAAGGTGGCTTCCTGACGACCAACAACTCGAAGTCTGGGACCTCGGGCAAGCTGTGGTCGACTGGACTGTTCACAGCCGACGTTGCTGTCGTCAACGGAGATGAACTCAAGATCACGTATAACCTGAGCTGCTGAGGTACACATGGCCGTAGTCGAAATGGATCTAGTAGACTATTTGGCCATGTCTTCCGAGTGGTCAACAGAACCTGTGTATCTTCCGATTACACAGGTTCTTGGTTTGTCGGACGAATTCACTCACAACAAGAAACCGATAGCGTGGTCTCAAAGTCTTACGCTCTATGATGAATTTGTCATCAGTAACAAAGAAGTGTCAGAAACTATATCTGACTATCTTCCTTTCAGTGGCACTTTTGTCAAACAAGCGTTTGAAGCAATATGGTATGACCATATTGCTTTTGAAGATACTTTCTATCAGAGCCAAGTTCTACTAGAAGAGATACTATTCTCTCAGACTTGGACTGCTGTTAGTTGCGACCCGTTCTCAAACTCTCTTGTTTTTGAGGACACGTTCTCTGGCGTGGTCGAACGTGGTAGAGACCTATACGAAGTACTTGTTCCTACGAGCAACTTTGTTGCCCTTGTGAATAACAAGTACACGTATAACATCCCTTTGCCTGTGATCGGTGGACCAAATGCGCCAACTTGCTAACGTACTGGCGGACGTGGTTGTACTCATATGTGCCCTATGCTTCATACTCTCTAGTTGCACTGACCATAAGTATGATGACATAATAATGTTCAAATTATGTCTATTCTGCATAATACTTTTGACAGCACTGAGAGGTTACAATGCTTACCTTGACATTCGGTACAGAGACAATAACACTCCGAAGTCCAGACTTTGGTAACACAGACTCGCGTGAACTGAGAAGGATTTCAAGAAAGACACGTGGGCTAGACATGATCGTCTATCGAGATCCAGTGTGGCCCAAGACAAATATTCAAACCTACAACTTCTCATACATCAAACGAGATGAGTTGATGAAGTTGATAGGTTTCCTTGATCGTTCACTCGGAAAGAATGTAACTCTTGTTGACTACATGGAACATGAGTGGACAGGTGTCATCATAACACCTTCAACGGCTATCGCCGAAGCTGCTCGCAACAACTTCACAGTGCAACTACAGTTTCAGGGAGTCAGGACGTGAGGAACATATCGGCTGCTACGTTGGCGGCATTACAGCAGCCGATGGGTCTTGAGCCTGTTAACATTGTAGAAATACAGTGGATCAAAGATGGTCCTTGGTTTGCCTATGCTGACAAAACTATTGTTGGCACTGAAGTCAAGGGACGCATTCTGTCAATTGATACGTTTGAGGACGTTATCAACATATCGAATAACGGCACGTCTCAATCTGTATCAATTACTTTGAATGACGCTGACGGTGTTCTTAAGAACATCTTCAACCAGAACGACATTCATCGTAAGAATGTTAGAATGTATCAGTGGTTCACTACTCTTCCATACAATGAGAAGTTCGTTCTTTTCACAGGACGAATCGCATCCCCTGTTACATGGAAAGAAGGTGATCGCACACTGACATTCACTGTGATCTCGCAGTCTGAAGACCGTGAAGTTGGCTTCTCTCCCGAAGAAGGTCAATTCAGTTTTCTTCCTCAAGGTATCGTAGGACAGGCATGGCCGCTTGTGTTTGGTCGAGTGTCCGGTCTTCAAGCTATCTTGATAGACGACATTCCCTACTCAGACTCTTCCACGTCAGGTGATGCTGCTGGCTCCCTTCTCACAGAAGGCACAGGAATTGAAGATCCGTCTCTTGATCCTCAGATCAAGAACAACAACAAGCAGATGGAAGATTACATCGCATTCGCGGAGTTTTCTTTCGTAGCCTATCTGATTGCATCCTACAATGCACGTAAGCGTGGCGAGCTTGACGAATTTGATTCTATCGACAAGGGCAAGGGACAGTGGTCGGGTGTTGCGAAACAGTACCTTGCTAATGGCAACAAGGCATTGCTCGAAGCTCAAAAGGTGAGAAGGCAGACTGACACGCTGACTACTGTGCAGAGGAACCAGCAGCAGAATCAAAAGAAGGTGCTGAAGGTATCTAATGGTGCTGCGTTTCCTCAGGGAGTTGAGACGGCAATCTCGATTGCAGGAGCAAGGCACGAAGGTGTGTTCGTCGGTGACACTTTCGTAGTCAACAAAGCTGTTCACCCTGATGCCGAAAAGTTTGACGGATATACGCAGCCAGACAGGTTTGAACCTGGAACACCTTCGATTCCCCGTCAGACGTATTTCTACGCCGATGCTGGAACGCCGTTGAAGCTCAACTACGTGGTAGGTGGGCAGGACGCTGAGACGTTGTCTGTCAGGTACATCGTAGCTGCCACGATCCAAGTAACAGTTGAAGCGGTATACGCCTACAGGACAGTAGATGGTATTCGGTACTACACAATTGTTCCGAGCAACTACTACTCAGTGCTTCAAGTTAACTTCGGCTCTCTGCCAGTGACGATGTTGTTCTTGAGAGCACCATTGTCTTCTCTTGGGCTGGGATACGACGATGACTTGTATGTCACTTGTCGGTCGAGCGTCGGTCCAAACACAGTAGACATTGTGAAATGGTTGATCGAGTCCTACACAGATCGCACATACGACGCAACGTCGTTCGCTTCTGTGAGGACCAAGGTTTCTCCGTTCCCAATGAACTTTGCTTTGACCGACAGGCCGACAGTTCTGTCGTTGCTGTCTGATCTGGCCTATCAAGCTCGTTGCATCATCTGGCTCAAGAATGATGTTTTCTACATCAAGTATCTAGCTTCGGCCGACACGCCTATAGCAACCTTGACCGAGGCAGATGTTCTTGAGAACACGATGGAAGTGTCTCTGACAGAGACAGAAGACCTAGTCACCAAATACGTGGCTTCGTGGAAAGCTACGTGTAAGCAGACGAAAGATTGGCTAGTGATACTTCGCTACAACGTGAAGTATTATGGAGTTCTTGAAAAGAAGTACGACTTCTTTGCCTACAATCAACAACAGTTAGTTGAGAAGTCTGCTACCTTCTGGTTGATACGAGAAGGTAACACGTTCAAGGAAATCAAGATAGTTGTACCGATAGCCAATCTCAAGATAGAAACTCTTGACACGGTTACACTGGATTTCAGTGGCACGTACATTGCCAACGGTCCTGTTAACTGTGTTGTCAAGGAATGCAAGATCAACACTGAAAACTTCACAATGGATCTTCTGTTGTGGGTGCCTGTGCGAGCAGGCGAGATGAAAGTGTATGATTTTGCATACCCAGGTGATCTAGGAATCCAATATGTCTTTCCTACGGAAGAAGACATTCAATCTGGACGAGCAGGATCTGGACCTTCTCCTTCGCCAGTTGCAGGGTATAACGATAATGTCACGATGCCGGAGGATTCAGAGATCGGCCGTAATATGTCGGGTGACCCTGCTAATGGTGGCGTTGTCGTTCTTAAGCGCGAGCGTCCCGCTACTTGGGGCGGCGGGGCTGGGGTTTCTGACAGCGGTGCTACTGCTCCATCTATCTATTCCCGACTTGACCCTTCAGCTATGGTTGGTACAGGTAAGAAACCTGAAGGTACTACACAGTACCAATATCAGGCGAACAAAGCTGTCGATACCAGCAAGGTCGATACCGTGCAACCAAGGACGTATCCTGGTTTCGTGCTGGAGCGTGGTGAGGACGTAGATGGACGTGCTACCTACTCTGTCCGAGTCTTCCAAGAAGGGCTAGGTAGGAGCGGCAAGATATCTGACGTGATCTATGTAGGAAAGAAAGATGATGTGATTCCTGAGGGAACAGGTGTTATCATCACAGAAACTTTCTACGTAGATAGCGAAGGAAGGACCGAGACTACTCGCTACATGCAAGTGTCTTCTGGTTCTGGGAACAAAATATACCCTGCCTTCGTTAAGGAAGGTGACAACACAGCTGGATACACTGTTGAGGCGTATCCTGAAGGTCTTGAGAAAGACCCTGTCACCATCACTGAAGTCTTCATGGTCGATATCAGCTCGGCGGATGACGAGATCGCCGTCGATACACCTGCATTTGTTGTCGAGATCAGTTCTACAAACGAGGCAGATGAACCAATAACTCTGTACTACATGCAGGTGCCAACGTGGCAGTAGATCCGTATCCTAACCGTAATCAGGTATCGTTCCCTGCAAAGGGAGCGGTACCTGATTGCCCTGAAGGCTTCCAACGTGAAGCTGGCAATCCATACGTGCTTCATCGTAGATGGCCTCTCTGCATCTATCAAGCAGTGGGTGTCGATGGCGAGAAATGTTGTGCTTTGCTTGGAAGAGCAATTCATCAACTTCGCTGCCTTCAATGTACTGAAAGAACAACGACATGCTGAGGGCACTATGTTCAATCTGCCTCAAGTAACAGAGACTAACACTCTTTTGTTTGACAGTCGTGGACCTGTGCCCAAGGAAATACCGTTGTTCCGCAAAGTGACTGACAACGAGTTTGAACCCATATTTCCAGAGTGTCAACATCGAACTCTCAAACGAGTTAAGATGACAGCATTGCCAACGTGTACTCGAACGAGAGACATTTGGTGGTGCATAAGACATTCTACGGACGTGTATCCAAAGACTTGTGACACTTGCATGAGAGAGCAAAATGCCGGTAATCAAGCCGACAGTCAACCCTGACGGAAGTCTTGTATTCGTAGAACCGTATCCTCGGAGAGTCAAAGGATACGTGCTTGCTCCTGGAAGCAACGGAAGTCACTGGTTGCCTGATTTTGATCAGTGCGAACATAGGACGCTGTCGGCCGTCAATGGGTACGGCTGACGGCAAGAATGTTACGTCTGGCAGTGTGCCAGATTCCAAATCAATGTCACAATACAGGACTGTAACAAATGCCAAGGCCGCCCCGACGAAAAGGACCGGTCGGCCCGCTCCCGGCTTTCAAATGGGATGAGTCGGAGTTTGATTGGAAGGGCATACAGCCCACCGCCGATGACGGTGAAGAGCTTCCCATTGCCTACTTGCGACAACACCTAGTAGCTAATGGCCAGGACATACACTATGAGTCTCCGAAGGCAGTGTTTGCTCGAAATCGGCTCCGTCCTCCTTGTGTCTTGCTGGGTGGCCCTTCTGATCTTTTCAGCACTATACCGCTTGTCTGGAAAGACAGGTTCGACAACGTAGGAGTGATACACGCTTCGCTTCCAATCATAGCAGAACAGTCTGACGGTGTCGGTACCTTCCAACCACCACAGTTACAAGGGTTCCCAACACTCATAGTGGATGAAGAAACAGGAGTTCGTGCTCTTAAGAACACAGCCACCTACGTCGGATACAGGGTGTACGTGTGGTTAGGAAATGTAGGCTACCCTCAAGATTTCTGGGATATCAACACTGATGCCTACAATACTTCGCTTCTGCCAGCAGAGTTGTGTGAACCTACTCAGCTAGACGAAGCAGGGGAGCCATACGATGAGTGTGAAGACAGCTTCTGCATAGATGCAGGGTTCGACGGTTTTCTTGAATACACTCACGAGCCGATTGACTGTGACATGATAGAGTTTCGGTCAGTGTCGGACACTCTTGCTACCTTTGAAGAACACATTCAATGCTTCAACAATTACCGTGTTGCAGCGTGGATGACGAAGAACATAGAAGACGTGTACACACAAGCTATGTGTGCGTGCGGCACTGGTGGAGACGTAGCACCGTGTGAGTCCTACTTCGTATTCGATGAAGGTGGGCAACCTGTCATGATATACGTTGGCGACACAACGTCTATCGAAGAAAAGAAGTTAGACAAGTTCAACGAAGTGTGGGAGCAGTTTCCCAACTGCTATCTTCCAGACGGAGAAGAAGTTGGACTGTTTGACGTTCTGACAGACGCTCTAATCTTCTTTGAAGCTACATAGAAATACCTCCCTCCTCTTGTTCGTAGGAACAAGAGGAGGGAGGTATTTGTCGTTACGAGATCGTGAATTCCTTCTCGGCGTCCTTGCTGTACCCGCCTTCGCCAGTGGAGGTGGCGAGGGTGGCGTTACAGGACACCTTGTAGGTGCCAGCCGGACCCTTCAGAGTGACAGAGTGGGACGCAGTTCCGCCACCCGCGACCGTAGTCAAGGTTTTCGGAATAGCCCACTTCATGTAGTTGGCAGCAGGAACGCCCTGCGTCTCGACAGTGAACTCAGTGTCAGCTGTCGGGGAGGCGGGAGTGACGAGTAGTGACATAGTCACAGGAGGAGGAGCAGCCATCGTAGTCTCCGAGGTTATGGGCGAATGTTGGGCGACACCGCCGGTAGGCGGTAGATGCTCCTAAGAGTGATGCTATCAGGATACGTTTTCCACGTACCATCTTTCTGTTTGGTCAACGACCATAGAGCGTACTTCTTGCCTTCATGTTTGTACATGATGTTGAGATCGCCCTCTCTGTCTCGATTCCAAGATCCCCACATCTGGCCGCCTTCATATCTCAGAATGTAGCCGGAGGCGTAGAGATCAAGTACAATGTCCTTACCGTCTACGAATCGTTCGAGTACAGGTTCACGAGGTAGAGGAACAGGTGCTGCTAGAGACAACAGGCACAGGAGTAGGAAACTATTCAAAGGTCAACCTCCTAAGAGCCTTGAGAATGTATTCAGGCATCGACTGATCGCGCTCTTGATACAACGAATTCCAGCGACGAGGAACAAGAATCGCCGAGCCACCAGCCTCAGACCACAGTCCGACGTTGGTGTCGCTGTCGTCGATTAGAATGTCTCCAGGCTTAGCGATACATGACTTGTCGAGAGTCATGACCATATCTTGTAGCAAGTTGTTATTGTTAGCCCACATAGCCTTACCGGCCCAGCTTGCAGGATCATTCGACGGGTGGGTCAGGATCTTGAGTTTGAGGTTGTTCTCAACAGCAAAACTCCTCACAGTCTTGAAGATAGCTTGACCGTCAGGCATCCACGGCAAGTCTGCCCACCATCGAGGTTTGCCAACAGTCGGTGCCCAGAATTCCTCGTCAGTGATTCCGAGTTCTTCGCCGTAGAACCACTTGCCTTCATGTTCTTCTGGATACACTTTGCCCAAGTCATAGAGCAATGAGTAGATGAAGTTGACAAGAACGCCGTCGAGGTCGAGGTAGATCATGTCACTGCTCCTTGAATTCTGTCACGTAGATCGTCGTACCGAGTCTGCTCACGGGCTATAAGACCTTGAAGGTCGGCAATCATTTGGTTCTTTGTCTGAACCAGATTCTCAAGTTGTTCGATTCTCTTACGAGCATCTTGGATCGTAGGAACAACTTTCAATTCCGGCAGTTCTTCCAACCACTGCTTGAGGGTGTTGAAATTACCGGCCTCTTTCACCACTTTCAACATCATTTCTTCACGGCCGCGTTGACGCTCAGTAGCCCAGAATGCGGCTACATCGTTCGCAGCGTCATGAAGCAATCTCTCATAGTCTTTGAGTCTGCTCTCAAGAGCAACTGTGTAGACGTCTTTGCTTTCAAGTGTTAGAGGAAGGTCTCGAAGAAACTCACACAGCGTAACAGGTAATTTGTCTCTGAAAGCTATGAATAACAGTCTCTCCCAATACAGTTTGACCGTTTCGTTCAAGTTACGCTCCCAGTAGCATAGGAAAGTCTAACTGCGTCTTGTAGATCAAGAAGACTTCCTTGTAGTTTCTTGATCTCTTGCTCCCGCTGCAACACCGTGTTGCGAAGTTGTTCAATCTCCTCACGCATGTGACGAGTAGTTTGAGGCTCCGTCAACTCGGGCAATGCTTTCAGGATCGCATTCTCAACATCCATGCCTACGAATTCTGCTGCCAACTTAGCTGCCTCTTTGCGACCCTTGAGTCGTTCACCAGCCCAGAACTTAGCTACGTCATTTCCTGCATCGTGCAGCAATTCTGTTAGTGCGTAGATTTCACGAGCACGTCCATTGCAGATAGCAATCAGAGCTTGAATGTTCTCAGGAGCATATGCTAGGAACTGAATGACCTCTTCGTTTCTAGAGGAACAAACCCTAGTCACTACTCCAGAGTCTTCTAGCTCTGAAGTTACCATGAAGCCCTCTCTGGCCCACTCTTCCCAATCCCACTCACCAGGATGTGCTTCCTTTGCACGCTTCAATTGCTCAGTGATTCGCTCGATCACCTTCTCGTCATTCATATCGAACTCCATTGGACGCCGCTTCGGCCATGTCGAACCGTACTTGCAGTTCCTCCAATTGAGCTTGCAAATTCTTGACACGTTCCCTCTCACCGGCGAGAGTGAGACTAAGGGCATGGTTATCTGCAATCACGTTCTTAAGGTGAGGAACGATCTCAAGTTTTGGCAGTTCGTTGTAGATTCGTGCAACAGTCTGACGACCTATATCGCCGTACCTCTCGATAGCTTCCATCAGCACATCATAGAACTCGTCGCGACCACGTTGACGTTCATGTGCCCAGAACTTAGCTACATCGTTCTCAGCATCATGAACGAGGCGAATTAGTTCTACGTTCTCTTGAGCAGTCTTCTTGACCCACTCTGCCATACCCATACTAGAGCGTATCAAAGAGTCGATGTCCCTGGCAGCAGAGGCTAGAAGGTTAGCTGCTGCTGCCGTGTCTGCTCTTGCAACCAATAATCCGTGAGTGTCGTAGACAGTTCTTACACCATCTAACTCAAGGACAGTGGTATGAATAGTGTAGACTTTCCTGTATTCAACGAGTCTCTTCTGCACTTCTTCCACGTCGAACATCAAACCCCCTCGTACATCATCTGTTTGTAGACTTGTGCTGTCGTGATACAGTCAGACAGAGCGTCGTGGGCACCAGGGTTCACGATCTCATACTTACGAGACAGCGCACGCAAGTTGACGAAGGGAAACGGATGTTGTTCCTTCTTGAAGTTTGCACGATCATTCAGGTACAGGCCGGTGACCATTGTGTCTCGGTACTCGGCTGAGAACCTAGATTGGAAATTGAGCCATCCGAGCCAGTCGGCAACGAAGCCACGATCATGCGGCCAGTTCTGAGCCAGTGGAACAATTCGCTTGTTCCAAGCAAGATTGAACTTGGCAAACCATTCATCAAACATATCGGCTGCTCGAAATGGTTCCATGCCATTGTTCGCAGCAGCAACAGTCTTTCTCTTCAACTTGTGCGCGTTAGGAATTTCCAGATCAGGGTATGCAAGATCAAAGTTCTCTGGCCTCTTAGGCTGAATGTCCATGTAGAAGGGCGAGAAGTCCTTCCAAGGATCTAGCTTGTAGTCCAGAGGCAGAATACAAATCTGCAAGAGATCATGGAAGCCAGGAATGTCGCCGCTTGTTTCTACGTCCACCACACAGAGAATGTCACCATTCAAGTGAGGCAGGCCCATACGTCGTCCGCCTGTCATCGAACTACCTCAATCCTGATTGAAGCCACATTTGACTCTTTGCCGTCAGCATCAATTTCATAGAGACGAGCGTTAGATAGCTCTAGACACAAACAATTGATGCGAGCATCTTTCTTCCAAGGACCGAAGTCTTCTAGGAAAGTAACACCAATGAACATCAAGTCGTTATCACCGGCCTGATCCCATTCTTCCCATTCAATAGGAAGTGTCTTTTCGCGCGGCATATTCAACTCCTACAAAGGTTCCAACTTAAGTCTCAATTCACGTCCACAAGGAGCATCTTCACTGAGTGTAAGCAGATGCCAGTCAACAATGACTTTGTCTAACTCCTCACCTTCCATGAAGTGGCCGAATTCACGTTTGAAAGTCACGTTCCAATACATGACTCGGCCTTCGCTCAACTCGTCACACGTGTCATATGTGAACGGTAGAATGTCATCACTCATATCAGTTCCTTGGTCTGAGTTCTACTGTCATGCGGCTATTGTTACTAAGACCATCACGCAGTACCATGTCTTCTGCGTCAAACATCAAAAGCTCAAGACATTCACCTTTCTTGAAAATTCCGAAATCTTGTAGAAAGGTAACGTCTCGGTATACGACAGTCTGGCCTTCAGTGAACCTATTCTCAAACTTGAGAATTCCATTCATCGCCAACCCTCACGACGTTGAATGCTCCTAAGAGCTTCCAGAGAATAGTGACGCAGATCGCACAGTGTACCACTATTCTCAATCTGAAGAGACCACCAATCTTCAGACAATTGGTCGTCTGCTCCATCATTGAAAGTCTCGACACCTGGACGGACAACACTCACTAGCTCACCACCGAGACCGTTGACCCACAGAGCTTCGTTCGGAAAACGAAGGTCTGCGATGATGACAAACTCAGATGTCACCGACTGAAACAGTTTGTGAATCCAAATGTCAGGATCAATGGCCCTACAAGCATTTCCATACTTGATCCAGATATCTCTCGCAGTCATCCCGTTTGAAAGAGGTGTCTTCCTATGCTCTGGATACAGTTCATAGTACCTACGTTCGTGCAGTCCTAGATGCTTGAACAAGCGATGAGCTTCATCCTTGAGAACATCAGCGAAGCCTCGCACTTCAACTGTTTTCTTCTGAGAGAGGAGTTCCTCTTTCATGAACTCTGCTACTGTGTTCTTGCCCATCCGCTGGCGGTTGCCAAGAGCTATAATCTTCACTTGATCTTCCTCGCAGTCTCAGTACACCAGACACTTCCACAATTGCACCAAACGTAGTCGTCTATGACGTTGATGCCTTGTCTACAGGTTGTCAGTTGGTGATACAGTGCCTTCACCATTACCACTAGGAACATCACTGTTTTCATGTTCGTCCCACATAGAGATTTCGTTCACGGCAAATGTCCGACGTTTGCCTCTGCCAACATCCATCACTTCAAGTAGCCATTGACAGCCTGCGTGGAACTCGGACTTACCGTAGTATAGACGTATGGGCAAAATACGTCTAACACCTGTCTCACCTTTCCAGTTTGTGTATATCACTGTGGCCAATTTGGCTAGTAGAACCAAAGAAGCCGCATTCGAGATGTAGTTAAGTTGTGACCTAACGTGTGCTTGTAGATGGCGGAGTGCCAATCTACGACACATCAGAGACACAATCCATACTAGGAATATGGCGATGAACACATCTAGAAAGACCATCAGTTCTGTACCTCCTTGACGACTTTCTTGATTCTTTCGCAATGTATCTCGTCGAGACACTCGTCCACAGTCTTGTGATAGAGTTCTTCAGTAGTGACTCTATACACTATCTGGAAGTTGCGAAAGATCGCAGGAACAAAGAACAGTGAAAGAAGGGCAAGGGCGAAATCTACCCAGAACATAGTTACTTCCTTATAACATTTGTAGGAGCTTCGACTGAATCACTGCCACGATACGACAGTCTGTCTCGTTCGTTCTGAAGCTCTTGAAGCCTCACAGAGATTTTGTGCTTCGAGTAGTCAAACCACCGTTCAATAGCAGTACAGGCTATTATGACTACTGCGGCACATACCGCCAGAACAGATGGCCATTCCATGTTAGTTCTCCGGCGGAAGATTGCGAACACCATTCAACGACCAGTACATCGCCTCTAACGTGCGCTCAAGAGCAACTTCACGTTCAGGGCCAGGAGGCACGTTCTGGAAGATAGCTTCTCCCATTTTCATAGCAGCGTCACGTATAAGGTCACACGTGATACGTTGTAGACTGTCTGTGTCTTTGTACTTGAATTTCTTTTGAAATTCAATCCATTCAGGATTGTTGTTCAGTGGCATTGTCACTTCCCTTATCCTCTCTTGTAGCGGAGTCATCTTGATATAGGTACTCGTTGCGAACAAAATACGGAACACTTGGCACCGCATTCTTGTCGAAGGTTATATTGGCAACCCAGATAGACGCATTGGTCGTACTACGTCCCTTAGGAAAACGACCAATAGGCCACTCCATTCCAACACGCTTGGAAGACCAGTACGACACTTCTTGAGGCTCAAGCCACTCAATGAACTTCTCGTAGAAGTCTGAGAACTTGATCTTGTGACCAGGAACAGCGTAGCACTTGTCTTGAAGAAAGACTTCAAGAGTAGAACGGTTGCTTTCTTCCGTCGCGATCTTATCATCAGTTCGCAGACACGGAAGATACAGACGGTCGTTCGACTTCGGAATCTGCAACGCAAGAATCTCAGCAAGGAAGTCAGGAGCTTCTGCTTCCAAGAGCTGAAACAGCTCGTGAGGAGGCATTTGCTTCGACTTGTCCATTTCACTAACTCGTATGTACGTTATACGAGTGTCACCAGGGAAAACGGGACACGCAAGATGCGTGTTGGAACACTGGATGAAGTGAATCGTGTTGGCAATCGTGTAGGGTTCCTTGCCCTTACGATGAATAGGCAACTGACGACTGGTCACCCAATCCTTGATACGGTTAGCCGCAACAGTGTTCTTTCGCAAGTCAGTTTCTTCGATGACTGCGAGAACACAACCTTCAAGCTCCGAGTTGAAGCCAGCTCCGCTGATAAGAGCAGCATCAGCTCGACAAACTCCTTGAGTCATGAGAAGAGACAAGGCGTCATGTAGAGTGGACTTACCTGTGTTCTGCCGATCGCTGTAGAGAAACAGATACGGCAGAGGTTCAGTTGGCTTCTGAAACAAAGCCGCGACCCAACACTTCAGCCAGTCTGCGCCTGTAAGAATTCCTACTTTCTTACACCACTCGTTCGTACTCACGGGTCCATCGAGGTTAGATCCCAAGTGAGACAAGATGCTCTGCCAAGTAGGAAACTTGAGAGAGTCACGATTCGGACTCGGAACGAACTTGAGCTTGGCACTTGTTCGATTCCACTGACGTTCTCCAGGGAACTCGGGCTGGAACGGTTTGCTGACAAGAAACCAAGGATTAGCAACACAGCGACCAAGATCAGTTGTAATCTCGGCGGGGCTGCGTTCTGTGGAACCTAGGTACAACTTGACGTTGGTCAGGTTCTCGATATGCCAATTCTTTGTTGCTGAGAGCAATGTCCAGTCAGCGCCATTTCCGTTGGCATCAACAAGGTGGCGAACGTAGTGGTCGATCTCGTTCAACTCGTCAATCGACTCTTCAGGTGTTGCTACATTCAACACCCTAACCATCTTGTTCGACTTCTCAACCCACTTAGGATCTTTGGCGTCGGCTTTGGTTCGAGGTACTGTAACGATGATCTTACCTGATTGCTTGTGTGCCTTCATCGTCACTTGTCGGCCACTTGCCCAAACTGGAAGATCCAAAGTGATATTCAACAGAGTTGCTGCACGTTGCGCAGTATCTGTTTCTGGAAACACGTATGAGCCGTCCGCATCCTCCACAGCGGAGAAGATACTTGCCACTTGCTGGAGCGTCATCTCTCGATTGAAGAACGTGCTCGTCCATTTTCTTCCGTCCTGTGACCAGTAGGGGTGTTCAGCAACGCCAGGTGTGTACCGCATCACAGACCACGCACCGCCTGCAAGCGGATAGAGGAAGCAGTTGTGGTCGCAGTTTTTCTCAGTACCCTGTGCCATTGTCTCAAAGCCACCTTTGAGCGCAAGAGCAGTGTGACACTGTTTGAGAACATAGGTGTGGGTGACCATCATATGATGTTCAGCATCCCACCACATGCTGCTCGGGTAATTCTCGTCGATCCAAGCCATGATGCGCTTGTGTACATCGTCCAACGGAACTTTGTATCGCTGTCCGCAGACTTGCTCGAACTCGTCAACGACTGTCGAGGACTGATCTTCAATGAAGCGCGGCAGATTGCGATCACGTTTGCGACTGATCACGCTCGCATAATCTCGCCAGTTCGCAGGAACATTGTCGAGAGGAACTCCTGCTTTCAAGAGCTTCAGTCCAGTACCGAGAACTAGCTTTCGGTGCCAGACCCACATGTTTCCTCCGCAAACGTCAACGTGGGCGGTGAAATCAAAACCAGCCTCAGCCGACATTTTGGACAGAATAGCGCGGGCAACGCTTGCATGTTCAGTGTGATTTGCCGTCGGAAACCCGTCGGAGGAGAGGTGTACGTACAGGTGCAGTCCGCTCCCTCCAGTAGAAGTTCTAACTGTGACGTAAGACAGATTGGACACTGCGGAACGGATGGTTTCAAGAGCATGATCGTCAAGCCTCTTCGAGTGTTTCTCGCTATGACCCATGATAGCGTCGAAGTCAAACGCCACCCAACGACTGACGCGGTTGACCCAATCCCACCCTGTCATACCGATACCTTCGGCGTGTTCAGGCAGAGAGAATCCAACGGGTGAGTCCTCGTACACAGGCTCGGTGTCTGCGTTGCGAGGAATGCGAATAGGCTTCCACGTCTGAAGACCGTCCGTGTATCCTTGCCAATGTTTCCCCATGTACTCGCCATCAATACGTTCACCGCCATCTTGGGCAACGGTGACTTGGACTTCCATATCGTGGTTGTACATGCTCGCAAGATCAGGATACGTCTTGGCATTCAGAAAAGCCTTGATCGCGTCAGTCTTCATCGGACGGTTCATGGGTGGTTCGCTCTTGAGAACAGTTACGAGTATCCGCCAATGATGAATTCGTCTGTGGCGAATTCCATCACATGCTCTATGGTCAACTCTTCGACTTTGACATCTTGTGCATCAGGCCAGTTTTCATCGGACCAACGCAAACGAAACCTAGCAAGTGCTTCTTCTGCACTGTTTGCTTTGTAACAAAGATGATCTTTGTAGGTGTACCGTCTGCACCTCCACGTTACTATGAACAGTTTCATTTCACTCTTCACTACAGTTTCCTGGTTGTTTGGGGTCGGCTGATTTCAAGAGCAGAAGTCTGTCTCGAATTTCCTCGATTGTTTTCGAGTCCTGACTTCCAACATTTTCTAACTGTCGTGTGGTTTCAAATTTCTCCAGTTGTGCGACTCTGGTTTCAAGAGCCTCAATTTCATTGCTCACTTTGCACCTCACTTCACAAATGATTCTGCGCGCTTTTTCGGCGAAAACTTTTTCTCACCAATGCCTTGACATTTCCCGTATATGGGCTATAATGTAGTAGGCGGGCAACTTCTTTGGCAACCTGACGCACAAAGTTTTCGCCGAAAAAGCGCGCCAATTTGTTCCTGAGAGCAACCCTGTTTCAGACTTCTTGCTCTTGACCTCCAAGAGCAAATTTGCTCTTTGCTCTTGACACGCTCCAAGAGCAAAGAGCAAAATTTCCGATTGGCATGAGATTTGCTCACCTGTCGGCGGCGCGTCCTCTACTATAGAGAGTAGCCCGGCCGCCCCTTTTGCCGGAAAGTTTCGGGCCGCGGCCGGTCTATAACGATTCCTATAATGATCGACCCTCACTTTCTATATACGTCGAGAGATGAAAAGAGAGGGGAGTATATAGAGAATAGGGAGGTGGGTAGATCGTATGTTCAGTAGTGTACAGACGCTACTAGCCTCGCGTCCCGCGTCCCGCGTCCCGCGTCCCGCGTCCCGCGTCCCGCGTCCCGCGTCCCGCGTCCCGCGTCCCGCGTCGCCGGTCGCGAGGACATGCCCGCTAGGGTGTCAGGCTTGCCCTCTGGCGCGGCCGGGTGGGCGGGTTGACTGTCGGCCCGCCTAGACCCGGCGGCGCTCGCCAGAGGGCAAGCGGGCGGACGCGAAAGATTCCGGGAAATTTCCGGCAAAAGGGGCGGCCGGGCGACTCTAATATATAGCGGGCCGAAATCCCGCCGTCCGCCGTCACCGGCGGCTAATTTGCTCTTTGCTCTTGACACGCACCAAGAGCAAAGAGCAAATTAAGGTACATCTAGTTTGCTCTCAAGAGCAAACTAACCAATCTTGCTCTTGAGAACAAGAGGCTGTGGCTGGGAGGCACCTAACAACGTGTTAGGCAATCTTGTTCTCAAGAGCATTTGAACACTCGCGGTAGTGCCGACCAGGACTTGTTCTTAGGAGCAAGTGAACCAAGTCATCCGCGTGGTACTAACTTCACCAGGGTGGCATACTGGTCGTGTTCATCACACGTAGTGACAAACATCACTAGGGTTCGACTCCCAGTTAGTATCATACACTGCTCGACTTGGGAGTCGAGAGTGTTCTTGCGATCAAACTTCCATGAAGACGGGCAGGCATTTGATCGTACAAACTCATACTCGTCAGGGGCTACGTTTCGTATGTCGAATCTGATCGAAATTCCGGTGGCGAAGATCCGCGAGAACGTCAACGCTCTCCGTAAGGTCAATCGCGAGAAAGAAGGCTATCGCGAACTCGTTTCCTCTATCTCCAAGAGCGGCGTTCTTCAGCCGGTTCTTGTTCGTGAACTCAAGGATGACGACACGGGTGAGATGTTCTACGGCCTGATCGACGGCCTGCATCGCCTCACGGCCAGCATTGATGCTGGTAAGACCACGATCCCGTGCCATGTGAAGAACATGGAAGACGCGGACGTCATGTACTCTCAGATCATGACGAACGTCCACAAGGTCGAGACCCAGCACAGTGAGTATGCGAAGCAGTTGCATCGCATTCTTGCTCTCAAGCCCACTCTCACGGTCACGGAGCTTGCCAACGATCTTGGCAAGTCTACCAAGTGGCTCAATGACCGCCTCTCGCTGTCGAAGCTCACTCCTGAGATCCAGAAGCTGGTTGACTCGTCGCAGATCACTCTGCTCAACGCCTACCAGCTCGCCAAGCTCCCGGACACGGAGCAGGCGAACTACGTTGATCGTGCGATGACCGATCAACCGTCCGCGTTTGTTCCTGTGATCGCGGCTCGCGTCAAGGAGCTGAACGAGGCGAAGCGTCAAGGTCGCGAGGCGAACAAGACTGACGAGTTCGTCCCTCACGCCGTCATCCGCAAGATGTCGGAACTCAAGGACGAGGTCGAGAAGCGCCAGGCTGCTCTCACGATCGCTGCCAAGTTCACCAACCCTGTTGACGCCTTCCACGAAGGTGTGAAGTGGGCTGTGCAGCTCGATGCCGACTCGGTCGCTCTGGCGAAGGAGCGTGAGGCTGCTCGCAAGAAGCAGGCCGCCGAAGCGGTCGAACTCCGCCGCAAGGAGCGTGAGGCTGCTCGTGCGAAGGAAGCGGCTGAGAAGGCCGCCAGCCTCCAGGCTGAACTCGTTTGATTCGAAGGAGGATTCATGCGGATATTAGTTGCGTGTGAATTCTCCGGTACTGTTCGAGATGCTTTCAAGAACAAAGGTCACGATGCTTGGTCCTGCGATCTTCTTCCTACAGATAGACCAGGTAATCACATTCAGGACAATTGTTTGAAGCATCTTGACGACGGGTGGGATATGCTCATCGCATTCCCACCTTGTACCTACCTGTGTTCATCGGGCATTGGTTGGAACTCGAAGACACCTGGTCGTGAGACACTAACTAATCTATCTGTTGAATTCGTCAAGCGTCTTTGGAATTGTAACATTCCCAAGATAGCTATTGAGAATCCAGTGGGTGTACTGTCGTCACGTATGTGCAAACCGACTCAAATCATACAGCCGTATGAGTTTGGTCACGATGCTTCTAAGACCACGTGTTTGTGGTTACAACGGTTGCCAAAACTCGTAGGAACAAAGTATGTACCTCCTGTCTACGTGAATGGTCAGCCTAGATGGGCTAACCAAACAGATGGCAGTGGTTCTAACAACATTCCTCCGCACCCGCTACGGTGGAAAGAGCGATCTTTGACCTTTTCAGGTGTCGCAGAAGCGATGGCTGAACAATGGTCTCAATAGTACCGATCCCTGGATCTCCTAGACTGTTAGGAAATGGGCCACTCTCCAACGTCTGTTCATAGAACAGGATCGGGAGCACTCGTGGACAAAGGAGGTTCGATTCCTCCTTTCGGTATTTGCTCTCGGTTGAGTGGATGTATGAGGCGGGCGTCTGCTCCCGAGAGCATCTTTCGGTTGTAATGACGGTTGGGGTATCACGTCATTCCTGAGTCCTATCGTGCTGCTACACGGTAGTTGACTGCCCTGTAGCTCAGTGGAAGAGCGTCACTCTTATAAGGTGATGGTCGTTGGTTCGATCCCAACCAGGGCTATTGTATCACGCTTTGAGAAGCAAAGACAGCCTCGGGAACTGTCTTGATACAGAATGTTGGAGAGTCTTTTCTCCTTTCACTCTCCAACATTTGCCGATGTAGCTCAATTGGCAGAGCAGCTGATTTGTAATCAGCAGGTTGTGGGTTCGACTCCCACCGTTGGCTCTAGCTCTTAGGAGCTAATTTGACTGACATGGTGTAACGGAAACACACTACTATAGGGGAGATGCAGGTTCAAATCCTGTTGTCAGTCCTGTACGCTTAGACGGGGCGTACTTTCGTGAGGCACTAGATACCGATTTGGGTGGTCGGTATCTAGTGCAATTGGGAGGCTGGCGCCAACATATATTGCGTGTCCTTACAATCCTCGAACGCATTCAATATGTGTTGAAACATGAGAGGTTCGATTCCTCTCACTCCCACTCTACCTTGTAGGTAGACAGTGTGAAGTATGTGCTGGGGACGTATACTTCACACTGAAATGGCGTGATGGTCAACTGTGAGCCTTTGTAGGCTGAGTGATCCACCTTGACACTCTAATCATGGTCACGGTTCGATTCCGTGGACGCCTCTGTCAACAGGAAGAGAAGTGTAGACATCTGACTTCCTATGACGTGGGCTGTGTACGAGAGAATGGCTTGAAAACCGGCTCGTAGTCTACCACAGCCTATGCCCTCGTAGCTATCACAAGATATTCCTGGGTCTTGTGAACGTAGGTGCGACTCCTGCGGAGGGCGCTCGATCAAGACTGCCTGTTCGGATTACATGGCATTTGTTCTGAACAACAACTTCGTCTTGGTCGTCTACTCTGGAGAATACTGTGCCGAAAGTGACCACGCCGAAAACTCCCAAGACTCCCAAGGCTCCTGTTGAGAAGCCTGCTACAAAGAGCAAGCCTGGTAAGCCGGGTAAGGGTAAGTAGACTTGATCAAAGTCTAGCAACATGCTCCTAGGAGCGACATTCGGAACCACCACCGGATGAACCTACTTCAAGAACAAAGAGACTGCAATGACTACTGCCATCACCGAAGCCTTCTCGTCCGGCGGCCTTCTCCCGATCAACACCGATCTCGGCATCCAGCTGGAGTCGGGCAACACGTTCCTTCCTCGCATCATGCTGATGCAAGCAACGTCGAAGGCCGTGCAGGAACAGAAGGCTGGTTCTGGAACCTACCAGCTCGTCGAACGTGACAACGTCACCGACCTCGGGAAAGAGGTCCACATCATCCCCATCGGCTACCGTGCTACAGCGATGGACACGTCCGAAGAGGGTAAGGTCAAGTCCTGCCATGACGTGAAAGATCCCGAGTTCGCTCGCATCCAAGCCAAGTCGGCTGAGGCCAACTCTGGCTGCTTCTTCGGTCCTGAGTACCTCTGCTGGATTCCTCATCTCGAACGGTACGCGACGTTCCTGATGGGGTCTGCAACGATGCGAAACGAGAGCGGCAACCTGACGGCTTTGCTCAAGGGAGCAAAGGCGGCTACTCTCAAGTGCAAACTCATCAAAGGCAAGAAGAACGCCTGGTGGGGTCCGGTCATCACTCCCTGCTCGGCAGAACTCAAGCTGTTCGACGTGGCTGAAGCCCGTCATCAGCAGGAGATGTTCAATGCGGCGAAGTCGAACGTCCAAGCTCCCGACGGCGGAGCGATGGTCAAGGCCGAAGAAACCTCGGGACGAGAGTAACAAATGATCCCCGTAATAGTGTCAACGCCCCTTTGGCCTGTTTTCAATAGTCTGTGTCAGACGGCTCTTGGCCGTCCGGCAACAGCCGGAGTTGATCGTAGGAACATGCTCTTGAGTTCAAATCTTGAGTGCGTTGTTCTCGCTCTCGCCGAATTCCGTGAAGCAGAATCCAAAGTGACACTCAAAGATGCGGGGTCACTACTTCAGCACTGTTCGGTCACGTTCTTCTCGAACATGACCGATCAGGCTGCTCTTGAGCTTCTCATCCACTCGCGAGTCAAGGTCATCGACTGTGATGATGAACAGATGTGTTATTTGCTGACAGGAACTCTTGAAGAGTGGAAACAGGCGGTACTCAATCTCGCCGTGATCTCACAAACAAGACAAATGAGGCAACTAGCATATCGTATCATCACTGCTTTCGATGACCTTGGTCTTTCTGCCATGTTCGACGAGTTTCGACGAACGTCTGGCACTGAACTTGTATTGGTGAAGAAATGAGGAAGACGTGAAGAGCAAAGATTGGGAATTCTTGTTTGTGACGGCAGTGATGATTGTGATGGAGATTCTGATTTTCTTTCATAGGTGATTTGTTCCTAGAAACAGAACAGGCTAATATGAAGTACCGTCAGAAGTCTCCATCAGTAGACGCAATACAGTTGACTGAATACAATCTCGATGACGTGAAGAGTTTCATTCCTCACCTTCCGATTGAAGGTCCTAGAAGCGGACCTATTGTGATCTGGAGTAGTGAGGGACCAATTCACGTCAAGATTGGACAGTGGATTGTTCGACACCCTGTCATCGACTTTGTTGTGTTCGACAACAGCAAATTCCATGAGTTGTATGAAGTCATAATCTAACGGCACCGATAGGTGTACGTGTTTGTCGGCAGTAGCGACAACGAACAACTGTGAGGTGGCTATGTTTGAAGGAATGGGTCCGTGGACATATGAGCTTCTTTGTGACGGCCGAATGGTTCCTGTCACATTTGCTCTTGAGGGCAAACGATTCTTCTTGTCGTACCGCTTCAACAAGAAGATGAATGAACTCATCAAGAGTTGCTTCGACTACAAGTGGCACGGTGCGCCTATTGGCCCACGCAATCAATGGTCGATTGCCAACAACGCTCGTACACGATTTCAAGTTCAGTATCTCGCACATCCTCGTCGCGACGATCCTTGGAATCCGTATTTTGTCTACGACCGACCTGCTCCTGAGAACAACATTCATCTCGACGGACGGCCGAGTTACTCGCATCAGAAGGCTATGCGGGATCATATCTTGCATAAGCACTATTGCGTGGTGGCTGGTGAGATGGGTGTCGGAAAAACATGGGCAGCCATTCAAGCAATCGAGTATGCCTACAAGCATACTCGCACTACTTCTTCAGAAGTGGTGTGGGTAGCTCCTCGGGCTGCTCTTGCAAGCGTCCGACTGGAATTCCAGAAGTGGAACTCTCTCGTAACTCCGATCTTCGTGACCTACGAAGGTCTTGAGAAGCTACTTGAGAATTGGCCCGCTGGCAAACCTGCTCCGTTCTTCCTTGTCGGAGATGAAATTTCTCGTTGCAAGAATCCAAAGGCTCAACGCACGCAACGAATGCAGCATCTCGCCGATGAGGTCAGAGACGAACATGGAAACGACGGCTACGTTGTTCTGATGTCAGGAACACCTTCTCCGAAGATGCCCACTGACTGGTGGTCGATCTGCGAGATCGCCCGTCCAGGCTTTCTCCGAGAAGGTTCAATGAAGGCCATGCAACGGCGTCTCGCTATCTTGGAGCGTAACGACCTTGTCGAAGGTACTGGAACCTTTGACAAGATTGTAGCGTGGAAAGATGATGAGAGCAAATGTGACATTTGTGGCCTGTCTGAGAATGATGTCACCCATGAGAATGATCCCATCATGGCTGCCTGTGTACAAACAGCAGCCTGTCACACGTTCAAGCCTTCTAAGAACGAAGTAGCTCACCTACACAAGCGTATGACAGGCTTGTCAATCTTCGTTCTCAAGAAAGATTGTCTTGATCTTCCTGACAAGGTCTACGATATCATTCGTTGCAAGCCGTCACGTGCTATCCTCAATGCTGCTTCTGCGATCACCGCGAAGTCTACATCGACTGTGGCAGCAATGACGTTGCTGCGTGAACTGTCCGACGGATTCCAGTATACGAAGATTCCGAACGGCACGCAACCTTGCTCTAACTGCAAAGGTACTGGTCTTGAACGCGAATACGTCCCTGTCACCGACGAAGCTGGAAATCCAGTATTTGACGAGGACGGTAATCCGCAAATGCTTGACGCAAATGAGATGGTGGAATGTGGGCATTGTGGTGGATCTAGAGAAGAGACTCGCTACGATGTTCAAACGGTGCAACTCCCGTGCCCGAAGGAAGATGCTCTTAAGAGCCTTCTTGAAGAGTACGAAGACGTGGGACGCGTTGTCATCTACGGTGGCTTCACGGGGACCATTGATCGCATTACTTCCATCTGCGGACCACAGCAATGGGAAATCATTCGCGTTGACGGCCGTGGCTGGCATACAACTATCCCCGGACTTAAGCGCGATACGGATATGATCTCTGCTTTCCAGAGCAAAGATCCTCGTAAGATCGCTTTCGTTGGCCATCCAGGCTCGGCCGGTATGGGTCTAACTCTCACCGCCTCGCCTGTCATCATCTACTACTCGAACGACTTCAACGCTGAATCTCGTATTCAGTCTGAAGATCGTATCCACCGTGCAGGTATGGATTCTGCTCGTGGTGCCCGTATCATCGACCTGATTCATCTACCGTCGGATGAACAAGTGCTTCATAATCTCAAGGCCAAACGACGACTTCAAGCTATCACTATGGGTGATATTCAAAAGACCTTGGAGAAGGAAGATGGAGTCTAGAGTTATGGAGTGCCGTCCGTTAGTCACGCATGTGAGAGTCTATGACGAACATGGAAACTCACATCTTGAAAGACGCGTAACGCAAATTGCACTCGATCGTATATCTAGTGTATTGATGGAAGAACTAGATAGAGTCTTCTCCGGTACTAGGCCGGATGGCACTCCTAACTCCTAGGTGTCTATGTCTGCTGAAGTTCGCGACATCCCTCTGGACGAAATCTTCTGTGACAGTGATTTCAACTGTCGTGGTGGCGTCATCCGTCCGATTGACGTTATTCCTCTTGCGAAGTCAATCTCTGCTGAAGGTCTCTTTCAGCCGATTCTTCTGCAACCTTGGGACAAAGTTCCAGGTAAGAAGTATCGTATCGTCGCTGGCCATCGTCGATTCACAGCGATGAAGTTGGTTGAAGGTGCCACGTCGATTGCTTCTATCATTAATGAGAAACTTGACGACCTCAAGGCTCGCACGATCAATATCCAAGAGAACATTGCTCGTGAGAACTTGAACATCAAGCAAGAGGCTCGGGCACTTGAACATTTCTGGAAGGCCGGTTGGGAGCAAACAGAGATTGCCCAACAGTTCAACCAGACCTTGAATTGGGTCAAGGTTCGCCTTGACCTTCTTCGTCTGCCTGAAGATATTCAAGACGAAGCCGCTGCCGGTATGCTCACACAGGAACAGATCAAGACTCTGTTCAAGATGCGTGGAAACAAGGACAAGTTGTACGCAACTGTTCGCAAGATCAAATCTGCGAAAATGAGTGGTGAGAAGCGTCGTCTTGATCTTGAAGTCAAGAAGGTCAAGAGTTTGACAAAGAAAGTTCGCACCAAAGATGAGATGTTCAAAGTGATGGACATTATCCAGCAGCAGACTGGATATAACATTGCTACTCGAACTCTTGCTTGGTGCGCTGGTCAAATCAGTCTTCTCGAATATCTTCGTGACGTTGAGAAGCTGGCTCCAAGCATCGGCAAGTCCTTCGTCATGCCTCCAGAGATTCTGCAAGACGCAATCACTGGAACGGGCGGCATCACAGTTGGAGGAACTGATCTGTGATTCTACTCGTGTTGGTAGGAGCAAATGACGGCCCTCATATGTTCCTTGTACCTCGTAGCGCTGTCGCCATGTATCCGCTCGACGAAATACGGAACGCAGACATATGTTCTGTACTTTCGTCAGCAGGAGCAGACGCCATACAAGAGTTGTTCAACCGCACCATCTTCGATGGAGATAGGCCGCAAGACTTGAGACAATATGAGTACAAGTCTGGCCCTCTTCACCTTGTTGAAGATACAATCATAATCTCGTGGTACCCATGAAATACTTCTTCGACACTGAGTTCATTGAAGATGGCAAGACGATTGAGCTTGTCAGCATCGGCATCGTATCTGAAGACGGTCGCGAGCTGTATCGTGAGATTGCCGAAGCTGACCTCAGTCGAGGAGATGCTTGGTTTCAAGAGAATGTAGTCAAGCATCTAGACGGTTTCAAGACTTCCAGAGACGCAGTACGATCAGAGATTGTCAACTTTGTTGGCGACAAACCGATCTTCGTGGCGCATTATGCCGCCTACGATTGGGTCGGTATATGTCAGACGCTGTTCGGTCGAATGATCGACCTTCCGAAGAACTGGCCTATGTTTTGTCTCGATACTCGACAGTTCATATACTGTCTACAAGAGGCCGGAGTTGCCGTTCAACGTCCTGTCCAAGTCGGACAAGAGCATAATGCTCTAGCCGACGCTCGATTCGTTCGTGATCTTTGGAGCAAACTTGAGACGTACTACCGTCGTCTCATTATGTTCAATGCCACGATTGCGTCTGATATGCCGTAACTCCACCCACCCAACTGCACTGTGCTTCTAAGAGCAGAAGCATACTCCAGGAGAACACCATTGATCTTCTTCGACACCGCGGATGAAAATAGGTTCATCCGCTCGGTTAAGTCGGGCGGTACCGATGAATGCTGGCCGTACACAGGAGGCACTAATACAGACGGATACGGCTTCTTCTATGCGCTGGGCACTAGGTTTCTAGCTCATAGGGTGGCGTATAGTCTTGTTCACGGCGACGTAGGTGAGATGCTTGTTTGTCACACCTGTGACAATCCAATATGTTGCAATCCTAATCATTTGTTTCTGGGGACATCACAAGATAATGTTAGAGACAGTGTCGCAAAAGGCCGACACTCATCTAAGACGTTGTTCGGTGAAAGTCGTCCTAACTCTGCCTTGACCGAAAGTCAAGTGTTAGAAATTAGAAACAAAAGACGGTTGGGTCGCACGTTACAAGCACTCGGTAGAGAATACAATGTTCATCTATCGACTATTCATCAAATAGTCACCCGAAAGACGTGGAACCACATATGATCTTCTTCGATACGGAAACGGCGGGATTGCACGGAATGCCTGTGCTGATCCAGTGGGCAGAAGATGATGGTCCGGTTGAACTGTATTCGCCTTGGTCTGAACCCATCTATCTAACGCTCAATCTTATCGAGCGTTTCTGTGAGCATGAAGCTATCTGTGGCTTCAATCTAGCGTTCGACTGGTTCATGTTGCAGAAGTTGTACACTACGCTCCATCTCTTCGTTGAGAAGGGTGGTTGTGAAGACGATCTGCCGATGGACCATATTGACGAACTTGGGGTTTTGGAGAAGGAAGCTCGTGACGGACCTTGTGTTAAGCCAAGGTCCGCTCTCGATCTCATGCTCCACGCCCGCAAGGGTCCGTATCAGTCCACTATGGCACGCTCTGATATTCGTATCAAGAGAGTGCCTTCTGTTCTTGCAAACAAGTTGGCTGAGGAGTTAGAGCGACGAGTTCCGTTGCCTTCTATCTACTTCGCCAAGCGATCAGATAAGAATGCAGCTCAGTGGTCTGTACGGGATGTCAAGGATGCAGATGGCGAGGTAGTGCCAGAGTTGTCTGACGTAGTTTTGTCATTCAATTCATCCACGGCTCTCAAGTACCTCGCAATTGATGCTCTCAAAATCCCACACGACAAAATCAAGTTCTTCGACGTGGTTGGAGTAGACGACACGTGGCTTCCTGAGGAGCTAGGATATGCGCCGTTCGCGCTCGCAATCGGCCGTCCAGGAAAGTGGAACAAAGCATGGCCGGAAGTCATACGTCATCATATTTCTCATTGGCGCTTTCACGGGCTTGCTCGTGAGTACGCTACTGATGACGTTGTCTACACACGAGGGTTGTATCACCATTTCGGTCGTCCGGCTCATGGTGACAACGATTCTATACTCGCTTGTATGGTTGCTAGTTGCCGCTGGCGAGGGTACGCTGTAGACCTCGAAGGACTTCGCAAACTAAGGCAGCAGACGCTGGCCAAGATGACTGTTGATGGTTTCAGGATTCCAACAGAGCCTCGTGTGGCTCGTCGTTGGATCGAAGAGCCTATGTCTGCGCTTGACAAGCTCAGTTGCGCGGACGAAGGTCTGAATACTTCGACCAAGAAATCTGTTCTTGAGGTCATTTCTGAGTGGACTCAAGAGTGTCCTGATGCTGGCGATGAGGAGCAACATCCAGAGTCTTGTGTTTGCAAAGGATCGGGCAGCGTTCCCCATCCTTCTGCTGCAAGAGCCAAAGCCGTACTTGAGGCTCGTAAGGCGCAGTACAAGGCGAACCTCTACGACAAGTTTCTTCTCGCCGGACGTTTCCACGCTTCATACTCTGTGATCGGAACTCTGTCGAGTCGTATGGGAGGAGGCGGCACTGCCAAGGATATCGAAGCTGGCGGCAAGGCTGGTGGAGACGGCATGAATCCACAGGGCATCGAGAATGATGATACTGTGCGAGTCAACTTCCCGCTTGCATTCCCTGGCTACGACCTTGGTGGCGGCGACTTCGATGCCTTTGAGGTTTCGATTGCAGAAGCAGTGTACGAAGACAAAGGACTTCGTAGCCAACTACTCACTTGTGAGAAGTGTTCTAACCCGATGGTTTGGGTAGGAGAACCAGTAGATGTACTATCCTGGAAACGGAGTCTTAGAGCGGAAGCAACGGGAGTGGGAGAACAGACTCCTACTGAAGGCAAAGTGGGACAGGGATCGGGGACGTCAAGTGTTCTCGAAAACAACTTCTACTGCACAAACTGTCTCTCTACGGAAGGCAAGAAAATTCACGCCTTGTTCGGAGTTCACGTATATCCTGCGTATACGTATGAGGCTCTGAGGAAAAACAAGGAACTGTATACTCGCTGTAAGCGTGCTGTGTTCCAGTCAATGTACGGTGGCACGGCTAAGGGTCTTGCCGACAAACTCAAAGTGCCACCTGAAGTAGCAGAACAGGCAACCAGTCTGTTTCATAAGGACTTCCCCGGCGTCAAGCGATCACAGCTTCGTGTTGAACGTCGTCTTGGCGGCCTGTCGCAAATGGGCGGCATTGGCAGCCGAGTGACTTGGAATCAGCCTCAAGACTATATCGAGTCAATGTTCGGCTTTCGTCGGTATTTCACTCTTGAGAACAAACTCATCAAGGCAATCTACGACCTTGCTGGGTCTCTGCCTCCAGAGTGGAAGAACTATCGTCAGTCGATTACTCGACGTGATCGTGTACAGACTACATCTGGTGCGACGATGACTGCTTTGTACGCTGCTGCCTTCAGCGTACAGGCATCTAACATTCGTGCTGGTATCAATCATGAGATTCAATCTCCTGGTGCTGATATCACCAAGGATCTCCAATGTCGTATCTGGGAATTACAGCCGCACGGCGTTCACAAGTTTCTCGTGCAGCCAATGAACACTCACGACGAGATTCAATGCCCGCATGTTCCTGAGATCAAACAGAAGTTAGCTGAGGTGGTCTCGGCAACTGTTGAGAAGTTTCGTCCGAAGATCCCGCTTATTCGGATGAAATGGGCTTCTAACAACAAGACTTGGGCAGACAAGTAGTCATGACAAGCGTGTACGCCACAGAAGAAGAGTTGGACAACCTCTACTCCAAACTAGGAGAAGCCATGTCGTCTGGTCCAGAGGCTGTTCAACTCTTCGTTGAAGAAATGCTTCCAAAAGCAATCGAAACCATCAAGTATTACAAGAACCTTGCTATGGTTCTAGAGTCTGACAACGACAAACTTCGCTCCGACTTGGAGTATGTTAATGGAACCTGACTTCGACACATACTACATCAACCGAGTGTCACACTTCGCTATGTTACTCAGTGGCAGTGATAGGGCACTGACTGAGTACGAACAAGAACACTGTGAGCAGGCTCACCGTTTTCTTGCTACTCATCACAAAATGATGAGACTTCGAGTGGAGGAAGAAATTCGTATCTTGGAGTCTCAAAGTGAACAAAATACTCAAACAGCTACAAGAGAAGATGGCAACGTGTCGTAGGTTGATCTATCTTCTCGAAGGAATTCAACATCGAGACTTGTCTACGATTGAAAGTGACATACTCGATCTCAATGAACAGAAGGTCACGGAGTGGATAGTCGACAATTCTAGGCCACTAGACCTAGGAGAAATGTCGATACGTCATCTACGGTTGATAGCTAGACGTAATCACGTGCGTGATTACGGAAAGCTATCAAGAAACGAACTCGTATATACCCTATTCAACATTCTTGGAAGTAGAGATGCTACCCGGCAAAGACCTTCTGTGTCAAACTCTGGATCTGATGAAGTCACTGCTTGTAAGAGCAAAAGTGTCTGAAAGATCAATTGAGAAACTCAAGGAGGACTGTACAGATGAGATGCTTAGTCTGCGAATCATGTTCGTGACTTCTCTCAAAGAAGGGCCTTGGAAGTTTGCAAACAAGACATGGTCTCTGCTTCCTGAGGAAGTGTGGGAAAGGTACGACACGTTTGGCTTCTACGGCCTAGCTGAACAGATTGAATTGTCTACCCGTCTGAAATACCTGCGAGATGCGTTTCAAGCAGGATATCAGACATTCAGTGCTAAGAGGGTCAAGAACGTGCGTACTCCAACTCCCGAACGCGGCACGAATGAAGACCGCGCCAAACTTGTCAAAGAAGGCAAGTTGCCCGTTCGTAACATGCCTGGTCTTCCTCCTGTGACTCCCGATGAGTCTGTTCCGGCTGGTCCGAAAACCGACTCGAACTCCTCAACCCTGCAACAGAGTCAACCTCCTCATGGCAAGCAAGAAGCGTTCCCTGACCTTCACCGAGATCAAGAAGACTCTGATGAAGAGTCTGCTGAATCCAAGTGACGGTTCGGCTATCGCCCATGTTGTTCTCACGAACAAGCCCGAGTACATGGAATCTCGGGCCGTCGAGATGATTCACGATGCTCAACGAGTGTCTGATATCGACGCCTATCGTGATCTCATCAGCAAGGCTATAACCTTGCTGGCATGTGCTGCAACCAAACGAGGGCTGGATGAACGGTAAGTTCTGTATTGAAGTATTGACTCACTACTCATGCGGATATTGCAATCAGTGGTGGACTATCGCTGATGAAAAGGGCGATCCAGAACTGACTGAACGCAAATGTCCTAAGTGTGGAGTGAGTCAATACTTCAATCCAGCTGATCCTCTACCTGCTACTAGGAGCAAAGATGGCAGTTAAGACGTATCACAGGCTGACACAATCGACAAACGTCGGAAGCGAAGTTCGAGAGTGGTACAACCACGGTACACTGTTCTCCACCAAGCAAAAGGTGGTGGACTTCTGTACTCAAAGGAACGCTCTGATCGCAGACCCTCTGAAGAGGTTCAAGTACCTCGTCATTCAGAAGGTCAGGGTACTCATACTCAAGTTCACGTACACGGCTTCCGAGACACCCGAAGAGGATGATATCCTCACGGTGGAAGAGCTGGAGCCTGAAGACGACGAGCTGGGATTCGACAGCGAGGAAGATGTTCCTACCCCGCCCGTCACTAACGAGTAAGGAGACGTGATGCCGACGAAGATCGTGTACGTAATCAACAACGTCGTGAGCAAAGGCGGCACAAGTTCCAAGCCCGCCGCTCTCACAGACAAGGCGTTTTGGAGCAAAGCAGACATTGCTCCTGCCGTCAACTCCTTCAATGACACTCTCACTGGCAACAATGTCATCGAGAAGGTCATCGTAGAAGAGATGACTGTGCATGACTGGACTCTCAAGAAGATTCTGGTCGAAGAACCTGGTGAAGATCCTGAAGAAGAGTGGGAAGCTGAGGAGACTCCGTAATGGAATTCACAAAGTACCGTCGTGCCTTCTCCAAGTCTTCAACTGAAACTGAGTTGAAGTCGAGTGTGCGGGCAGTGTACGACAATGTAAGTACCGTCATCGGTGAAGCAATCGAGTTCAACAAGGCCGGTGGTCAGCAACTGGTCAGGATTCTGATCGAAGAGATGACTACTGTCAACCACGTCATGTAATCCATGATACCACAGCCTGTCAAATATTTGACAGGCTGTGTTTGTTTCTAGGAGCAATTATGAGTAATCGAGTTTCGACGCCTCTGAAATGGCATGGAGGAAAGCATCACCTTGCTGGATCTATCAACGCCCTTGCTCCTACGCACAAACACTATGTCGAGCCGTTTGCGGGCGGACTGTCAGTGTTGCTCAACTACACTGGACCTCCACGATCTGAAGTTGTCAATGACCTTGACCGTCACTTGATTACCTTCTGGAGTGTCCTTAGAGACGAAAAGTCTTTCGACCTGTTTGTTCGTATGTGTCAAGCGACACCGTTCTCGGAAGAATTATTCGAGATGACCTTCGCTCTCAACGACAGAAAGTTTCAAGAAACGACACCGACCGTAATGCGAGCCTTGTTATTCTTCGTGCAAGTTCGCATGTCTATGGCTGGAAGGCGCAGATCGTTCACGCCTCTATCGAAGACTCGATTGCGAGGCGGACGTAATGAACAGGCTGATGGTTGGATCAATGCTGTTGAAGGACTTGCTGAAGTTCACGAGAGATTGCGTTCTGTCGTTATACGACACAGACCAGCTCTTGAGATCATAGAGCAAGAGGATTCGCCAGACACATGGTTCTACCTTGACCCTCCCTACTTGGGTGAGACGCGTGTCTCAGATCAAATATACAGTCACGAAATGTCGAGGTTGGACCATGAGGTGTTGCTAGCAACTCTACTCAAGGTCAAGGGCAAGGTCGCTATCTCTGGCTACCCTTCCAACTTGTACAATGATATGTTGACAGGTTGGAAACGATACGCTTTCGACATCGCAAACCACTCGTCGTCTTCAGAAACCAAGGAACGCAAGCTAGAAATGGTGTGGTGTAACTACGATGGAGCCATTCAACACACGTAAGAAGAAAGCTCCTGAAAAGGCAATTCAACTAGCTATCATAGCTATGTTGGAGAAGAAGAGTTGGTTTTGCAAGTCAACTCATGGCTCTGTGTATCAATCAGGGTTCCCAGACGTCTATGCCTGTCACCAGACGTTTGGTGCCCGCTGGATTGAAGTCAAGAACAAAGAGAAGTATCAATTCACTGCTGCTCAGTTGAAAGACTTTCATATGATGAACGCTCACGGCGTCGGCATATGGGTTTTGTCAGCAGCGACAGAGGAAGAGTACAAGAAACTCTTCGGGCCGCAAAACTGGTATACCTATCTAATATAGGACTCGTATGTACGTCACCGAACGCTTCACACTCGCACCTGACACGATCGAAATGCTCGCAGGACTCCCGTTGCCGTTCGGCTATGACGGACTTGGCGAGTTTCTCTTCTACCGAACGTACTCACGTTCGATCAACGGAAAGCAAGAAACATGGCTTGACTGCGTCACGCGAGTCGTCAACGGCACATTCTCGATTCGCAAAGATCACTACATCAAGAACAAGATCGAGTGGGACGAAGCCTATTGGCAGAAGTACGCCGTGGGGTTCGCACGAGCAATGTACCTGATGCAGTGGTCTCCTCCTGGTCGCGGCCTATGGGCGATGGGAACAGACTTCATCTATGAACGTGGCTCGATGGCACTCAATAACTGTGGCTTCACGAAGATCGGTAAGAACATAGGAGACGATCTAGCTTGGTTGATGGACGCTCTGATGAATGGCGTCGGCGTAGGGTTTGAGCCTATTCGTGACGATGAAATGAGGTTGTATGAACCAATTGGTGAGTTTGATAACATCATTCCTGACACTCGTGAGGGATGGGTTGATTCAATTCGATTGCACGTTGATTCGTATACAAAGAAGAATCGACGACGCCCTCGACACGTATATGATAAGATACGTCGAGCTGGAGAGCCTATTCGTGGTTTTGGTGGCGTGGCTTCTGGGCCTGAGCCTTTGAAGATTCTGCACGACCGAATCGACGAAGAGTTTGCCAAGTTTGGTACTCGGCCTGAGTACGACTCCGTGTATCTCAAGACTAATCTCGCGAACATGGTTGGCTGCTGCGTTGTAGCGGGCAACGTCCGACGTTCTGCAGAACTATGCAAAGGAAAAGTCAAAGACCCTATCTTCATTGAACTCAAGAACTATGACAAGTTCCCTGAGCGTGAAGCATATGGGTGGATGAGCAACAACTCTGTTGCTCTTGAGACCGACGAAGACTTCGCTCAACTCGGTCTTATCGCCGAACGGATTAAGTCGAATGGGGAACCTGGCTACATCAACCTCCGTAACATGAAGTACGGCCGTGTTGGCAAGAGCATGAAGGGTCTCCGAGAGGATGAGGCAGACGGATTCAATCCGTGTGGAGAGATGCCTCAAGAAGACAAAGAACTCTGCAATATTGGGGAAACCTACCCTACACGTTGTGGCACTATCGAAGAGTGGTATGACGCTGCCGAGTATTGCGCAGTCTACTGTCAGACAGTGTCGATACTTCCTACTCACAGTGCTGTTACAAACAAAGTCATCGCACGTAATCGTCGTATCGGCGTTGGCTTGGTAGACTATACAGGATGGATCAAAGAACATGGCGTCCACAACACGACCCGATATCTACGTCGTGGATACAAGCGAGTTCGATCGGCTGCCGATCGTGTCGCTGATGAGGCTGGTGTTCCGCGACCGATTCGATACACTACTGTCAAGCCGGGAGGAACCGTTCCTAAGCTCGCCGGTAGGACTTCTGGTTGTGGATATCCGACCTTCAAGTGGACTCTTCGACGCGTTCGAGTAGCGAAGAACGCTCCTGTGCATCCTTTGCTCATAGCAGCAAAGGTTCCGCATGAGGAGGACTACTTCGACAAGTACACGGATATTTTCGAGTTTCCGATCATCCAAGGTCCAGCAGATCCTGCTTCTACGATCTCGATCTGGCAACAAGCGTCTAACCTCACAGTGCTTCAAGCTGAGTGGGCGGATAACGCTGTGTCGAACACGTTATACTTCCGTCCGAAGTGGGCACTCCAGGTACACGCCTACGGTCCCGATGACGTTGAGACTGAGCTTGAGAACTATGTCGGCTCTGTGTCGATGAACACTATTCTTCGTCACAGGCAGAAATTGTTCCTAAGCGCAGACTACAAGATCGTGACCAAGTTCGGCGACGACGGACAGGCTACAGAGTGCAAAATCTTTGAATTTGACCCCTCTCATGAAGAGGATCAAATCGAGCCTTTGCTCTCGTCTCTGCCCCGTCAGACGAAGTCTGTCTCGATGCTACCTCACTCGCCTAAGGGTGCGTACCGTCAGATGCCAGAGGAAGGAATCTCTGAGACGGAATACTACAGGCGGCGATCTGAGATTCTCCCTATCGACTGGTCTTTGTTCTCAGGATCAGACGGCGAAGATGAGAAGTATTGCACCGGCCCCTCGTGCGAGTTGCCTATACGGTAACTTGCTCCTAGAAGCAAGACTGTCCTAGACAGTCTTGCTTCTAGAATTACTAACTGTGAGATACTATGAAACCCAAGGTAGTTTGTTTGTGTGGTTCTACTCGATTTCGCAAACAATTTCAAGAGTGCTTCTATCAAGAGGAGCATGAAGGCAAGATTTGTCTTACTGTCCCTTGTTACAAAGACGATACTTGTTGCAAGTCTGAAGAAGACTGGAAGAAATTAGATGAACTTCACAAACACAAAATTGATTTTGCTGACGAAATATTGGTAATAGACGTTCGACTGCCGCAGTGTCAACGCTGTGGTAACCCTTGTAAGATGGTTAACTCTATCTTCTCTGGTCAAATTTCTAATTGCTGCGGGTCTACTATTTCTTTGATTCCATACATAGGGTCTTCAACTGATTCTGAAATTCAATATGCGATGGACAAAGGTAAGAAAGTCAGATACTACAGTCAAGAAATTGTTGCTAAGAGCAAGAACGTATAGACGTTCCTATTAGGAAATTTGCTCTTTGCTCTTGCAAGAGCAAAGAGCAAATTTCCTATCGTCTTCTTGTAAGATTCCGGCATTTTCCCTTGACAAATGCCGGTTCGTCGTGTATAGTATATGGAGACGCGACACACTGCGTCAATCGCGGTAGGCCGCCCGCCCTAACTGTCAGCGGTTAGGGAAGGGATCTAGCGTGCGGTGCAATTCCCACGGCGATTTTGCTCTTTGCTCTTGACAAACTGAACTCTTGCTCTTGAGAGCAAATCATGGGAATGCTGATAAGACTGCCGATAATCAATCAACGACTGTGTCAAATAATGTTCTTGCCAGCAGAAGATCAAGGTGGGTATGGGTGGGCGTGGTCATATAGTTCAGCTTTCTTGTATTACATCTTCCTTGGCAGAGAATCAAAAGAGTTTGCTCCTAGAAGCAAACTGGACCTAATAGTAGAAGGGTTGCAAGATGTCCCTCAAGACAGTGTTCGACGACTTGGTGAAGCGTTACGGTCTTCACGTGCATGAACAGGTCGAAATAAGTCGTAGAAATACTTGGGACGATGCTCCTTTTGGCTTTGAGCAAGTCTCAATCTTGGTACTGACTATTGCTGCTCGTAGAAACATGCTTCGAGTCTATTGGGACAAATCCAAGAAATTCTATCAAGCTGCAATGCGTCAATACGACAGTGAGAACAGAGTAATCAATCAGTTCACACGAGACATTGGCAAACGATTCCGTGACCTTGTAACGTACCCTGTTCGAGGTTACAAGACCAAAAATGGACTACAGTGGCAGTATCGTATGAGACACCACCCAGGCAAGCCAGAGTTACTTCCTGAATTGCTCCGTGGCAAGGAAATCATCGACGATGCTGTTGCAAGCGAACTTGTAAGAGACGCTTGGCAAGATGAACGATACGAAGGTGTCCTAGCCGATTACGTCGGAGAAAAGTACAATGCGAACGAAACTTGAGAAACGATACAATATCTCTCGGAAGCCTAACAAGAGAGGATTCGACTATCAGTGGTTCTTAGATTTTGACCCTAATAGTCATTGTTACGCTCTTACAAACCATCCTACTGGTGACTCTCTTGTAGACTCACGACACGGATTAGTCTCATACAGCAAACACGCCTACGCTGAAATGATACAGCATCTCATCCGTCGTTCGGATGGTGAGTTTGAGTTTGCTGAGAGGATCAACTCTGATACGAGGTTCAAAGACAACAGCGGACGTTGTTGGTGGCACGGTTTCGAGATCGTTGACTCAGCCATTCAAGACATGGCCTACGATGCTTGGCACGATGAAAGGTATGCAAGTCTGATTACAGACTATGTGAATGATAAGTGTCGCACAGTAGACCAGTTCCTAGAATTGTTAGGAATTCAAGTCTTGCGACCGGGAGGTAACATACGTTGGCTCGCTAACCATGACGCACATCGTCTGCTTCAGAGTGACGAGCATTTGATTCTCAGTGGAGTTGTCAAAATTAGTTCGTATGAGAAACTGTCCAAGTTCTTGAAAACAAATGTAATTTCACAACTGGAGTGCCTACATGACTTTCAGCCAAGCGCTTGATACCGGATTGCTGAATGATGTTGGAATCAAAGTCGGAGATTGGAAAGAAGACGTTGACCGCACGCTAAGGTATCTCCGCCTTGAGTGGAAACAGAACGTCGCAGTGGTTACTAGGTATGCGAGTCACCGTGAACCATATTCAATCAAAGTGAATACGGGTCGTGGTATCAAAACGTATCTTCATGATGAATGGGAAGACGCTGTCAAGCATCTGCGACGACGTACATGCGTCGGTGGTGAGGTAGAGTACACCGAAGACTGGACAGATCAATCCGGTCTGTGTTACTGGAATGATCTTGAGATCAAAGATCCTACTATGAAGGAGACAGCGAAAGACTCTTTCGCGGACCCTCGTCTGTCGCAGATTCTCGTTGATCAGTGGCAAGATATTACGGCGGAAGAAGACGGCATTCGACCGCTGTTATCTGCTCTCAAGAACGTGAAGAATCACGGCACACGAACGAAGTCAGCTTTGTATATGTTTGACTATCGTCAAACTTTCCTACTGTGTCGCCTAATAGGAACGGAACGTCGGTACTATTTGAAAGGAGCAAAACTGACAGAGAATCTTGATGTTTCGTACAAAGACTACATCCTATCACAGTTCCTAGGAACGAATCTAGGACTTGGCGCTGGAAAACTGGAGTTCAAATGAACCAACTGTCTCTGTACGAGAAACTCAAATCTCTCGACGAACAGGTCGAGTTTGAGATTGACGTAACTGATCCCGTGAACCACTGGGTGGCACGGATAGCTAATAGTAGGTTGAGGTGTTCTGGACAGCTACATCTCCAATCTTGGAATGGTCCAAAGTCGATCTACCACTACAGCCAATATCAACTGGCACTCCACAGCTTTCTCGTTCGGCCGCTGACATATGTGGAGCTGCCGAGCTTCTACGGTCCTGATTTCCTACATGATCTTAGGGTCACTGTTCGGGACTTTGAAGGGAACAGACTCGCTCTTGAGAGCGAAGAGTTTCAAGAGATTGTGAACAGCGTGTGGCGTCGTGAGATGCCTGATTCATTCATCACTGACTGGTTGGCGGATCACTATGACTCCTACGGATCTGGCTCATCTTATACAGAAGCTCGATCCAAGAGTGAAGATACAGTATGTGCCTAATGGTTTGTGGAATGCCTCTCTTGAGGGTCACAAACTATGGTGCTGGAGTTATGACATAGGCTACACGTACAAGGAGAGGAATTACACAGAGTGGCCACTAGAAAACTACAGAGATGCAGTCGAGAAGTTTCTAGAACGCACTCTGAGCAATGACAGCAAGGTCTACGGACCTGACAGGCTGTACGATCTCAAGATTACTATACGTGATCTTGGTGTAGCTATTGCTCCTGAGAACGAAGAATTCTCACAGATAGTGGCCGGAATGTGGTCAGGTGAGACACCTGTGTCAATCATGTATGACTGGTTGGAGGACCACTATGACGTGGTGGCAACTTCGTGACAAGCTGGTTGAGTTAGGCGCTGAGATTGATCTCAGTAGCTATGATGACGACATTTGTTACATTGCTCGTAACAGAGATCGTTGTCTAGTGATCGGCTGGGACTACTATTCTAGATACAACGGTCTAGAATCAGATAAGTTAAGCATCTCTCAATGCGGGATTCATATACGATATCTCTTCTCAGAAGAGTGTAATGGACATTTCTATGGACCTGATGAGAGACATGGGCTAGAAATTACACTTCGAGAGAAATGGAATACAGAGACAGCAATTGCTCCTGATAACTCTGAGCTGAGAGGAATCCTACATGATGTCCGTGAAGGCAAAATCCCTGAGTCTATACTTGCCGACTGGATCTCCGATAACGTGGTCGAAAGTTGACATCATCAAGTTTCTAGGATCATTGCATCATGAAGTGACAAACAAGGGTTTCACAGTCAGATTCCGAAAACGTAAGGTAGTTATCGCTTCTCGCAATAACTACAGATCCGCCAACTATGGAGAGTTCATGTGGGTGTGGATGGAGAAAGAAGCACTGCGGGACAAGGGTAACTTTCACGCAGATCAGATGCCTCAACTGGTGAACCAGTTTCTCTATCAGTATCTCGCTCCTGGCGTTGTTCTGGAAACAAATACCAAGTACAAGTGGGTGGTAAGAGTCAAACGACGACTCGTTCGCTCGCAAGAGCTAGATTCGATTATAGCTGACGTAGTCTCGGGTAACGTACCTGAGTCACTGATACTCGACTGGTTGGAGGACAATCGTGGAGCAGTGGAACTCGCTCGTAGAAGCTATTCAACGGTTCCTGATCAAATACGATCAGTTGAACAAGTTTGACTTCTTCGGCTACAGTCTGTGGTTTGACAAGCGCATGAGGATGACATACGGAGCACGAGACGCAGAGCCGCGGATAAGAGTCTGGGACGTTGATGTAGCAGTCAAATCAGGTTATGGTCCTAGTTACAAACTCGATGAAGGAGTCGCGGCAGCTCGCCAGTTTCTGAAACGAACGTATGAGGTGCATGGGCACCACTTTGTAGTCATGCCAGACCACAAGCTGGAAGGCATCGCTGCCTACTACGCGTCGGCAACGGGATTACTACTTGACCTATCGTGGCCCGCTTGCCAAGAGCTTGCAATCGACGTGTACAAAGGCTTGATGCCCCCCGACTACCCTACTCGACTATGTGGAGGACAACTGTGGACCTAACTCGTATCTACGAGAATGTCTCAACGATTACGCCAGCGCAACTTGACGCCTCAGAAGATATGATCTCACTACCTGATGGCAGGTATCTGTGTGAGATTCATAGAGGTCTTGCTGGCAAGGACAAGTATATCTACGGCTACGAAGTTGGCTTCCCTGATGGACGTGCTGTGCGTATGAGAGACTGTGTCGCGGCCTACGAACATCTACTACGAAAGGATTTTCTTGTTCCTACGAACAAGGGATACTCTGCTCAATACCGAATCTTCCCTCCCTTCATGGGCGTCGAAGACAAGGACAAGTGGGAAGTTGTGACTAGGTTTCGAGGCATGTGGGAAGTGTCTGTCTTGGACGACGAAGAAGTCTATGCTCGTGAGTTGTATTACGACAGACTTCGTCCTGATACGTTTCACGTACTGGTGGAGAAGAAAAGGTATGAGGATCGTTCCCATCTATATCTGCGACAAACCTGATCGCACGTTGATTGCTGTAGCTTCAGGCACGGACGCACATGAGCTTCGCCAACTTCGTATTGCTTTTGAGAAGCAGCACACGTCAGGAGACTATCAACTTGGCTTTCTCAAGTTCCTAAGAGCAAAGAAGATAACTTTGCTAGGTATCTGGGAAGAGTTTGATCTTGGCGAATATTGGCTAACCACGGAGAGGTGTATTCATGAAGAGAGTAGCTGTGGACAAATCGGAGGTAGCGACACTTCACTCATTCCGCGTGAAGAAGAAGTTGACGGTGGCGGCGGTGATCGACCTGCTATCCCAATTTCCCCGTGACAAGTTGATTGCAAGTGTCGATCTTCTTGGTGATCGTAGAATCATAACTGTGGTTGAGTCCAACATCGGGCTTGAAATAGGAGTCCTTGACAATGAAGATTACTGAAGTTCGTATCGAAGATCAGGGTCACGGTCACATCACCGTCGTAGAAGGTGACAGGGGAACTTTCTATAAGTTCTCTCACGTGGAGCCTCTGACCCGAGAAGACGTTCTTGATCTCTACAACAAATCTGTGTACGTCGTTAACAACACTATGATGGTAGGATCGAAAGTGCTGGGAGACATTTCAAAACACTTTGACATGAATCTCATTATCTTCCGATCACCTCTTGAGGTGCCGGAGCCGTGAAACCAAAGTTCATCTGTGGAAAGACTGTGCCTCCTGTTGGAATGCCATACGTCAAGAAACAGTCGTATCGGACTCCAGAGGAAGCAGAAGACGCCGTACTGAAAAGTGGGCACAAGTATAACATGCGTGTGTACTTGTGTCCGTCGTGTGGTTGGTATCACATAACAACGAGGAAATAGCCATGTTTGTAGTAGCAGTCTATGAGAAACTTGGAGAAGGCTACGTTAGGATCGAAGGTACTAACAAGTCAGTCGAAGTGATCACCTTCCAGAACCTACTGCCTGCTCTTAGGAGCTTCGTAGTGTCTCTTGTAGGTAAGACTGTGGTGCGAGAGAATCTGCTATCTTTGATTCGGACAGGAGATCGTGGTGCAACATTTGATCGACCCAACGCGGACGTCATGTCTACTGTACAGCTTCGCAATGGTCACAGGACTCTCTCCTGAAAAGATAGTTCGTGAGATCGGGCACGATGGAATGGCAGTCGAGTTTCCCGACTTGTTACCTCCGTTCTGTTACCGATCAATTCATCCGCATGAGATCACACATGCACTGTACGGCTGCGGGCATATATTCACAGAGTTTCACTTTGAGTATGTCCTGCGAGTAGATGACGATCATGCTGTCAAGTACAAAAATGACATGCCTAATGAACGGTGGTTGGATACCACTGGAGTTCTGTTAGGCGTAGCAATGTCTGGACAACGTCACGCCGTTGCTTGGGACGGTCGTCAGATTCTTGATCCGAACGGTCTTTCATACGACAGAAACCTTTTCCACCCAAAGGTGTATTATGAGTACCTCCCCCGTCGTGCTCGATGAACATATTCGTATGGCTCGGCGCATGTCGAGAAAATACGGAAGACGTTCACACGATTGCATTGCAGCGGCCTACTACGTCCTCGTTCGACAGTCGTCAAAGATTCATTCGGCACCTAATCCAACTGCCTACGCTCTTAAGTGCATGGAGAATGCCATGAAGAAAGCTCTTAGAAACAAAGAGCCATTACATCGTGTCGCACTCGATATGGACATTCCAGCACCGGATTTGTCCAAACACCTTGAACGTGTTCGACAGACAGCTCGTGACCATATTGATGAGAAGATCATTGACCTTCGACTTCAAGGCTATCGCGACGTTCAGATCGCCGACAGACTTGGAATTTCACGTACAGTAGTACAGGAGCGTCGATCTCTAATGTACAAGAGGTTTTGCAAGTGACAGCCAAAGAACAGGAAATGTTACGAAAGTTGCGAGAGACTTCTGACGACGTACCTAAGGGCAACGGTCATGTAGCGGGTGAACCTTGGTGTACTTGCAATCGTTTCTACGACATGTCGCCTTGTTTGCCTGACTGTGACCTAGCAGTGTACAGGAGAAAAGTTGCAAACATTCGTACCGTATCCTAGCTTCGCTCGTTCAGCCGCTGTTCTTGACAACAAAAGACTAGGCAAACAGCGTGTAGAATGTCTGCAACTGTTACACGCTCTCACGGGCAAAAGCAGTGGTTGGATCAACCACCCTGCTTGCAGAATGTGGCGTGGCTACGAAATGGCTCTAATCGGCTACACTCGTGCTATCTGTAACGAGTGGACCCGTATGGGCTTCAAGGACACTGTCCTAGCACAAGTTGTTGAGATCGAAAAGTCTCTCAACACAGACTGCACCGTCCTACCGCCGTGGCTCGGTCGTGCAGACCTACATGCTTCTCATCGTGGGAACCTTCTCCGTAAGGACAGTGGTTGGTACAGTCACTTCGGCTGGACTGACAGTCCTTTGTTGCCCTACATCTGGCCTTGAGAGCAAGTATGAAGTATTTCAACGGTTTCGTAGTCGGAAATGTTGAGAGCATCCTGCACTCTATTCTGTATCGAGTGCAGGGCACTCAACGAGCAGCTCCTTTGACTCACATGCAACGTGTAGAAGATCCATTCGTTCTTGCTCCTGGGATCTACTGCCGAGACAACGGATTAATTGGATTCCAAGAAACAGTGTCTCTGTATCTCGGAGATGATGTTGTTGGACTCGTCACTGAGATGACGCGAAAGTCAGCCAAGAAAAATCCAATGTTTGCAGGAGCAAAGTATCTGCGAATGGTGGATCAACGTAAGCCCTCGCGCTCTATTCCAGTCAAAGACGTTGTTGTCCTTATTCCTGAAGGACATTTCTACACTGTGTCAATTGGTATTGACACTTGGATCGTTAACATCTACACTCCTGGTGACTTGCATGACGGACTCTAATCAAGCCTTCACTGTGATTTGTAACAAGTGCAAACATGAGTTTGCTCTCAACTACGATGGTGAAGGCATCTCCACAATTGAAGTTCGTTGGTGTCTCAGTGGTGGAGTCTATGAGCTGTCTATCAAATGTCCTGCTTGTAAGAACGAAAAAGACGTTCAATGGGGAGACACATGAATCTGACTTTCTACGATGGCGAGAATTATTGGCCGATCAACTCCATCTGTGCTTCAGGGCATGTGTTGAAGGTCAACATAGGCGACGGCTCTGATGTTATTGTTTCTAGGATCGGAAAACCTAATACTAGGAAGTTCACCTACAGAGCAGGAATCTATGAAGACAAGTGTTGGTTAGTTTCAGAGCCGGTAGATGTTGCTTTTGAGATCAAAGACGGGGAACCGTCTTGGCTTCAAGAGTACGATAAGCCGAATCGAACCTCGATTGTCGGCACCTACCTAGACGATGAGACAGCCATCAAAGTGGCTAAGTTGGTCCATCGTGAAGGACAGTTCTACACCATTGTAAGGTACAAACGCGATGGTCTTGCGTACCTTGAACTCTACTGTCACCAAGCTAGGGAAGAAGAATGATCTACGATGATACTAGGTCGCAAGTGAAAGTATCATCTGTGACCTTCTCCGAGGGAGTCTACATCTTCGTTCTTGAAAACGAAATGCGTCATATGGTACGCGGCAACAAACTTAGTTTCTGTGAGGATCAACGACCCGGCATCTATTGTGGTGACCGTTTGATCTCAGAAACAGCGAAAGACCTACTCTTCCGCGTCAATCGAGGTCTGCTAGGTTCCTATGAGAAGTCTGCTTCCAAGCGTCTCGTAAGGACCACCGTTCGAGAATTTCCTACGATTCAAGAAGCGTACTCGTCGCTTATAACGGCTGCTTCTGGAATCTACGGAGTTCTTGAAACGTATAATGCTTCCTACACCATTCAATACTATGAGGATATCAATGCTTCCCACTCTGTGGTTCATTAAGGTCGACAACCGAATTGATCCTCTCGACAATGTTGAGATGGACGGACAGGTACTACGAGCAACTTGCTTTGGCGTCTGTCAAAAGTGGTATGGTAGGAGGCAATTTGTCACAGTGTATCACGGTAAGCGTAGTCCAATAGACGTAATCAGTGAGATGAAAGATGGGTTGTATCGAGTCGACAAAGAAGTTGTAGGCTCGACAATCAATTACGTCAGGTTCCCAGAACATGAAGTGACAAGCACTATCCATAAGGCTCTTGTTTCAAGGGAGCTTGTAGGTGTGTACAGAGTCAAGACGTGCGAAACGTGCAACGGCACTCGTACTCTTCACAATCCGCCGTTCATGCCAGTGTCGTGCCCTGCTTGCTCTCAAGAGCTTGGCAACGCTACGTGCGTTGCAGCCAAGCAAGCTATTGACGTCACGCAGGCGGAAGCCAAGAAGGCAGAGTTCAAACCTTGGAAGTTTGATCCATACGACCTTCTTATGCTACCCGGCAACCGTAGCTACCACTGCCGCGTTGCGTGTCTTAGCAACGCAACTACTGTAACTATACAAGACGAAGAAATTCTATACTCTACCAAACATATGCACAAAGAACTGTGCATGATACAAGACGTAGGTCAGTACGACCTTAGTCAACTGCCGCCCGGACTCTATCGTGTTTCTACGAGCAAACTAGGTGTAGTTGTTCACAAGTATAGGAGCGAGCCATGATTGAATACCTGAGTCCGTCGCGCATCTCTACGTTCTACAAGTCGCCGAAGGAATTCTACCTTCGGTATCTGTGTCCTCACCGTCCGCCTCCTATGTTGCAAACGCAGCCTATGGCAGTCGGATCTGCGTTTGACGCGTATGTCAAGGCTTGGTTGTACAAGTCGCTGTACGGATCAAATGATCCTAAGTACAGCTTCGCCGCCTTGTTTGAGACGCAGGTCGAGGCACACAACCGTGATTGGGCGAAGATGGCAGGAGCATATGCCTTCAGCCAGTACAAGGAGCTTGGTGCGTTAGGCGACCTTCTGCTCATGTTGCAGAAAGCAGTAGGCGATGCTCGTTTCGAGTTCGAGGTCCGAGGCGTCGTCAACGACGGGCCTGAGGCTCTGGCGCGGGTCGTATCTGATGGTGAAGGACACAAGCCTATCGTGTTTCTTGGCAAGCCAGACCTCGCGTTTGATCTTGCCAACGGGACGAAAGTAGTGCTAGACTGGAAGGTGTCCGGCTTCTGTTCAAAGTACGGTGTGTCACCTATGCCTGGTTACGTTAATCTACGTGGCCGTAAGGGAGGTACAACTGCACACGAGCGTGCAAGCATTGGCTTCAAGGGCAGTGTGAAGATCAATAAGGAGCCGCCGTCTACATACTTCAACCAAGATTGGCTTACACAAACGTGTATCTACTCTTGGTTGCTCGGTATTGAAGTCGGTTCTGAGTTTCTCATCGCCATCGACCAACTTGCTTGTAAGCCTGATCTCAAGGACATGCCTGACATTCGTGTATCTGAATACCGATGTGTCATTCCTCCTGAAGATCAGTTTGCGATCTATGAGAAAGCTCGTCACGTATGGGAAGTGGCGCACTCTGACCACTTCTTCCGTGACTTGTCCTACGAAGAATCGAAGGATCAAGAAAAAGCTCTAGACACGTTGGCCACTACTCTGCGCGACAAGGGCGGAGATGCACTTGACAAGTGGATGGCTGACCTCGAACGTCAGAGCTATAATCGACCATACTGATAGAACGTGACGTGCAACTAAGGAGTTAGTTCAATCTGAGACGTAAGTACCTTTGGCTTCACCTAACGGTGGTCTGACAACCTGGAACGTCTAACTCTATAGCGAGGTGTCATATGTGAACTTCATCCTCACTTGCTCCTAGGAACAGTTCCTAGGAGCATATCTGCCACAGGCAGAACGGAGTCCAATCATGGCATACGGCGATCTCACACTCTCGGAGAACTTCACCATGTTCAAGCAGATCCTCCTCAACGCCCTGCTCAAAATGGCCCAGGACCTCATCGCCTCGGGCAAGATCAACGAGTACCTCAACGAGCTGCTCTCGAAGCTCGTCGGCGTCTCGGCCTCGACCACGGCTCCCAAGGTCGTCGGCTGCGAAGTCAAGGGCGACTGCCTCGTCTTCACGTTCGACGACGGCAAGGAAGTCACTGCTCTCGATCTGTCGAAGTAACATCTCTAGCTCGTAAGAGCATGACCGCCCTGCTTCTAGGAGCAGGGCGGTCTTTGGAGGAACTATGAAGATCGTCTGCGTAGACAATGAGATAGACGAGTCTTATTTTGATGAGTTGAAAGAATTTGAACTAGAGTGGCTAGCCTATTCTCACATGAAGGACCTAGACAACGAGTCCCACGGTCTGATCGTGACTTGGAATGGCAAACTAGTTCTTGTCTACTACTGTCGATTTTGGGTGGAAAGACCACTTAGAGACTACAGCGTGGGGTCTAGTGTCTACACGCCTGAAGAGTATTTGGAACAAATACTAGAAGGTTGTAATCCAGTGTTTCACAAATCGCGAAAGATGCTCTTACATTCATTGTCGGGGTTAGAAGCACCAGACTGCGTCGTAGCTGACTGGTACGAAGAACGTGGTGAGTACGTGAAAGCGAGCATGTTGCGTGAAGCTGTATAATGTTGGAACACAAGTTCCCGGCTATCCGTTCAAAGAGGTACAAGATCAATGGCATCGTCCTATATTGTGGATAACGTACTACTACAAAGTGAGACACAATGATGGCGGCGACGGCTATCTTGTAGCTTGGGACGGCCAAAATATCATAGCGTTCACGCTTTGGCACGGGGCCGATTACAGCCCATTTGCCCACTTTGAGAGCGTCTCAAGGTTATTCACTCGTGAGCAAACCTTGAATGCCAATGCGTCTGAGTGGGTGCCAGATGAGAAAGTGATCTTGAAAGCAAAGAAACTAATACTCCACGATATGTCTGGGCTAGAAGCACCAGACTGTGTCGTAGCTGACTGGTACGAAGACCAAGGAGAGTTAGAGAAAGTGAGCATACTGCGTGAAAGTCTATAATGTTGGTAACAAATCAACAACTGTAGATGCACAACTCTACTGGAAGAGGGAAATTCAGTGGCTTGTCTACTGGTATGAGGGAAATTCTAATGGCTTGGGTCGCGGATGGTCATTGGCTTGGGATGGCCAATCTGTGTTGATATACAGTCTCAGTCACGGATTAACTTTTTCTGCTTTTCAACACTATCGCATGGCTCACGAGAGTCCGCCAGAAATCTTGTTAGCGGCGAAGTTTTCAGACTGTGAAGCAGACCAGAGAGTGCTGTTGAAAGCAAAGCAGTTGATGTTGTGTACATTGTGCCCGGTGGTAGGGGCACCAGACTGTGTCGTAGCTGACTGGTACGAAGACAGAGGAGAGCTAGAGAAAGTGAGCATCTTGCATGAAAATCTACAATATGGGAAAGGAAGTCCCTAATTACCCATTCAAAGATCTGCAAGATCAATGGCCTAGGCCATTGTTGTGGGTGGTGTACTCGTATAGCAAGGTTCGAAAAAATGGTGGAGGATACCTAGTAGCTTGGGACGGTCATGTTATCATAGAATTTGACCTTTGGCATCATGAAAGTTTCAGTCCTTTCGCCCACTTTGTTGCATGCTCTTGCAGTTGCTCTCAAGACCATTTCTTGAATGATGACACTGAATCCAGAGTAGAAACAAAGCCCTCTGTGGTCTTGAAAGCGAAGAAACTCATACTGCATGACAAATCTGGACTAGATGCACCAGACTGTGTCGTAGCTGACTGGTACGAAGACAAAGGAAAAATGGCGTATGCCGAAATACTGCGTTTGGATGAATCTGGTATGTCAGAGGTGCGGGAAGCATCAGAGATATGCTTCTCAGATCGACCGCAACCCGTGTAAGGTGCCGATGCAATCTAAGCTGGCTAAGAGTCGCAATGGTCGCGGGTGTCAGAAGCCAGTAACTAGATTTGATGGAGATCATGGGTGACGACAGATCAACTGTTAGCGATCATAGATCGCGATCTCAATGACACAGAGAAAGCTGTGTTGGCAGCACGTATTCTGAATCTAACAGAATACTGTCAAAGTGCCAACTTCTTCAACGCCCTTGACGAGTACGAACGTGCGGGTATAATTCAACTTCTCTTGGAGATCAAAGAATGAAATGGTCTATTGGTGGCAATGAGTCTCACGAGTTTCTGCCTATCGGCACAGTTCTTGACAAGAGCGGGACTCCGTGTCTCCGAGTATGGGACCTTGAAACAAAGTTTCATGTCGCAAAGGTGTCAGACATTCCGATTTGGAAGTTTGATAAGGCAGAATTGTTACTGCAAACACTTAGAGACATGAAAGATGACTACTTGTATATGTGCCGAGTCGGAGAATACTGGTACACGTATCTCGGGTCGTTTCCAGGTTTGCCGGTTGACGATATTCGGAAATGGTGGAAGCGAGAACATCCTGAAAAGTCTGACGAAGCGTTGTGGGAAGGGATGTTGTTTGACGAGTGCCCGATATACATCAATGGTGTCCGGCAGTCGTCGCTAGGTGTGGATGAAGTGTTTCTTCATGAAACGAAGAAGGGACAGGCTGACTGTGCGGTCAGGATAGCTGGTGACGAAGTTGAAGTGACAGACTGGAAGGCTTTGTTCTCAAAAGCAAAGCCCGAGACGTTGAAGAAAGTGCAGCAAGCGGTTAACGAACTGGTGGAGGGTTTGAAATGACGAACAGTGCATGGGCCGATACGATGACGCATCTGTCGGACGTTGACAAGGCACGTATCGCAGCAATGTTGCTGAATGATACTACCGATAGTAATGCCTGGGACCATTTCTTCGATGAGTTGGACGACAAACCTCATGATGAGTTGCTGTCGTCGGCAGTTGGTCGAGAGGAGAGGCAGTGATGGATAAGTACGACTTGATATGTGAAGTTCGTGAGAAAATAGGCAACGATGAGAATGTTGCCCATTTTCTTGGTGAGGTAATGAGTTGCATGAAAACTACTCGCTCAGTTTGGCGAGCATTCTTTCGTGGACTAGATGAAGTGGCGATTGAAATGTTGATAGTAACAGCAAAGGAACGAAATGAACACAGTTGATCGTTTGTGTCTAGAGGCACTAGAATTGACGCCTGAGATGCAAGCCGTACTGGCAGCTAAGTTGCTTGTTCTGGCTACTGCAAACAATTCTCAAGATATCCTATCCGTGGTTATGGAAGCATATCTTGATGATGACGCAACTGACGCTATGAAGATAATGTTCGGGTATCCAGTTGTCACTGTGTGAGGTAAGTCAATGACTATTAAGAATATGGCCGATGCTTTGAACAAGTTGTCTGACCGAGCTTGTGCTGCTGTCAACCAAGCAGAGTTTTGGCTCAGTGAAAATGGAATAGGTCCACTGCCCTATGTTAAGGGAAAGTGGCGTCTCTCATACGAGAGAGTGAGTGGCAAGATGAGAATTGCTGTCTCCTCCGAGACTAGTCCGCTATTTCCATTCGCCGAGTGCAGTCGTGAATGTAAGTTAGAGGCTATCGAGCTTCTTCCGAAGCTCTTGGAAACAATCGAGGTTCGACAGGTAGAGTTGGTCGCAAGAGCAGGTTCGGCTGTTGACGAAGCTGAGAAATGTATACGAAGGATTTGCTCGTAGGAGCAATGTCCAAGTGACAAATTTGCTCTTTGCTCTTGCAAGAGCAAAGAGCAAATTTGAAAAAGAATCTCCGCAATTGTGGAGATTTTCCCTTGACAAATAGGCAAACGTCGCGTATAGTATATGTATGGACGGGAGAGATGCCGTCTATGCGTCTTTTGCTCTTTGCTCTTGACGCTATCCAGTTTTGCTCTTGAGAACAAATCATGTTACTGAAAAACGGAATAGCTGTTGGATACAGAAGTGTAGCGTGCTGTCATTACCGTATTATTGAGAGCAACAATTGCACATTTGGCACAATAGAGGCAACAGACAATTCATACTCTTCGTTGTTAACAGCAAATGACCAATATGTAGGTGCATTTGCTGTAGTTATACAGTACATTAATGGTGACCCTACTAGGTTGTACGTTTGTAGGTACTGTGCTGGCGATCAAAAGTGGACGGAACAAGAGGTGGAGCTATGATTCAACGCGATGTTCGTGAGATCAAGTTGGTGTCGTGGGTAGACGACATTGGTTCTACACGCAAGATTCTGACAGCAGAGAATGTCAACATCTGTCATGTTGAGACTCGCGGACGTGGACGTGCGTATGAAGTTCGTCCATATGATGTTGACTGTCCATCTATGATCGGTCTTGAATGGTGGAAGGATGGTGTGAAAGTAGCTATCATTGTTTGCATCTACAATCATCAGACTACTACATGGAAGGAGACGACTACCTATGTTCCCGACGTTTGAAGACCAAGTGGTCCATCTCGATCCTGAGAGCAAGGTGTTGTGCTGCTACAACGTCACACGTATTCACGCTGTAACACGTGAGTCGTTCAAACCTTCAGATCAAGAGAAGGAAGCGTTCACGATCTTGCAAACAAGCAAGGGTACGTTTCTGTTCATGTGGCGTCCGTTCGAGCTAACGTGGTATTTGAGGCCAATCTAATGATTCGTGCAAGTGGCAACATACTGTCTGTGGAAGCTGACACTGTCAGCAAGATATATTTGATCGCAGAAGGTCAGGTCAGAGCTGAACTCAAATGGATTCCTAAGTGTCGAGAGTACACTCCAAGGTGGGATGACACTGCCGCCTGTGCTGTGTTTGAGATCGTGTTTCAAGATGGACGTGTTGAGACGCAAGTGTGGAAATGGAATCCGAACATGAGAGAATGGGGGATGACGGTCGCATGATCGAACTACAAAATACAGACAAGGTGCAGCACGATATCCGTGAAACTGGTAACGTGTCTGTTACCGTGTATGACGGGTTGTGGAAGTTTCAACCTGTTGACGCGACAAAGTTGGCGTTCGTCAAATATTCGATCAATGGCGAAGATCACTGTGCTATCTGGTCGCCTTCAGGAAAGAGGTGGATCTCGTGACGAAGTACGACAGCGACGAGCCGAAACTGCTCAAACACTGTAGCAGGAAGGCTACTGTCATGTTGTCCGGCAAGACGAACCTTGACGTGGACGTTGTTCCTGAGAACAAACAGGAAGAGGCGTGGTTCGCCTGGTCTGTCAAGACCCCATCAAGCTACACTGAAGCATACGTAAGGTGGGACGTAGGACTTCAACAGTGGGTGCCAGATGAACTTCAAACCCTGTCATCGGTGCTACGGTCTATCAAGGACGAAGTGCAAGAAGTGTGGCCAAAAGTTACCGTCTAAGATGACGGAACGTGAGAAGTTCCTCTATTCCTGTCGTAAGGAGTATATCGCGTCGTTGAAACACACGTGGTTAGGTCTGAAGAAGTTCAACATGAAGGGCACTCTTGATCCTAAGAGCGACGCCCGGATTAAGGAGGAGATCGGTGACTGGTCCTGAACAGGTACTTGGCTACGAAGTATGGGAGACGAAACAGTACGGAGATCGAGTGACCGTCGAGCCGTGGAGGCATTACGGAACTAATCACGTTCTTGTGTATGTTTCCAAGAGCGAAGCTGAAATCGCCATTGAACATCTAGACAAGTTGCTTGGGTGTGACGGACCTAAGCCGCGTCGATTCCTTCGCCCTGTTCTTCTGTTCCCTGTCTGATACGGAGGACCATCATGAAGCCTTTCTTCAAGCTCTACATCGTCAATCCGAACATGACGACCACCGAGATCCAGCGTCTGTTCCCGTCTCGCAAGGCTGCTCTGGAGTGGGCTGCGGCTAACTGTGCCCACAGGCCGAACGTCCGCTTCTACGTCCAGCAGTTCAACCTCTACGGCCCGTGTGACGCCTCTGGCGAGATCAGCGACTTCGCTCCTGAGACCACGTCTGAGACGGCCAAGGCTGCCTTCGAGAAGTCGATGGCCGAACAGAAGCTCCGTCAGCAAGAGCGTGAAGAGCGTCAGAGAAAGAGCGACGAAGAGTACGAGAAGACCAAACGAGAGCGGAACGCTAAGATCGATGCCGCTTTCGAGTCCTATCGACAGGCAACTCTCGACAACTTCCAACTCTGGAAGGGGGAGATGGAAGCCTTCCGAGACAAAGCTCTCGCTGGGGAGACGGCTCCGGCTCCGGCTCCGGCTCCGGCTCCGGCTCCGGCTCCGGCTCCGGCTCCGGCTCCGGCCAAGGGTGACGGCCTGTCTCGGAAACAGCGCAAGGAGATGCGGAAGGCTGAACGCGAGAAAGCTCGTCTCGGCATCGAGTAATCAAGCATACCCGGCCCTGCTCCTAGGAGCAGGGCCTACACCCAAGAGAAACTCATGTACACCGTCGTCAAGAATGAAACGAAGCGAATCACCCGCGCCCTCTGTCAAGAGTTCTCGTCGATGAGAGCTACTGCTGGCGAGAGGGCACTGTCTCCTACTCGTATCGCTCGTCACTACAAGAGCCTGACGAGTGGTCGGTTTGTTCCACCAGTCTGGGCAACTGCATCGTGGGATGGAATCACATATCGAGTCAACGGACAGCATACTTCAACGATGCTGTTCCAACTCTCGGAGGAAGACTTCGCACAGTACGTGCGAGCAACAGGGATGACAGTCACGCTCCACACTCTCTCCTGTTCTGACAAGAATGGTCTGGCCGAGGCGTATGCCGCATACGACTCTCCTACGTCACTGCGAACGGGCGGCGATCTGAACATGGCCGCCGCTGCTCAGATTCCACAACTCTCGCAGGTGGTGGCCCCTCGTCTGACTCTGACTATCGCGGCACATGCGCTGCTGACAGGAAACCGTCGTCTCGACCCAGCTGAACGGGTGGCTGTGTTGGAGTACCTAGCTGAGAAGATCGTGATCGTGGATGAACTGCTCGGAACTCACAGGTCTGACTCGTCGCTCGTGGGATCAAGGAAGAAGAAGATGAATCGAGGGCCAGTATTCGCGGCCATGTTCCAGACGATCTCGGCCAACCTCGAACAGTCGAACATCTTCTGGAAGGAAGTGATGGAAGAAACTGGTGAGGCGTCGTCGATCACCCGCTCTCTCGCCCACTTCCTGAATACTGTGACTGTCGCCAACGTCCGCTCTGAGAGTGCGACGCGAGGAAACGTGTCGGCTACGAGGGTGCTTCACACGTGTCTCCATCACTGGAATGCCTGGATGAAGGGCAACAAGAGCGTGAAGTCGTACCGTGGAGGCGACGATCTACCTAAGGTAGAGTCTGTGAAGAAGTGACGTGTGGTGTGCCCTGCTCGTAAGAGCAGGGCTTTCTTCGTTGGAGAAAATATGAGACAGACTTTGGTTGTCGGTTTGGTAGTATCGGCACTTGTTACATTCGGAATTGTTATTCCGTACAACTTGTGTCAAGAGTCAGCACGAAAGGAACGTGAATGCCGTGAAAGGATGTGTGATATTCTGCAAGTGTTAGCCGAGGAAGATATGGTGGGACGACAGTATCAGTCAGTCGATCTTACCGATCCTGGTGGTCACAAGATCGAAATACGGTACTGGCCGGATGAAATTGTGTTGAAGGCGTCCAGTCCATTCTACCACTTCGAGGAGCGTATACCTCGTGGCAAGAAAGTAGAACGTGTTCTTAGGAGCAAGTAATGAAGACCCTGCATCAAGTTCACGTGAAAGATGGTGACCGCATTCACTGGTTTGATGAAGTCTTTGAGTCACGTGAAGACGCCGTTAAGGCTATTGAGAGGCACAAACGAGCCTACAATTGGGCAGTCGAATACTACATCTGCAAGGTTGAAGCTGAAGTGTACTGGAGTAAGTGATGCACAAAATGTGGCAAGTGATTGTTAAGTGGGTAGAAGGTCAACATTGTAAGTCCTCGCTACTCACAGAAGTGTACAGTAGCCGTGTAGACGCTATCGAAGCGGCTATGTTCCATCGGATGAATAACCTAACTCTTGGTGCTAGGTACTTCGTTCACTGCATAACTGTGGAGGAAATATGAAAGTTACGATTCTGCGAGGTCTTCCCGGCTCTGGTAAGAGTACGTGGGTAGCTAAGAACTACCCGGAAGCAAAGGTGTTGTCAACTGACAACTACTACATGGTAGATGGAGAGTACAAGTTTGATCCGTCGAGGTTGGCCACGTATCACGCGGCTCTGCTGAGGGATTTCGTCCAGTTATGTTTGGATGGGACTGCGTCTCATGTTTGTATCGACAACACGAACGTGGAAGTGTGGCAGTTTGCTCCATACTATCAGTTGGCCGTCGCCTACGGACATACGGTAGAGGTAGTTGAGTTCTACGTGCCACCTGAAGTTTGTGTTGCTAGGAACAAACACGGTGTGCCTTCTTCGACGGTGCAACGTATGTTCGACAGGTGGCAATGGTGCCCTCTTCAGTGGAACGTGAGGACTGCGACATGAGAGAGTCATTTCTCAAATCAAAGCAAAGGAAAGAGTACGACGGAGATGAGATTCTCTGTTGCGACGGGACGTATGAGTTGTATCGGCGATGTACCGATTGCAAGGCACACGTCAACCGTTGGTGGATACTGATGGGAAAGGTGGTTTGTAACAAGTGTAAGGAGAGGCTAGACTCACCATTCACGAAGACGGGTAAGACTAGAAACGCTGAACGACGTAAGTACACCTTCTCTGGTCCCTATGCTTTCAAGGGACAGTATGTGTGTAGTACGTGTAATACGTTCGATCTGTCTGGATACGAGTTCGGATACGGGTGGCAATGTGACACCTGTTTCGCTCGTAAGATCGTACCTGAAGGTTGGAAAGGGGCTGATAGTGCAGTCAGAGAACAAAGATTGTATGCTTGGGACGAAATCCGAGCACAGCGAGCCGCTGCTCGTAATTCAGGGAACGGGTACGGACGCTTTGTCAGGGAAGACTAAGGACTGTTGGGCAATTGTAACAGATTGCCGGACACGAGTTATCGGAGTGTTCTACACAGAACACGAGGCTAAGTTGATTTGTAATCTGTACATTGCGATGGCAGCCGTTGCTGTCGGAATAGAAGTGACAGACACACCTGTAACGCGAGCTGCAAGGGAGCTGGTCAATGCTGCAAATAGCTACAAACCGGGATCTCGGGGTCATGAAAGTGGAAGTGACGGCCTTGATGGTGAGAGCAAAACGGGATGACACGGGAGTCCTGATGGCCTACGGACCTGGATCGTCGTGCGAGATTCCGTCTCACTATGAGATGAAGAGGGCTGTGGACGAGATTGCTACTGCTCGTGGGCTGGACGTAGCATATGTAATGCTTAATACATTGCCTGCTGGATGTATTGTTCCTGAACACACAGACACGTTGCCTGTTCCGGTAGAACGGTGGCACCTGCCGTTGATCACCAATCCCAACTGTAAGTGGTGGGACGAAGTTGAAGGTGAGTTGTTCATGGCGGCAGGATACTGGTATGGACCTCTGCCCTATGAGAAGAGGCATAAGGTGTGGAACACTGGCGCAGTTTCTCGAACCCATCTCGTAGTTGATCTGAGGTTACCATGAAGTGTTTCCTGTACTGGTCTGACGATCTAGACGTTCGGGCACGGTACTATTACATCAGGCGTAACGGTGATGCGTCAGAGCGTCTGTACTGCAAGCGTGAAGACGGGAAAGTCGTAGAAGTGTTGGAGATGTTGTCTCCTGCTCGTATGAGCAAAGAAGAATTTGAGGCCGCGAACCCTCACCTAGTTTGTATAGGCGTCGGAGAATGGCATGGTACTAAGATGGTGGTGAACGATGATTCAATTCTACGACGTGTATAATACGATTCCGACCGGGAAGCATGACATTTGGTGTGAGACTCGTGTTGACGGGGCGAGTGTCAAGATCGCCGTCTGTCGGCTATGCGGGGAAGACGGTAAGACACAGTTACCATCTGACGCTTCAGCGTGGACGATTTTGCTAGATGTAGATGCTTCTAAGAGCTACATGTTGCAAACGATGATTGCCGTGGCGTGGAATTCTTGTGGACTGGTGTACGACTATCTTGGGAGTATCAAATGATTCACTCTGATTTCTTCAAAATGAAGGTGCCGAGCCACCCGGTCATGTATCTGGATACTGAGACGACGGGACTGGATGTCTCTACCGATCAAGTGTTGGAGGTCGGCTGGCTGTGGGAGACGTGGCAAGGTCGGATTGGAGACTTGAAGTCTGGACGTGTATTGGTGAGGTGGGATAGGATCACTGGCCACCCTCGGGCGTTATCTATGAACGCGGCTCTGATCGCTGAAATTGCTGGTGGGAACGGTGTTGCTCCGGGATTTGTAGCCGGAGTCTTGAGTGGAGAATGGAGTCGGGCTGGTATTGGTGATCGTCTGAACCGATCACTCACGATGGGCGGTAAGAATCCAGGGTTTGATAAGGCGATGTTGAAGACGTTGCCTGGGTTTGGCGGTCAAGGACAGGAAGTCGTGTTTGGTGACTACAAGTTGATCTCACGATCATTTGAGCCGACTTCATGGGCCTATCAGTTTGGCTGGCGTGGTGACAAGCCAGCGTCTCTGGTTGACTTGTGTGGTCTGCTTGAGATTCCGGTAGTGAACCTGCACTCTGGATTAGGTGACTGTCTCATGTTGGCCAAGTGTACTAGAAAGATGGTGGGGTTGAACTATGAGTGACGAAGAATTTGATTCTCTGTGTGAGCGTATGTCGTTCCCATACTTTGAACATGAAGATAAGGAAAGTTTGATCTCAGAAGCAAGGTCGTCACGAGAGACAGTCGCCCAACTGTTGAAACAACAGAATACAGACAGTGACGTGATTTGGTTGCTCAAAGAAGAGAACGAGTTGTTGAAGCGTGGGTTGCATGATGCCACTGAGGACGTGGCTAGTTTGTTGGAGGCAGCGAAGGAGGAAGGACAGCGAGAAGAGAGGGAGAAGCGAGAAGAAGAATATTGGAGTAACTTCGAGTATGACTGACGCAGATATCGCCGGCGTAATTTGGAATATAAGTACCACTTCGAGTGTACCTTCTCAACGTAGTTTGATCGTGAGAGCTGTTGATCGAGTGGTTAACATGAAGAAAGAGTTGGAGAAGGTCGTATCGTCTCTCAAAGAAGAGAATGAGTTGTTGAAACGTGGGCTGCACGACGCTACTGAGGACATCGCTGGTTTGTTGGCAGCAGCAAAGGAGGAAGGGCGGAGGGCCGAGAGGGAAGAACAGAAGAAACGGGAGAAGGAGAGGGTCCTTCAGGTCCTTCAGGATCTGAAGGCTAAGATAGAGGATAGTAGAGTATGACAGACTCTGATCTTGAGAGCATCAAAGGAGAGCTTGCTGCTTGGAAGAAGCAAGGTGGAGACTACCCAAATTGGACACGTTCGACGGTAGAGAGATTAGTTGCAGAGGTTGACCGTCTGCGACGTGAAGTTCAAATGTTGACTAACGTGTTGGAAGACTTCCAAGAAGACGTGACGCGTGCTACTGGACTACAGTGTAAGTCAGTGACGGTTGCGTTGAAAGCGGCACGAGATCAAAGTGCTCTTGAGATCATCAATCTGCTAGATCGTTTTGGGTACGACGACGTGCTTAGTATGTTAGCTGCACACGGACTAATAGTAAGAGAGGTTGTCGATGAAAACATCAGCTAAGACGGTTCTGAAGTCGCGAGTGTCTGACGGGCACTACTTGGCGGGGACATCTCGTGGTTGGGTGGCAACTTTGGAAGTCACGTTTCCGCGAGTGATCCTGGCAGAGCGGGCTACTCACCGGGTGCTGTCTTGTGGGACAGAGTTTGTTGAGATTGCTCCTACTTCTGGGGAGTGGATGTCAAAGAACTCGGCGTCGTCACGAGCTATTCCTGTGGCGGCCATGATCGAGGCCGTTCGGACAGAGCCATATGTACCGTCGCGAGCAGGGATGGCATTTGCGCGGGGCATGGGTGGCGTTGAAATGGAGGAGAAGGAGTACGAAAGGGAGGTTGCGAAGTGGCTCTCGGCGAGGAGCTTCTGTGCTGATGTTGCTGAGAGCATGGCTGCTGGCGGATGCTCGAAGCAAGTTGTGAACCGACTGTTGGAGCCGTGGCTGTGGGTTCCTCAGTTGTTGACGGGATCAGGCGAAGGATGGTCTAACTTCCTTGCTCTGAGGTTGGACGCAGGAGCAGATCCGGCTATTCAAGAATTGGCGAGGGTTTGCTACTCACAATTGTCTGACTCGACGCCGTGGCAGCAGTTAAGAGTGGACGAATGGCACGTGCCATACGTTGGAGTGGTTGAGTGGGACGGTGGGGGCGAGGTGCCGATTGATCTTAAGACCTCGGCGGCTAGGTGTGCTTGGCTGTCATACTCGAATCACTTGAAAGAGGCGGGGGTGGAAGCTGTCTTGCGGACGTGGGACCGGCTGGTGACCTCGGCACCTGTACACGCGTCTCCTTGTGAGCATCAGCTGACGTGTCCGGGGGACCCCGGGTACGTTTCTGTTGGCAATATCCGAAGCTGGCTACAGCTACGAGGGTTGTTGCCTGGTGAGTCGGTTGGGTCGTATCCTGGCATTGGTCCTAAGTGGTAATTTTGGAGGTCTGAGATGAACTGCGTTAAGTGCTCTTCAGATCAAGTTGGCATTACGGAACATACTCAACGCCTGATGAAGGTGAAGTATGTTGACGAACAGTTGGAAGTAGTCGCTGACGTCGAGTACGGCCAAAGTAACACAGAGTACAGCCTCTATGGGCACGGGTCGGGCCGACTGTACTACTCCTTGAAGTGCGCAGCCTGCGGACACACTATGATAGTGTCGAGTAAGAAGAAGGTTGAGGTCGGGTCTAGCAGGCGGGAGATATGGAAGGTACAAGTTGTTGTTGAGGGCTGTGTTCTTCATTCTGAAGAGTTCACCAGCAAGGAAGAAGCTACGATACGAGGTACGTACTTGTTTGAGATGACTAAGTTGAAGAGAACTGGCGAAAATGTAACTCTCAACGTGTGGAGGTGATCTGTGAAGACGTATCTAGTGTTTGGCGGAGAAGAGCCTCAGGGTGGGTGGGACGACTGGAAGGGTTCGTTCGAGGATCTAGAGTCGGCAAAGGTGTTCGTGAGAGCACAGAAGTTCGGCTGGGCCGAAGTCGTGTCTTTGATTGACGGCGAGAAGGTCGTGTGGACTTGTGATTGGCGAGGAGCGGAGGAGGATCTGTGAAAAGATATCTAGTGTTCTGCTACGGTGACTACTATCCGAATGGAGGTTGGAATGATCTGGTTGGGAAATTTGACAGTCTAGAAGAGGCTATCGCGAGGGCAAAGGAGAGTGAATCTGAGAACAGAGAGGTGGTAGACTTGGTGACAGACGAGGTCACCCTTGTACCTCACGGGAAACTTGTGACAGTAGATGAGTGGGTAGTGGAATTGTTTGTGAGAGCAGAGTCAGTAGACGTGGCTGCCGAGTCGGTCCGAGTCCGTGACGGGTCAAAAGAGAATCTAGACATAGTCGCAGGGTGGTTACGTATGAACTACCAGTTGCGGACAAGTGTTCGGTTTGCTTTCAACGACGAATGGTTTGTTAAGGTGACCTCCGTGAAGGTCGAGGAGTACGTTCGATGAAGTACAAGAAGGGCGGGTCAGGGACGTTGCGAACAGACTACTGTATGTTGGGTACTCTGTGGGAGGGAGACGAAGCAGATGCGTTGACGGTGCCTCTGGGGAAGTGGTATGTGTCTGAGAAGCTAGACGGAATGCGGGCGGTATGGGATGGGCGCGGGGGACTGTGGTCTAGGTATGGTCGGCGGATTGCCGCGCCGGAAGGGTGGTTGCGCTCGGTGGGGTTGGAGGGTGTCAAGAGCTTCGGACTTGATGGCGAGCTGTGGGCCGGTCGAGGGCGATTTCAACACGTGATGTCTGTATGTAGGACCACCGTAGGGACTTCGGACTGGTCGGGGATCATGTATAAGGCGTTTGACGTGTTGCCTGTAGGGTGTAGCGGCGACGCTGACGTGGTTGGGATGGCGGCGAGGTGTCGGACGATGTTCGATTCTAAGGTTGGTACGTTGCAGTCGTTGCCTGGGGGGATGGGACTGGTCCAGAGAGAGTACCACGGGGGAGCCGATCTGGCACCACTGTTGGCCGAGGTGGTACGACCACCTGAACGTGGAGAAGGTTTGATGCTAAGAGCAGCAGTATCTTGTTGGACGCCAGGAACTGTGCGGTCGAAGTTGCTCTTGAAAGTGAAGCCGCTACGACGCGGGTCGGGGACAGTGGTTGGAGTTGTTCCAGGGAAGGGACGACTGGTGGGAATGATCGGGTCTCTGGTAATGTCTGGCGGCTTCTGCCTGTCGGGATTGACTGACGCTGAACGTCGGCTGGGCGGAGAATACTGGATAGGGCGGACGGTGGGGTATAAGTATCGCGAAGAGACAGACGCGGGACTACCAAAGGAGGCGAGGTATGAGCGGGACGAGGTTGGATGAAGTAGAGTCTCGGTATTTGTTGTTGAGAGCGAAATGGAAGAAGTTTGGCGAACCTTCTGTCGGCGAAAAGGAGAAGATGTTTGATGACCTTGAGTGGTTAATCAGCGAGGCTCGAGTGTTGCTCGGGCTGCTCTCCGACGGAGCTGAAGATGGGTCGGTGTTCTTGAGAGCAACGCGCGAGATGGGACGTGAGGATGTTCTTGGACTGTTGTCAACGTCTCTGGCTGAGAGCATACGGACAAAGATGGTGGGCGTGGGAGACGTCGGCCAGACAGTGAGCGAGGTAGTGACGGGATATCGGCGGGCTGTGGGTGCTCTTGAGAACATACGTGAGTTATGTACGATGTCGAAAGGTTCCTACGGCGTAGTAGGTTCTATTGAGAGGCTGTGTTCTCACGGCCTAGGCGAAGTAATAGAGGAGTGACGTATGTTGCCGTTTCATCTTCACGTTCAGTTGTTGACTTCCTGTGCGCGAGTGCCTACTCGGGGGACGGAGGAGTCTGGGGGATACGACTTGTATTCTGTGGAAGACGTGGTGATAGACCCGTTTCGCACCGTGCGGGTTCGGTTGGGTATCGCGACTAGCTTTGCACGGGGTTGGGTAGGGCTAGTACGGGATCGGTCGTCAATAGCTTGGGGAGGTGGGACAGGAGGAATGTATACGTCAGCTGGAGTGATCGACTCAGACTATCGTGGTGAGTGGATGGTAGTGTTGACAAATAGATCAGGAGGGGTTATGCGAGTAGAGCAAGGACAGAAGATCGCGCAGGTGGTTTTTGTTCCATGTGCTAACGTGGAACCTGTGTTGGTGTCAGCATTGGAAGGGACGGAGAGGTCGGACGGCGGGTTTGGCTCTACTGGCAAATAGCGTTTGTACACTAGTGTACAGCTGTACAGTAGTGTACAATGTCAGTAGTGTACGCTGTACACTAACATCACTATGTTCATGAACATAGTGATGTATGCCCTTTCTTAAGGTTCGTTAGAAAGGGTAATCATCAGTAACATCAGTAACTTACTGATGATTAGAATTCCCCTTGACTTTCCCTGCGGGGAGGGTATAATAGAGGTGTAGGGTAGTCCGGCTACCTGTACAGGTACTAGTGTACAGCTGTACACTAGTGTACAAACTAGTGTACAGGACCGACTGCCAAAATGGCAGTCGGAAAAGTGGTCTGACCACTTTGATATTGAGACTCAGTCTCAATAAGGAATTTGCCCTTGACGAGTGCGCGGGCACGGCGTATAATACCTACAGAGGGCGGCCGGTCCAGCCACTAAGCTAAGGGTCGAAAAGCGACTCAGACAGCTTGTCTGACCCCCGGCCGGGTCGGCCGGTCCAGCTGGTAGGTCAAGAGCGACTCAGACAAGCTGTCTGACCCCTGGCCGGGTCGGCCGGGTCGGCCGGGTCGGCCGGGTTTACCCGCGCCGACCAGTCGGCGCGGACTTTTCGCCGAAATAGCGCGCAGAACTTTTCGCCGAAATAGCGCGCCAAAATTTCGGATTTTGAGCCTTATTTTTTCCCCATCTTTGGCATGATATTTGCTGGCAATACAAGGTTATACGACCTTGTTGAGACTCAGTATCAATACTCAGACAGGCTGTCATAGCTTATTGAGACTGACACTTGATCGGCGCGGTTGACCACTAGGGCGGGAGCTACCGGCCTTATGGGGCGGTGGCACCAGAGAACGCCTTGAACGGCAAAACGTCAGAAACGGCCTACAATCGACGCAACAGCCCAAACGACCCTAACCCCGCCTCAACCCTAGATCGGCCGTCCTAGAGCCTGCTAGACGCCTAGAAACGGAAGCCGCCCAATATCCAATCCTCCCCGTGTGCCCTAGAAACCCTGCTTATAACGATTCCTATAACGATGACCCTCCAATTTCTAATAATGTGAGAGAAAGAAAGGAAAAGAGAATCTATGAAAGAATAGGGAACGCCCATCAAACCAGCCTCATCGACCTAGACCCCGGCTCTTATTGAGTCTCAAGTCTCATTAGCTTATTGAGACTGAGACTCAACAACCGATTTCAAGTTGCATTCTGCAAGTTTGAACTAGGGTCGCATTTTGCAACGATTTCGTATATCGGCCTCAAGGGCAATCGTTATAGGAATCGTTATAGAGCAAATCCCGCGCCAACAGCACGGGAAAGGGTGGTCAATGCGACAGCGTCGCGTGGACGCAGGAACGTAGAATTCTTAGGCACGCCGAATCTAACCCATGTTGACATTATCAAAGCCGCCGACGTTCTGTGAGAACGTCGGCGGCTTTTTTCGTTCTCACAAACATTTCCAGTGGCCGGTCTCGTTGTCCATCTTTCACTGTCCCTTCCCGTACTCTCATGAGTGACGGTGACGGTAGAACATTTCCGTTCTCACAAACATTTCCAGTGACCACTCTCGTCGCCCATTGCGCAACTATTCAACTCCTGCAATCAACGACTTCCGTTCTCACAAACATTTCCAGTGACCACTTTCGTTGCCCATTGCGCACTTTTCCAGCTGCTCTTGCAAACATTTCTCCCGTGGCAGCCGCGTCTACTCTCGTTCCCACACTTTCAGCTGCTCTCACAAACATTTCTCGTGACCACGTGGTCCATTGCGCAAATCCGGTTTCATTTCAAAATTTCCCGTGACCACTCTCGTTACCCATTGCGCAAATTTGGTTCATTTCAAAATTTCCCATGACCACTCTCGTCACCCATTGCGCAATTCCCCGGACCTGGCCGTCTGTTCACCTGGCCGTCCGTACACCTGGCCGTCCGTACACCTGAACGTCTGTCAGAAACTTCGCGCAGCTGCGGCATTTTCCCTTGACTTCCCGCGTTCCGTCTCTATACTGGTGTTGTCGAGTCATCGCAAGTCGCGAGACTGACACCAGAGGACGCAGGCCATGTATCACACTGTCTATCGCGTAGTTAACGCAACCGGCATCGTTCGCGAGACGGACAACCGCGCTAAGGCGCTGCGACTCGCACGCATCCACTCGGGACGGGTCGAAACGCTGCGCGTGTACGATGCGGAGATGGCGGAGTCTCGCCGGATCTACCGAGAGCAACGGCGAGCGATGCGGGCGGCCGGTGAGTGAAATTCCGAGAAATCCGCCCTTCGCCCTTGACAACCTTCCAAACGTCAGATACAGTATCAACACGCGGGCCGACAACCGGCCCGCAACACCTGAAAGGAACGACCATGTCCGTCACCGTCAAAGCTATCTTCTTCCAGACTTCCACTCGCGCCGTCGAATCCTTCCCCGCCGTCATGCGTCAGACTACCTCTCTCACGGGACGCACGACGACGGAAGGTATGGCGCTGTCGCTACTCCCGAACGGCGACGACAACGCCCATGCGTGCGAGGATACCCCGGCCAACCGTGCCCGTCTCGCACTCGCGGGAGTCACCTACGTCGTCGGCAAGTGTATCATCGACCGCGCCGACTATCCCACCCTCGCACCGGAAGCGCACGGGCGGGAGATGGATCGTTCCGCCCGGTTGCGGGAGTGGGCAATACAAAGGGATGGGATGGAGTATAAGTTAGCGGCGGCCGAAATGAAGCTACGCAGCGCCGGAATCGAGATGCCGGAATAATTCTCACTTCCGAGAATTCCGAAAATCGCCCCTTCCGCCCTTGACAACCGACAGAACGTCAGATATGATTCTCTCACGCGGGCCGACAACCGGCCCGCAACACGCGGGCCGACAACCGGCCCGCAACACCCATCGACCCGCGACACGCGGGCGGAAAGGCTCACAATGTCCCTCACGAACGTCTCGCGCCGCAAGATCGAAACTTCCCTTCTCATCTCCGATGACACGGTGAACATCCGTGACGCGAGCAACTACGATATTGAATCGCTCATCCCGCAAATCCTCATCCCCGGGCGCGTCAACGTGCCTTTGCACGTTCAACCCCTCGCGGATGGCCGGTACGTCATCCTCCAAGGTAACCGGCGGTATCGCGCCGTCAACTACATCCTCGCCGATCCCACGCGGGCGGCGGAGATGATGGGCACGGTGGATGATCCCTCCGGCGCTGTCAACGACGACGGTAAGCCCGTGCAAGTCGCATACGTCATCCCTCCCGAGACGGTGAAGGCGCTCAAGTCTCTAGACTGTATCGTCTACAACGACCTGCAACCGCATGAACGCGACTACGTCATCTACGATCACGGTTCCGTCAAGGGACTATCGCGGGCGGAAGTCGTGCGCAACGTATGGCGACTCATGCCCACCCACGCCGAGAAACGAATCGCCCTCATGCTGTACCATGAGCTAGCGCGGATGACCGGCAGCACGCTCGCCCTGAACGGCAAGCTAGAGGGGAAACTCGCGAAGGACCGGGAGGGTATCATCGGCGCTCACTTCCACGGGACGTTGGGAGGAACGATCATCCCCATCGGCAAGCTAGCGGAGAGTGTCCGAGAAGATTACATTCTCTCATGTCGGAAGACCGACAAAGAGCCGGCCGTGAAGGACCATGAGTGCGCCTATCGGTGGGACACGAAGGGCACTCGCGCCCTCGCGAAAGCGTACAACACCGACAGGGACGCGGGGACTCTGGACTATGACACGCGATCCGGCCCCAACATCGAAAAGGCACTAGACGACATGCGGGCCGGTAGGGAACCGGCTAAGGAGGACAACGGCCGGAAGCCGTTGACTCCAGAGCAAGCCAAGGAGCGCGTCGGGATGGTACAGAGTAAGGCGGCGCGCGCCGCGCTCGCCGTCGCGGCCGGGCTTCCGGTGGGAGACAACCTCGCAGCGTGGGACACGCAAGCGAAGCGACTGGAGTATCTCGCCGACGTACTCGGCAAGAATGCCGCATACATGACCGGCCCAGTCCGCGCGTTCGCTGACGTTATCCTCGCATCGGGACCACTCGCGGACATTGACGCATTCGTCCGCGCTCACGTCTCGGAGGGCGCGCCCATCCTCCCGCCCGCGCCGTCCGCGCCGGTCGATCCCGAGACTGCCGAGGTTCCGAACGATCAGACGTTCATTCCCGCGCCGGTCGATCCCGAGACGGCGGACGATCAGACGTTCTCTCCCGTGCCGCCCGCGCCGGTCGATCCCGAGACGGCGGACGATCAGACGTTCTCTCCCCGCGACCACTAATCGTTCACCTGGACGCGCGGCCACTACCGGCCGCGCGTCATCCCGCCCGCATAGGGCGGGCGGGTAGTGTACCCGCCGACAGGTGAACATATGACGCATGGTGACGGTCTACTTTTGCTAGTTGCCCTCGCGATACTCTCGCGGGTCGTTCAGCGCCTCATGTCGTGACTGACTCACGCCTGGACATAATTACGTTCAGGCGTGAATTTCCCACGGCCACACTTCGCGCCTATATGTACGCGAATCATTTTGATCTTAAGGTCACTAATGTACAGACGGCCACTAGAAAGAAATTTCAAATTTTCCGCCCTCGCGCCTTGACTCCCCGCAGCTGCGGAGCTACTATTACAGTGTCGCCCGACACTCACGCGGAGCTAGAGCTATGGCAACTGTCACCATGTCCGGCATCGTCTTTGACATCCTCGCCGATGGGCACTATGAAGCGCGGACGGCAACGACGACAATCGAGGTCAGGAAGACGCGCCGCGGGTGGGTGGGCAACGTGCGGGAACGTCTGCGCAACGGCGACGTAGTCATCCTCTGCGATATCCCGCCGTGCGAGTCTCCCGCGTCCGTCCTCGCCTCTGTCAAGGCCGGGAGGGGATGCAACAACAGACTAGACCGCACGGACACGCAACGAGTCTACCGGCATCTAGGCGGCATCTAGTCGCCACTACTATACAACCCGCCACTAATGGCGGGTTGTATAGTGGGAAACAAGTTGCGCACTTGTTTTCCTTGACTTCCTCGCATCCGTGCCCTACTATTACAGTGTCGCCCGACAACCTCACCCGGAGCCTCTATCATGTTCATCGTCGATACCTTCATCGTCGGCTATCTCGCCCTCGCCTCTGTGTTGTGCGCTTTCGCATTCTTCGCGTCCCGAATCTGACACCTGCCATTCTGGCAGTGGCTGCCAAAATGGCAGTCCCTGCCAGAATGGCAGGGAAACAAGTTGCCCACTTGTTTTCGGAAAATTCCCTTGCTCTTGCGAGCAACGCAACCTATGATATCAGTGTCGCCCGACAACCTCACGCGGAGCTAGAGCTATGGAAGTCTGTCACGTCGTCAATCTCGCCGATCAACTCGCCCTCGCGCCGGAGCAAGCCGGACACGACCCGTTCACTTATGTCTATACCGACGACGCGGGAGAGGTAGTAGCGACCCTCTCTATCCTCCCCTTCTCCGATCCGTCCTACCCGTCCTACCTCACCCACGTTCACGCTCTGCTCTGTCGCAAGGGCGAGAGGGCGCAGCGTATCTATGGCCTGCACTACGCAGCTGACGGACGCACTAAGGACACGCACGGCAACGACTACGGTAAGGCATGACTCCCGCACTGTACAACCCGCCATTAGTGGCGGGTTGTACAGTGAGAAACAAGTTGCCCACTTGTTTTCGGAAAATTCCCTTGCTCTCGCGAGCAACGCAACCTATGATATCAGTGTCGCCCGACAACACCCAACGCAGGACAACACCAATGCTCGCAACCGTCATCCTTGCCCCTGTCGCGTTCGTCATCCTCGCGGACACTGTCACCCGTCTTAGCGGCCGACAGGACTAACACCAGAACAACCGGCCGCCCTCGCGAGGGCGGCCGGTGGGAGGGCGGCCGATGGTTCACCTACTGACGGAAGCGCTGCTAATCGGAGGGCGCGGGACGCCTAGGGTAGACGTCTGTACACCTGTCGGAACGTACATCGTCTATCAGTGTCTGTACGCGGACACGGGACTAGACGGCGGTACAGTGTACAGAGGTGGATACATCATCCGCCCGGACGGTTCGCCGGTATTCAACCAATGGGACGCAGAGGAAGGGGGCGAACTAGTGTTGCGAGGGTGGGACGCGACAGGTGACGCGGTAGAGCTAGCTCGCGGGCCGCTCTAGCGTGCCCTACAACAGCCGATCCCGCGCCGGGTAGGGCATAGGTAGCCTAGAGAGGGATCGGCCGTTGTAGGGCACGCTAGACGCCCTGCTAGGGCAGGGGCAGGGGCAGGG
>JACCDR010632077.1_pt1 | contig 88812 bp, 140 predicted proteins | sample 7446431 | NCBI WGS metagenome assembly JACCDR01 (sample SAMN15323443, study PRJNA562643) | freshwater metagenome | isolation source: river surface water | place: USA:Blue River Watershed | collected 2017-08-17
ACAGCACAGCTTGGTTGTGCTAAGATCGTAAGAGGCTCAGGAAGGGGCTTTACAGCCTCTTGGCTGCGTTTGTTTGTGTTGGGGATACCTGCGGTAGTCCAACGTGTTAAAATCGCTCTGAGAGCGTTTAATCAATTGTTGAAAGGATTGTGATGTCTGAACGTGTTATGGCTTCGATTGAAGTTGTGGAAGAAGTTGCACCAATCGAGGGTGCTGATAAGCTGGAGCACTACCGTGTGAAGGGCTGGTGGGTTGTTGACCGTAAAGGTGCCTACGCTGTAGGCGATCATGTTGTGTTCTGTGAGATTGACTCATTTATCCCGGAGAGTCTTGCACCCTTCTTGACGAAAGGTAAGCCCAAGAACTTCAACGGTGTGTTGGGCAATGTCCTGAAGACTGTGAAGCTGCGTGGTGCTCGCAGTCAAGGGCTGTTGCTTCCGCTGTCTGTTGCAGATGATGTTATTGTGTCTGAAACCATTGTTGGACTAGATGTTAGCCACCCACTTGGAATCGTCAAGTACGAACGTCCAGAAGAACGTGAACCTGTAAACCTTGACGCTGCTGGCGCATGGCCTTACTTCATTGAGAAGACTGACCAAGACCGTGTGCAGAACATCTACGGCAAGTGGAAGAACTCTGCAAGTCCTTACAAGGTGTGGGAAGTAACAGAGAAGCTGGAGGGTCAATCTTTCACTGCCTACATTAAAGACAATGAAGTTGGTGTGTGCTCGCGAAACGTGCGGCTGAAGACGGATTCTGTCAACAATTGGGCAAATATGTTCAACAAGTTTCAGATGTCTACGCTTCTGCCTTTCATTGCAGCAGAGTGTGGCTTTGACTTTGCAATCCAAGGCGAGTTGTGTGGCCTTGGCATCCAGAACAATATCTACGGTCTGCAAGAACAAAAACTTTTTATTTACAACGTTATCAATCTGTCCACGGGCAAGGCTTTGAATCCGAAGCAGCGGCAAGATTTCCACTACAAATACATCCCAGAAGGCATTAAGCATGTCCCTGTGTTGCTTAACAATGGCAATCGCATGTATAACACCTGCGCTCCAACAGGAGAACCACTATGGCTTGATGAATTCCTGCGCTTTGCAGATGGTGAAAGTGCTCTGGCACCTGTACAGCGGGAAGGGCTTGTCTTTAAGGCTTACGATGGAGAGAGCTTCAAGGTTATCTCCAATGCGTATCTTGAAAACGGTGGTTGCCACGGTAAGGCGTAACGAGGTACTTGTAACATACCTTGACTTTGGGAGAGTTCTGTGCTATAATTAAGGTATAGCAACACAAAAAGAAAGGACGTTAAAAATGTCGTTGATTGAAGAGTCTCTGGGAGTTAACGTCCTTGGGGATTGGGACAACTTCTTCGAGAACAGGCTACGAGACTACTACACAACTAAGGAGAAGGTTGATGGATGGACGTTCTTGTTGGAAAAAGGTGTTGTTACAGGCAGTGAGGATGTAGCGCAAGCTGTAAGACAGACAAAGCTACACCTCATTACACGAAACATCAAGCAAAACATTGTGCTTCTTGGTGTTGTGACAGGGCCAGGAATCAATGGAAACCCGTACAACTTGGCAGAGCAGAAGCTGTTCATTGTGGACATCTATGACCGAAATCGCAAGTTGTTCTACACAATCCAAGAGCTTGTAAGTTTTGTCAATAAGATCAACATCAACACACACAACAGCACATTTATTGCTGGGCCTGTGATTGGGGTGATTGACTTCCGTAATGCTGTGGAGGCTGTGCAAAATCTTGAGGATGGCGCTTCTACGGATTCAATTGAGCTGGAAGTGGAAAACAGCCTGAATGTTTTGCGTGATGCACAAAGCCTGGTCAATCAAGATGTTCAGCGTAAAGGCATCATTTGTCAGGGTGTGTTTGGATACACATTCTATCACGAGTGATTCCTTGAAAGCACAAGGAGGTACATTGCTAAACAAAAACAATTCAGAAGCCTGGAACGAAAAGGAGCAAAGCTGATGGGAAGACGTAAATTTACAGAAACTGGTGTTGTGGCCGGTAAGAGCACGCGGAATAGCTCACGCAGGTCTGTCAAGGTTGAGACTCAGACAGAGAAACCTCCAATCAAGGAGAAGTTCAAAGAAGAACACCGTGCTCCTACGCTGCACGCTAAGACTGAGGCTCAAAAGCACTACCTTCGGAGTCTGCGGGAATGCCAGATCAGTATTGCCTCTGGTCATGCCGGGTGTGGTAAGAGTTTCTGTGCATCTTACTATGCAGCAGACTTACTAAACCAAGGAAAGATTGAGAAAATCTACATCACTCGCCCATATTCCCACCTAGGGACAGACTACGGGGCAACTCCTGGCGACGATTGGGAAAAATTGTTTCCGTTCTGCCGTCCAATGCTTGACACAATCCAGAAAGTGCTGGGTAAGGGGAAATATGACTATTTCCTAGAAAAAGGGATGATTGAGATTGCCCCTCTTGAGAAGATTCAGGGTCGTAGTTTTGACGAACCTTGTGTTATCCTTGCCGACGAGATTCAATCTGCCACTAAACCTCAAGTTTTGAGTCTTGTTACACGGATCGGTGAAGGTGTGGAGTTCTTGGCAATCATGGGTGATCCTCGGCAGAGCATCCACAAGGGCGAGAATGCACTTGAGTGGATTACAAACTTCTTTACCCGTAACAAGATTGAGGGTGTTGGTGTTACGCATTTCACGGAAGATGACTGTGTGCGTAGCGGTATTGTCCGTGACATCCTGATTGCTTTTGAGCGTGAAGGTGGGTTCTACAACACATTGAGTGAATAAGGAGAAGCAAAATGAACAAGCAAACTAAGATGAGCAAGGAAAACCTTTTGTTTGACAAGGGGCCTGCAATCTATACAGAGACTATTGCTTCCAAGCACACTGTTTCTATGTCCAGACTGTTGGCAGACCCAGAGGAATTTGATGATGTTGTGAATCTACTGCGTACTGCTGGTGAGCTGGATCACATCACTTTCCTGCTCAACAACCACGGTGGCAGTGTGGATGTACTTCTCCCCCTGATTAACTTCTTGGAGATGACTAGCGCACACACTCTGGCAATGTGTACGGGCAGTCAAAGCTCTGCTGCAACAATCTTTGCAATGTATTGTGATGATCTTGTTGCTATGGATCATAGTGAGTTCATGATTCACGAGATGCAGGCAGGTGCTATTGGTACAATGTCCAATGTGGAGCGTAGCAGCCAAAGCCTTATGCGTCGTAATGCTCGCCTTGTGCGTGAAGCCTATGGTGGTTTCCTGACTGAGCAAGAGATTCAGGATGTGCTTCGTGGTGTTGAGATTTACCTTGATGACGATGAAATCAACCGACGCTTCCCGCTGCGTCAAGAATGGCGTGAAGAGTTCTACAGCGCAAAGCAAGCAGCCTTTGAAGCCAAGATTCAGGAATCTATTGACGCTGTGCAAGCTAAGATGGCAGAAGTAGAGGAACAGCTTGAGGCTGCAAAGCCTGCTAAGAAGGCTCCAGCAAAGAAAGCAGCACCCAAGAAGACTGTAAAGGCAGCACAATGAGTAAAGAGATGGAAGTCTTGCACGTTTCGGAGGAAGAACGTATGGATGATGACTTCAAGCCTCCATCTCGATTCTACATTGTCAATGCTATGGGAGAGGGTGTGTATTTCAAGACGCACACCCGGTCTAAAGCACAGGAAAAATCTGACGACATCTACGGCAAGGGGAAGTACACGATCAGAGTCGAAATCCACGCTGCTGTTCGATGAAACAGAAATACCGCGATGCGCTAATGGACATGGCAATCCGCTTTGGGCAGACATCTGAAGCAAAGCGTCTAAAAGTTGGGAGCCTCCTTGAAAAGAATGGGGCCATCATCTCTTGTGGCGTGAATGGCACACCGCCCGGGTGGCCTTCTGAGGTCTGTGAGGGAGAAGATGGGTTGACCCTGCCTCATGTACGCCACTCAGAAGTTGCGTGTCTTGAAAAGCTCTGGGCATCTCACGAGACAGCAACAGGGGCAACGATGTTTGTGAGTCATGCCCCTTGTCTCCCATGCAGTATCAAAATTACAACAGCAGGCATCAAAAAAGTTTACTTTCGAGAGCAATACCGCGATAATAGCGGTATTGAATACTTGAAAAGGAACAATGTTGATGTTGAGCAAATCTAAAATCTGGCACAAGGCACTCTGGGTAGCTCTAGGGGTCTTGTGCCTTTATTTTTATCTGTGCTTTTTGCAATTAACGGGGAAGTACCCAGAACAGCCACAACAAAAAGTTCCGGCAAAGCCATTGACAAACAAAGAACGTGTGGCAGAATGCTCGCAATCTGAGACTTGCAGGTTGCTGGCAGAAGTTGGGTACTTTGAGGCACGAAGTCAGAAGACAGATCAAGCCGTTGCTGGCACAATGTTTGTTGCCATGAACAGGCTTTCAACAAAGAAGTTCGGACACTCCTTGTACGATGTTGTTTATGCACCACGACAATTCTCATATACGCAGGATGGGAGTCTAAAGAAAGGCTTGACAGATCAGAAGGCGTACACTAGAATGCTCCGTATTGCGCACTATGTGTGGCAAGGGGAAGCAACAGACCCAACAAGTGGCAGCTTGTACTATCACACAAAGCAAGTGAAGCCTGTATGGCGTAAGAGCTTTAAGAGAACTGTTGTGCTTGGACAGCACATTTATTATCGGAAAGGGTGACCATGACAAAAGCAGATTTTCTAAGCTGTGAAGGTACTTTCACATGGAATTTTGCAGATAAGTTCCTGATCGAAACAAAACACGGTGACTTTGTTTGGTCAAGTCCAGATTATCAAGGAGATAACACGGTGCGTCCGTGGAGGCGGCCGGTCAGGGATTTCTTCTACCCGTACTTTGGACGTTGTAAAGGCACGCACAACATCGGCGCGTACCTGGGCGATGACGCAGAAAGTGTGGTGTGGTATGAAAGCTAATCTTTGGCTAGACAAGAATACAAAAGGTACGGACTACGTTGTTGGAGACATTCATGGTTGCCTGAAAGAACTACTGTTCGGTTTGGATCGTATCGGGTTCAACAAAGATGTAGATCGTCTACTGTGTGTTGGGGATTTGATTGACAGAGGGGAAGACTCTTACGGTGTTGTTAAGCTGTTAGACGAACCTTGGTTCTTTTCTGTGCGTGGAAATCATGAGCAGATGTGCCTTGACGCTTATAAATGGCCCAGCATTAATGCTGGAGATTTTAGAGTAAATGGCGGTGAGTGGTTCTACGAACTAGATTGCAGATCGCAAGATGAGGCCATTATGCGCCTCAGTGGATTGCCATTGACAATCTTCACAAACGTAGACACCGTTAATGGGCCAGGGAATGTGCTAGTAGTCCATGCCAGAGTTCCACAAGATGATGGTTGGTCGCAGCACTTGCGTGAAGACGTAAAATTTGATACAGTGCCACCAGACTATATCCAAGAGGCTATTTGGAGTCGTTGTATGACGTTGAGTTGCCTTAATGATGAAGTTGAAGGGTTGGATGTTGTTTGCGTAGGCCATACGCCACAGGAACAACCAAAGCGTGTAAAGAATTACTTGTGTCTTGACACAGGTGTTGTGTTTGATAAAGCTAAGGAATTTGTGTTTTACAACACAAAGACTAAGCAAATTGTTTGAAAGGTTAAGATGTTCGTAGCGACACAAGAACAGAAAGATGCTGTAGAGCTTTCCCAGAAAGTTCGTTGTTTGAAGTTGAATGCAGCGGCAGGTGCTTCAAAGAGCCAACCAGTCTGGGCCAAAGTCCAGACACCGCAAGGCCCACAACAAATTGGTAACTTGTCTGTAGGAGACTACGTTTTTGGCTCAGATGGTAAACCAACCAAAGTCTTGGGGATTTTTCCGCAGGGCGTTAAAGAAACATATCAAGTGCAGTTTAGAGATGGCTCAGCAACTTGGTGCAGCGCAGACCACCTGTGGTCTGTAAAAAGAAAAAATTACCCAAAAAGCGGGTATAGGGTGGCTACACTTCAAGAAATGATGGACGATGGGTTGGAGGACTCAGATGGCAATATGCGCTACAGGACTCCACTTGCAAAAGCTGTACAGTACCCAGCAAATAATCACATTTTACATCCTTATCTTCTTGGTTGGATGCTTGGCGATGGCTATTTGTGCGGAAAAACTCCAGCAGTCTCTGTTGCGGAGCGTGACTCTGAGGCCATCCGTATCCTAGCAAGTTTACTTCCTCCGGGCTACAACCTCAACACAAGAAAGACTTCGGAAAACTGCACACAATCTACCATAGCACATGAAAATGGGCGCGGGGGCGTTCCTAACGCGATTACTTCAGAGTTGCAACGTCTAGGACTGCGGGTAAAATCTGGCGAAAAGTTTATCCCTCTTGAATATCTTCAGGATAGCAAGGATAATCGTTTGTCTTTGTTGCGTGGTCTGATGGACACAGACGGTTCAGTCAGCGGCAACAGGACAAAATTTGTAAGCACGTCTAAGCGTCTTATTGAGGATGTGGCAACCCTGGCACAAAGTCTCGGCTTTGTTGTCGTAAGACATGCCGAACAATGCACACAAAGAGAGAGTACGCTTTACGCTTTGAACATAAAAGCAACAGAAAATCCATTTCTGATTGCAACAAAGGCAAGTAAGTGGGGTCTTAGTGTCAAGAATCCACCATCTAAGTACATAAAATCTTGTATTTTGCTTGGAATGGATCAGCATGTCTGTATTAAAGTTGAGGCTGAGGATTCTTTATACCTTACAGACGAGTTTAATGTTACACATAATACTACCACATGCACACTGATTGCAGAAGCCAACCCTGTACCAAGCCTTTATCTGGCCTTCAACAAGGCTATGGCAGAGGATGCCAAGGGGCGTTTCCCGGATTGGGTGGAAGTTCGTACCACGCACTCTCTAGCCTATCGTGCTGTAGGCAAGGATTACCGCCATAAGCTGCAACGCCCATCTGGCCCATACAAGAATGTTGGCGGAACTGGCAGTGAAGTTGCAAAGCTACTAATGATTCCTGCACGCCTAATGCGTACAAGTGGAGTTTCCATCACTTCCAACAGCATCGGTTGCTGTGTGTTGGCAACTGTCGCTAGGTTTGAACAATCCGCAGACGCGCAAGTTGGTGAGCAGCATGTGTCACTATCTGCAATCCCGGAGAAGAAGCAGAAGATGCACGATTTCCCAAAAGCATCTTTGCGTGGTGAGATTCTGAAGCACGCACAAAAGCTGTGGAGTATGCGGAAAGACTTGGACTCACCTGTTCTTGCAAACCATGACACTTACTTGAAGCTGTATCAGCTTTCTAAGCCTGTGTTGTCCGACTACCAGATGATCTACTTGGATGAGTACCAAGATACTTCGTTGTGTGCTCACGATATTGCAATGCAGCAGCAACACGCAGGCGTTGTGGCAGTGGGTGACACATTCCAGAACATTTATTGCCAACCTGCCGGAACAAAAGTTGCATACCCAGTGACGAAGCGTGTTGGCAGGACTACGACTACCAGCATCATTGAAAAATGCATTGAAGATGTTAAGGTTGGGGATAGGGTGCTCTCTTATGACCTCGGTAAGACGCACATGCATACAACAGGAAAGGAAGTTACAAAATTTGGAAGCCGATACTACTCAGGCACAGTGGTAGATGTTGTCGCTGGTGAGAACAAGACAACATATACGGCAGATCACGAGTGTCTTGCAAGACTCGGGGGTGCAAATAAAGATAAATATGTTTGCTATCTGATGCGAAAGGGCAGCCAATTTCGTGTAGGTAGGGTGCCATTTTCTTATAAGACCCAGAACGGTATTTTTGGGCCTGCACAACGTGCAAGTGTAGAAGGGGCACAGTGTTTGTGGATTCTCGGCATTTATGATACAGAGAAAGAGTCTGCCATGGCTGAAAATATCTACTCATACAAGTATGGACTTCCACAGGTATGCTTCAAAAGCCCGCACGGACTAAAAGAATCTCACATGAAGCCAGAAGATTTTTGGGAATCCTACGGTGACAATACTGCCAACGCAGAGCGTTTACTAAAAGAACTTGGTATGCGGCTTGACTCCCCTGTGTGGATTGCTGATAGCGGCAGGCGTAGAGGTAATCTGGCGTTCAGATTTGTGTTTGAAATCAAGGCTTGTAACTTGTTTGATGGCCTGGAGGTAGCAGTTATTAAAGAAGAGTACCTTGCAAAGAAAATCCCGCATAGAGCATGGACACCAATTAAAATTTCAAAGCGGGAATGGTCTGGAGAGGTGTATTCTATGGAAGTAGCAGGAACCCACAATTATGTGGGTGATGGTGTGCTTACACATAATTGCTGGCGTGGCGCTGTTAACCTGATGGAGACACTGGAGTGGCCCTCTAGCGGACTAACCAAAAGTTTCCGCTTTGGACAAGAAGTTGCAGACCTTGCGAACGAGATTTTGAGGGATCAAAAGACTTTTGAATACCGCACAGCAATTGTTGGTTTTGAAAACGCAGATACGAAGGTAATGTCCGCACAGGAGTGGTACAGCCTGCAAGACAAGCCGAAGCAAGTTACAAAGATTTACCGAACAAATGCCTTCTTGCTTGCAGATGCAGTTGAGGATATCCGCGCAGGGAAGTCTGTTAATATCTGTGTGGACGTTGGCAACTTCATTCGCTGTCTTGAAAGCGGTATTGCACTGTTTAAGGGTGACAAGGGTAAGGTAAAGCATGATACGTTTATCGGATTTGACAACTGGAAAGAAGTGCAAGAAGAGGCCGAGTACAACAAGGAGTATGCACGTCTGGTTAATATGATTACTGACAGCCAGATTTACTCAACTCTGGATACGTTGCGTAAGTACAGTCCTCCCAAAGACTACAGCGTCAACTACTCTACCGCTCACAAGATGAAGGGGCTGGAAGCAGATGTTGTTGTGCTAGCAGAAGACTTTGCATCTCCGTTTGACAAATCTGGGAATTGGATTGGTTTGCAACAAGAAGAACAAAACTTGCTGTACGTTGCACTGACTCGTGCTAAGAAGTTGTTGGTAAAGAACAACACAATTGAAGAAATGTTGTGTTACTATCAAGACGTATTCAACAGCACGCCAATTGCCTTGAACGTCAAAAGCATTGTTGCAATTACGCCGGATTACGCAAATGTCGCAGGTGTCTCTGCAAATCTATTGCCCAGCAGCTTTGTAGACTCTATTGCAAGCCAAGCAGAGCCTTGGGAGGGTGCTGACGAGGGCTTGTCCAGTAAGTACATGCCAATGGATATTGACAAGCTGGTACAAGTAGAGATGGTTAAACTTGCAGGAGGTACTGGACTTATGTCAGACCTAGATAAATTTGTAGAGGGTGTTCGCCTTTCAGAAGAAGACGATCATTGGCAAAATATGGATATGGACTTTCAGGGACTTCCAAACTAAGGAGAAGATATGTACGGAGAATTGATGTTTAATGGTGATCTGCCACAACCAGTGGCGATTGACAAGTGGCAAGACTTTCCACGCGAAGCTGCTATCCTGAAGTCTTTGATGGACGATACTTATGATGCAATTGCAGCGTTTGATGGCCTTGTTGCCGGTGGTGCAGTAACTTCTGTACTGACTAACCAGCCTGTAAATGACTTTGATCTGTACTTTCCAAGTGCAGAGAAGGCATCGCAATTTGTAGCTGCACTGTGGTCTAGGGAGTACGACTATCATCAGTTTATGAATGTCACAGACAAGAGTATGACGTTTGTTCGTCGTGCAGCAGATGTTAAGTGCCAACTCATCTACTACAAGTTCTTCCCAACGCCGGAAGACATTTTCAATGATTTTGACTTTACCGTGAATATGGGGTGTTTCAGCCCTAAGACCGGGAAGTTCCTGCTGCATGAAGACTTCCTGCGTCACAATAGTCAGCGTACTATCCAGATCAACACAAACACTGCATACCCGTTGATTTCTGTGCTGCGCACTGCCAAGTACAAAGACAAGGGCTACCACACCAGTAAGCCGCAACTGATGCGTCTACTGCTTGCAATCTCACAACTGAAGATCAATTCTTGGGAAGAGTGTGAAGCACAAATGGGCGGGATGTACGGCTACAACGTGCAAGACATCTTTGACAAGACCCAACCATTCAGTATTGAAGCGGCTTGTGTGGCACTGGAAAGTATCAGCCCCAAGAAACTTGAAGACATGCCTTCCAGCAACGTAAGTTGGGAAGACGTACAGAAAGCGGCTAAGGGTAAGTTCCCAGAATCATTTAATGCACTGCCAAACAATTCCTGGAGCTACAAGTTCCAAGATAAGTTACACGCATATGCGTTTCCCGCAGAAGATTCCAACCCTTCATTGCCCGCAAAGCCTGTGGAGCCAGACAACACAATCCCATTTTAAGGAGAAAATATGACTGTGTTTGCAATCTGTGTTCTGGTATTTCTTCTTGCTGGGGGCGTGCATACGCTGAATGAAGCAGGCAGTGCCTGTAAGAAGTGGGAAGACGTGGTTGATGGTATTAACAATAACTTTGAAAGGTGAACCAGAATGACTCTTAAAGACTTTGCAGCGTATGTTGGTGCAGCTATTTTTGTGATTGTGCTTGCTACTGCCTTCTCGGTGTCGTTTGACATCAAGGCAATCTTTTACACGTTGATTGCAGCCGTTGTTGGCGGATTTTCGGTGTGGGGTTTTGTAATTGTAGCGGACAAGCATGGCAAGAAAACCGCACACCTGCCACGCGTATTTTAACACAAACAAAGAAAGGCAATATGTCGCAACAATTTCCACCCCTTTACAGCAAGACTTCTGCTGGCAAGCTCCAAATCTGGTACGTTTACACAGAAGGAAGTAGCATTGTGGTAACGCATGGCCTCATCGAGGGCAAGAAGCAGTCTAAAACGACTGTGGCGAAGCCAAAGAACGTAGGACGTAGCAATGAGACTACCGCAGAGCAACAAGCGATCCTAGAGGCTCAAAGCAAGTGGCAACACCAGCTTGACCGTGGCTACTTCCAAACAAAGGAAGAAGCTCTGGGTGCTGTGGAGACAGCCCCAATGAAAGCTCAAGACTTTAAGGATCAGAGTCACAAGATCCAGTATCCTGTGTACCTCAATCCTAAGCTGGACGGTAATCGCCTCCTGCTGACTTCAGATATGACAGGCATGAGCAAGTCTGGTCTGGATCTTAATGTTCCAAAGCATTGGGAACGTGGGTTGCAATTCCTGAAAGACTTTGGCTTCCTGCGAGATGGCCTTGATGGTGAAGTATATGCAGGTTTGAAGTCTGAGGGTGGGTTGTCCTTGCAAGAGATTGTCTCTGCTTTCCGCAAGGAGAATGAGAACACCCACAAGCTGCGTTATTTCGTGTACGACATCCCGATGGCTGGTACGTTTGAGCAACGAGCACAGCGGCTGGCAGAGTTGCATGATCGTATTACGCGTTGGGAGGCAGAAGGTATCTTCATTCCCATTCAAGTTGTGTGGACTGGTGTTGCCAATACACCAGAAGAGGCCGACATTGTGTACGAGCACTTCGTTGAACTTGGCTATGAGGGGATGATGTATCGAAATGCCAAGGGTCTGTATGAGTTTGGCAAGCGTTCATATGATTTGCAGAAGCGTAAGCCCCGTGCTACTGACGAAGCAAAAGTCTTGTCTGTGCGTATTGACAAGAACAACAATGGTGTGCTAACATGTGAGCTTGAGACTGGCGTTACTTTCGATTGCCTAATGCGCAAAGACTCACACCTAACAATCAACTACCGTTTGTATGAGAATGCACAACAGTTGATTGGTAAGTATATTCAGTTTGAGATGGAGTGTTTGAGCGATTCGGGTGTCCCCACGAAGCCGGTAGGAATTAGCCTTCGTGAAGTAAACCCAGAAACTTTCGAGCCACTTAACTAAGGAAAGACTATGACTTTTACGACTAAAGATGTGAATGCGGAGTTTGTTGCACAAATTGCAGCGAAGGTGCCAGAGGGACTTGGCTACTACGAGCGAAGCCAAGCGATTGCAGAAATACTCAAGGATTGGCGCTCAGAAGATGGCCTGTCGCTGAAAGAAATGTCTGCTGAAGTGGCTAAAGTGAAGGAAAAGTTTGACAAGCAAGCAGGAAAACTTGTGCAAGCAATCCGTGATTCTTTGTCTGAAGGTGATGCAGATGATCCACATTGGAAGCGGCACGATTACACTTACGATATTGCAGATGCAGTGATTACAGAGTATGGCTACGACAGCTATGACAATGGTACTTGGATTAACAGTGACTACTAAGGAGGTGATATGACTAAGAAATTTGCAACAGCGGCAGAGTACAAATCGCTGCCTTTGCCTGAGCGTGAGGCTCTGATTAAGAAGATTGCCTATCTAGGCTATGACGCAGACCCTTGGGACTACATTGACTTGCAAGATGAACGAGAAGTCTACAGCAAGCTACAGGCACACTATAAACGTTTGGAAGACCTTGCTTATGCAATTGGGGATGATCTTCGTGATTACTTCAATGGTAACTTCGGGAATGTAGAGGAAGACCAACCAGAAGCAAATGAAGATATGCTCGTTGAGTTTATGTCTGAAGTGGCCGAAGAGTGCGAGCAAAATTATTGTGGCGCGTATTACGGCCACGATGATGGGTTCTGGACATCTTCAAATTGTTAAGGAAGATTGAAATGACTACAAACACAAAAGAAATTGTTGATAACGTTGTTGGTGCTTTGAGCACTACGATTGCCAACATCTCTCTACAATTGCAAGAAGTGGCAAGCAAGATTGAAAGTAAGGTGGAGGCTGAGAAGTTTATCCGGGCTGTTACAGCACATGAAGCCTGTCTTCCACGGGGTATTATCAAAGACATCGTGACAGCCCTTGCTTTGAAGCACGAAGTCTGGGTATCTCTTGGTGATTACGGTAACGGGGAGAGTCTCCAACTTACCTCTTGTGCGTACTACGGATACTCTGCTGGTGATTGGGTGTCTTCCTCATCTACCTGCTAATTGTAGTACATAAACAACAAAGGCTTGCTATCTGCTTCTTTCTGAGGTAAGATACAAGCCTTGTTTTCATTTGGAGGTTCTATGGGTGTTTGGTCTAGTTTTGAGGGTACAATCTCTATGCGTACAGGTTGTGGGTGTTCTGTTTCTGAGGCAGCTAAGAATTGGTTTGATGAGGCTCTTATCAAAACTACGCAGACACGTAAAGACCCTGTAACTACAACAACAGAGATTGGTGTTGTGTTTGAATGTGATGGCGAAATGGCTGCAAGGCGTATCCAAGGGTTTATCAACCTCCTTAAGTCGTATGACATCGGAGTTCAGGTTGATTTTCAGGCTAACGTCCGCTTTGTAGCATAAATTAGGGGTCAGCATGCAAGACAACATTGTATTCTTTGAGATTGGCTCTAAGCCTCTGGCTGATCGTGGCCTACTCCCTCGTAAGCCTTCTGACATTGATTGGCTAGGCCCGCTAGAGCATGTAGAGCGTGCCCTAGCCTCCCGCTTCCCGCTTGGCTACACCCTGCACAGTGTTGTGGAAGGCAACCTTCCCAAGCAAATCTACCGTTGCAACCTCCCAGGTGGGAAGCACGTTATGCTGGAAGTTGAGGATTCGGAGGCATCTGAGACATCACAAGCCATTTATGGCAATATGCTCTTTGAGGCTTGTAGTTATGAGGAACACCCGTCTGGTGTGACAATCCTCCCTGCTTCTCTTGATTGGCTTCTCTTCTTCAAAGAAAGCCACAAGTTCAAGAAAGACTCCCCACACTTCCTCAAGACTTTGAATGACATCCAGCTTCTTCGTAGCTTGGGTGCTCAGATTCCCAACAGCGTTCTCCTGTCTCAGCGGGAGAAGCAGACTTACACCAACAAACTCCCCAATCTGAACACAACCAGTAAGGAGTTCTTTGATTACAAGTCTGTCCCCTACAAATATGTCCATGATGACATTCATGAGGCTATCGCTCTGTATGACAAGCCCGCCTACCTGTACTACAAACCCCAGGAAAATGAAGTAGCCTGTAGCAAGGATTTGTTCTTTGCACAATCAGAAAATATCCGCCTAGCTGGTGTGTACGAGGAAAGCTGTGTCCTAGCTCTTGAGCGTAGCCTTGTCCCTGGTAACTTCAAGACCAATCCAGACAAGGCTTTCACTATGGCCCTTGAAAAGGTGTGCAGCTCCATCACTTCTGGATTCTTCCGGGAATACGCCTACCGTAATTACTACAATGTGTTGTCTTTCTACTACAAGAATGGCGGAAGCCAATACGTTCGTCGCTTCCAGAAAGCGTTAGACTCTGGTACAATTTCATTGTTCAATCAACAACAAGAGGTAATCAACAATGTGTGACAACAGCAAATACCAGCAAGCCCTAGAGAACATCCAAGCCACTATCGTTGGCATGACGTATCTCAAATCTCTAGTTTCTCAAGTCATTAAGCAACTCCCTGCTGGTACAAGCCCCTCTGTAGCTGAAGAGCTGTTTGAGGAAAAGAACATCCTGTCTGGCCTGCTCATCTCAGCAGAGCAAGCACGCTCCCACGTCTTCTCTTTGTTTGAGCAAGACGAAGACTTCACAGAGCAGATGTCTATTCTGGATCAAGAGACTGCTAACAGCTTCAAAGAAATCCAAGCTGCCTCTGGTCGTCTGTGGACTCTGATTGGCGAGATGCACAACTCCTACATTCAAAATATCATCATGTCTGATGTAGAGAGGGACATGCGGGATGTGGGATTTCTCTCCCCATTGGCAGCATTCATTGATGAAGACTATGTTGGCTGTGGCTCCATGTCTATGCCAACGAAGATGGCAGAAAAGCTGTATCACGCGGACACATTCCAGCAAGGAGAGTATTGATGGAAGAACACAAGCATTGTGTAGCACAACATTGTGCCTACTTCAACCACTCTGTCAAAGACTATGCCATCTGTCAACATCCTGACCAGCCAAAGACTTGGTTGAAGAAAGATAAGATTTGTATGCTACACTTCCAACCAGACAATGTTTGCACACAGCATGTGTGTTATCGTTACCTGTGCAACAGGTACATCCCATTGGCAATCCCCACTAAGTGAAAGGACTCTAATGACCACTAAGCTAACATCCCAAGAAATCTTTGACAAAGCCCTCTTTGGTATCCGAGGGCAAGACTACAAACAATCTGGTAGTCCCTCTGAATGTAAATACCGCTACACAGACGAGAATGATACAAAGCTCTGCTGTGCTGTTGGTCATTGCATTGATGATGAGACTGCTGAGAGGTGGGACTCTGGATTGTCAGATACAAGCATTGAGAATGTATTTAAACTCTGGCCCTCTACGTTCAACCAATTCTTCGATGAGAGTCAGCTACCCCTGTTGTCTGATTTGCAACATGCACACGATGGTGTTCTGGCTCTTTCCAGTATGAAGTGGGAAGACTTCATGGCTGGTATTGCAAAGGTATACAACCTTAATTACACACCTGTCTGAAAGGAGACACATGTCTCACATTAAATCTACCGTTGCTTGGTCAGCCACCAAGTCTTTTGTTGGCTGGCTACTGCTAGCCCTCTCCCTGGCTGTATTGCCAATCTTCCTCGCTACAGTCCTTCTGGCCTTCGTAGGGCGTTTCATTAGCCTCTTGGCTTACGTCCTGTGGGCATGTCTTGTAATGGCCTCTATTGGTTTGTTTGGTATGTCTAACCCTGAGCATTCTCTGTATCGAGAAGCTCGAAATGCAAAGATCAATATTCAAGATATTTTAAGGATTCTCTAATGCTGTAGGACAAACAGTGTCTTCAGACACAACCCCCCGAAAATTAAATATGCCCAGGTCTAACAAGCCTGGGCTTTTTGTTGCCCAAAATATGTTGACAAGCTATGGAAGCGTGGTATGATATTTGAGTATAAACTTCAAACAAAACAATGAAAACAATACCAAACTTCCCAAGCTATTCTATCACAGAAGATGGCACCGTCTATAAAGATGGCACACAAGTTGCACAGATGCTCAATGGTGGCTACATGTGCGTCAATCTCAAGTCTGCGGAAAACAAGAGGTCACTGGAAAAAGTACACAGGCTTGTAGCCGCGACTTACCTAGCTAGGCCAGAGAAAAGCAAGTTCGTCTACCACATTGATGGAGACAAAATGAACAACCACTACACAAACTTGCGCTGGAGCATTAGCGGCGTGGTTGACGAAGCTAGCCATTTCAAGAGCACCCTGAACGGTAAGGTTTACAAATCCTCGGAGCTAGAGGAAATGGCTTCCAGACATAATCTTCCAGTTTACACCATCCGTAATAGGCTTATTGATGGGTGGGAAGAGTATGACATGCAAAGAGGCTACAGAGACTGTGACGTTGTCGAGGTTGATGGTATTCTCTTAGCCACCACCCACTGGTCTTGGAATACTGGCATTTACAAACTCTCAGACTATCTAACGCTTGTGGCAAGAGATAATAGGAATAAAGAACAGGAAGTAAGAAGAGCGGAACACAGGCACGAGAGATTCTTGTCAGAGATTAAGCAATCCCGTGTTGTGCCAAAGCAGGTGCACCAAGTGTATAACTCTATTATTCGGAGGTGCGAAGATCCATCCGCAAAGTCTTACTCCCACTATGGAGGAAGTGGTGTATACGTTGACAATGCCTGGGACTCATCCTATGCGTTCTACCTGTGGTGGGTAGATAATTATGTAGCGGGTTGGGAGATTGACAAAGACATCGGCTCTTGTATGGCTGGTGGTGAAGTCTTCTACGGGCCTTCAACTTGCAACTACATACCACGCCGCCTTAACCTGTTCATCTCAACTCTGCGTTATCCTGGAATCACACAGACTGATGACAAAACTTGGGAGGTAAACATACAAGACAAAGCTGGGAGATTCGGGCATAAGACTTACAAACTTACAGGCAATTCTGAACTTGATGTGTTTGAACAGTGGTTGCTATACAAGTATCAAAAACTTGAATTTATTCTGGATGCGTATCCCAAAACCCCGCAAAAAGTGAGGGACTACCTTTTGCGTGGAGGATTGGAGTGCTTACTTAAATATCCAAAATAACTTAGAGCCACCGAAAGGTGGCTTTTGTTTCCAGCTTTCAAGGTACTTAGGAAGTGGGCTGAAGCGACCCACGCCCTCCCTCCCTAACGCCTCCCATTAAACGCCAAATATCCCGCGTGAAGGCAGCTTCACGCGCACCACATTATACCAGCCCTCCCGGGCTAGTGTCAAGTTGTATTTGAGAGACAGACTAAAACAGTCGGGTATTGCTAGAGCTTGACGTGTAGCCTGTCGGCATGCTTGCCTTTTGCTTTGGTGTGTGCCTTGGTGGCTAGCTGTGGCTAGCATTGTTTCACGTGGAACATTGAGGGCTTTCTAATGCCGCACCTTCAAGGGGCTGTCACTGTGAGTGACAGAGTGCGGCATCTTGAATGCCCACGCTTGACGTTAGCTAACTGGTGGGTGGGCATCTCTAATGGGGCGTGTCTGGCAGAATGCCAGCCCACCCCGAGGACGCCCCATCTTGGAGGGGGCCCGTAGGGCATCTGGAGTAACTGAGGGGTATTGGGGATGAATGATAGATTATAAAAATAATCATCATCCCTATCCTTTTTGTTGTGCTCATGTCCGAAGGACATATAGAGCTTCTAATGCCGATCCTGAGAGCTAAAGGAGATCGGCATTCTAGATGCTCACCCTAAAAGGTAGCTTAGAGAAAAGGTGAGCATTTAGAATAAACGTCTTTCGTTAAATAAAGGACGTTTATCTTGGAGTTAACTAGAGGTAATTAATATACACTTGTATATACAAGTGTATTTACATATGTATATCATTGACTAGGCAACTAAAAGTGTAACTTTTAGGGGCGTAGTCCCCTCCCCTCTCGGGTCAGGGCCTTAGGGGCTTCTATTGTGGGTTGTTTTCTCCCCAAACTCCCCACGTAAACACTTGTCACAATTGAATAAATTGGATTTTCCTAGGTTTGTCAGAAAGCCCTAGGATCAATTGATTTTGAGGGGTTGATAGTAGGGTATAGGTTAAAGCAAAAAGCCCCTAGAAGGGGCCTTTTAAGGACTTCTAGGGGCATCAGGAGCTATAATGACAACCTGTTTTTGTTCTGGTTTGGGCCTGTTTCCGTATCATCCTCCAAAATAATGATTTTTCTGGCATCACTTGGGGATTTTGCCTTGACTTCGAGGTAATAGAGTTCAGTGGTAAGGACCCATACACCCAAACGGTAGGACCAAACCTCATAAGCAACCTGACTATCGTCAAATTCAATTGTGATTTTGTTTGGCATATTAATCCTTTGGAATAAGAGATAACCTAGAGGCACGAAGAATAGCCTGTGCCACATTTTGAGGGAGGGACATCACCCGCATACGCTCAGAATAATCCGGGTAAATCTTTGACCAGACAATGATTGTCATATTAGTCCTCACTTTCAATCTGAAAATCAGTCAGAAGTAGATTAGCTATGTCCTCTTTATTTTCGAGGATATACCGCATTAGCTCTAATCTCATCTTAGATTGTTCAGACCCTGCACCAGCATAAGCCGTGCCATTTTGGACGTGCTTAAAAATCCTCTCTTCAATATGTTTCTGCGCCTTGTTGACAGAATCAAACTCTTTCCCGTCAATTGCAAAACGGGTGACAATTTCCAATTTCATGTCTGCACCCCTCAGAAAGCTTGGATGCTTTCAATGATGAAGCTGGACGGCGTACCATCTGCAAGATCACCCTCGATACGTTGGATGAACTCCTGCACATTCTGTGCCTGAACCCCGGTTGTGCCCGATGCTTCAAGTCTTGTGCCACGACCCCAGGACCAGGAAACAAGCATACGCCCTTCTGGGTGTGCGTAACGGGAGGTGGTGTAATCTTTCCCGTGCCAAGTGTAAAGGGTTCGCATTTTCAATTCCCGTTGGTTGACGTAAACGCTAATTATAGCCCCTGTGTGAGGGGCTAGGTATTAGGGTTTAGCGGGCTTGGATCAGCCCGGAAGGCGCTGTGACAGTCCAATTGGCGCCGGCTTTGGTGGCTTCGATCACCAATTCCTGTTGCCCCGTGGCTTTGCGCGTGGCGTACACCTTCACGCTGGTTTGCGTCATTTCCCGGGTGACGCCAGCGGAAGGAAGAGATTCCAAAAACTTGCGAAGCTGTTGCGCGGTCATGGTGATGGTTTGCTTGGTCATTTTGTGTCACCTGTCGGTGCCGTTGTGTTGGTGTAGGGAGATAGTCTCACGCTTTGCATGAGGTTGTCAAGCCCCTGCAATCCGCAGGGGCTTATGCCATTAGGCCACCCCCTGGGCCACCCCTATCACATGTGCTCAAAAATGAGGCACTACAGAAGAGAGAAAGACAATCACAAAACAAAGACCAAGTAAAGTGTGAGGTTGTTCTGTAGCAACATTGTGAATAACTTACCATTTCCCTAGCGTAGCGTTATGTACAGCCTGTGCATAACTTGTGAAAAGCCGCAGGATCAGCGAACTATTTTTCTGAGTGCTAGGGTGTATCTAACGAAGAAAACGCCTCAGAAGCCGTTTAAACGCGTTCTAGGGGCATTGTCGTTTTAGGGTGTTTCTGGCCTAAGCCTGACAAGCCTAGGGTTTACCCGAACTAGGGTTTATCCCTAGACTTACGCTCTTGTTTTGAGTTATAGTCGTGTTATGGTAGCAAAGGTGTGTGTTAAAAAAAAAAAAAAGACTGTAAAGCAAAAGCCCCACCTATTGGCAGGGCTTTGTTGTATCTCTCAACGCCGGTTAAAGATGGCTGCACCACAAACCAGCAACAGGGGGAGCCAGTAGACAGCCAGGGCCGTGATTGTCAGCCACTTAACAACCCACCAGACACAGCGAAGAATGAGAAAGATTTGGGCTTGCGTCAATAAGACCCCTTGTTTGCATCGGCTGCGGGGTAATTGGGGCCTGTATATTGTTTGTCAGTCCCCATCCAATAATGCGCAGCGGGGACATTTAAAAAATCAGCGCCGTCCCTGTCCCTAGATTTTGGCTTGCCCGTATCCACACGGCTTGTCGTATACAAAACCCCGTCAAGCAAAAAGCAAAATTCCAAATGGTTACGGAAAATCGAGGCCCTTTGCGCATCAATCAAACCTTGGACATATCCGTGGATATAGGCCGGATAAGCTGCGCGGGTTTTCGTCCGCCTTCTTAATTCGGTGTAAATGTGTTTCTCGGTGTACTCAAAAGCATCCGCGCTATACATACGCGAATGCACAATCACGGAAAAAACATCAGAAACGCGGGTTTGCCACTGCGCCATTGTCAGAACTTGATTTTTCATCTTAGACCTATTGGTTCCTAAACCTCATGTTTGTCATGGGCATTGGTGCCACACGCACTGTATAGCCCCCGTGTGAGGGGCTATCCACTACAGATGTTTACAAACTGGTGTAACCCAGTGCATACCCGCCGTCATCATCCCATCCTGACGGGTCACCATTCCGGCCACGGAACACAAAGCCCTTTGCCCGTGCGTTTTCAGCCTTTTTCTTGGTGAGGGGGCGGATTGTGCGCCCCATGGCATCTTTGCCAAGCACACCGAAACCATCAGGGAACAAAGCACGCCCCAGGGAGTAAACGCCAGAAAACCCCATGTTCATGCCACACCCACCGAACACCAGACCGCCGCTTTTACCCTCACGGATGCCGCAGGCGTCGGACATCAAGTGATCGATGTTGCGAATATAGGGTTTACCATCCCCATCAAGCAAAGCCACATAAAACGAGATGTTGCGAGACATACCCGAAGATGACACAGAATTGACATTGTAATAAACCGTCATTCCGGGCTCGATGAACGTGCGCATGTATTCCCGGACGTAAGCCTGTCGGGCCGCATAACCCTTATCACCCGAACCCAGGTTTTCACACTCTTTGTGATATTCTGGGTTGGACGTTTCAAAAACAACCCCCTCGGGGGTGCGCATATATGTGGATTTTGTCATGGTGTATTATCCTTGATTCCGTTTTTGGCTTGCTGGTCTGTTTCAATGATAGCTTGCAGCTTGCCCCAGATGCCTTGCCAGAACTCAGGCTGATTTTTTGGGGCTAACTTCCAAGGGCCGGAGCCGCATTTTTCTGCTTTGAATTGTGCGTCTAACACAATGGCCTGAAGCTGCAAAGCCTCGGATTTTGTAAGCATGGTTTACCCCTGATTCCGTTTTTGTTCGCGTGTTTTACGATAGTCCCTGCTGGGCTTACCCTGTTTACGTGGGGATTCTTGATTGTGGCTCATTTTCAAACTCTCAAAAAATCATTGTGACTTGTTGCTTGGAAGCAACACGGAAAAGGCGGGGGCGCATGCCAGCACACAGGAAAGCATAGAAGGTGCGATATGCGTTAAAACGTGACGGTGTGAAGACTTCCACCAGCTTGCCAGCTTGAACAAAAGAAACTTGGAACATGTCGCTTACTCGGTTTGTGTTGCAGTGAAAGAATTACACCAGGGGCGGGGCTGATTGTCAAGCCCCTAAGGTTTGTGTGGTTATTAGACGGGGAGGCCGTGTTCACTCATGTACTGACCACCTGCCGCAACAATCCAATCATAGCAGGCGGAATACCCTCCCACGAATTGAGGCTTTGCAGCGGCGCTTACAAACCACACACGGGGCCTGTAACCGCCACCCGTGGCTGGGGTGTCGCTATGAGGCTTCATCTTAAACACTCCAAACCCATCACCACATTCACGGATTGTGTAGCGAATCATTCTTTACCCGATTCTAATTAAGATGCCCAGATCATAATCTAACCCTGCGCATCTCGACTAGGTGTTTACCCTGCACTTGCACATGTTGTAATTCTGCACACCCCCTCATTCAGGGTTGCACCTCCTGCGGGGGTCTGCCACACAATTTACACCATGCCATCGACAAGCGCGATGCGATTAACGTCACACGACACACAGTAAGCGGTGCATGTTGAATGCTTCGCGTTACACGTCAACCATTAAACAATGCGTGTCACATGCTGCACGTTTTGCGTTAAACGCAGGATGTCGAGCGTGCCGCGTTGCACGGGCAGCGTGCAGGGCACGCAGCCCAGGCTGCAAGCCTGGACATATAAAGGCCAGCCGGTTTCCCCGGTATTGGGCCAGCGTGGTATATAAGGTTGGCGAGGTATTCCCTGAAGGGCCCTCTTTTTGCCTTATAGGGTATAAGGGTTGCGCGTTTCCTCCTACACGGCTACATGGGATGTGTAAAGCCTCGGGAAGCCACCATACACACGCTCCATTGCATTTGTTTAGGCTTGGGAATACCCAGGTAGCCATAAGCCTCTCCAGAGCCTTGTAGAGCGTTTAAATAAGAGTAGCCCTCACACTAAGAAGTGGAGGGCTATTTTTATATGCAATTTGTTGGAACATTTAAGGCTCAAGAATCTCAAATATTTGTATGCAATTCATTGGAGGATTTAAGCTCCAAGAATTTCAAGTATCTTGTTTTAGATCCTCTTGGAATGTGATGAGCCATTCTTGAATATACTCAGCAATCCCTGGAGACTTCTCTGCTAGACGGGCTCTGCCTGTACCAAGACCTGCCTTTGGGAAGACAATGGTATTGCAGCCAAGCTCATGCGCTTTGTAATGGATGCGGTACAAGTCAATAACAACAGCCCTGAACTCTTCCGGTTTATCAGAGAAGAATGCGTAGGGCATGTTGTTAGGCTCTCGTTTCGTGGCTACACCGTGGGCATTCTTGCAATGACGGATGACAGCTTGCCCACTGTAAGGGCCGGAACCCTTACGCAGCAAGTTATCGCCAAAGACATAGAGCTTGTGTGGGTTTGCTTCACAATCTTCCGCAGAGAAAACTTCCTGAAATTCAACTTTGAACATGCTAGTCTCCTAACACAACTTCAGCTTGTGTCTCAATCCAGACTTTAGCCCCACAACTGAGAGGTTTGTCTGGGCTATAGACTACACGGCTTGGGCCAAGGACATCTACGCTATTGCAGTAGATATTACTTTTGTATGTCTTCCCAGTCAAGACGGGCTTTTGGTTCACACCTGGGGCCTGCTTGGCATTGTGCTTGATGTTGTGTTGATTGACGTGGATGATTGTTTTCAATTTTTACCTTCAGCACAAACTTGAAATTCCTTACCTACAACAAAGAACTTATAGTCTTCCTTTGGAAAGAAACCGCTACAACCTTGCAGACCCAGGGTTTTGATACTGTGACCGGAAACAATAAAGCAATACACAGTTCCCCGTGAAAGACTTACTGCAACAACAGGGGTGCCGAGTGGATAGAGTTTTTCAAACTCCTGCTTTTCAAGCTCTTTCTTTTCCTTTTGCTGTTGGATTTCAGCATACTCCTCTTCTGTCACGAACGGGAAATCGTGGTCGTCGAGGAAGAAAAATGGACTGACAGTGTTGTCGGTCTGCTCTAGCAGAATAACGCCTTCGTCGCGGAAAGCATCACACGGAATATAGCGCACAAAGCACCACTTAGTGCCATCACGCTTATGCACCAAGACCGTACCGAAGGGCATGCCTTTGAATTGTGCAACGAGTTCTTGATGAGTCTTAGGCATCGTGTAGTTCCTTTAAATTAAGCAGGGAGGTGGAAAGTGAAGTCAGATTTCTTGAAGACAAAACCATCCATATCAACAACACGGTCTTTGTGGTCTTGCTTGACTGTCAGTGCAGTGATCTTACCATCAGCCATTGCATAAAGCAACTGACCAGCTTCATACTCCGGCTTGTATTGTTGTTCCACAGCAACAAGTTTGACAGTACCCTTGTGGAAGAGTGTGCGTGCAGAATCTGCGGAATACTTGCCATCAGTAGTGAATGTCAGTATTTCGTTCTCATTGATCAATACCCGGACAGGAAAGGTAGCGCCACTTTTTACCTCTTCCACAACACCATCACCGTGCATCAAGCAAGTGACTTCATCACCAACTTTGAAGTCGCAAGGCAAATCGTAGGGGTCTTGCAGGTGCAAGTTTTGCTGAAGCAAATCTTTCTCTGCTACGCTTTCAATGTCTGAGAGTTCGACATACAAGCCATGTTCAAAAGCGGGGCAATCCAGTAGGATTGGCAGGCCATCTTCGTCATCCGCGACCACAGTAAAAGTTTGACCAAGGAATTGCTCTGCTTCGTTCTCAGAAGAAGAAACCAGACGAACTTCCTGCCCAATCTTAGGGCGGTTTTCTTCTGAGAACTTGTTGGACTCTACAATCAGACGCAAGTGTTCAGTCTCAACACGGATACCGGCATGATACTGGACATCCCCTTCAAACCAAGGATCACCACCGAGATCCCAGCGCAGAATTTCCAGTTCTTTGCCGTGGTATGGTTTGTACCATGCTTCTTCAGTCACAAAGACTTTCGTGCCTGCTGGTGCAGTCTCGGGAGTGGGGGATGATGTTGCTGTGTTGTGCCATTTGTTTGCTCCTAAAGTGGACTCGCGCCAATCGCAAGTTCGTGTGTGAATTGTAGGCTGTAGTTGCCAGGCTGTCAAGCAGCTTGAACTTCAAGTTCGCACTTTGTGCCCGTCCGTTACAACAACATCCCGTGTTGCCATAAAGGCTTCAATGTCTTCTTCTGTGAACAAGCGATGCTCACCAAACAAATTGTAGCTGTTGTCCAGCCCAACGTCAAGAGACTTGCCAGCACCCTGGTACATACCATGACAGTGCCCATGCGCATGAAAGCTGCCATAGCCTTGCTTGTGCCAAGCGTGGATGGGAAAGTGGAACATACAGAGCGTTTTACCGCTTTCCAGCTTAATCTCTGCGTAGTCTTTCACAGCAACCAACTTGTTCTTTACTGCTTCATTGTCTTTACCCACACGCTTCCAGACTTTATTGCTATCATGGTTTCCTTTGACAACAAACACTTGGCAATTGTCTGCAATCTGTTGAATGATTGTAGCATACTCTGCACTCAGCTTGTCAATCTTTTTTATTGAGCTTGACAGCTCTGGCGTGTAGTTCTTTTACGTCAGTCATTGGATTACACACCTGTGCGAATCACGTAGACCGCACGCTTCAAGGACTCCTGACCAAGTACAAGGAATGCTCCCTGCACAGTTTCAATATCCACCACAGCAAAGTCGCCCTTCGCGCACCTCTTTGCAAAGTTTTTAAGGTCTTTTGTCGTTGCGTCATGCTCTTGCGCAACAACATACGACATACCATCAATCAGAATTTCCAAGTGCATGTTCTCTCCTTTGTTAATCACAGGCGCCATACTCAGCCAGTTGCTTGATCTTGTCAAGAGCTTCTTGTGCTGAGATGTTGTAAATCTGGCACAAAACTTGAAGCATCATGTGTGGACGCATGTCTACATTGGCGTCAAACATTCCGATGAAAGATTGTGCCATAGCTTTCAATTCTTCTGGTGTGTACCGCATTAGTACTCCTTAGTGGAGAATACTTCCAAAACAGTCAAGTACAACAATATCAAATGTCATGTTGTATGGGTTGAGTACATGTTTCTTAACTACACCGTCACGCTTCGGCTCTTCAAGCACGACACACAATTGTTCAAAACAGTTGTACTCAAAGCCAACAATTGTAGCTAGCACCCCATCGGCGTGTTTAGACGAGACACACACGTTTTGCCCAATCTTGAACTTAGCCATGATTGCGCAGTTTTCCTTGTGTTGCAGAGACATCTCTTACCTTTCGTGTGTTTGTTGCGATGTAGAGACTTTAACACAACAAGAAGTCTTGTCAACACATAAAAGAAAAGTCCCTACACACCACTCAACTATTGCTGAGAGCATGTAGGGACGTTAGTCTTATCTTCTTTAGCCTTACAAAGAATAAGTTGTATTCTTTGCTTACAAGATATCCTTTGTATTGTCTTCTCTGACAGTATGAAGTTCTTCTGTTTATCTTACTGTACACTTACCAAGGTGCATCACTTTGCGATGAGCTTAATTTATTATCGCGGATTGTCTTGTGTCCGTTCCAAAGATTAGTGTATCGTTCCGATTCTCTCCAGCACACAGCAAATGCGTTCCCCTTACCACTATTGCATTCCTCGCACAAGATTTGTAAGTTGTTAATGTCAAGTGCAAGGTGTGGATAAAGCGATCTAGGCTTAATATGATCTACGCAGATCATTGCGCCAGTCTTCGGACTAGCTCCACAGCATTCACAAGTGTTGCCGTAGAGTGTTAAAGCCTTCATTCTTGTTCGCTTCCACTGGTGCGTGGACAAGAATGCATTGGAGTTAATAAATGTGTCTGTCCATTTCAGATCGTACTCAATCTGCTCCAGTCTGAACATGTGTTGCATAGCTGCATGTTCGCTTGCAAGAACAACCTTGACTGTATGCTGCTTTCCTGCTTTCTTGTTGCCACGCTTTTGCTTATTCTTATGCTTCTCAAACAAATTCTTTTGCTTAATTGTGATTGACAAACCTACAGACATTGCTTTCCAATTCTCTGTCCTCAGCCCGTCTTCCCATCCCAGAACCTGTACTTGAAGATTGTTCCAGGCACCTCTTGGTGTTCTGTGCTCCATCAACCACTCTTCTGTAACGGTGAATGTCTCTTTGTTGTTTGTCATACTGTACTCCTTGTGTATAGTTGTACTTACTCTAGATATTACTATAAGTCTGCTGATTGGTATAAAAACTTTGCTCAAAACTCACCCCTACCCCGCCAAGCCTCTTTCAAGGACAGTAGCGCGGCTGGGGACTTGTCTTGGAGTCTTTACACCAATCAGCGTTTGTGCTTTGCACATGCCCTGCTGACCGGCCCTAAATGACTTCCTGCTGATGCAGGCACAGCTATGTCTCCACAGCTATGAGACACCTGAAGTGTGACATGAACACACTCTTTGGCAGAGTTCTTCTTTACGGCCATCACAAGCATTGCTGCAAGCTAGGTTGTATCCGTCCCTCCGGCGTGAACTCAGTGACCGACCTCTAGGAAGGTCACAACCCACTACGCCAGTCAAGCATGGAAATCTTTGCGCTTGACGTTTCTTGCAACCGTGTGATACAAAGCGGGGTGAGTAGAAACTCTCACACGTTTATGTGTTGCTCGTTCAATTATACACAGCTTTTCCGCTTTGTCAACACCAACTGTGAAATTTATTGTGTAGCAAATAAACAACAAAATACTTGTTGACAAGACTTCTGTTGTCGGGCATAGTTGAGCCATCGACAACGCAACAGCAAGGACAGCAAGATGACTACGATGCAGCAATGGCAAATTACAATCACTGACAAGCCCATTAAGCCGCGAGGCAAGCCGGTTCTGACAGCCTTTGTCGTGGCCGCTGCAACCCGCGAAGAAGCCATCCAAGCGTTCAAGGATGAAATCGGCGCACATCACCTGGAACTCGCCGAACGTTGGTCTTGCTGCGAAACCCGCTCCCGCGTTGCCCGTACCCCGATCTGACTTCACACCAACCAACAGGAGAACACCATGAGCACCACCAAGATATTCGGAAACTTCTTCGATGAGCAAGCCCAGGCACGCGCCGAGCGCGATGGTCACGGCTGCACGCTGCAACGCGCCGTGTTCAAGGTTGGAGGCATGGCCTTCCGTGGGCACATCTACACCACTGAGGGTGGTCAAGTGTGGGGTTACCGGATGATGACCAACGGAAACATCCGCGCCACCTCATCCCCACTAGAGCAGCGTCACATTCTGCGCATTGAATCTTAACTCCACCCCGCTGAAGGGAATGACTATGAACACCATCACCAGCCTGACTATGCTCATTGAAGAAGCCCGAAACGACCCAGCCAAGATTGCCCAGGCTCGCCTTGGGGGCTATGTGTATCGCGTAACAATTGACAGCAAGGGCCGCGCGATCATCACCGAAGATGGTACCCGCGTTGCGCTCAAGCGCGCCCGTGCCTGGATTGGCTACTGACCCTCCACTACACCATGAGAGCAGACATGAGAAAACAACTTCGCACAGTGGCCTATTGGCTGGGCGTTTCCACGGCATACCACGTTGCGGCGTCTTACAAGCAGGATAGTCACATTGGCATGAGTGTGATCTCTATGACCGTGCGCATCCGCCCGTGGCTGCACGATGACAACTACCGCGAGTTGATGGACTACATCAAGTCGCAGGCTGTTCGAGCGGCGGAGATGCCGAGCATCACGAGCATCACAAAGCTGGGAGCCTGAGCCAATGACCCCTCTCCCAACCCACCACTCAAAGGAATAACATGCAAAAATTTATGTGGCTCCCTATCGAATCCCTCCCAGAAATGGGGCGTACCATGTTTGTTGTCAAGGCAATTAACATCTACCCAACCGAGACAACATCACATGTTTACAACACAGACCCATACTGCGTTTGGAAGGACGGTGATAAGTTTGTGCGTTGGCCTCACCCTTTTCAACCAACCCACTATTGCCTGTTGCCTTAATATGCACACAGACAACAAAGGATACAAACTTCCCACAGCCCCTCAAGGCTGGCCTTTCGGCAGGGCACTGCCTTCTGGTCAAAAGCATCCTGTGCTTTCAAAGCCACCCAAAGAGCTTCCAGAAGAAGCCCCATTTTGACAAAGCTGTAAAAACACGCTACAATCGTTTTAAAGGGCTTGGACTACCGCAGGTATTCCCAAGCAAAACAAATCGCTCTGAGAGGCTTCTAGGTGCCTTCCTGAGCCTCTAAAGAAAGACTAACATGCAGAAGACAAAGATCACGAGCGAAACTATCAAGGTTGTTTGGAACTTGATTGATGACGAGAAAGTTCGCCTTGGTAAATTGCACGAATCCTTTGTACGACTTGCACACCCACTGCCTGAGCACTACTTTGTGAAGTTCAACGAAGCGCACAAAGCACTAGATGCTGCGTTAAACGAATTGCGTGCTGTACATAAAGAGCAATACAGCAATGACGACTAAACAAGACATCACAGCCATCATCACAGACAAGCGTGGAAGAGTTTTGAGCATCGGAAAGAACTCGTATGTAAAAACTCACCCGCTACAAAAACACCACTGCGAGCGTGTGGGATTGCCAGATAAAGTATTCCTTCATGCCGAGATTGATGCTATCATCAAGTGCAAGGACTTGAGCAAAGCACACAAGATCCAAGTGTTTCGTTTTAACAACACAGGGAAGGCAATGCTTGCAAAGCCTTGCAAAGTGTGCGAAGATGCCCTTAAGCAAACACCAATCAAAGTTGTTGAGCATACTTAACCCCTCGGATAATCTATGTTCAACTACTGAGTAGTACCACCTGACCACAAAGGAGCTAAATATGAAGATGTCAAAGATGTTGAAGAAAGTTTTGGCAGATTTTGAACTTGAAGTGTATTTGTGTCCAAATTACCACGCTTACATTTGCCACTCTGCTACGGCTGTCTTGTCTGTGGAAAATGCATATAAGGTAAAACAATTGCTAGCAGAGCGTATGGGAGTCTGCAAAGCAGAAATTGGGGAGTACGGGCTACAAGACTGGTTGCGGGAAAACACAGACAATTATTACGAGATGTACAATAACCTTCCTTCTGAGATTTTTCGTGCAAAAGTTAATGAAACTCGTATTGCATGGCTCAAGAGCTTGATTGCTGAGTTTGAAGCTAAAGGAGATTGATATGACGGAACAAAACGTAAATACCGAAACCCAACATGATAATGTTGCTCTGCTGCGCGAGGCGCTGCAAGCGTTTGTTGACCTGTACGGGGACAGTGATGTGCGCAAATGGATGGATCTGCGAGACAGGGCCAGCGCCGCCCTCTCTGCGCCTGCACAGCCTTCGCAAGCGAAGACACCCGCGAGCGGGGAGGCTGTGTATCAAAGTCAAAGCTCTGACGGTCGGTGGATGGATTTGAACAAGGTGGCCTACGCCGAATACGTCAAGCATGGCGGCGCCCCTGTGCGGGTGCTCTACACCACCCCACCCGCCAGCCAGGAGCAGGCACAGCCAGGGATGGTTCAGGCCGTGCCCAGCTTCGCCCAACTGACGCAGATCCTAGGCAACCTTGATCGCTGCCATTCACGCGATTCAAAAGCCGAGTTTTTGAGGACTTGGATTCGTGACTGGACACAGCACAAAATCGAGCAGGCACAGCCCAGCGGGGAGGTGGTGGCGTGGGGATTATTCGTTCGCATCGAAGATGGATCGTGGAGTTTGCAGCACCCCGTGCGCTTCACTCAAGCCGATGCAGAAGCCGACATTGCGATGTATGAGCAGACCCATCAGTTCAAGGTGGAGCCATTGACTGTTGGCACCGCACCCCAGCCAGCGGCAATGACTAAAGAGAGGAATAACCATGAGTAAACCTGTAGTACACTACACAATTGGTAGCAACACACCTGTGCATGTTGGGCAGCATGTGTGGCTAAAGCCTGTTGACCACACCAGCTATCTCGTGTCTAATCACGCAGAGGCACGGACAAGCCGTGTTGTAACGGTTTTCCCTGACCATGAGAAGAGCGTGGAAGGGAGCCCTGTGTTTGAGACACAAAACACGCTGTATGTACCAACTACGCAACAACAGACGCCAGAGGACGATGATGATCCCCATTGGAGCTAAAGTTCTAGTAAAATCCGTCCCATACGAAGCTCAAGTGCATTTCGATATGCTTGAGGGCTTCATCTTCCGTGTGGTAGAGAATGAGTTTGGCAACTACACTTTGTCAGACCCATTCGGCTACACGTTCTGGGAGTATCATTTGGAGGTAATTGTCTGATGTGCGCTGATATTACAAAATGCACAGGTGTGCTTACAACTGCTGTTGATGGAATTGTTGGTGTTTGCGAAAAGCGCGAGACTTGCTATCGCTACACAGCGAAGGCAAACCAACACAGACAGAGTTATTTCTGTGAAGCACCTGTAAAGTGGGAGTCTAAAGACTCGCTTGACAAGCAACAAGTTTGTCAGTACTATTGGCCTACTGTTATTGAATAAGGAATTGAAATGACCAGCACTGTAAACATCAAAGACAATCGTAACGCTCAAAAGCAAGTGCGCCCCTCTGACATGCCCTGCTGCGACCCGTTTCTGGTAAAACGGAAAGATTGGGAAGAGTACCGCATTGTTTTCCGGCTGGGAGGTGGCTCTGTGTTGTATATTGACGACCGGGGGAGTACTTCCTATTCAAGCGAGAGTAGTGAGGGTCACCTAGACGAGAATTTTGAAGTGGTGCCCAATGCGAAGATTCATATGACTCTCAACGTCACGATTGGAGAATAAAATGGCAGAGCACAAGTATGCAGAAGTATTACGGGCTATTGCAGATGGCAAGCCTGTGGAGTTTATGTATGGTGGGGAGTGGGGTGGTATTTGGTATCTATACAGCCCGGAGTCTGACTATTTTCACTTGCGGGATGACATCCAGTGGCGTGTAAAGCACAAAGAAAAGTAAAGAAGTGGCGTTGGGTAATCGCGCGTGATGGTGCATTCCTTGTCACAAAGAAGCATTATCATGACGGGGCCGAGTTCCTAGAGGCTGCTGCTGGGCACTGCTACTGGAGGGTGCTTCAAAAAGTGGAAGACTCAATAATTGAAGTTGAGGGTTAACGTGCAAGAATTTAACCCTCACAAGATATTGCTAGTAGGGGACAGGGATAACCTCTCTGACCTACAGAAAGAAATCTTGCAGAAGTGTGAGGACGAGGGTTGGGTTGTGTCGCATGGTGGCACAAAAGGCCCTTATCTTGGGCGTGAGTTGTCCTACATTTGGGTTGATGAATGCCCATAACCTGAAAAACCTGTGAGTAACAAGCCACATGGCCCTCAGAAGTCTCGCAAAGGTAAGCCTAAGCGGTGGTAGCGTGTTGTAAAAACACGACGTTTACAACACACGCTTGACAACCACAACACTCTAAGCTACAGTCTAGTCATTGCAACACAAACGGAGTCTTAGATGTCTCAACGTAAAGCCCTCAAAGACCTGATCCTGTCACACAAGGGTCAGTTTTTCTCTGTTGATTTCGTCAAGCAAGATGGCACTATGCGCACGATCAAGCGTGCCCAGATCGGCTACAAGAAAGGTCATGATGGTGACAACACTGTTGCACACCTTGACCAGTATGTGACAGTTGTGGAAGTCGGGGAGGCTGACACCAGCTCTGGCTCCTATCCCGGTAAGCCTAAGTTCAGGAATATCAATGTCATGTCTATTAAAAGGTTGGCGATTGGGGGTAAAGTGATTTATGCTGGAAACTAAAAGAAGTGGCCTAAGAGTAAAGAAGTTCCCTGTCGAAGTAGTACAAGAATGCTTTCAACTGCACGGAGACACAGTTTACTGGAGAGAAGATAGGCCCCAGAGCCATTTCTTAAATGTTTGGGGATACAACATATGGAAAGCAAAGTTCCCTGGCAGGGTATTTGGGGCTATACGTCGAGACGGTAATAATAAATACAGGTTTGGGAGTATAAGTGTGCAAGGGAAAGAGAATAAAATTTTTGCACATATTGTTGCCTTTATTTTGCACAATAATCGCTACCCAGCAGATGAACTGTTTGTAGACCACATAGATGGTAATGGGCTAAACAACAACCCAAGCAATTTACGAGAAGTCTCAAGATCGGGGAATAGGAGAAATGCAAGAAAGCCTTGGACAAACAAGAGCGGCCATGTTGGTGTGTCTTGGAATAAACGTAATAAAAAGTGGCAAGTAGTTGGAGCTGGTAAGTATCTAGGCATTTTTAATGACCTAGCAGAGGCAATTGAAGTCAGAAAAGCTTGGCAACAAAGCCAAGAAAATTTTACAAATCGCCACGGAGAATAGACATCAGTAGACACCATTCAACGCCTTGCCATCGGTGGCATGGTTATTTATGTGAAGGACTGACATGCAAACTAAATACGTCTATCTTATCCAAGCCCATTACGGGTTTGATGAAATGGACTGCGACCACAAAATTGGTTGCTGCCTTACAAAGCACGAGGCTAAAAATCTGGAGGAAAAGCTGTGTGCGTTCAATCAGTGGTATGCAGATGCGAGTAAGCAGCGCCCGCCACTCCCTTCGGAGGTTATCGAAGACTTTGAAAAATACTGCCGCGCTGAGGAAGAAGAGCAAGCACTGTGGAAACTGCAAGTGTCGGCGAAGCTATCTCAGATGGGGCTGGATGCGCTTGAAGGTGTGATTGACATTGCATGCGTTGTTGAATACAACCCAGATGTTTATTTCTCTGTCCAAGAGCTTAAAGTTTTGTGAGGTGTAGTATGACTAGCACAGTGAAGCGTGGTGAGAAGTGGGTAAATGAGAGTGCAAAAACGGCACTCAAAAATCTTGAAGCGTGGAAAGAACAAGTCACGCAGCAAGCTATTGACAAAACCCGTGCTAAAATGATTGAAAAGCACAGCAAAAGCTGGCTTCGGTATTTTGTGAAGCTGGATACAAGCGACGATGCAGTTAAGCAGTACATTCACGATAGTTGGGACTTCAACCTCTGCTACATTGAATGCCGTTACGATAAAGCCTGTGAGGTGCTCACACGCCTTCGGAATGGCACGGACAGTCTTGTTGAAGACAATTACTGCATGATTTCACTGGAGGATAGTGTTGTTCTTGAAAAGTGGTTGAATTGGGCTCCTGACAATGGCAGCTAAATACATCATTGGTGATGGGTATAAGCCTTTCTTGTGTCCGCAGGACACCCCATTGTGGGATTTCTACAACAGCCTTGTGAAGTCAGGCTTGCTCAGTGTTGCAACTTCTTGTGGGAAGTGTTACTATGACCCTCAAGCTGGTTGGAAAGTCTTTAGCGACTTCCAGCGCTTTGCAGACGTGCTTTGCGCCCCTTGTAAGCACAAAGAAGATGCAGAGATTTTGAATAGACATTTATTTGTATAGGAGATTACATGACCCACCAACCCCCGCAACTGCTGCCGCTGCCTGAGCCTGACCGCGAAACGGGCGATGGCCTTGACCCCTGCTACTCCGTTGATCTGGTCCGCGCCTACGCCACCAGCGCCGTGCAAGCCGCCCTGTCCAGCCAAGCGCCCGCAGATGAGCGGGCAGCGTTTGAGGGTTGGCTGCTGTACTGCGGCTTTGACGCTGATGACCTGCACCGCGACGCAAAGGACGAATACCGCTGGGGCCCATCGCAAGAGCGTTGGGTGGCATGGCAAGCCCGCGCAGCCCTGCAATTCCGCCAGCCTGCCACCCCTGCTGACAAGTGGATCCACGCTGGGTACTTCTACAACGCCGTGGCCCATGCGCTGATGGACGTTAAGGCGCCGCACGAAGGCTGTGCCAAACGCTTGCGCACCGTGCTTGATGAGTTGGCTGCACTGATGGGCGACAAGCCTGCCGCCCCTGTGGCACCTGTGGCTGCGGTGCCGGATGGGTTCCGGCTTGTGGCGGTTAAGGGCTTTGACGATCTTATGTTTTGGCTGGAACGCTGCGAGAGCAAAGGCCATCTTGAAAACTGCCCTGATCTTGTGGAGCCGTGGTCGAACTTTGACTACCACGAAGTTGAATCCACCCCCACCCCGCCAGTGCAGCCAGATGTGCAGCGGGATGCGGAGCGGTATCGAAAGCTGGTTGCGTGCGGGGCCTATGCAGCGTCGATGTTCAAGGGAACATCTACACCGTGGTCGCTCGCTACCGGCAGCACGCGCGGCGCCAATAAGGCCGACCTTGATGCCGCCGTTGATGCACTCACCCTCACCGCCGCCCAGGCAGAAGGGGGCAAGTGATGGAATCTGAAATCCCCCGTTGTTCCTGTAATACAGGGTCGCCATGCCATATCAAGTTTATTCAGGAATATAAACCTGAACAGTATGACTTGCGACCAGACTCTATTTACTGGTACAAGGTAATGGAAAACAACGCTTGGAATTTATGTCGGGAATATTGCTTGAAACGCAAGCACAAAGAAATCAAGGAGCCATCCATGAGTGACGAGCAGACCGTGTTCGCGTGCCCAAGTTGCGGCAGCGAAAACGTGGCTGTGACCGAGGAAACTATGTTCCTGGTAAACACGATGGAGCACTGGTGTCACAGCGTCAAGGCTCACGACGACGACGCCAAGGCGACTTGCCTGCACTGTCAATGGACGGGCAAGCGCCACCAGTTCAAGACCCACGCCCGCAAGGCACGAAAGGGCCGTAAATGACCATGCGACAGCGTAGGCGTAGACATAACTTCAGCCACGCATCAAAAACTTCCTTGCAGTTCCACAATATGTGGAGAACACTTCTGCGCAACCTAGCACCTTGACACAGCAGCCAACTTGTGCTACAATACCTAACCAAACTCTCACGAAAGGAGGCTTGCTAACGCAAGCGCACAATGAAGAAGATTGTAATCACCCTTGCCACTGGCCTTCTGCTTACTGCTTGCAAGCCTTGCAAGGCTGCTGACGACTGGTTTGCAGAAGACAAGCAAATGCATTTCGGCGGTGGCGCTGTTATCGGCCTTATGACCACTCTGGCTACGAAGAACAAGTGGCATGGCATCTTTGCTGCTACTGTTGTTGGTGTGGGCAAGGAAATCTACGACAGTAAGCACCCGCAATCACATACTGCGGACTGGAAGGACGCTGCTGCTACTGTTGCAGGTGGTGTCTTGGGTGCTTATATTGGTCAGGGGCTCTTGGTAGTCACCCCACGCTCTGTGCAATACACCATGCCTGTGGAGGTGTTCTGATGTTGCAGGACTTCAAAACTTTCTGGTTCGGTACCCCTGAAGAACGTCAACAACGTGGCCGTGAGAAGCTGGAGCTTCAAATGGCTAACCTGGGGGATGAAATTCGTGAAATTGAGCAACACCGAGATTTGATGCTACAGCGTATGCAAGCAGAAATGACTGCATTCCGTAAGCAACAAGACGCTGTGATTGAAAACAAACGCAATGCTTTGAAGGCATTGCAAGCACAATACAAGTGAGGTAGTACATGCAAAATGAGTGCGACATCGGTGAGAAGGTGTTTTCTAACATGGTTGGGGAGATTCTTTATGTAATCCCCACTTCAGATATTGCGGAGTATGGCTATCGCCAGTCGTCAGATTGGCAATCCTCGGACTGTATTTACGATCCAGAGGACTTTGAGGACTTCTGATGTATGGGGTACTGGCACAACAAAACAAATCCAAACGTGAAAGATATGACTGATAATAAACCAAAAGAATCTGTTTCTGATGTAAGCAAGTACCCCGATGCTGTATGGCCTGAACGCGGTATCCGTCCTGAAATCTTCAAACACTTCGGTGTGAAGATGGCTGTCTCGGAAGTAGATGGACGAACTCCAACTGCAATCTACTACCCATACTACGATCAAAAAGACAAGCTGGTTGCTTATAAAAAGCGTGACCTGACTCTGGACAAGGACGAGAAGTTCCACTTCACTGTTGTCGGCAAGCTGAAAGAAACCTGCAAACTATTCGGACAAACACAAGCAGAGTCCCTTCCACAAAAGAAAAGTAAGATTATTTTTACAGAAGGCGAAAATGACCTTCTCGCTGGTTATCAAGCCTGTGTGGATTCTGTAGCAGGTACCAAGTTTGAGAGCTACAAACCTGCGCTAGTTTCTTTGTCGCTTGGCTGTGGGAATGCCTCTCAAGCAACTGCACACAACATCAAGTTCTTGACTCAGTATGACCGCGTAACGCTTGCATTTGACAATGACTACGCAACGCCAGAGGAATACGCAAAGGGTGTACGACGGGGCAAGGAAGCTACAGAGGCTGTAGCAACGCAGCTTACAGGCTCTGTAGAGCTTTATCTTGTTGAGTACCCATCAGACATCAAGGATGCGAACGATTACCTTCTGAGCGATTCTAAGAGTCTTGCAAGGGCGCTTAGTTTTGCAGACAAGAAGTATGTGGCAGAGAAGGTTGTTTTGTCTTCTGAGCTGTCCTTTGACGACTTGATGAAGCCAAAGCCTGTAGGTGTACCATTGTCTTGGTGTCCAGAGTTTATGGAGAAGACTGGTGGTCCTCGTAAACGGGAACTCTGGGTTGTTACAGGCCCATCGGGGGGTGGTAAGTCAACTGTTGTCTCTGCAATGGCGCATGATATTGCTTTGGATGGGAAGCGTGTAGCCTATATTGCACTGGAAGAAACGAAGACCGAAACTGCACAGCGTATGCTTGCAGCGCACATCCGTGTAAACTTCAATACTTACAAGCACAACCCCAAAGCTGTGGATGTTAGTGAAGAAGACCAGCGAAAGGCTTTTGAGTGGCTACAAGAGGATGATAGGTTTGTATTCCTAGATCACTTTGGTAGCCTACCTGTAAAGGAGCTGATTGGTAAGTTGAAGTATTTGCTGCACGCCATTCAGGTTGACTTTGTTATCCTAGACCATCTCTCTATGATGGTGAGCGGCATTGAAACGACGGATGAGCGTAAATTGCTTGACCTGACTATGACTGAGCTTGCAGCATTTTGCGCAAGTCATGACATGGGGATCATCGCAGTGAGTCACTTGAATCGAGGTATCGCGCAGGAGTTTAAGGCCCCGAAGGGGGAGGAAGATAAGCCGTTTTGGGTTCATGTGCGCAAAGAAGATTTGCGTGGTAGTGCATCTCTGGAACAACTAAGCTGGGTTGTTGTCGGTGTAGAACAAGAAATTCTCCCAGACCGTACCCGTGGCCGTGTACGTCTTGTTGTTTTGAAGAATCGCCCGTGGGGATGGTTGGGAGAGTGTGATACACTGCGCATGAATTCAAAGACAGGTGTATTGGAGGCAGCGTAAATGGCAAACAAAAAGGGAAGTAAGCACTTTTCTGTTGGTGATACAAGGACAAACAACAACGGAAATAAATTTACAGTTTTGGAGTATTACGACGCAAACAATGTTGTAATTCAGTGGCCTTGCGGTGCTACGGATTCTGTCACGTCTGGTAACATTGTAGCGGGAAGTGTAAGATACTACAATGAACGCACAGTTAATGGCGTTGGATTCTTAGGATATGGGAGATTCGTGCATGGCTTGCGAAAAGTACCAGACGGAAAATTTGCAATCCCGAAGCAGTTGCACAGGCACTGGCGCCACATGCTCTCAAGAGCCACGGGAAATACCCGCCCCGCAAGGTACTGCGATGCACAAGTGTGCGAGGATTGGCACAACCTTCAGAACTTTCTGGAGTGGGCTATTCTGCAAGAGGGTTACAACTGTGTGGAGGATAATGGAAAGAGTTGGCACCTAGATAAAGACATTGTAGTGCGTGGCAATAAACTCTATAGTCCAGAGACTTGTGTGTTTGTACCTAATGAGATTAACACGTTCTTTTCTGACAAGGATATCGGGACTACTGGAAAGCGTGGTGTAAACCATATACAACCAGCAAGTGCAGGCGCCCAGGACGGATATGTCGCAAGGTGCCATGTCGGCAGCATTAGGGAGTATCTTGGGTATTACGATACGCCAGAGCAAGCCCATGCTGCATATTTTGCAAGGAAGCTGTCTGCTGCGAGAGCCCTGGCAGATAAGTGGCATGGCAGCGTGGACGTAAGAGTTATCAGAGCATTACGCAACTTTGGAGACAGGTTGAGAGAGGAACAAAATGACTAAGCGTTACTACAAAGATGATACCAACACCGTTTACTGTATTGAATCAGAAGGCGATACAACCACTGTGCGCCATGTAAGTGGTCTGCACACCCATGTAGATGAACTCCTGACTTTGCGTAACACAGGTAATGGGTTTGTTTCTGTCACCCATGCTTATAGCAGTACGGTGCAATATAACTACATTTGCCTAGACTATGATGAAGCGGAATACCTGTATTACGCTATTGGAGAGGCTCTGGGTCTGCGTAAGAAGAAAGCTAAGAAGGTGCTCTAATGCTGTATGGTTATATTGGGCTAACTATCTATGCTGGTTTGTTAGTGTATGGCATTGGTAAAGAGATGCAGTATCCAACAGATAAGCCAAGGGAGGGGTTGGGCTGGAATTTTAAAGGAATGGAGCGATGACTAAATATAAATACAGTATCAAGCAAAAGAAAGATGTGCCTCGTGGTGTTAGTTGCAGTTGCGATGAAACATATACGTTAATGTCACTAGCAGGGCTTATCGCAGCACACAATGCTGGGGCTTTGGACATCGAAGATGAGGTGTTCTTTTGTGATGACATCAGGGATTACTGTTATGTGCCACGAGAAGCACCAACATTAGTCAGGAAGGTTGTAAATGCTAACAACAGTTGAAATTGACGGTGTGTGGTACCATGCTCGTGGAGTTGACTATGATGAAGTAAACGGGTGTTACACTTCATTTGACCTCATCCTTGATGAGAATGAAGAGATGATTCCTGCATCTGTTTGCCTGTGCTTTGCACATTCAAGTGGTGAATGTATTTGTGGGGCGTGGGATAGCTATAAAGAAGATTAAGGAGGTTGAGGCTAAAGCCTCTTGTTATGCAAGCAACAGACATTACTTGGGATATTAAAAATGCCAAGACAAAGAATTGACCTCACAGGTCATCGCTACGGCAGGTTGACAGTCATAGATGAAAAAGGTAGAGACAAGTATGGACACGTTCTTTGGAACTGCCTTTGTGATTGTGGCAACACAACTGTTGCAACCACAAGCAACATCCGGTGCAGGACAACATCTTGCGGTTGTGTCAACAAAGAAAAGATTACCAGTCATGGTATGCATGACACGCGTCAATATCAAATCTGGGCTGACATGAAAAGCCGGTGTACAAACCCCTCAAACCCATATTTCAACCATTACGGAGGCGCGGGAGTCAGTGTTGACCCGCAGTGGGAAACTTTTGAGGGATTCTGGAAGGATATGCAAGATGGGTACTGTGACACGCTGACAATTGATCGGATAGATCCTTACGGCAATTACACAAAAGATAATTGCAGGTGGTCAAATAAGTCTGTTCAGAATCACAATAAGCGGAAACAGAAAGACACCCATTCAAAATATATTGGTGTAACGCTTGATAAGAGGTATAACACATGGTATGCCCACATAAAGGGAAAGTATCTTGGTACATTCCTGTCTGAACTGCCTGCCGCTATTGCCTACGATAATGCAAGCGAAGAAATATTTGGCGACCGACCAAACAAAACACAAAGACCTGTAAAGAAGGAGTAAGCATGGCCCTATACGGGTTTGTCATCGACATTGAAGCCGATGGATTTATTTTCCAGAGCACAAAGATTTGGACTATTGTCTGCACAGACCTTGAAGATAGCAGCAAGCGGCTTGTTCTAAACCCGTTTAAGGACTCACAGGCATATGACAAGCTCTATGAATTCGCAAGTGGATACCAAAACCCAAACATTGTTTTTCATTACGGACTTGGATACGACATCTTTGTCTTGATGAACCTGCTGGGCTGTGAGCACACAGTTGGCCCTGACACACTCATGGGAATGCCTGTCCAATTCATTGACAGCTATTACCTCTCGATGTTCCTCAACCCTGACCGCCTTGGACACTCAATTGAGTATTTTGGTGAAGTGCTTGGGTTGCCAAAGATTGACTGGAGGGGAAAGGCTGTTGAACTTGGCTTGATTGAGCCAAATGCTCCTAACGGTGCTGAGTTCCAACAACACCACCCAGAAATGGACATTTACTGTATTCGGGACACGGATGTCAACAAAAAAGCCTTTGAATATTTGCTACGGGAGTGGGAGGTTGTCTATAACTCAAATTTTGAACCAACACAAGCATTTAAGTGCGGCCAAAAGTCTTTTTATTTGATGTCTTGCCAGGAGCTTGCAGGTTGGAAATTTGACCAGAAGTTGGCAGCAGAGCTTGAGGTGAAGATTGCTGCAATGATGGAAGAAATTCGTGCAGAGGTTGAACCTAAGCTACCACCTAGGGCATTGAAGAAGTCTGAAGAGAAAGAGTATACTTTCCCTGCAAAACCATTTAAGAAAGATGGCAGTATCTCTGCAACCCTTGAGAAATTCATTGCAAAGCACAGCGGTACAATACTTCCTGACAATCAAGTGGTCTTGTATGGCAAGACTTATGAGGTTGAGGCTGGGAAGCTACTAGACGTTCAACTTCCAATGGAGATGGCTAATCAAGATCAGATGAAGGATTGGTTCTTGGAGCAAGGATGGGCTCCCACAATGTGGAATTACAAGCGTGGTGAAGATGGAAAGCCTCTACGCGACCCCATTACTCGTGAGCTGACTAAGACCACACCCAAGATGCAAGAGGCAGGGAAAATCTGTGAAAACTTGATGGCAATGGAGGGAGATATTGTCAAGCAAGTTGTGAAGTGGTTGTCCCTTCGTAACCGCCAATCTGTGCTCAAAGGCTGGATGTCTAACGAACGTCTTGCGATGGATGGGCGGATTGGAGCATCACGCTCTGGTATCGCTGCCTGCTTCACAGGAGATACAACAATCCTGACTGACAATGGTATGAGGAATTGGTTTCAAATTGAAGTCGGAGATTTCGTAGTAACTCACAAAGATAGACTGCGGAAAGTGACAGATAAGTTTGAGAACGGTGTAAAAGAAGTTTTCCTAGTCACACTTGAAAATGGGATCACAACAAAAGTCACAGCCAATCATCCATTCTACTTGTCAAGTGGTGAGTTTGTTAAGCTAGAGGATATGTCAGTTGGTGATGAAGTCATGGCATATCCAGAACAGGAAAAGTGGAAGCAGTGGAATGACACCGAGTTGTTAGTGTCTAGTTGGGGAAGAGTTAAGAATCTGCGTACAGGCGGTGAATATACATCTCACAAAGCATTAAAACATCCATCCCTTGTTGTAGATGTTCGATTTAAAAAGTTCAGGCGGACTGTGCGGGTTGGCAGACTGGTATTGGATACGTTTTGTGGAGTCGGCAGTAGTTCCCATTGTCTTCATGATAATGACATGCCATACGACAATAATATTTACAACCTTCGTATAGGGAGTGATGTAGAAAATGGAAAGGACAGGGCGAGATATCAATCACTGATAACATCAGCACGTTCGAGAGAGAACACAAAGCTAACCTGGGAAGATGTTGAGCAGATCAGGGCATCTTCGGGAACATGTGAATCAATCGCAAACATGTTCGGGATTTCACCATCATATGTTTCTCAGCTACGAAATTTCCACAGGTGGAAGAAACCTACAGAGCAGTACCAAGAAAAGAAATTGTCAATCGTTCCTATTAAGGTAGTAAGTATTGTGAGTCTTGGGGAGTTAATGACCTATGGCATTTCTGTTGATGAGGATGAGTCACACCTGACAGATGGTATTATGACTCACAACACACATAGACAGCGGCACTCAACAGTGGTCAACGTGCCAAAGGCTTCAGACAAGGTATTGCTTGGTAAAGAGTTCCGAAGTTTGTGGATTGCGGAAGACGGATTCTTGATTGCAGCAGCCGACGCGGCAGCACTGGAGGGTCGAGTCCAAGGGCACTACACTTGGAAGTATGATGGGGGTTCAACTGCCCGGGAACTCCTAGATGGGGACATTCATAGTAAGAATGTAGTTGCATTCTACGGGAACGTACATGAGTATGTGGCTTCAATGTATGCCTCGCCTGATTTTAACAAGGAAGATCCAATTTGGAAACCACACCGTGATAAAAGCAAGAACGGCTTCTACTGTCTTCCGATGCACACAAAGGTATTGACAAAGCAAGGGTGGAAGCAATACGGTGAGATTGTTGAAGGGGAAGAGCTGTTGTCCTTCAATGAAGAAACAGGTGTTGTGGAAAGTGATGTTGTTCTCCGGAAGCACTTGTTTCATACCAAAGAAGTCTTATCTTACGGAAATAAGTGGGACAAATTTGAGTGCACAGAAGACCACAGGTGGTATGGTTGGAGGCGTTCAAAGACGAAAGGTAAGCCATCTAAGAAAGTGTTCGGGTATTTCCATGCAAATGAGATTACACAAGAGCACAACATCATATTGACTGCGCCTTGGGTTGGGAATGAGACATCCAACCTGACAGATGCAGAGTGCGCCCTCCTTGGTTGGATTACATCCGACGGTTATCTAAAGTGGTCTGAGAAGTCAGAGCAGACATCTTGCGCGGGTGGTAAAAGGAAGGCAGTTATTGTTAACATCAGTCAAGCAGATTCGAAGTATTGGAGAGAGCTTGAGCAGGTGTTGGACGATGTTGGAGCTGTCTATGTCAAGGACAGGAAAGAAGTGCCAAATGGAAACACGATCAACACATATAGGTTGTCTTCCAAATGGTCTCGCCCATTCCTTGACCGGGTATTGCCCGGTAGGCTCGATAAGCATGAAATTGATTGGGTGAAAGTTGTGCTGTCAATGACACGCTCAAACCTGATTGCGTTCTATGATGCATTCTACCTCGGGGATGGTAACATGCTTGGAAACCAAGAAATTATTGGGCAGAATAAGGGGAACATCTGCGATGCCGTTATCACGGCTGCGCAGTTAATTGGAAACGGCAGGGTCTCCGTAAAAGATAGGAATGACTGCCCAAGCCCGATGTCAAGCATCCGTGTTCAAAAGAGGAAGCACATCACCTGTCAAGAACTGTCTGTCACAAGCAAGGGAGTTCAAGACACGTTTTGTCTGACAACAAGGAACGGTTCATTCATTATCTGGCAAGATGACTTTATTGGAATTACGGGGAACTGCATCATGTACGGAGGTGGGGCACCGAAGGTTGCGTCAACACTTGGCATCTCCCAAGAGCATGGAATGGCTGCACTTGAGGCATTCTGGGAGGCAAACCCTGGGACTAAACAACTCCGAGATGACCTTGAAGTCTACTGGAATAAAGCGGGGCGGAAGAAGTATTTGAAAGCAATTGATGGGAGGCAGCTTTGCACCCGGAAGAAGTCTGCACTGTTGAACACAGTGTTTCAATCCTGTGGTGGTATTGCAATGGACTATGCCCTTTGCAAGATGGATCAGTGGCTTGGTAAGATTTATTGGGAAGACCGAAAGCCCTATTACCTCTACAAAGGGTATAAAGTAAGGCGTATTGGGTACTTCCATAAATAATTGTGGCTTTAGGTGGTAACACCTATCGAAAACCTTTTTAATTGCTGGAAGGCTAAGGCGAAAGCTATGCTAATCAGCAGCCAAGGCATCACACTATCTCTTATTGAAAGGAGAAATATGAGAAGTGTGAAACTATTTGAAAAATATACGCTGTATGAAGACGGAAGTCTTTTCTCAGATTATGTTGCAAGATTCTTAAAACCCTGCGTTAATGGCAGAGGCTACATGCAATATGGACTAAGAGTTGACGCCACTCTTGTGAATTTTAGAGTTCACAGGTTAGTGGCAGAAAATTTTCTTGAGAATGGCGACTTTAAAGAAGTTAACCACATTGATGGTAACAAACTTAATAACCATGTTAGCAACCTTGAGTGGTGCACACGGACTGAAAATATTCAGCACGCTTATGACATGGGATTGAGGAAGAAGCCCATTGGTGAACTAAACGGTAGAAATAAAACCCAAGAGTCTCTGATTCACGAGATTTGTAAGTTGATTCTACAAGGATTAAAAACAGCTAGGATTGCTAAGCAACTCGGTGTAAGCTGGGGTATTGTTGACGCAGTCCGAAGAAAGAAGAACTGGAAATCAGTGTCTTGTTTATATTTTTGATAGTGTGGTGCAAGGTTCAGAGACTATCGAAAGCACAGCGTAAGCTGGAAGTGAGTAGAGTAGGGCACGCAAGTTAATGGCGGCTCGAAATGGAAGGCACCCATCACGGGTGGTGATATAGTCCGATCCTGCGGGAAACCGTATGGCAGCAAGTAATGTTGCGGCAGTGTGTTGCGAGCACTGTGAACCTTTTGGATGAAGCCGAGTATGAAGCAGAAGAACCAATCGCAGAGGAAATTGGAGAGATGGTGGTCAAGGCTATTGCCTGGGCGGGGAAGTTTCTGAAGTTGAACGTCCCGCTTGATGGCGAAGCTAAGACAGGAAAATCGTGGCGTGAGACACACTAATTGCTTGACAATTTGGCAATTCGTGATATAATTTTACTGAGACTTTAACATGAAAGGAGAGCTTGCTAAAGCAAGCAAATATGACTAAGAAAAATGTTCTGAAGCAATATCTTGTTGTTGAGAAAGAAACGCAAGACGTTATCACTGTGACGGATACTCGTAAGAATGCCCGTCAATGGCGTATCGCAAATCAAGACAAGATTGTTCGTGTAGAGATTGACCTCAAGACTCTGCAAGCAACTGCAAAAATCATCCGCTAAGGCGGGTACGTTAAACAAAGAAAGGAATCCCTATGATTGAATCGCACACTGACCCTAAAACTCGCAAGCCTTATATGCTGGCTGTTGGTAAAGTTACTGGTGCTTACGTCAACGACATTAAAGAGCCCAAGACCTATGCTGGGGCCAAAGGGCCTTGGACTCCTACTAAACGCTTGAGCATTGTTGTTGACGGCACGCGCATTGATTTGGGTATGTCGGAAAAAGATCAAATCCGTGCCAAGGATTTGGAAGACAAATACCAAGATGTTGTAAAGGGTGTAGAGGTATCTGTTGTCATTGAAGAGAATGGAGAGTACCAAGGAAAGCCGCAATACCGTGCTAAGACCTCTGGTATCACTGTCCTCGATGTCTCGGGTGCTGAAGCTCCGGCTGCAAACAAGCCTTCTGGCAGTGTTGGAGCACAAAGTGCTTCACAGAGCTTTAAGCCGAAAGACTGGACTGGAACCAAATGTGGACATGCGATTAACGGTGCTTTTGCATACTTCCTGAGCAATGGTGTTGACTTCGACTATGAAGCTAATGGCATCACTGTCAAGTATGCAAAGCTGGTAAATGATGCCACCGAAACTGTTAAGGCAACATACGCCGTGAAGAATCCCGGTATGTCTGACACCGACATTGGGTTTGCCTCTGGTCATGCCATTCTGAATGCTTGCCGTATCATTCCTGAGACTCCTGAAGCTGAGTTTAAGGATGCTTTGATTACCGCAGCCAATGCTTTGCTGGACAACATTGTCCCTGCTATCACGGAGTACATCAAGCAAGGTGCCTCTGCTCCTGCTGCCAAAGCAAGCCCTCCTACGCCTAAGAAGGCTGCTACGAAGGCAAAGCCGGTCCCTAAGCCTCCGGTGCAACAAGAGCCCGAGTTTGACGATGTGCCAAACTTTGATGCGGAAGATGATGACTCTGCACCCTTTTGATGAAGTGAAGGAGAACCTGAATGACTCTTGTAAATCTTGAAACTGGTGAAATCGTTGACAAGGATGCTACAGAAAAGCCAAGCCTTGAAACTCTTGTTGAGCGTGGCGTAAACGTCAAGCGTGAGCAATCTATCCTGAAGGATGACCTTGATGTTATCGCCTCACAAGCCAAGCAACTGTATGGGATTGCCAAACGTGAATTTAACGAAATGGTTAAATACTCGTTTGACGCCAGTGTTGATGAAGATATCGAAAAGCTTGAGGCTATTCGCCATAAGCTGCAAAACCTAAATCTTGATGGTGAACAACAAGATTTGTTCTCCGAAGAAGACGATCAAGACTGATGACTACAGCCGTTGTTGACGTAGATTGGATTCGTTACGCGGCTGGGTTTACAGGAGAGAAGCGAGAACTCCAAACCATCCACAAACAAACAGGGGATGTGCGTACATTCAAGAATGTGACGGAGTTTTACGGCAGAGGGAAGTCAAAGGACAAGGGGTGGATTGGGGAGTGGAATAAAGCCAACCCAGACCGGCCTGTGTCTTTTGATGACTTTGACCTCCTTGAAATCCAAAAGCCTGAGCCAATTGCAAATGTGCTCCACACAACCAAGAGTATGGTCAATAAGGCACTAGAAGCTGTTAAAGCTGATAGCTACCACCTGTATTTTGGCCGTGGAGATTCTTTCAGAGTTGAACGCTCTACAATCCTCAAGTACAAAGGAAATCGGGAGAGCTTGAAGAAACCTTTGTTGCTGCCTGAGATTACAGAGTACCTTGAGAAGAAGATGGGGGCAATCCCAATTGAAGGGATTGAGGCAGATGACCAGTGTATCATCACAGCCTACAAGAAGAAAGACCACATTGTAGTCTCCCCTGACAAGGATACGGGTGGCTGCGATGTAATGTGGGCCAATCCAATGAAAGACTTTCAAATCCTTGATTGTTCTGGATTTGGTAAGCTATGGCTTGAAGATGAGGGTACAGACAAAGAGAAGGTAAGAGGGATTGGCAGATTGTTCTTCTATCTTCAGATGACCATGGGAGATACAATCGATAACTACTTCCCACATGCTGCCTCCGAAGTCACTTGGGGAGAGAAGTCAGCATACAAGAAGATGGTAGGCTGTAGGAACGATCAGGAAGCCCTACAAGCGATTAAAGAGGTGTACCAGTACCTCTACCCCTCCCCCGTCACTGTAGAGGGCTGGAGAGGCGATACGCTTGAAGTAGACTGGTTGTATGCAGCTAATGAGATTTGGGATCTTGCCCGTATGCGGAGAACGCCCACAGACTTGGTTACTGCGTCTGAAGTTTTTGACAAGTTTGGGTTGTTGGAGGACTGATGGTTGTAGCTACAAAGGCAGAACAAGACAAGCGTCTGAAAAACATTGAAGGCTTCCGCAAGAAGCTGGGGGATGACTTGAAAGTCCCAGAAAAGCAGATCATCTCTGCAATTCGCGGAGCTATCCGTAAAGTGTGGATGCGCTTTCCTAGTAAGTTGCACTTCCTTCAAACTCGTGCTATCCTTGATACAGACCCAAACACGCGAACTAAATGGTTGTACCGTTGTGAAAAGTGCCAAGGCTTATTCAAGCAAGCTGATGTGCAAGTCGATCACAAGAGGGGCGAGAACCCGTGCAGTAAATTGGAAGACGTGGCAAGCTATGCGCAAGCCTTGCTGGGTGTAGGGCCAGACGATCTTAGTCTGCTTTGTGTTGACTGCCACGCGAATAAGACCCACGCAGAGCGTTACAACTTGTCAGAGGAAGATGCTAAGATTGACAGACAAGTCATTGCAATTGAGAAGCTGAAGACTGCTGGTGTTATTGCTTGGTTAGAGGGCAAAGGCATTACTCCAGCCAAAAATGCAAAGGAGCGGAGAATGCAGATTACAGAGCAACTAAGGAAGGAGAGTGATGAAGTCGCAAACAATCCTAGTAATTCCTGATACACAGGTAAAGCAAGGGACAGATACCAGCCATATCCTTGCAGCGGGGAAGTTGCTTGTAGCTCAGAAGCCGGATGTTGTGTTGTTTCTTGGAGACTGGTGGGACATGCCCTCCCTTTCTTCTTATGACAAAGGTACAATTGCTTCGGAGGGTAGGCGGGTTAAAGCTGACATCCAAGCAGGACAAGAGGCTATGGACTTGTTCTTTAAGCCACTAAAAAAGCTACAGCAAGAACAGCGTGCACAGAAAAAGAAAGTCTACAATCCTCGCAAAGTCTTCTGCATGGGGAACCACGATGAGCGACTAGACCGTATTCCTAAGACATCCCCAGAGCTTGAAGGTGTGTTTGGTACGCATCTTCTCGGCCTTGACAAGTGGGGTATGGAGGTATACAATTACCTAACGCCAGTTGAGGTGGCAGGGATTACTTTCATTCACTACACTCCAAACCCATTCTCTGGAAAGCCATATGGTGGCAACGCCATGAATATCCTTAAGAATGTAGGGAAAAGTTTTGTGCAGGGACACAAGCAAATCTTGGACATTGCTATTCGCCCTGTGTACGGCAACCAGATGCAGCTTGGAATCGTTTGTGGTGCTTTTTACACACATGATGAGAGTTACAAGGGCGCAACGGGTAATAATCACTGGCGTGGCTTACTGATGCTCAATAATGCAAAAGATGGCTTCGCTGACCCACATTTCATTTCGATTGAACAACTAAAGGAACTCTATAAATGACTGATATTTCTCAAGACTTTGCTGAAGCTATCGCTGCCGACATTGAGCAGCAACAAGAACAAAATACTCTGCAACAGCAAGTGTCTCAGACTCTCCCCTTTGCTGTTCTGCAAGTGTTGGGCGTGATCCACAATGGCACCAAGGAAACTCCTAATGGTTTGTTGACTATGCTGGGACACAAAGACTTTGAATATGTTTCCAACACATTGCAAGGCATTCTCAACTTGATGGGCTGGCAACCTGTGCTGTCTAAGGAAAACGAGGATGGCACCAAAGAGATTGCGCTAGTACCCTTGGGTGCCTTGGATCAAGCAGCCGAAGACTTGGATAGTCAAAGCCTCGACGGTCAAGCCACTACGGAGGCTCAAGAAGGTGTCTAATAGCCGTGTGACGCGATTTAATTTCGCTTGTGGTAATGAGCCTATCCTCGGTGATAAAGAAGCCTTCTTCAAGCAATTGAAGGCTCAAGCCTCCTACCTCAAGGAAGAAGCACAAGAAATCATGGATGCTTGTGATGAGCGAGATATTATTGGTGCTGTAGATGGGGTGACAGACTGTTGGTTTGTTCGTGAATACATGGATGACTTGCTGTTTGAACAGAGCATCCGTCTGACTATGGCCCGTGAGCTTGTGTGTGATAACAATGATCTGAAATACGCCACCCGCTATGCGGATGCAGCTATCTCTCAGAGCCAGCATGAGGCTAATGGCACTCCATGCTATATTGCATCTGTTGAGTATGCAGGCAAAGAGTATTTCACTGTGCGTCGTCTGAAGGATGATAAGGTCTTGAAGCCTCATAACTTTAAGCCTGTAGACCTGTCTGGTTGTATTCCAAAGGAGTGGCAAGAATATGTCTGAACATAAGCCTGAGAAAACTAACACTGGCTCGTCTGTTGACTACTACCGCGTCAAGATTGAGAATCCAACAACTGCTGTAATCCCGTATGTTGCAGAATGCAACGACTTGATTGAAGCCCTGGGGATGACATTTGCAGAGGGTAATGCCTTCAAGGCCATCTGGCGAAGCTGTGCGGAGCGTACTCTTGGTGTGTCAAAAGCAAACTACGATGGTGCAATCTACGATGCTGAGAAAGTGTTGTTCTTTGCTAACCGTATGTTGCAAGCCAACAAGCTGAAGAAGAATGCAAATACTACGAAGGACTACAACCCAACATGACTTACACTGTAGATGACCACAAGACTGCCGTTGTGTTTAGTGCAACGTGGTGCTCTACTTGCGGCCCATTCAAGCGCAAGCTAGAGGCCCAAGGAGTACCATTCCTCAATGCCCAGATGGACAAGGAAGTGAGTGTTGGACTCTCTGTTGCCACAGGTTGGGAAGAGGGGCAAGACATCATGGATATTGCCAAAGTTTTTAGTATCAAGAACCTCCCAACAACTTTTATCTTCCAAGGGAAGGAGTTGGTTGCACGGGTGGTTGGTAGTGATATTGAGGCTGTTAAGGCTGCTTTGAAGTAAGGAGAAGTATGGTCAAATATAAATCAGGAGTGCCTGGCAAGGGTGGGATCAGTGCCCGTGTGGTTGCTCGGAGTTATAGCCCAAGTTCAGTTGCTGAAATTACCACTTGGGAGTTGGAATACCCCCGCATCATCCATTCTGAATTGATGACGCATCGTGTATTTTCTCGTAATGCTGCAAGCAGCCGCGCAATTCCGGTTGCTAAGGTCTTGGAACAAGTTAGGGACAACCCAGCAATGCCCGTGCATTGGGGTAAGAATCAACCGGGGATGCAGGCCAGTGAAGAGTTAGAGGGTGAGGGTAAGAACCTAGCCGTATACTGGTGGGGACAGGCAGCAGACTCGGCGGAATTCTGCGCTAGCTGGCTTAATAGCACGGGCGCTCACAAGCAAGTAGTTAATCGTATCCTTGAGCCATACCAATTCATCAAGGTTGTTCTAACTACTACAGAGGTGAATAATTGGTTCTGGCTGCGTTTGCACGAAGATGCAGACCCGACGATCCAAGAGCTTGCGCGTTGTATGCAAGACGCTATGCTGTACTCCAGTGTGGTTATCTTGCAGCCCGGTCAGTGGCACATGCCATACTTTGAAGATGGTGTGTGGCATGAGGGATGTGGTACAAGCCTTGAAGATGCTTTGAAGATTTCTTCGTCTTGCTGTGCTCAAGTGTCTTTCCGATCTTTGGATGACAGCCTGGAGAAAGCAGACAAGGTCTTTGGTAAGCTGATTGAGAGTGAACCAGTCCACGCATCTCCGACAGAGCATCAGGCTACTCCAATGAAGCCTATCCCCGCTGGGACTCTTCCACATGGCTGCGAAGAAGGCGTAACCCATGTTGACCGCAATGGGAAGTATTGGTCGGGGAATTTCCGGGGATGGATTCAGCATCGCCAACTGATTCCAAACAACGTGAAGATGTGAGGTTGTATGATCCTGATTGAAGAACTACTAGAAGAGACGGACAATATTATCAACAAAGAATCCCTCACTCCTTTTCAAATGCGTAGCTGGAAAGGTATTCCTCGGTGGGTTAGCTCTTGGACTTTGAAGCATGTGACGGGGCGGGAGGTGTTTGGTGAAGAACTATTGGAAACGCTGTATGCTTATGGCATTGATACTCGCTATAATGCTGTACTGGAGCAAAAGCTGTGGCACAGGCCAGAGTTCTTCCCAACAAATGCCCCTTGGCTTGGTACACGTTACATCGGACTAGAGCGTAGTGATCGTAATTGGCTAGGTACAGGTTGGGCCTCTGATGATATGCGTATCATGCGAAGCAACTTCTCTGACCTGGGAGTCACGATTGCAGAGATGTCGCGTAGAGCTACGCCAACGGCAGATATAATCGACCATATTAGGGGTAAGCAGAACGTGCAACAAAACAAGAAGGGAGAGACTGGTGGATTTTGATGTAAAGACGCAGATTCAAACTCCAACGGAGAGCTACCGTCTGCGATACCCAGAGATTGTACGTCTAGGTGACGTGCAGCTTGAAGACCAATTGTGGTTCCATTCTGAGATGAAGTTGGAGCTGGATCGTATGCAACTTGTGTACGACCTCTCCCCGGAACAACGACACGCTGTGCTAGAAACCTTGGGAATCTTCTTGCAATACGAGTTGATCGTTGGGGAAGAGTTTTGGATGGGAGTTGTCGCTAAAGAGTTTCCTGTGCCAGAAGTTGTGCGTGCTGCAAGCATTGTAGCTATGGTGGAGCTGGCTATCCATAGTCCGTTCTACGATAAGATCAAAACTGTGCTTGGTTTGAATAAGGATGAAGACTATGTGGCGTACAAAACTAAAGATGTTCTTGCTTCACGAGTGGAGTGGCTTCGCAGTGTTCTATCTGGCGATGACCGTGTACTATCTACTATCGTATTTGGCCTGACTGAGTGTGTGTTGCTGTTCAGCAGCTTTGCAATTCTCAAGAGCTTCCAATCCAATGGGCGGAATATGATTCCTGTCACTGTCCGTGGTACGAATCAAAGTGCTGTGGATGAAGATTTGCACTCACAGATTGTGGCTGAGATTATCAACACGCGATATGCAGAGCTTGGTACAACCCTTAAAGATGACAAGAAGCGTTATAAGCTGCTTGTAGAGGCTACACACAAGGCCGTTGAACACGAAGATGCAATCATCGAGAATGCGATCCCAGGGGACAGCTTGAATGGTGTCCCTAAAGATCACTTCAAACAATATCCGAGACATCGGGCAAACATCTACCACAACCGTCTGGGCTTGCCTGATGTGTATGAGGTTGGTGAGTGCTCTATCACGGATTGGTTTGAGAACAACACAGTGGCATACAAGGTGATTGACTTCTTCACCCCAGGTATTGGGCAAGAATATCAATCTGGTTGGAATAAAGACCTGCTTGCAGGTGCATGGAAGAAAGGTGGAGAAGTTGTCTGAGGATATTGACTACAGCAAACTACGCAAGAAGTGGCAGAAGGAGGGGGAAGCCCCTGCTTGGTACACAACTGGCGGTGTTCAACTGTTTGCTCAAAAGTACGCTTATCAAGGCGAGACTGTAAAGTCTCGTATGACAAGCATTGCCAAGGCACTGGCTAAACATGCACCAGAGCAATACCCCCATTGGTGGGCCACCAATCCTTACACCAACGGAAAGACTTGGGAGGAAGTGTTCTTCCAAGTAATGTGGGATGGCTTTGCCTCTCCTTCCACCCCTTTGATGGCAAACGGTGGGTTGCGTAAGCGTGGTACCTCCGTTTCCTGCGCCGGTGGCGTGATTGGTAACAACCTCTATGACCGTTACGATGCTGTCACTGAGGCTGCTATCCTGACCAAGCACAGTCATGGTACGAGCTACTGTATTGATGACTGGCCTTCTGAGGGTACTAAGTTGGCACGGGGTGGCCGAAGCCTTGGCACTATGCCCATCATCCGTGACTTCGTAAGGGCCATGGAGGAGGTGACGCAAGGGTCGCGTAGAGGCTCCCTTGCTTACAGCCTCGGAATTGAGCATGGAGACTTCTACGCGGTTCTAGCGGCATTGTATAAAGACCCAGAGAGCAACAATGTTGGTTGGCTAATCAAAGACTCTTTCGTTGAGAAGCTGGCTAATGGAGAGGAAGAAGCTCAGAAGCGTGTAGCTGCAAGCCTTGATGTGAAGCTGATGCGTGGAAAGGGGTATTATACTTTCATTGACAAGATGAATCGTCACCGTGCTGAAGCGTTCAAACGCAGTGGCATGGAAGTCAAGGCATCAAATTTGTGTTAACTGATAGCACCTTTGAGCAGTAATGCTCATAGCAAACCCATTGAATTCAGGGGAAGACTAGAACAGTCAATCCTGAGCGAAGCTGCGATATGCAGAACGTGCAACGACTATCCCGAAGGGGAGTAGTACCAAGTGGTACGAAGCGGTGGGGTACCTCTCCAACTTCCAACAACTAACGCTGTGTGGATGAGGTATATGATATAGTCTGGTCTTGGCAGGGATGCCAAGCAGCTTGAATAAAGCGGGCACAGCCTAACGAACTGTGTTGAACATAAACGCAAGAAGTAGTCCTGCCAGTAGATGAGAACCACACATTCTCCTGCGTGATTCTGAACGAGAATTTGGAACTCTGGCGCACACGACCAGAGAACTTGATGTTCATTATCACTGTCATGTCTGATTGCAATATCTCTGAGTATCTGGAAACGATTGATGAGATGTCAGAACAAGACCAACGTGCTATGCGAAAGATTCGGAACTTCACACAAAAGTTCCGGGCCTTGGGTAGCGGTACGCTTGGCTTCCATACGTTGCTTCAACGTGAACGCTTCCCTGTTGACAGCATGGATGCAATGTACTTAAACGAGGAAATCTTCAAGACACTGCATGAAGAGAGCTTGGCTGCTACACAGTGGCTTGCCTCTGTTCTTGGAGAACCTGAAGGCTGTAGGGGGCTTGGCATTCGCAATGCTACGCGCCTGATGATGCCTCCTACAAAGTCAACGGCGGAGTTGATGGCAGGAGCTTCTGAGGGCATTGGGCTTGATATGTCAATGGTCTTTACTAAGCAATCTGCTGGTGGTGAAATCTTCCGAGTCAACAAAGTATTGCTTGAGTTGATGAAGGAGAGGGGTAAGAACAACAAACGTACAATCCGGCGTATTGCAGAGAAGCGTACTGTCAAGGACGAAGACTGGCTGACGGATCATGAGAAGGCTGTGTTCCGTACAGCTTTTGAAGTGGATATGTTTGCCTACCTCCGTTTGTGCTCACAGCGGCAGAAGTACATTGACCAAGGCCAGAGCATCAACCTCTACTTCTCTGGGGCTGATAGTGAAGAGTACATCTCTGAAGTTCACCGCTGGGCCTTTGAAGATGAAGGCATCCTTGCCCTCTACTACATCTACAGCATGAGGTCACAAGGAGATGTGACGCGAATTGCCGACTGTGCAACTTGTCAATAACATGTAGCTGAAAAGCAACAAAGCCCCTGCACTTCGCAGGGGCTTTTATTTTGTCTATTGACTTTGAGGCTTGCAGGTCTTAAAGTCTCTACATCGCTACACGAACAAGGAAAGACTATGACTCAGAGCTACACGAACAAAGCAGGCATCACTTTCAAAGTTGGTGGTATCATTCACTACCATGATGAAGATGGAAAGCCAAGCAAGGACTATGGTATTATCCGGCGATTCTACACAAACCATCGCAGTGAAATCTGGTGTGTTTGGTATGACAAGCTGACGGGTGAGGTTTCAGATGGTGGAGAGGAGCTTTACATGGATCTGGAATGTTCTGTTGAACCTGTCTCCCACTATGTGCCTGCTAATGGCTCTCCGCCTACCACTCGTCAAGAAGCCTCTACAGACTTCACTGTTGTTTCTACGACACAGCAAGCTGTTGACTTCTTGATTGCTCAAGGCTACACTGTGTCTCTCAGTAAGTAAGGAGATTTACATGGATGAATTGGCAAGTATTACCGTTATGGCTGTGTCTATGCTCGTGGGCGGTTGGTTCGGCACAGGTTATCAAACTTACAGCATCCAGCAAGATTGTAAGAACTACGGAGCTACGATGCTTTTTGATGTGAAATATACGTGTCAAAAGGCAGAGAAGGAGCAAAAATGGCTGAACAAATGACCAATCAAGAAATTGCAGATGTGTTTGAGGCTTGTATTCCTTTGATTGAGGCTGGGGCAGCTTCCTACATCTGTCAAGCCATTTACAAGCATGTATATGGTCAGGGTTGGGGAATACAATGGGAGAAAGTGATTGATGGCAGGCTACGTTCGCGGTGCTGTGTAGACATCATCCAAAAGACTCTTGCACCTACGGGCGAGGACATCCTAGAGTGGGCTGTCTACGAGATGTTCCCAGAGCGTTGGGTGAATGACCTCCTAGGGCTAGCAGCGGCTAAGAAACAATGGTGTATTGACTGGCTCAAAAGTCTTGTGCTAGAATACCGCAACAAGAGTTAAACAACACACTCCCTGTAATTCAGTTGGATAGAATAGCTGCCTTCTAAGCAGCATGTCGCAAGTTCAAGTCTTGCCAGGGAGGCCAAATATCCGGTTTTACAGTGGGCCGTTAGCTCAGTTGGTTCAAGTCCAACACGGCCTACCAATCACTATAGGAGATTACAATGACTGACAAAGCAAGCCAAACAACTAACGTCACTGCTAACACCGCAGAAGAACTCTTGAAGCGTGCTGACACTATCGGTGCTTGGCTTCAGGGAAAGATTGACCCCGCTGTAGACTTTGCTACGCAACAAGCTGTAGATATTGCACAGCAGTATGTGATGTTTGGTATGGCCTACCAGACGTTTATCTCTGTGGGTTGTATTCTGGTCTTCATTGCTAGCATTTGGCTAGCTAAGAAGTTTTGGGAAGTCACTAGAGGTCATATCCTTGTCCTCACAGCAGTCGTAGGTGTATGGGCTTGGGTTTGCTTCTGTACCACAATCCGAGATACACTACTTGTCTGGTTTGCTCCTAAAGTCTGGTTGCTCACCCAGCTTGCAGAGCTTGTGAAGTCTGCCAAGTAATTGTTGTTTTGTCACAACAGTGGCTTGACAAGATTAGAGCAAAGACATAAGATACACACATCACAAATTTTGAAAGGTTTCAAAACATGATTGACTTCTCTAAGCCTCTGGAAGTGGATACAGAATACAGTCTGGAAGAGTTCCACGATGCCAAGATTCTAGCAGTTTACCCTGTGAACTATTCCAATAGCCTCTTCACTCACGCAGTGCACTACCGCAAAGCGGACGGTACGGAAGGGCTTGAAGCTGTTACTGTGAAGGGCATTACTAGTAGCTGGCTTGCATTCCGCAATGTAAAGCCTAAAGTTGTAGAGGAAATTTGGCTTAACTGCTATCCCAGTGGTAGGGCTGGCGCTGTGTATTATTGTCGCCTGAGCGCAGAGCGTAACGCAGGCTCTAACCGTCGAATGGGTACTCTGCACACCACCATCTATGACGATGGTAGTGTGGAACAAGAGTACATCAAAATCTGAAAGGAAATAACATGCAAAGTAAGCCGTATTTCATCCACATCCGTAACACTCAAGCTGTTGAGCACCTCGATGGCTTTGATTACGAAGTCTCCCCTCTTGGTGGTACAACTATCGCTGTTGTCTACAGCCCAGAGCTTGAAGCACACATCTACGCTGTTGCCAAGTGCTCTAACAAGGAGAACTACAACAAGAAAGTTGGTCGTGCAATTGCTACGGGCCGTCTGCGCACGCAATGCTATGTCCTGAATGACTGTGCTACGATGCGGGAAGCTGAGATGGAGCTTCGTTCCCGTTTTAGCTGGTAACACCCCAGCGTAAGTGGCACCTGACGGTGGCACCTGCTGGTGATACCCCCCTCTTGTGAGGGGACTTGACAATAACAAGATCATGCTTATAATGTCCCTATCGCAATTTGTCCTCGTATCAGGCTGCTTGCTTTAGGGACTTCTTTTCACTTTTAGGAGACAACATGACATTTCATCACATCCTCACTAACCTTCCTGTGTGGGGCTGGTACATCATCTTTGCAATGCTGGCCTTGTACGGCATTCTGCACGCCTTGGAGGGCTTTCACAGCCATCGGCTACCCCTCCCTATTGTGCAGAGCATTCAACGCGTTAAACGGCTGTTTAAGCCTTCCTTGCTGGTGTTCTCAGGTGTGATGTCTGTTGTTGCAATCCTCTCCACTTACTTTGCTTGATCTTTAAGGAGCCAATACAATGTCTGAAGACACTTTTGACCAGAGCCAATACACCACGTTTGATTTTGATTGGACAGATATTGAGGATGATTTCCAGTGGGTAGCTGTCGATGGCCGTGGTAGCTGTTACATGTTTACGCACAAACCTAAGTGGAATCAGTACGAAAACCAGTGGTTGCATAATTACGATCCAAGCCGCCATCTACGAGCCCGGAGCGGTGACATGCAGGCAGGCGGCCCGCAATACTTGATGAAACGCGGTGCTGTTGCAAAGCAACAGGTATTGGTGCAGACGCCCCCAGCTTGCAAACATGCAAAACTTATGCTTCAATATGCACAAGATGCAATGGTGAATGAGAAGCCTTGGGAACTGTGGGAGTACTTGGGGCCGTACGGAAAACACTGGAAGCCTCTTGGGACGCACCCCTGCTGGGGAGAGCCAAGCCAGTACCGTCGTAAGCCTCAATTTGTGCAGATTGAAGTTCCTGTGCAGCACAAAGAAGCTGTTGAGGCTTATATCAAACAATTGGAGAAGTCGAATGGCTAAGATGGTATTTCTTTTCGTACTGCTCACGCTTGTATTTGGGCTGTGTTTCTCGGCATACTGGTCTGCCACCAACGATCAGAAACGCTCAGTTTGAAGCGGGGCTGTGAAACTGCTCGCTCTTGTTGTTTTTACCCTTGCTTTTGTAATCGGCATTGTTACCGTGTTTTAAGGAGTCTTATGAATTTCAAATCTATTGTTAAAGTCGCAACTATCTTCCTGGTTGCAACCTCATTCTCTGCGTGTACTCGTATTGCCACAGGCGAAGTTGGTCTTCGTGTTGACGCCAGCAAGCAAGTCCAAGGCGCAGAGCTACAACCTGGCAGCATGAATCAAACTTTGTTTGGCTCTGTCCTGACCTTCCCTGTGCGCGATATTTCATTGAACTTGGAAAACAAGCGTCCCGTCACTTCTGATACCACTGCATTGCAAGACCTTGACTTGACTGTTGTGTATGGCATCAATCCAACCTCCGTCAGCGACCTGTACACCAAGAAGGCACGTTCTTTCCACGGATTGGATGAGGATGGGGACACCGTGCTGATGTACAACTACATGCAAACCCTGGTGAATAATGCAACTTACAAAGCTGTGCGTAAGTACCCTGCTCTGACTGTCGCAGACAAGCGTGCAGAAATTGAAGCAGACATCCTTACTATTGTCTCTGAACAACTCAAGGCAGAAGGACTTGACGGTGCTCTGACTGTCTCTGTTGTTAAGGTTCGTAATATTGAACCTAATCAAGAAATCCTGAACGCAGCAACTGCCGCTGTTAAGGCACAATCTGAGCTTGCACGCAAGAACACGGAAGTGCAGATTGCCCAGAAAGAAGCAGAGCGCATGGAGGCGCTTGCAAAGAATGGCAAGGAAAGTGTGGCCTACATGGATGCACAAGCGCGCCTGCTCATCGCGCAGGGCGTGAAGGAAGGTAAGGTTAAGGCCATCGTTATCCCGCATGATTTCAAGGGAATTGTGCAAGTTCACGACTGATCGCTAAAAAAAAATTTAGACAACAAAAATGCCCCCTAGTAGTGACGAGCTACTTAGGGGGCTTCTTCATTTGTGGAAGATAACTGTGAGGACTATTCTAGCAATTCAAATTGCTCTTATTGTTTACTTCTCTTATGTGTTGTGGCAAAATACAAATCAAGCCGAGAGAGGATGTCTTCTTTGATCCCTTCCACTTGCTTCGTAACTCTTGCCTCAAATTCCTTCATATCTTCTTTTGAGACTTTCTCAATATACAGCTTTTGGACATCAGCCTCTAGCCTGTCAATTCTGGATTTCTGGTCTTGGAATGTGTAAGCACAGACCGATAGCAAAGCTACTGCCACCCACAAACCCCATTTCTCCCAATACCCGTTAATACGAGTATCTGCCCCTGTCGCCTGATTATTTGACATAGATTTTCTCAACGCTTTCTTTGTATTGCTTTTGCCTCAATAGCAGTTTCTTGTGTTGATGTAAGCACCTTGTATTTGCAACATACCCGGCAGAAAGAGACTCCACAGTCTCTCCCGCCTTCACAGCATCACAAGGACTCTCCATCATATAATCAGGGGTCAATTCCAGCTTTACCTCTGTCTTCATAGGCGTCGTCCAACACCCCGACAACAGCAGAGGGAAGACTAGCAGACATAACAGCCCTCTCATTTGCATTTCCTTGATTCTTAATTTGATTTAGCGTGGCTATGTCTGCCTGTGTTTGCACTAAAGCCTCATTTGCTTGGGCAATCCCTTGCTGCATATCCTTGCCAACTAGGGTCAGTACCTTCCCTTGCTTCTCAGAAGCCTCAGCAAGGCCCTTATTGGCCTCTACAAGCTCTTCAAACTGCTTGGATAGGGTGACGTACTTGTCGCGCTGCCAAAGAGCTCCTAGACCCAATAAAACAGAGAGGATTAGCAACCCAATAATGATGTACAACCTAGCCATCTTAACCTCAACGTGTGATGCCGTAGTACACAGGCCAGTTCCGGGGGCGCGTCTCTCCGCCCTTACCTGACACCCCTGTGTTGATGTCTGGGATTGTCCCTTCCGGCCCCTCATTACCTGTTGCCAACTTCCCAGCACCTTGGAAACCGGAGCTGTTCAATTGTTGTAGACTAACGATATGGCTGTGGTCTTCATAGGCATGGTTTTGCCACGTAGCCATTTGACGGCCTGGGTCAACACCACGTCCATTGTCCCACCCACGAAGAAACTCCCCTTGGAAGTCAGGTACACAGAACTTGTTATTGGCAACTGCGTTGATGAAGTCAGGAGTAGATAGCAGTGCAAGAGTGTACATCTGCCCGATCACCGCATAGAGCCTAGGCTCGTCTGCAATGTTCAGCAGTCTCCCATCACATGGGATGTGTGTGCTGGGCATTGTGCCAGAGGCGAACATCTCAATCTTCCCCGCAGGGAACATAGCATCCACTTGTGCCTGGGAATAGACACTCAAGTTACTACGTGCTGTCGCAGTGTTTGTAAGGTCAGCCAAGTTTGTGTTCTTGGCGCAATACTTCCCGTCAGACTCTGCGCGACTGTATGTTTCAGTCTTGGCATAAGTCTCAGTCTTAGCATACACACTAAGGTTAGTGCGGGCTGTAGCCTTGTTGGGGATGTCGTTGAGGTTATCACCTTTAGCAAGGAAGTTTCCGCTGTCTGCTGGGGTTAGGAAGGCAAGCTCCCAATAGACTCCTGTGTAGTCTGTAGCAGGGTCAACTCCTACACTGTCTTGGATGGCTGTGTAGACGCCGCCAAGGGCGCTTGTCACATAGCTCCTACCCATCTTGTATTGCGTGTTGGCATCCCATTCAGGAATGCCACGCTGATTAGTGTGCGCAATCCACTGATCTTGCCGATTTTGCACCCAATTCATGGTTTCATAAGGAGGTTTCTCAACCTCCCACCCACGACTCAGTTTGAAGTCATCTGGGGTTGTTTTAGTTCCGCTAGATGCCCAAACTTTCGTATAGCTTGTTGGTTTAACTTGTAGGGTCATTTTGTTTCTTTACTGTTTCTCAATATCAAGAGGTAGCACCCTTAATAGTGACAAAGTTTATTGCAATAGATTCAGACCTACTCGTGGGAGTTTCATTCTGCACCGTAATCCTTACAACACCAGGGGAAAAGATACTTGCCCGGACAGAGTAGTATGGGTCTATACCTGTTGTACAGACTTGCACAACATCATTTACCCCCACAGTGGCGTTATTCAGCACGAAGGTTACAGACCCTGCTCCGGGGATGGCTGAGTCTCCTGTCACCACCTGTCCGCTTGGCCTATTTAGTGTGACTGGATTTGTCTTTGCATTAGATCCACTATTTTGTGTGACTTGATTTGCCACACCTCCAGCACCAACGCCATAGCCAATTGGTCCCGCGAAACTATAAAACCCCGTGCTGTCCAAACTTGCAAGAGTTGTCCAAGGGATTGTAGAGCCACCTGTTCCTGCAACAGCGCCTAGCCATTGGTGTGTACCGCCCGATTGACTGTATGCACCTGCATATCCAGACCCCTTGTACTTCCAGCCTGCGCTGTCCAAGAACGCATTTTGTACCAGGGTTGTTGCGCTAGAACCTGACAGCAGCGCCGTACCAGCGGGAAGCTCCACAGCAGCAACGCCTGTTGCCCATGCGCTTGGGGTTGCACGCAAACCAAGGTTACCTTGAGAGTCCAACAAAAGTCTATCACTGCCACCAATACGCCAACGGTGAGCAAGCCCACTATTCACATTCCAAATCAGCCCATACCCCTGCCCTGCTTGTAGACCTGCATATTGCGTACCACTTGCAGAAAAAGAGAAGAAGGTGTTGAAGTTTGTGTGATTGAACGTCAGGTCAAAATCTGAGGCTGCCCCTGTAGAGCGTCCCAGCGTTGTAACCATTGCGTAATTTGCAAAGCTACCATCCCCCTGCCAACGAGCCCTCTCTACACCGTTAGTCCAAAGCGTCAGGGCCTTATTCCCCAATTGAGAGATTCTTGCTAGCCCTGTGTTGTCTTGCCCAATCAGCAGCCCGTTTGCAGTGTCTCCGTTGCCTACAAATTCTGCGTAGCTTGCTGTACCAGCTCCACGCCAAACGGTGAGTACGTTACTGCCAGAGGCTGTACCGATGGCAATACCATTGGAGTTTACCCGTGCCACCTCTGCACTGTTGTAGCCGAGAACAACTGGTTGAGCTGTCAGAGTTTGTAAGACAAACCTACCAGATCCATCGTTAGCCATACCGACGGCTGCAATATCTGTTGTCCCGTCTGCAAAGGTAACTTTAGCCCAGAACCCACCTGTCTGTGTGGACTTGATCTTCAAGCCTGCCGGGGCGTATGCTGTCTCAACTTGACGGACGGTTCCGTAGCCAAACACCTTGAAGTTACCATCCAAATCGATGTTTGTTGTGTTTCCAAGATTTGTGTCCCCAACACGGAAATTCACTGTACCCGCGCTAAGGGGATTACTCAAAATCTTTACAGTGCGAGTTTGCCCAGACGGGACAACACCACCTGCTAGGGTGATATTACCATTTGGTTCTTCCGACAGAAAAGCCCGCATCCAATTGGTACCCGAGTCTGCGGTAGGATCATTCCCTGTATTTGTAGTGAGGGCACGGTATACGACACCATCGCTGCCAGTGCAATAGCTCCTGTTTGCTTGGTACTCTGTGTAGTTATCCCACTCAGCCACACCACGTTGGTTCAAATGCTGTAGCGTTACGTCTGTCTTGTTTTGAAGCCAATTCTCCAGCTCGAAGGGCATCATTTCATACCCCCAGCCAGAAGCCATCTTGATAGGGGTTGGAGCTGCTTTAGATCCCGAGGAAGCCCAAGCCCCTCTCAAATCTGGTTTTGTAATCAATGCCATGTTTTACCTTAATAATCTTCCAAAGCAGAGCCAAATACCCCACCAGAGGGATTGACTGAATATAGACTAACCATCCCCAGAGCACCCACAGTTCCCAGGAATCCCAGAGTACCGTTAGTTTCTGGCTCTTGCAGCACCAACTTGCAACCTAACGGGCGAGGAATGAAATAAGCGCCATTCTCTTCCACACGATCAAAGCAAGCACGCTCAAACAAAGACAGGCGTCTGTTTGACCTCATCGTGAGAGTTCCGCCTTCATTTTGTAAGATGAAGACTCTTAGGCCGAAGATATACTCCAGCATATCAACAACATCCTCCACATATGCAGGAGTTGTGTTGCGCTTGATCTTTGCACGGATGAAGATGCGGTATTGTGCATCTGCTAGCCTGACGCTTCCGCCTGTAGCTTGTCCAGAGGAATACCAATACCCACCAATGGCGGGATTGGCTGTTGTGCTGAATGTGCCTGATGCAGAAGTTCCATCAAACCCAAAGAACTTCAAATCTGCAATGTTCGTCAGTGTACGCGGTTGTCCAACGATACGCCCAATCACATCTAGCTGTTCTCCTGTGGCTGTATCAATACTACGTTCCTGCATCAACTCTTTGAGTGTCAGGTCTGCGTCAATACAACCACTCAGCAGCAATTGCAAATACTTCGTAAAGACTGGTTTGTCTTTCAGGTGGTATGGGGTTTGCTCGTAAGCCAAGGCCCCATAGTCCACGCTTGTGTATGGATTAACAGCCATCACACTCCTTTACACGAAAGCAATGTCTGTGGCAGACAGAGTTGGAATTTCGTTGTATGCCATCGTGACTGTACCCTCTGCAACAGTCCCCGCACTACGCCCAATCTTCAACGTGACAATCTCATGCCCAGGGGTTTTATTCACAGGATCAAACAGACGGGAATAAACTACCTTCCCTCCAATTGTTTGGCTGTTGGTGATGTGCGCAACAAGATCCTGCTTAATTGCGTCTTCCCCTCCACTTGGGAAGTCTGAATCTGTTGTCAGCTCAATCTCCACATACAGAGGTACAAACACAGGACGCTGGAAGCGTACAGTTTGTTCTTGCCCCTGCGCTGTTGCCACAGATACGCTTGTAGATCCCTTGGAGGCAATCCCTGCTGGTGTGTGCTGCCAGATAACAGATGCAATTTCTATGTCATCGCCTCCAAGAAGCAACACAGAAAAACTGTGCGGAGGGAGTCCAATGCCATTTGTCAAATCTGTGTCATTGACATAAATCTTGACTTCAGAGACACCCTCAATCTCTAGCAACTCTGCATAAAGCGCGTCTAACGTGTTCTGAGCACGCAGATATTTGCTGTTAGCAAATCGCAAACGCAACTCTTCATCTGTCTCTACAGATTGGCTTGCCGTGCCTTTGATTGGGTTAGAGACTGAGTCCCACCCCAGCACAGATGTCACAATCGTATCCACTGTATTGATAATAGGGGCTGGGACAGCCTCATCAACACCATAGAATTGTAGACGTTTAGCCACCTTGATGGCATCGATATCCCCTGTCAAGGAATAATTGAAGCCACTGTAATGTTGTTGTGCAGTGATGCGCAGGAGATTACCGTCAATAGCGCCTGCAATATCTGGCTGTGTAGGAATCTGAGACAGCAGTCTACCAAGGATGCTTGCTACAGTGTCACCGCTGATTGCTGTAGTAGAGAGAGTGATTGACCTGTTGGCGTGTGTAATCAATACCTCATACGCACTGCCCACTGCCGTGTCTAGCAGTTCAAGACCCACACCCCAAACAGCACTAGGCGTGAGGCTTAGAGGTGTCTTGTTGTAATACTGGTACTGTGTGTTGCTTGTTCTCACTGCCGAGTTGGCAGGGATGTCCACATACACATCTCCCCAAACAATGCCTGAGAAGGATGCAGCCACGCCTTGTCTGCGAACAAACCCGCCAATGTCTACCAGATTATCAAGAGCAATGCCTGTGGCTGACTTGGGATCGAAGGAGGCATAGACTTGCTGCATAGCCTCCCAGATGTCTGTCAATGCTGGCGTAGAGAGGCCAATAAGCCTGCCAAGCAATGTAGCATCTGATGTGTCTACTGTAGAGCCTGCTGGCGTAAGCTCTTGGAAAAGAGCTGTGGCTTGCTTCTGCAAGTCTTCTTGGATTTCTGGGAATCGTTTAGTGACGAAACCCGCTTCTGTAACTCCAGCCATTAAACCCCCACGCTAACTTGCGATACAGAGACTTCCTGCCCCTGCACGGATACTTTAAAATTCAAGGTGTAGAGGCGCTCTGGCGACAAATCAGAGACAAACTCTGTAATGGCCTGCACACCCACATCTTGTAAAATCTTTTGTTGGAAGATCAAATCAATAGCTTCTTTGCTATTCTTTATCCCCAAGATGCTCTGGAAATATGGAATGCCATGATCTGTATTCAAATACCACTCACCTTGGAAGGTCTTGAGAGTGATGTACAGGCGTTGAGCCACTTCCTCTGCTGTGTCTGTTGTGACAGGAGACTCCCCATTTACAAACACAGCGTCTCCAGATACAAGGTCAAGAAGAATATCCATTAGACAGGTCCTCCTGTGTTGCCAGTGCCAACTTGCACACCGCCGTGAATGTGGTTAGCCATTTGCTTGCCATTCACTGTCAGGCTTGTGACTGCTGCAATTGTCGGGGCGGTCATTACCGTAGCCGTGGCAGGGGCGGAGACTGTCAGGGCTCCACCCATTGCTGTTGTTCCTGAGATAATGACATTACCGTTGATTGTCGTATTGCCGTTAATTGTCGTTACCCCATTCACTGTTGTCGTTGCATTGACTGTAGCTGTTGTCGCATCCACTGTGGCAGACGTACAATTCACATCGATGTTTGTGCAATTCACTGTCACATTCTGCGTGGTGTTGATTACAACATCCCCGCTCTTCTTCAACCTAATCTCTACTTCGTTGGATTTACCGAGGTTGTGGACTAGCACAACATCCGAAGGAGAGTGAGGGTATTTGTGCTTACTAGCTTGCCCGGGGGTCTTGCTCTTCGTGAATACGCACGGAAGGACAACACAATCCCGAGGATCAAACATCCTGCGTGTGCTTGGTGTTGCAGGCTTACCATCCCCCGCCTTCCATGTTTCCATGTCTCGCTGGGAATAGAGGATGAAGACTGTATCTCCCGGGTTGATTTCAAACTGCAATCCTCCTGTGGAAGATTGCTGCATCATCACCGGAACATTTAAGATCACAGACCGTGGGAGACTATCTCCATTCTCTGCCAGTAGATGCACAGAGGGCTGAACATCTACGAAAACTCCATTATCTTCTCTGACAGCAACAACAATCCCTGGGAGAGCTGTATTCAATCTTCCTAGCTTTTCTTCAATATTCCCTGAGATAACTTCTTCTAATGAGTACATGTTTACTCCTTGGCAGGGATGCACGACAACTCTGTTTCCCAGACGTTGCCGTAAATCTCCCCGTTGTGTACAATCTCTAGGATTTTGTAGTATCCTGTCAAGTCCCCAAACTCTAGCCTGACAAGTCCGCCAGCCTTAAACACGGGGTTTAAGAGGCATTTGATGCTTAGGCCCCGCTTCCCACGGGGACGTGGGGACGTGTCCCCTTTCTTCCTGTGCACCCTAGGCTTCTGCACTTCATCAATACGCGGGGTATCTAGCAACCCCGACCTCTCGTTAAGCACAAATGCTTGAGAGTTTGTCATTGTGCTAAACCCATCATCTGTAATCGTGAGGGTATCCCCATCAATCTGCCACTCTAGGCCATAGGCAGAACAAATGTCCGTTAAGACTTGCCGTGGTGTCCCGTTGTACGGGTAGCCATCTGGCAGTTTTCTTTGAAGGGTTGTGCCAACAAACTTAGTCTGCACAACTTCTGGGATCTCTGACGCAACACGTTTTAGTGTTGTTTGAAGATCGGCACCGGGAGCAATCAACCCACCAATCAATCTGTTGTTCAGAGCTGAATACAATGTATCCAAGGTTAGAGTAGTGACCAGATCATTGCGCTGGCGCTTGGTTTCAACCCAAGTAACCTGCCCCGAGAATAGCTCGTGCAGCCCCGTCTCCGTATACCCCACATCCAGAGATACGAAGACTTTGTTATCTTCTAGGAGGTCACGATTCTCTTTAGAGAGGTTGTAAATTGAGACAGATGCTTGGTTGCCTCTACGTTTATTGTCAACAGACTTGTTAACGCGGAAGCTGATATTCAATCCTGTGATGATAATGGTTTGCTTGCCCAGCTCCCCAACACGCAGGACATAGTTTCTGTCTCTTTGTATCATCATTCATCCCACATGTAGAAAAGCTCGTAATACCCCGGTAATGTCTGCTCCCCAGAGTTCATAACCTCTGTGCCAGTCTTTGGCTGAAACCAGAAATGGCCTAGCAAACCAGGGAAATGGTAGTCAAGGATGATGGGGTGAAATGGAACTAAAGCAGCCCCTTTAATCAAAGGCCCCCCTCCATCCTCCCCAATGTCCATGAACCAGAAATTCATCCTGCGGTTGAAGTAGATGCGGATTTCATACGCTGCACCATTCAATGGAATTGTGCTGGTAAAATCCTCTTCCTCGTACAGAGGAATCTCAATTGCTTGCCATGTCATCGCCCAGGAGTCCAATTCTTTAGTGTGTTGAAGCTAAGGGCTGGGTTGTTAATGCTTGGCAAGGCAGGGAAACGGGGCTCCCCTGCAACGGATTGTGCCCCTTGTGCCTGACCATTAGCTGCTGTGCATTCCTGCTTCACAGGGCTTTTAGAGCCCTTCTTAGCCGTCTTACGAGTTTGGGGTTTCTTCTTTGCCTCCACCTTCTCAACGAATGCAAATCGCACACGTTCAAGCGTCAAAGACAGAGGGATACAATCTCCTGTATCTGGATCCTCATCAATAGAGAAGTGAGTGATAACCAAGTCTTTGTGTTGAGCTACAATGTTCCCGTTGTCCAACTCAAAGATTGTCACCAATGTTGAATTGTTCTGATAACGGTTGAGGGTAGAATTGAACCTAACACCAGTCATCAATTCCCGTAGAAGGTCTTTGACATGCTGGTCAGACTTCAAAGCACTCCCACCGTCAATAACCTCGGGAACAGCCTTCTTGAAAAACTGTGTAGCACTCCCTGGGAGTAACCTGGACACACCAACAGAAAAATCCAGAATGGAGGGAGTTCTTGGCTGTGCCTTAGAGTTAATAGGTCTACTCCCATCCAGGGAAAACCTAAAGCTCTCTCCCGTCACATCTGCTGCACTCAACAACCCTTGGATTTGAAATGTCGGGTTCTTTGCGCTATAGTGATCTGAAACGGAAGCTCCCATGTCAAGAGGGAATGATGAGACATCCCCGCTGACATCCTCAGAGAACTTGGTTACAACATCAAAATAGATCAATCCACGAATGGCAGAGGTGTCATCACCAATCTTAATTGCCAGTGTCATTTATACCTCTGCTTGTGTTATCGTGCATAATCTGCCCAAGTTGTTTGTGCTCCAAGCAAGTGTCCACGAATAGCGTTCTCCATTTCAAGGTTTACGTTATCTTGGAATTGTTGGAATGCCTCAATACCATCTTGTGCTGTGATCTTGATGTCTGCTTGTAGCTTGATGTCAGAAACACCAGTGAAAGTCATTTGGCTGTCTCTAGCCTGTGCTGCTACAGGAGCTGCCGCTGCAATGCTTGATCGAGGCGTAACTGTGGAGCCAAACAGCGTATCTGCGTTTTGCCACGCCCCTAGGCCAATACCGGCTGCTAGTCCTGCTGCGCCACCCCACGGACCCCCATACTGCAAACCTGCTGCCCCGAAAGCCATTCCCTGGCCTGCAATTTGCATATATGCTCGTGTACGCGGATCGTCTACAAAATAAGACCCTGCTGTAAGGCCAGCGCCTGCCAGCCCCCAGCCACCACCAAATACACTCGCAATACCAGCAGCTACACCACCAAGCCTCTGCCGCCAACCTCCTTGCTGTGCAGAGCCACTGCCGGGAGTTCCAGCACCACCAGCGGATGCCAGACCTTGCTGGTTTGTGGAGTTGACCACCCACACACGGATTGCCTGTCCCATTGCTGTTGATTGTGCAAACGCAGCCATGCCTAGGCTACCTACTGCCCCGCCTGTCGCTGTTGCAACACCGCCAGAAATTTTACCGCTCACGTATTTAAAACCTAGCTTGGCCGCGTAGAAGGTTGTTATAGCTGCAAGAACGGAGTATGTGAATCCAAGCTGTTCTGTGATCTTCCCTACAATGTCAGTAAAGCCTTTGAAGAAGTCTCGGATAGCAACTAGATTCAATCCTGTAGCATCTTTAACTCCCATTGTTGTAGCATTGCCTGCGCCAACATCCCACAATGACCACAAATCTGTAATGACTTTCGTCAAGCTTACAAACTTGTCAATCAAATCTGAGAAGGCACTAACAAGCGCAGGAGCGCGCTTACCCAACTCATCCATCAACTTAGCGAGGGCATCCCACATCTTGGACAATGCAGCCTCACCACCGCTCTCAGAGAATTTAGCCAAGAAACGATTTCTCGCATTGTTGTAGCGGTTCTGATTAGCATCTGCGGATTGGCTTGACTTTTCAATCACACCTGCTACTCGCCCAGATGCGATTTGCGCAACAATTGGGAGAATTTCCTCAGAAATAACCTTACCCTTTTTCATTGCATCTGTCAGGTCTGCAATGGCCTTTTGCCCCACTAAGCCAGACCCCGTTTTTTGTGCATAAGCTTGAGCAAAGATAGCCTTCATTTCTCCGAAGCCTGCCGCATCGCCCAACTGCTGATTCAATTCTTCGCTGGAGATTTTACCCTTACCAGACATCTGGGAAACGGCGTACAGCGCACGGTCCATACTCTCTGCTGTTGCACCACGAGCACGACCAAACTCCAAGAAACCTTGGAAGGTCTTGAACGATGTGTCGTACCCCATCGCCGGCATTGCAGATGCCATGAACTGTGTAAACTGCGGGAGCGTCTTTTTATAGTCAATACCGCGCTTCTGGGATAGTGCAAACAGTTGCTCAAGAGCCGCTTGTCCGCCACCATACTTCTCAAAAACACCTTCAGCAGCAATCTTCTGTGATTGGTACTCTGTGTTAGCTCTGTTCAGGTTCCCCAGACCAATAGCACCACCAACAAACGGGACAGCAGCAGCACCCATCCTCAGCAACCGGCCTGTAGGCCCCATCATGAGGTTTCCAGGGAAGTCATACCCAGACCTACCACCCCCACCTCCAGAGCCGCTCCTAGGGCTTCCTGAACCCCCTCCTGAGCGTCTTGCCGGTGCAATAGCAGCATTGATCCGGTTCATTACCGTTTCACGGAAATTACCGCTGTAGCGCAAAGAGATGGGGATGCTTTGCAACCCACCAATAAGTTGTCTGCGCAGATCCATGATGTTTGTATTGCGAATGAAAGGAAACACACGTACACGAATACCTGCACTGAGCTGCTTTTCTGCTTGGCTGCGAATCTGCTTGCCGTTCACATCAAACTGTACACGCTTGATCTTCAAGACCATGCCTTGTGCAACTGTGTCGAGCTTTCTCCGCAGATTAAGCATTGTGGCTCTGGTGTCAATGTCAACAGTGACTTTGATCTTCAAACCGTTACCCAGCTTGCCTTTATACCTCTGCATTTTGGTATCAAGGGCTTTGAAGTAGTCATCAACTTTCTTCAGGCTTGATTGGTCTACGTCGATACCGACTTTGGCGAAATAGGACGTCACGGCTACCATTATCTACCCCTCAAGCGTTCCGCCTGCTGTTGTTTACGTTCTTGCTCTGCCTTCGCAGAAGCCCTCCCCCACTCTTCCAGAGTTTCCTTGGCATCAAGATATTCAATGAACTCTTCTACTGTGCTAAGAGGAATCTCTGTCTTCAGGAGGTGGTAAGCAATTAAAGGATCTTTGTTTGCAAAGATCGCCCTCAAGATTGTGTAGTCCCCTGTAAACTCTGCTTCCAATTTACGGACTTCTTGAGGGGCTTGGGCTACAGCCTGTAACTGTGGCGTTACTCTACTGTAGCGTCTGATTCGTTTCCCATGCCGTCATCCTTGATTCCGAAGTTGAAATCAATGATTTCTGTGAAGACAGCATCCATGTCATCAAACTTGCCACGGAAATGGGATTCAAATTTCTTACGATCAATTTGGATGCTATTCACTGTAGCACCAGCACAGATAACTTTGATTTGAAATTCAACGTCAGGAATACCACCACCCTCTTGGTGCATTTGGTACAGTTCCTTACGGATCTTCATTCCTTCAATTGTAGGGAATTTCTTGAGAGTGTAAGTGTCATCCCCGCGCACATATTCTTTAGTTTCAAACATAATAGTCCTCATTTACATTAAGTTGTCAGTCTGGAGAGAATGCTTGCAAAGTCTACACCTTGCTCTGCATTCCCACCAACAAAATAACTATCTATAGAGTCACACAAGATAGTCCAAGAGCGTTCTCCCTGCGAAGCAGAGAAGTTTCCATCTGAGAAGCCTTCGATATAGGCATTCACAGAGCTGAATAGGCTAGAGCCTGAATTGTCTTTCAAGACTACTTCTAGCCTTGCTGTCCCTGTTTTGGAGTCAAGCTGTACCAACTCCGAAAAGACATTGTTTGTGATGCTTGTTTGGTTGAGCGTAATGCGGATATGCCCTGATGTATCCTTCATGCGCACCCGTGTATTCTTACCACGGATACCCCTGACTTGCTTGAAGGCAGAAGTGTGTAGGGCTACAGAGATGTTCTGCCACCCCTCCACAACATAGCCACAAACAGAGAGTGTCACTTCTCCGGGTCTGTATGTAAAAACATCCATGCCTTACCCCGTTATCTGATTGACAAACTCTGAGCCAAGGGCTGCTAGAACATCTGGAACCCCAGACGACCTCTCATTCCCGCCCACAATCTCAGTTACACCAACACAATTAAACACCCAATCCCTGTTGCTAACATCCACTCCGTAAGTGACATCTGGGATTCCTTCAATCCACGCCACAGAGGCGTAGAATAGGGATGTGCCCAGATGGTCACGAACAAGAATAGGAACCTTACCCCTTCCTGTTTTCCTATCAAGGAAGGAAAGGGCTGTCAAGATTTCATTGTCTTGTGCAACAGACGAGAGGGAGAGATTCACCGTATAAAGTGGATTTTCTACTTGTGTACGGCTAATCTTCCCATCTGTTGTTACAACAGTCTCGTAGATTTGTGATGCTTTGTGGATTGTGATGAATGTCCCATCAGCAAATCCAGTGATGGGGATAATCCCGCCAATCAAGAAAACAACATCTTCAGGGGAATAAGAAGCTAAACCCATATTACCCCTTCAAGCTATTAACTAAGCCACTTGGCTTCTGGTGCTGCACCCAATTCAGTCAGCGTAGCTGCTGTGTCGGGAGAGAATTTACCATTACCACCTTGGATCTGGTCAATGCTCACAGCTTGGATAACCCAAGTCCGATCACCAAGATCAGTGCCAAAGGAGGCTTCAGGTGGGTTGTTGATGAAGCACACAGGGCTGTAGAACACGCTACGTCCCAACTCATCCTTGATTGTCATACTAAACAGCCAAGTACCGTCTGCATTCTCTTCATCCTTTTGCAGGAGGTAGGAGAGCACATCATTGGTTTCAGATGCTTGGTGCAGGCTCAGGGAGATAGTGCCTCCTTTGTTACGGCGAATAACACGAGCATTGCTCAGGTCTGCACCTGTATACAATGTTGCGTGCGGATTCTCCCGGGAGATAGACACGAAAGTGCCTTCCACGAAGCCGTTGGCAACATGATTGACTTGCGGGTGTGTAATAACCACCGACACATTTTCAGGGCTATACGAGCCCAAGATTTTAGATTGACTCATTTAATCTCCTTACGCTGTGACAGTCCCGCGAACCACAATGCCGTGACCAGCTCCCTGCAACCTCGCTTCAAAACGGAAGTCTCCGAGTACACGAGTTGCACGAGTAACTTCTGGAATAGCTAGTACATCAGGCTCCACAACCTTGAAAGGCGGGGTGTCTGCAATCAGGCCATTAGCCACACCTTGTGCAAGCACGCTGCGGATTTCAGCACCGATGATTGTTGCACCAGCTTGGGTATAAGGGATCTTCTTCTTATTGATAATGCGGTAAAAGACTTGCTCTTGAATACGAGCATACAACCAGTCAACCCCGATGACCTCATCAATCCACGAACCCTTGCAAGTCACACCATTCAAGAAGATGTCAACACCGGCTACATTAGTGAAGTAGTTAACATTCTTAGCCTTCAAGGCTGCCTCAGCAGTACCCGACAAGCGAGTACCTGTGATGCCATTAGCAGTCTTGAACGCCCAAGTGTTGCTCCCTGGCACTTCCACAATTTCCCGACCGACCCAAGCACACTCAGGATGCTCTGTAACAGCATTTGGGCTGTACACCAGAACAGTGCGGTCATAATTGGCAGCATTAAGCAGGTAGCCAACGTCTGTCGTGCTTGTTGGGGAGACAACAGCAGCATCAGCCGTAGAAGCGAAATAGAGCTTCTTCTGTGCTTCAATGATTGCAGCCATTGCTTGGATGTCTGTGCTAGTCTTTGTAGCGGCCATGAGGATATACCACTCATTGCTTGCAGCAAGAATAGCAGCAAGACCTGTAGCCCAGCTTTCAGACGAGTTTTTAACACCAATGTAGATTGTGTTGGGACGCTGTGTACCGCCCAAGACTTTAGCAGCCATGCGATAGGCATCACTGTTTGTCGTGTAGTCTGTAGCGATGTCTGTCAGACTTGTGTATGTGCGAACACGCACAGAGACATCCGCAGGGCTGCCAGACACATCAGGCAGGGAGACATACAGCAGAGGCTTGTCAAAGCTAGCCGTGTCAATTTGTTGTGTTTCTCGGGTAATGTATACCTGAACAATTGTATCAAGACTTGCCATCTTGTTCCTTCTTTGAAATAATGCAGCTATGCTGCTGTATGAAACTTGTTAGGGGCTTGGAATTTGAACACCATTTACGGTGACATATTCTGCCCACAATAGGTCTTCTGTTGTCTGCACGCTGTAAGACAGTTCCAAATCTAAGTTGAAACTATCCACCCACCTTGTCTCTCTGAGGGACGGGTTTGAGCGTACATCTGTGTGTGAGATGATTCCAAAGTTTTCGTGTTGGAAATCTTCGTTTGTTAGTTGACTAACTGCAAGATCCTGCTTGAAGTCGAAAGCCATATCCCCACTATCCTTGCCAACAAAGGTGACTTGGATCAACACATCGTAGTGCTGTTGTGTGTAATGTCTCCCGACATTTGGATTACCAGCTACATCCTCAAGGAAGATAGACTTAGATGGCTTTCCTCTCGCAGAGGCTCTCAGAATATGGATTGCACAATATGTTTGTGCTGGTTCAGGGGCATTCTGATTCTTGAAAATAACCAGAGGTGTTGTATACCCAATGCGTGTAAGAGACTTTGTTAGGACGCTTTGTACACTTGTACCAATCGAGTCGTAAATACTAGGCATCTGTGTCAAATTCTCCTACGCATCACTTTGTATTCCACGCTATTCAACATAGCACCTGTATCAATCAGCGTAATCCCATGCCCCTTCATAGAGACTGTCAATGGGCTGTTTGCTGTGTAAATGTCCATCTTGATAGCTTTCTGCATAGCCACTAAGGCATCGTAGCCAAGCCTCTCATAGATTTGTTCCCAAGTCCTCTCGCCAGAGGCCACTTGTTGTGTGTAAAGGATATACTTGTCTCGCACATCCTTACTTCTTTCAAGTGCGTATACAAACCCAACACGGATAAATGGGCGTAGCGGAGCATAACCGCCCCAGCCGGTTATGTGTCCCTCTTCATTCCATTTAGCAATCTGTGCTGTTGGTAGGGTGATACCTGAGCGGCTAACGTGATAGTTCCCACGAAACCAGCCAACATGCACGCACATGGACTTACCTTTAAGCAACCTGCGCTTGATTGCAGTCCACTCCTTTGTGTCCTTCTTGCCTAGTGAGACTTTGTAAGAGAGGTCTAAGGATAAATCTAGTGCTTGCGTATTTACCATATTACATCCTGCGAGGATTGTCCACAAGCAGCAGACATGCTACCACTTGGTTATAAGTGTCAGGCTTCACTCCACAAGCACAATGCCGTAGTCCGCTAGTGGAGGTACGCTAACCACGAGCCCTGCCGATGTCATCTCAAACCTGCACGTCCGACCACCGCTGGCGCCTGGCTCGTAGTAGCGGACAGAGCGCACCCGCTTCGAGTCCAGGAACCCTTGCTTGATGGTCACCCTGACAACCGACTGGCGGGCGTTCGCAGCGCCGGCACCCGAGTTTGCGGCGTAGTCGCACGAGTTGGTGTTGACCAAGTGCACGGCCATCGCCTTGCTGCTGGCCTTCACACGCACGTTGGCCAGCACAGGTCGCGTCGGGTCGGTTTCACCCGCCACGGTCACCGGTGAGTAGGCCGTCAGGTCGCTGGCAAAAAACGCATCGTAAGCCGAGACGTTGCCCCCGGTCGGAACCTCCGCACCGTAGGCTGTGAACGATGCGTCAGCGTTCATCTTCACGGACGCCATCCGTGCGCCCAGGTTGTGGCTGGATGTCGGGATGTTGCGGATCTCGCCGCCAACAGGATTGATCGTGAACGGGACGCGGGCACAGTGATCCACTGGCCTGAAACAAGACTGGCGCTCGCAGCGAGCACAGCTTCTTGTGCAGAGGGAGATGTGATTTGCCCTGTCGCTGTGTCAATCAATACAGCGTTATTTTCAATCGCATTAACACGTTCCGTCAACTTACGATTGATATATTCCTCTGGCATTCCTGGGTAATGCTTCAAATCATTCATGTCTTATCCTTATTCCGTTTCTGTATATCCAGCGCTATGCACTACACGCGCTGCAATAATCTTTGTGTGATCTAGCACACCCATTTTGTACTCAAGCACTTTAGCCACTTCGTAGTGCTTTCCATCCCACACAATTACATCTGGGGATGCTCCTGCGGAGCCATCAACCAATCCATTGACATCTGCTGTTGTGTAGACTTTAATCCACTCTCTATTTCTGTCTGCCTCTGGCAAAGCCATAAGCTCAGAGCCTTTCAGTGGCTGGATATGACATTGAACACTTACAGTATTGGAAGCATCCACCCACAGACCATTCACATAACTTCCAGCAGATTTCCTCACCACTTGGACAGTTGCCTTGTGTGTCAACAGAAAGTTTGGGGGTTTACTAGCAGAGCTTGGTTGTTTAGGATATTTCAACGTCATGCTAATGTCAGCGTGGCTTGTCTTACAACACCATCACTGCCTTTCACTTTGATTGCCAAAGATGTATTGCTTGTAAGCTGAAACACCATCTCCCCATTGCTAACAGGAGTTGCAGAAATTTGTGGAGCTACAACAACAGCATTCTTATTTTGTGTAGCTAGTTCGCCAAGTCCAAGAGCTGTGCGGCTAGCTCCCGCTGTCTTATTTTCCCATCTTTGTGCTGTGCTGTTATAGGCAATGAAATCGTTATTTGCCAACGTGCCAAACTGCACATTCCCGTCTGACCCGCCTAATGTGCTACCGTGATGCACACGAACATGGATACTACCATTATTAGCCGCGTGAATGACATTTCCGAGAATTGCCATTGCATTTGGTGCAGTTGGCCTTACTTTTGTCATACCACCAACCACTGCTGGGTTGTAATACAGAGTATCTCCATCCAGCCAAGTTTCCCCAACTAGACTACCTGTTGTATTAATCCCACGCACAACACCAAAACTTGTAACATATCCAAAAGCATTAGCCGCAATGTTTTCTGTTGCTACTCCAATGATGACTTCGGGCTTACTCGTAATAACGCCGGCTGCTTCTGTTGCCAGCAGTGTTCCTGAGTTGCCTTGAGCACCCACAATCATGACAACTTTCCCATTGCCAATTGAAGACGCTGCCTTGATTCTGTAGTGTTGCTCTTGACCGACTTGCAGAACAGAAGTCCCACCCGCCAAAGTTAAGCTAAGTGTTTGTGCATTATCTGTGCCGTCCCAATACAATGTACCGGGAGTTGTTGGTACAGTCTCTGGTGTCAGATCAAACCTAACGAAGTCTACCTCATACACACCGCCTGTAAGACCACCCAGAGATGTGATGTCTGTATTAGCCCCTTGGAGGGCGTGTGTTGCGTTTAATTTGGCTTGGACTGCTGTGGCTAGGTCAGACTCTAAAACCCCGCCAGAGGGCTTTATAGAGGCCCAGGAGAAGCCTGCTACAGATGTCTCCAATACTGTGACACGCTGATTCAATTCAACGTCATTTGCATTCAGCTTGGAGCGTACACTTGCAAGCAACTCGCCATTGTCAAATTGTTCAATTGCCATTAGCCACCCCAAGTTGTGTTGTCATTCCAGCTATTGCTGTCTACCCACGTACCTGTCATGTTGCCATTGTCATCTGTCTGAATATAAATTGTGTTCTTTGCTTTCTGAACAACCTGCGAGGGCCAAGTAAGAGTGCTTCTGACATTATCCTTGTCTTTGTTATACTCTTTAACAACAGACCAAGAGATTCCCCCGAAATACGGCATCAACCCATCTGGCAAGTATGCTGTACCACTCTCCGTGATTAGAGTTTGAAGTGCTTTTTGATATTGAATTGAAATGTTATTCCAGACCTCAATATCACCACTGCGTTCACGATATGTGTACTGTGCAAATTGCATACTCGCAGCAATAGCTGCCATACGAATAGCGGGACGTAGCTTCCAGTTGTTCATAATCAGAAACTGTGCAATCTCTTCATCTTGAAACAAGGGGTAGAATGGGCTGCTAGGACTGTCCCCGACCATTAGCCTCACTTGGAGAATTAGCGTTTCTTGTTCTTCTGTGCTTGGTGTTGCCATAAGTTCCCTTGTGCTGTCCGATCCCTACAATGCCTAAAAGGGCCACACCCGTTAGGGTGCAGCCCATTAGGAGCCCTATTAAGGGCGACTACTCCAGATTAGGGAGCAGCAGTAGCATTGAAGGTGATGGTCACGGCCAGTTCAGGGCGCAACAGAACACCAGCGACGTTGGTTTCCGATTCCAGTTCCAGCTTGTCATCACGCATGCTCATACGCTCCCACAGGTAGGATTCTTGAGCAGGCTTGTTAACAGCCGAGAAAGTCTCCGCAGGAGCGTAGGCAAGTTGACCCAGACCTTGCATGATCGGGAATGCCACGCCTTGGTTTGCAGTCATAGCGGCTTGGCCGTTGAAAGTACCACGGTACTCAACAAACACCATACCACCATATGCAAACGAACGATAACGAGCATCCAGACCAATCTTGTTGACCAGACGGCCAACCAAGACTTCAGCAGCTTGTGCCAGAGGTTGATACTTGAATTGTTCCTTGACGTAGGCATTGCCAGCAACAGCTTGGAACAGGCCCGGCGAACAAACAATGACAAACTGGTCAACAGTCTCACCAGTCTTCACGCTGTCTTGCAGGTCGGCGATGATTGCCTCCATGCTGTCACGCGGATCGTAGCCAACACCAGTGTTGATGGCAAACGACTTACGGGTCATGCCCCACTCGTTGTACATGTTGATGGTGTTGCCATAGGTGGTCTTCAGAGTACCACCAGGAGCGTAGATTTCACCAGTCATCATTGCACGGGCAATGGTGTGCTCCCAAATCAGGGAGTGCTTACGACGCATGGACTCAATCTTCTCTGTACGCAGAGTCGAGAGTTCCACCAGCTTCTCTGTACCAGCTTGGATGGTGGCCCAATCAATTTGACCCGACAGGTCAGAAGGATAGATGGCATCGTCCACGGGGAAGTGAGGCACACGGTACAGGATGCCTTGCGGAGTAGGGTCACTCTGCGTATTGGCACGCTCATTGTAGTTACGATCCACCAGAACGCCGTCAACCAGCTCTTTCTTGGTAATCATAGCAGTGCGCTGGCTCAGACGCTTGGGAGAGAAAACACCCAGCGAGCCGAACAGGCCCCACGAGTTTGGCACCAGATTGATAGCTTCGCTAAAATCAACGGCACGGGTGTTATTTGACGGATTGATAGGCATGTTATTGCTTCCCTATTTTATTGGACAGTCTTTTCGAGGATGATGCCTTGCTTCTTGAGCATGTGGCGCAGATTGGCTTTGTTGGTGTCGTTCAGTGCAACGCCATTGGCAACCACAACATCAAACACCTTCTTATCCTTGAGGATAATGTTGCCGCGAACCACAGCAGCACAGTTGCCGGTACCCGCAGCAGGAATGCTCAGAGGCAGGGTTTCGCCCAGAGAGTCACCCAGGGTCACAGCAAATTCATTGGTACCCACCAGTTGAGACACGTTGCTCAACACAGCGTAGTTACCGGGGGTATTGGCAATGGCACGGAACACCACAGAGCCCACGGGCAGGGTAACAGCCGGGGTAGAGCCGACAGTGATTTCTTCGCGGCAGTAGCCGACTTTAGGCTCACTCTCGTGAACGATCAGATCGCCAAGGCCAATATTTTCAAACGTAAAAGGCATACTCTTCTCTCTTTACTTGGTTGCGTACTTGGCCTTCAGCAGTGCCACAGTGCTATTTTGTTGTTCTTTGTCATCTGCTTGGCCGCTGACTTGCTTCATCAGATCACCTTGCTTCAGAATTTCCTCTTGCTGTGCTTTAACAGCCTTAAAGGTTTCAACCACAGACTTGAATGCCTCGTCGTCCAGCAACTCAACACTCTTAGTCAAGGTGACAGCCTTCTCTTCACCGACAGCTTCAACCAGAGCCTCTTGACGAGCCTTAGCCTTAGCAGCCTTTTCAACTTGTTCGAAAGCCTCAAGTTTGGCTTGCAGAGCTGTAATTTGCTCTTTCAGCGGGCCTTCAGCCGCAGCTACGGCCTTTTGAATTTCGTCCATCTTTTTCGTTTCTTTCTCTTTAACAGACTTGAGCAGATTACTTGCTCGCTTTGATGTATCAGGATTCTCAAGAGACTTGCTCAGGAGAGTCATAACACCCTCTTCAACTACTTTGTTTGCCTCATCAGACAAGAGCAGCTCACCCTCTGGGCTTTCTTCATAGACACGCTTAATGTCCACTTCTTTTGCTACTGCATCAAAAGTGTATTTGTCGTTGTCATCCAAAGAATAACCAACAGAGTAGAAACTACCACTTGTGCTAAAGATAGCTACAGTGTCGTTGAAGTCTTCCAAATAGAGCCAGTTATACTCAAGACTGTCTTTGAAATGCTTTTTGATACCTTCTTCAAGAGTATTTCGCAGGTCTTGATAAAACTTGGCCTTCTCCACTTCCACTAGCTTTTGGCTAATGTCAGAATCTTTAATATCCCCTGTGGCCTTCATTAGGAGAATAGTTCTCCCATTTGCAGGCCCCCCAACAGCGGGGCCGACAAGGGCTACATGGCTGTCAGCAGCTTCAAACGTGAAATCCGTCAGCTTGCGTTTTGCTTTTTGTGTCATTCAATATCCTCTGCAACTGCTTTGCATCCCACCGATACTCCAGTAAACTCACCAGACTTGACGCCTTCCCACAGCAGGTCACCGACCTCACCCTCGGGGAAGTGCCACTCTTGGAGCCACGTACCTTTAGTGATTGTTTGTTGGCCGGAGGGTGTGTCCAGAATAAAGTCTGTAGGTGCAATGTAGGATTGTGTAATCTCTGCTTCTTGCAGTTCAATGCGGTGAAACAGATTTGCCTTATTGCAATGCTTATTGAACGAAGACATTGCCTTGGAAATTTCCTTGGCACTGTATGTGTCCCCATGCTCATCCACGACATCAGGCTCAAGCACAACAAACAAAGCCTTACGCTCTTCCGCTTCAACGCTCTTGATTACAGAGACTTCTTTCTCTTTGCCTTTTAGCAGTGTTACCAGTTGCTCAAGCAACTCTTTTACTTCCATTTTACGGATTCTCCAAATTGCTTGTTGATGTGTCTGTTGCTGAGACAGAATCAGATGTCCCCGACCCGCTGCCCTTCGCCAAGCCTTCGCCAGCACCAGATGTGTAACCTGTCAATGTAGGTGCCATAGCTTCTGGATCTTCGTCAGGCTCATACTGTGCATTAACACCAAGACGTTCTGTAAGGAAATTAACAACCTCTGGAGTCTTAGGCATCAAGCCGACAGCAGAAATACGCTGGACATACTTACCAATGTTCTCCAGGCTTTCCTTCTGAATCTCACCAAACTCAAAGTATGGGGTGTTGGTAATATCCCAACCATTCAGAGCAAACAACTGAGGAATTAGGTCATGATTAAGCTGATCTGCAATCTCTTGCAAACGTGTGCGAATAACCATGTCTGTAATTCCAGTCATACTCTCAGCAAGAGAGTAGCTGCCACCACCAGATTGACCAAGGATCAAATGCGCTGCAAGGAGTGTGGTGACTACCTCACGCTTGTAACGATCAATCACTTGGTTTGTGTCGTAACCTCGCTGACCAGAAACGCTCACCAACTCCAATTCAAACAGCTTGTTGCCCTTCTCATCCCGCACCATTGGCAAGATCATGGCCGTTTGTTCGTTCTTGTGTAGGAGCGTCAAACCCTTCTGGTAGTGTTCAAAAACAGCCTTGTCCTCTTCAGAGCCTTGGGGGTCTAGGTAGCGCGGAGGAATATACAAGACTTTCATTCCACGCAAGTCTGTGCTAATCCCCACACTTTCCAATTCTTCAAGGGCACGCTTAAATCGCCAAGCTGTGTAACAATCCTTTAGAGGACTTTCACCTTCTGGAGAGTCTTTGATTGGGTTGTTACGGAAAAGCAAATACTTCTTGCGGGGAATCTTGACTTTCTCATTCGTGAATGAGTATGTCCACCCGCCATCTTCGCTCTTAGGCTTTTTGATGTCCTGCACCAAGCCTGTGACCTGCCTACCGTCTGCTGAAAATGTCCAACTACGGATGGAGTCTTGCGCAATCAGTGGCAGGGCTTTTAGTCCAATCTTGTTGTCGTTAAACTTACTTCCACTCTCACGCTTACGGTAGCGATAGACTTTTTCTACAGCAGCAAAGCCGAAACGATTGTGTGTTGCAGCACGAGCAATGAACTCAGACCATGTGTGATCCATGTCGTGCATCACTTGCCGCAAGAACTCTGCCTCTTCTTTGAGAGTTGCCTCCATTCCGGCAGGGACTTTGACACGCCAAGGCACTTGCCTAATAGCCATCTCAACCAAATTCAGGGCTGGGGAGATTGTTGCATCCCGAGACATCTCTTTGTATGTCTGCATGGCTTGAGGCCAGCGGAGGTCTGTGCTAGCATCCTCCATAATCTGACCAGCAATAACATTCAACCCACTGTAGCTCTTTTGTCCAAAGGAGATAGTTGGAATGTTTGCATCTGGCTGCACGCCTTGTGTCGTGTCGTTTGGCATTGTATTGTCTTCTGCCATCTACCCTCCGTTATCGTGCAAATGCCAAGGGGTTTGAATCCCTCAAGCCAGATTGCATACTTTTGATACCACTGAGGAAATTCCCAATGTTTACTTTGCTTGTCAATTTGTGCGTACAGTCACTGACAGCATCACAGAGGTCGTCATGGCCCACCTCCGTCTTCTTACGGACACCTGTAAAGGCTTCAAGTTCTTTGTAGAAGAACTCGTTGTTTCCGTAGATTTTATTTTCTAGGTCTGTAGCACAACCCCTGACAACCTTTACAGAGCCATTCTGTGCAAGAGCACTAAATGGCCTGAATCTGTCTAGTTTTGATGTTGAAGCTCTTACGCTTTGAGCGTAAATTCCCTTCTCACACAGGCTGCGAACAAGCAAATCTGTTGCTGCTGCGGCTGCGGGGTTAGGGTCTTTCGGGATCAACACTATTGTGTTTCTGTCATCCTCTGCTGCATTCTCAAGCACAAAGTTTTCCCAATCGCCAAAGCGAATGCGTGTACGTTTGATGTCTGTGATGACATAATCACCTGAGCGCAGCTTAACCATCTTCACTGTTGCTGTGTAGTCTGGTGAGCGATTCCCATCATGCACCAATGTCCCAGCAAAGTCATAAGCTCTGACAGTCTCAAGGATGTCTTGCTCGTGTGGGTAGTCAAGGATTTCCTCAACCCACTCACGCTGGAAGAACGTGCTAGAGGATTGTCTAGCTGTCCAGTCTCCCAACAGGAGGCGTCTACGCTCAACGTCTGGAAGAGACTCAAGATTAGACAGGTACTCTGGCTGCATTTCCAGCAACGTTGGATTATCGTGCACTGTCCCGAGCAAAACTTGAAAAGAGAGGGGCTTTACTTGTCTCTCGTCGTTCATGGAGAGACCAGGCTTGCCGTACCGAAGGATCAACTCTTCCGGTGTATCTCCCCAGCACATGACCCCGCCCACACGCAAGACATAACGGACAAGGCCGTTCTTTTCTGGGTCAGGCATACCATGCTGTGGGTGGCCTTCGGGGTAGAGCCACCACTTCACCCACTCAAACAAATAGCTATCTGGGTCTGGGTTACATGAAAGCCAAATACTTGGATTCAGCTTTGCTTTTGTCCGTAGACGAGAAATCAACCACCAGATGTGTTTCTCATCTGCATGGGCTGCTTCATCGTAGAATACATTTGAAAGCTGAAGACCTTGGTAGAGGTTTGCTGCTTTGTCATCCTCATAGTGCGAGAATGATACAGAGGCTCCAGAAGAGAAAACAATTTTCTGATCTTTCAGCTTAATCTTAATTTTTGGGTCGTACAACCTGTAGAGGGCTGTTGCCTCGTCAAACAGGCCCCCCTCTTTCATGATTGCTGTGGAGTTTTTGCGGATACAGAAACCGCGATAGTCGGGATCGTGGCACCAACGTAGATGCCGCATCAGCCCAATATAACTCTTCGCCGCGCCCGCTGCGCCACCACATACCAGAATCTTGGCTGTACTCTGTAAATACTTCTCTTGAAAAGGGCTCTTAGGCTCAATCAGGGCCATCTAAGCCTCCTTATCATTTACCCTCTGCTTGTGCTTTAAGGTATTTCTCAACCATCACATCACGCTCACGGCCTTTGATGTCAAACACCTTGCACACAGCACGGAACGCATCCCAATCCATCTCTTCAAGCTGCTCTTTTGTGTAGTTTGCTACAGCAACAGCGTCGGCCATCACTTTACGACCGAGGTCTTGCACTCCTGGGCGTGCTGGGATATGCTCTTTGTTAATGAACTCAAATGATGCAGTGTAGGGTAGAGAAAGAAACGGGTAGCCTTTCAAAACCTTACCACCCTTGCTCACCATTTCCTCAACAAGAGAGAGGAAGATGTTTGCATCATGTGCTGTGATAATTACTTCTTGTCGAAAAGCCACTATTAGTCCTTCTTATCTGGCATGGAGATACTAAAGACCTTAGCTACTGTAGAGCGATCTACATAATCTGGGTCTGTTGTATCTTCATTATCTTGTTCTCGTTCTCCATCTTGTGGAGCGCGAACAGTTTTGTCTTCTTCTGCAAGAACAGCCTTGTGGACTAGAGTGATTGTATTCACAACCCACTTAGCTGTTTGCACTTTGTCCTTGTCAACTGTGGAGCCTTCTGTTAGACTCTTCTGGATTGTGTCAATGGCCTCTTGATCCATCTTCTTGAGCTTTGCCAAGATACCACGAAGAGCGGAGCGATTTACACCCTTGGGACGCCCCTTGGGGTTGCCACTGGCCTTTGGTTTGAATTTTGTATCTGCCATTAGAACTCCAACTTCACATTCAATTCTTTGGCTACAGCTTGCAGCTCAGAGAGCTTTGGGCGCTCCCCGTCAAAGAGGAAGTCTTCTGTGTAGCGTGGAGTCCAGCCAAGGGCCTCTGCTAGTTGTCCGATACTGACGCCTTGCTTGCGCATCGCTTCCATGATGTCAGCGATAGCACAGAGGGCATCGACGTGTGAGACACGCTTTTCTGTCTTTTCTGTCATATGCCCTCCTTGGGCGTTAGATTAAATTCACCCACAACCAGGGTGGGGCTGGTTGCGGGGGTTGGGTTACACCAGCGGGGTCACGCAACAGCCCCGGCGCACTGCACGGCGAATTGCGCGCCGAATGCGTCACGCGCCGTGAAGTTCAGCGCCACCAAAGCGGCTTTCCGGGCCTCGCCTGTCGGCGCGTAGGTCACCAGGTCGATCAGCTCGTCCAGCGATGCATAGCGAAGGTCAGCAGCTACCTTGGACGTGTTCAGCTCGTAGTTGTCCATGGGGCCCACGCACAGGTTGCCGCCCGTGAGCATGTCAGCGCCACCAGACCCAGTGTCGAAGCACGCGACCGCTGCGTCGATGATGTTGTTGAAGACGCGGGCGCCGGTGTTGGAGTTCTCAACCCGCACGCCAGTGCTTGTGCGCACGATGGTGTTATGCACCAGGACCATGCCGGATGAACCGGTGTTGCCTTGAACAACCCCCTTGTCCCACCCGTCAATGATGTTACCAACAATGAGCGTGCGTACGCCACCACGAGTGTTGATCCCCGTCGTTTGCAGCACGCCAGCGCCAGCGCCTGTGATGCGGTTGCCCAGGCAAATGTTGTTCACGCCAGTGTTGCTTGTGTTGCCCAGAATGAGCGCCGATGGGTACACCGGTTGACCATGACTCACCAACGACGGTGCGCCAATGCGATTGAACATCACAACAACACGGGCCCCGTTGGTCGTATCGATCGCGTTCTCCCAATAGCCGGTGATTTCGTTTTCACTGATCACCAGCTTGTGCCCCCAATCGCAGATGCCCCCAACGGTGATGCCATCCGAATCGTAGGAGTAGGCAGCGATCTGCGGAGCCAGGCTGATCTTGTTGCGACGGATCCGCGACTTGCGAGCCTCAGCTCCAAGTTGGGCCGTAGTTGTGGCCACACTGATACCTGCGTGCCCGCCGAGGATCTCGTTGTCCTCAAAAATGAAGTATGGGGCATTGATGTCAGCGGCGAACCCAAAATTGCCGCTGGACGGCTGCTCAAGGACACACCCCACAACCCGCGCACCAGAGGCGCCACTCGACAGATTGATGCATGCACGATTGCCGGCACCATTTCCAACGGGAGGCGTTACGTGCACGTTGATCAGTGAGCAGTCGGCTGCTGAAAACCGAATCGTTCGCGTGTTGTCGCCTGTGTTCAAGTCGCCAACGATCTTCAGTTTTCCATTGATTTTGTGGTCCCACGACGCGATTGCCGCGCCCGCGTTTGTGAAATCAACGCGGTTAGTGAGGGCAATCGGGTTCGCGCTCTTGACCATGTAGAGCGTGCCAGCAGCCGGGTATTGTGGGAAGGTTTTCTTGGCGCGGTCGCGGCGCAGACCGTTGTAGCTGTCGCTACCATTATCAACGTCGATCCACTGCACAGTGAATCCGCCCGCGTAGGACGCGCCGCTACCATTGACCCAACTCACCAGACCATCCAGCCACCCCTCATCGTTGACCGCAGGGACTGAATTTGCATAAGGCAACAGCCGTCGGATCGTTGGCTGGTCCACCACCCCCCTCACAGCCTCTTGTGCAGAGGGGTCGGTAATTTGCTTAGTAACTGGATCAAAGAGAACAGATGTATTCTCTACATCGTTGACACGCTCAATCAATTCCTTAAACGTGTACTCTTTAGGTTCACCCGGGTAGTATTTCAAGTCTTCCATTATTTTTCCTATTATTCTTTCTGTGTTGGCTTATTAGCCTCAACATTCTGTTTAATTACCCGAGCCACAATGATTGCAATAGCAAACCACTTAACCCAGCCTTCTGGCAAATAACTCTGCACTGCTGGCAAATACTCATAGGCTGTAGCTACAAACCCCAACCCAACGGCTAGTTGCACAGTGAGGAATTTGTAGGCTTTACGCCACTCTTCAATCAACTTCATTTGTGTCCTAACACAAAGATCAGGGGTAAGCACTTCTGTCAAGCTCGAAGTGAGGGCCATCTATGAAAGCCTTCTTGCCCATTGCTTTCCTGCGTGCTACATACGCTGCTACAGCGTCTTCCGTGTCACCAACAAAATTCAGAGGTGTGTCCCACACCCCGCCCCATACAATGGGCGTTTGAAGCTCTTTAGCAGCCTTCTGCACAGCCTCAGCAATCTTGTAGTACAAAGGCCAATCCCAACGCACAGAGCCACCAACAAGGGCTCCTAGGTCTACAGCATGGCCTGTGATGTGTCTGCCATCCATTGTCTTGCTGGCACCGGCAGCAACGAGCTGTGCTTGACGCTGTTTACTTCTAACACCTTCCAACACTTTGAAATCAATCTCTGATAGTTGGATAGCACGCTGAACAACTGCCACCAATTTAGGATGGACACCAACCAACTTGTCCACAGATGTTTTTGATAATTGATATGGCATGTTGTTCAGGCAAAAGAAAAGCCACCACATGCCATAATTGTCTACTAGCAGACTTGTATAGCTTGAATGTGGCGGCGTTGTTATTTGGTTCCTGCTGATGGTTACGATCCACCGTTAGAGCATTATCAATACTCCGTTCTACCATTGAACTAAGCAGGATTTATTTGACAGTAGGTGTAGGATTTGAAACCACTCTGCCCACCTACTAAAATAAACGACACACAATAGTATGCCGCAGGCAAGATTCTCCATCCGTCAGGACTACCACTCCAGGTGGAAGCTACACCACATTCATAGTCTAGCTGGCGCTTCCTTTTTCACTTGCTTATCGGAAGTTTTTAATTGGTTGCGAACTCTTGAATCGAACAAGTCTTCTGGGGTATGAACCCAGCGTGCTTCCATCACACTCAGTCGCTGTAGAATTATTGCTGCTTACGATTACAGCGTACTTCTTTCGTGAGTACCGTTCTACAATCACGGACTGTTTTGTATGAACAATCTAAACATTTGGTGCTGTTGGCCGGTGAGGTATCCTTGCTTACTGGTTAGTCAGTTTGCAGTCCCATTCTCCGTTTACTTTCCTTACCAACAACATTTGGTGCCCAAGGTAGGGCTCAAACCTACGACTTGCCGCTTACAAGGCGGCTACTCTATCAACTGAGTTACTTGGGCAGTTTTGGAGCGTCATCCCGGTTACGATCCGAGGACTTCTGCTTGGAAGGCAGTAGTTTTACCGATTAAACTAATAACGCATTGTTTGTGAGAAGTGTCAGGTTTTATCGGTTTATTGTGCCTGACGATCCGACGCTATCACTGCCTGTCACAGTGTCCCCGCTCGGGCCTTCTATTCCGTGATACTTAGATGCCTACACAGGCCCAGCCAAAACAGAATCTTTGGTCTCTGTTGCACGACTCGAACATGCTAACACAAGCTGTGTTATCTGCACCCCAAATGCAGGACTCTACCAACTGAGCTAAACAGAGAATTTATTTCGTAACGTATGTACTATTGTACCATACAAAACTTCATTTGTAAATAGGGGTTTACCCTTATAGGGATAACCCTAATATGCTATCTCTCCAACACAACAACATCTTAGCACAGAAAAATTATTTTATTTCTCTGACAGCTAGAACACAACAGAGGGTACCTTAAAGAGCGCAACTGCGCTCCTTGGGGTGCCGTAGGCACACTTAAAGTTCTTTAAGTACACTATATAGTATTAACTCGCTACCGCTCGTTAATACATAGATATATATTTAATATATAAATAATATATATCTATAAATACCTATCAGTGCTACCGCCCTGTGTACTACTCACTACCGTTCGTAGTACCTTATAATGTACTATATGTACTTATTGTACCATACTTTTTCAAAATTACCATTAGGGAAAACCCTTAGTACAGCTCTTAGCTGACCGAAATCCCTAAGTTTAGACTAGAAAACAGTCTATCTTTACAGATTGTTACACTAAGAGACTGTTTGTGTGCTCTAAAGTTGCTAGTGGCAACCCAGGACAGCACATTGCTGCGCAACACACGTTGTTGGTGCTGTCTTAGTGTGCCCTCCCTTATGTTGGCAAGCTCCGCTTGGAGGGCACATACAAGTTGTGAGTGTAGCACAACACAATGGTTGTTGTAAATAATTTATTTTATGATCTTTGTTGTGTTGAAGACGGAGAGTGTGCTACAGTCTATCTCAGACACAGTTGTTGTGCTCAAACATAGTGAAAGTTGTTGTTGACAGCACAGCTTGGTTGTGCTAAGATCGTAAGAGGCTCAGGAAGGGGCTTTACAGCCTCTTGGCTGCGTTTGTTTGTGTTGGGGATACCTGCGGTAGTCCAACGTGTTAAAATCGCT
>JACCDR012017225.1_pt1 | contig 88607 bp, 51 predicted proteins | sample 7446431 | NCBI WGS metagenome assembly JACCDR01 (sample SAMN15323443, study PRJNA562643) | freshwater metagenome | isolation source: river surface water | place: USA:Blue River Watershed | collected 2017-08-17
CCAACTACGTTAAAAACCAAGGTATACCTCAGTATCAACAACTTCACTCCGCTCCAGTACAGATAAACTTATTCACCACCTAGCCCAACGCCGATACCCCGTATGCTCTGCATCGGGGTAGTTCATTGACTGAGTCGTAGACGATCTAGAGACTTTCGCTTATGTCGTAGTAGACGAACGTTGTTTGAAAAAACGATAGAGTAACCATATGCCGACACTGAGAATTCCCGTAAAGAGAATGATCGTACTGAGCGGACTCGCTTCGAGCATGTTGAAGAATGCGATGAATGATTTTGCGCCGACAAAGCCAATGTACACGAATAAACTATAACGAATAACTGAACCCACGAATGTCGCGGTAACATAGAGTGTTAAAGGAATACGAATTGCCCCAGATCCAACCGTAAGGAGTGCGCTTGGTACAATGGGGGTGGCTCGCAATAAGGTCAGAATGAGGTAGTCGCGCGCTCCCTTACCAAGTTGTGTACCAAAGCGTTCAAGGTCTCCCGGTTGTATGCCAAAATAGTGCCCAAATCGCTCGACAAATGCTCCTTCGAGACGATCAACGATGAAGTACACGATAGTTGCACCTAGTGTTTTACCGACTGCTCCACAAAGGGCGATAATAAATATTCCTACGTATGTGTAGTCACCAAGGCTGGCAAGTGAGCCAGAAAGGATGGTAAGTGGAAAGGCTGGGATAGGAGGGATGATTTCTTCGAGTAATCCAGCGAAGAACAAAAACAGTTCAAGTGGGAGAAATTGTGCAGCAGATGTGCCGAGTGATTCAAGCGATTGGAGCATGTATGTAGAGCAGTATAACAGAGGAATTGTGGAGATAAAGTTGCTATACTGCCACTATGAAGGTTCTTGAATGGATACCTGTCGCGACGCAGACACGCGATGTCTCATTTCCGCTCTATGTGACACGACCGAGTGCTGGTTTTCCTGTGCCAGGAGACGATACCTTTGATGAAGCTCTCAATGTGCATGATCTTCTTGTTGAACACCCACAGGCGACGTTTTTTGTCCGAGTTGCGGGAGATTCGATGGAGGGGGTGGGTATTTTTTCTGGAGATATACTCGTTGTTGACCGTTCCATACGTCCCCGACATGGTTCGATTGTGGTTGCGGCAGTCTATGGTGAAATGGTGGTAAAGCAAGTACAACTTCAGGCGGATCGGTTGGCCCTGACTTCAGCGAAAGAAGGCTACGATCCAATCGTCATCGTGAATGGTGAAGATTGTGTTGTCTGGGGTGTCGTTGTTGGTAGTGTGCGGAGGTTTACTTGAACTAGTTATGACGTTGTATTTATGGTACTGAAGAGACTTGTAGGTAGTATTTGTTGCTTACTGTTACTCGGCCCTCTTACCGGTCAAGCAGCGAATCTTGAGGTTGCTGGCTGGATCCCGTGGTGGCAAGCCGAAATGGGCCTGAAGAGTGCAACAAAGAATATCTCGCTCCTTGATACAGTATACGTATTTACGTATGAGATCGATCAATATGGAAGCGTCGTTGCCAAAAGCAATCTCACAACAAAGACATGGCAACGCTTTTTTACACTCGCAAAGAAGGAGCGTGTTGCTATCATTCCGACCGTTGCGTGGTTTGATGGTGATGCAATCCATCGTGTCCTTAGTGATGACACGAAGCGACAAAAACATATCGATGCAATCGCTGCTTTGGCAAAAAATAAGCATTTTGCCGGTATTAATATTGACTACGAAAATAAGAAATCTGAGACGAACCCTTATTTTTCACTATTTCTAGAAGAGCTTTCGGATCAGCTTGGAAAAAAACTCCTCACGTGTACGATAGAGGCTAGAACTCCTCCAGAAGATTTGTATCGAGATGTACCGACAACACTTGAATACGCGAATGATTACGAGGTAATTGGACGTGTCTGCGATCGAATAGAAATTATGGCATATGATCAACAACGTGCTGATTTGACACTTAATAAAGAGCGGGCAGGAGTGCCATATATGCCGGTAGCAGATAGTGCCTGGGTAGAAAAGGTGCTCACGCTTGCCCTTAAGACGTTACCGAAAGACAAGGTGTACCTGGGTATCCCGACCTATGGACGTGCCTGGGATGTTACGGTGGCTCCAGAATGGTACCAAAAGTATACTACGGTCGCTGCACTCAATATTCCACGCATTAAAGAACTTGCTAAAGAGTATAACGTGAAGCAGGGAAGAAGTGCCGGTGGTGAGTTGGTTATTTCGTATGTTCCCAAGAATTCACCATACCGTACCCTTTTTAACCGAACGAAGATTCCAAAGGAGACACCCCAAGGATATGAAGCAGCGGCACGAGCGCTTGCTTTTGCAACGACGGAAAAGAAAACAGTGAGTGTCCGGTTCGTGAGTGCGAGTGATGCTCTGGCGATGAAGGAACGTTACCTACTTGCACAGAAGTACGCCGTGGCCGGCGTCGCGCTCTTTAAGATTGACGGAGAGGAAGATGCTGCGTGGTGGCGATACGTCCGTTCGGTCGACTAAGTAAGATGATCACGGTACCAGATGGCGAGTTCTTGGTAAATGGGAAGTTTAAGTGGTGCAGTTTTAGGAAGGAGGTCAGCAAAGGTGCTAAGTTGCCAGGCAGAAAATTCCTGGTCACTTTTTGTTGCAAGATTAATTGTCACTTGTGGTAAAACTGCGACAAAAAACCAGCGGTGACATTGGCCGATACATTCAGGGTGCGGCAGCGTACGACGAATAGCATCAGTGTATGTATAGGTAGTCCAGTTCGGAAACTCGGTCACGGCTACGGTTTGCTCTTTTGTAATTCCAGTTTCCTCCCATAATTCTCGCCAGAGTGCATCGCTTGGTGATTCATTAAGATCGAGCCCTCCTTGAGGGAACTGCCAAACCCCGGGCATTGTCAATCGTTCGAAGATAATGATTTCCTTTGTTGACTCTCGATAGGGAATAATGCCGACTCCGGGTCGAAGGTAGGGAAATGGTCTTCTGAGTGGGAGTTGCATACGCTCCGTGAATATAACACACCAGAGTAGGGTATACTAGAACAACGTATGATTGCGGTGATTGATTGCGATAACTTCTTTGTCTCATGCGAGCGCTTGTTTCGTCCCGACCTTCGGCGTCAACCGGTCGTTGTTCTGTCTGCTAACGATGGATGCGTGGTTGCAAGGTCAAAAGAGATAAAAGACAAAGGTATCCCAATGGGAGTACCGTACTTCCAAATAAAGGACATGTTGTCTGATATAAACGCCACAACGTTTTCTTCCAATTTTCCTTTGTACCGGGATATCTCGCGTCGTGTCTTTTACATCATTCGATCAGAGTTTGAATATGTTGAACAATATTCGATTGATGAGTCATTTATAAGTATCGATGACGACGAAGAATCTGGCTTAGCTCACCTTGCGATTATTAAAGACAGAATTCAACAAGAAGTTGGCATCCCCATCTCGATAGCGGTCGGTCCATCAAAGACAATTGCCAAATATGGATTACGTACTGCAAAAAAGACACATCAGATTGTCTGGATAACTCGCGATGCTTGGGAGAAGCAGTTGCCATATGTGTATTTACGAGATATCTGGGGAGTGGCGCGTGGATACACAAAGCGTTTCAGTGATCGAGGTCTGGTGACGGCATATGATTTTTGTCTCCAGACACCGCGCAGTGTCGCTGCCTTATTCGGGGCATATGGGATAACTGTTTTGAAAGAGTTGCAGGGGTATGAGGGAATTAGTCTTCAGACCGATAGAGGTATTCCAAAGTCAGTTATGCATTCACGATCTTTTGCTCGTGAGATTAGTACCGTTGATGCGTTACTCGCGGTCGTATTTGAACAGGTGATAGCGGTATCTAAGGTTCTTTGTAATGGAAATATTACGGCTTCAGCACTGCGTGTTTTTGCGTACCCGAGCCGCTTTGGTGACTATGCAGGAGGTGGTTTTTCGATCGAGGTACCATTACTGGTGCCGACATACGATGTTGTTCTCATGAAGGGAGCTGTGAAGGAAGCTGTTGTTGCTCAGTATGCTTCTGACATGCCCTACAAGCGAGCAGGGGTTTGTGCAGTCGGCATCAGTCCGGCTGTTGTGACACAAGGAAGTCTCTTTTATTCTGAGGCTACTTCACAACAAGAGGTAACACATGTTATCCATGAGCTTCGTCAAAAATACGGCACAAAAGCCATCTCGTTTGCTCATGGAACGAAGGCGCAACAGGTACCTGCCAGTAATGCATCCTATCGATCAACGACATCAACGACGACATGGAAGGATATACCACTTGTGCATGCATAAACGACAGATGTACTTAATGTCCAGAAAGAGTCTCGTCGCAGAGAATGTCACAAAATCAACTAAATAAAAGGTTTGTCACGAGGACTTGTCTCATGTTGTTATAGTTATCAACAGAAGAAAACGGACGGACTGTCCATGAGCTTGGTATACTTATTGGTAGACGGCTGAAGCGACGCAGTAAAGTTGGCTGATTCTTTTCAAAAAACTTCACACACGTCTCTCCACATATCTTCGGCCGGTTAGTTTGTTTGGCATCGCCGACACAAACGTAGTTACTTACAATTTTAAAATAAACACACATGTTCGTAATACCAACTCATGTTGGCTTTACGCACCGGGTAGTCGCGATGCTCGTTGCGTGTGCACTCGTGCTCTGGTCCATTGGCACCTACACAACTGCACAAGCAGCTAACCTTGTAGAAGTTAGTAACACTCTCACTGATTCAGGGCCAAACGCTCTTTCAGGGCACTTCTTTAGTTTTGAGATTCCAGCAGGATCGTCTGTCTCATCGACAGCTGACTATGTCATCACGTTTCCTTCTGGATTTACTGGAGTAAACACCGTTGTAAGTGGTGACCTTACTGTTCGATTGAACGGTGGAGCTCCAATTACTATCGGTAACTTCGCTGCTGGTGCTCAGACACTCACTTTTGACAACGTCACTGCAAGCTCAGGAGATGTTGTGACGGTGCAGCTTGCAGAGGGCAATGTTGGAAATCCTTCGACGGTTCAGTCGTACGAGTTCTTAATCACTGTCGCAAATGCAACAAGCGATACAGGGCGAACGAGAGTAGCCATTGTTAATTACGTCACTGTCACTGCAGTTGTCAACACAACTTTCGACTTTGTAGTCTCAGGTCTCGGTACATCAACAGCAGTCAACAGTACATCAACTACTGGCTCGACAACAGCGACAACAATACCATTCGGTGTCCTCGCAGCTAACCAAACATACACAATGGCACAACAGCTGAGTGTCACCACAAATGCCCGAAATGGCTTCGTTGTGACCGTTGAGCAAGATGGCAACCTTCGTTCATCGACAGGCGCAGACATTGATGGTTTCTCAAATGCCACCTATGTTAATACGCCGACAGCTTGGTCTGCACCATCTAACGTACTGCTAGATGAGAACACATGGGGTCACTGGGGCTTAACCTCAAATGACTCTGATCTCAACGCTGGTGAGTTTACTAGCGGCGGGGGCAACAAGTGGGTCGCGGCAAGTACCACTCCACGTCAAGTGTTCTCTCACACAGGACCTGCAAACGGAACAACTGCTGACATCGGACGAGCTACGGTAGGGTATCAAGTACAGATAACTCCACTCCAGGAAGCGGCTGATGACTATCAGACAACACTCATGTACGTAGCAACCCCAACCTTCTAGTCTTATACGATAGGTTACAAGAGGTAAAAAACACTCTCAATTGTGAGAGTGTTTTTTGTTGTGTATCACATGTACGAAAAGTACTGTCTTATACTATGTCGTGCCTGACAATGTAACTGATGCGGGTTGAATCAAGTAAACAACCACTAAACATAGATTTGGTGCCTCTAGTTCATCCTAGATGGGTGAGTCATTTGCCAACTACGCTGGCATTTGGAGTTTATCGAAGATAGCAATAAAACCTCATATAATATTGTAAGGTTTTATTGTTGATAAAAACATGATTATCAATGAGTTTCATGTATCATTCGTAGTATGTATTTTTACAATGTTCACCAACATGCGGTGCAATCTATAATTGCTCATGTTGTTGTGGTCCTGCTTAGCATGGTAACGCTCGGTTCTTTGCCGGCTAACGCACAGACTACTGCGGGGGTTGGCATTCGACCAGCAATTATTAATGAGCGAGTTGAGCCAGGGGAAGTAAAGCAGTTTTCAATAGAAGTTTCAAATTTAAGTGGTGTTGATCAAACATTTTATCTCTCAAAGCGCGACATCGTGGGTGTTCGCGAGGGAGGTGTTCCAATTTTTGCAGACCAGTACTCAGAAAAAACGGGATTTGAATTAAGTGAGTGGGTAACTCTTGATCGGACAGAAGTATTCATACCTGCCGATGGTACGGAGAATATCAACTTCTTAATGGAGGTGCCTGATACAGTTACTCCTGGAAGTCATTTTGGTGGTGTTATTATTTCAGTTGAGCCCCCCGAATTAAGTGAAAGTGGTGCCAGTATTGGGTATGAGGTGGCGAACATCATCACTGTTCGCGTTGCTGGAGAAGCTAACGATAAGGCAAATATTCGCCAGTTTTCAACGAATCAGTACGTGTATGCGAAGAGTGATGTTGATTTCACAGTTCGCATTGAAAATGAAGGGAATACACTCGTCACTCCAGTAGGAATCATAGAAGTCTATAATATGTTTGGTTCAAAGGTGGCAATGCTCAATTTTAATGAAACTTCAGCAGGTGTCTATCCCAAGACCGCACAAAGCGAGGGGTTACGAAGCTATACACAGAATTGGAAGGGCGAAGGCGTTGGCTTTGGACGGTATGAGTCAGTGGTGACGGTGACCTATGGTGAAGAAGGAAGAAAGAATAATCTTTCGAGTACCGTCACCTTCTGGGTTCTTCCCATGAATATCATCGGACCAGCACTCGCGGTGCTTATTGTTCTTTTCTTAATTATTTACGTAGGTATTCGTTCTTATGTTCGGCGGTCAGTTGCGCTCTTGGCGGGGACGCAATCGCGACGGCTCGTGAGAACCAGAGCGACGCAAGGTTTTCCAGTATTACTCCTTGTCGTGAGTATGCTTACCGTTACAACGCTGTTCTTGATTGTCTTGTTGTTCCTCTTTGCGTAACAACTTATACTAGTATCATGATAGCTGAAAGAGCGTTACAGACCTCGGTGTATCATCGTACCTTGCGACTCCTCGCTGTCGTTACCGTTTGTGTCCTTGTGATGGATAGTGGTCTTGCACTGCCGCAGACTGCAGCTCTATCAGATCAGGCACAACAATATCTTTTGGCTGCTGTGGGTGTTCATGTTGGAGTCGCACCGAACGATGTCAATGTCCTCACGGCACGGATCACGGAACTTGAGCAAGAACTTGGAGCAAGAGATAGAGTCATTCCGGTTTCTATCAGTCAGCCAGAATCGGGTTCTTTTAACACCTCAACATTTCTTCTTAGTCTCATTTTGTTTATGCAACTTGTTCTCATAGTTTTGAACTACATTCTCGATTACACCAGAGGTCGTTCTGTGAAGCACGCTTCATCATCTCCTGTGCACTGAAGTCCCTGTACAGCTTCTGTTCACGGTATACTTAGTGTAAATGTTTATATTCAATAAACAACAACATGTTGTTCGTTCGTTAGGTTATCTTGCCGTACTCCTGTTTACTTGTGCGTGTTTTTTACTTGGCAATGACATTGCTGATGCTCGTAATATTACAAACTATCAAAACACAATTTCACACTCTTCTCCTCTTACGTCATCAAATCAGACTCTCCGATTTATCGTCACTACCAATGTAAGCCCTGGAGGTATCATTGAGATAACTCCTCCACCTACATTTGAAACATTAGGAACGACAACATTTTCTGCAGACAGGAATGTCGAGGTGAAAATAAATGGTGTACTGCGGTTAGCAAGCTCTACAGGTGATAGTGTTTATGATCAAGTCGAGATTGTCCCGGGTACGCCAGGGTTGATACGGTACATATTGAATAGCACATCAGGTATAGCGAGTGGTGACACTGTAGAAGTATTTATTGGAAACCACACATCGAAGTCACTCGTTTTTAGCGAATCATATAGCACAACAACCGGTACAACGACTGTGATCGGTGACATACGTCCGATTGTGAATGCGCCAAGTATTGGTACACATCGATTTATGATCTCGGTGTACGACGGGGGTCTTGTTGCTGATGCTGATGTGCCAATTGCTCTTGTTGAAACGGTGGGGTTTGGTCCGCTTGATACCACGGAAGATATTCCACCTCTTCGTTTCAATGGATCGCCAAGTACGACGGTCACCGGAGTAACGCCAAATGTTGAGATTTTTGTTCAAACAGACGAATTGGCAACCTGTCGATTTTCAAGGGATCCTGGAATTGATTTCTTTGCAATGACAGACATCTTTGATAATACAGGCTTGATATTCCACACTGAGGTTGTTCCGGTAACTCCTGAATCAACCCAGGAATTTTACGTTCGCTGCATCGATGATGAAGGAAACTACAATAACGACGACTACTTGATTCGCTTTGAAGTTACGAATACTCCCTCTGGAACTCCGGGTGACGAAGGGGGAGATGAGGGAGATGGTTCAGGTGACGGAAGTTCAGGTACAGGAAGTGGTGGCGGTGGTGGTGGTCAAACAGGATCAGGTGGCGGAGAAGCGCCGTCTGAGGGAGGGTCAGGAGGTAGTGGAGGAGGCGGTGGAGGAAGTGGTGGAGGTCAAGGTGATGAAGATGATATAACTGCGGGTGGAGGATTCGAAACAACTGACGCTCCGTATCGTAGTGGTGATGGTCGGGTTGTCATAACTGGGCGGGCGATTCCACGTGCAGATGTCGTTGCACTCGTCGATGGTAAAGAGGCAGGACGCGTCCGAGCCGACGGCAACGGTCGATATGAAATAACGATTGATCGGATAGCTCGAGGTGTATACACCTTTGGTTTGTATGCGATAGATACGACAACGGTGCGATCAAGTACATTTAGCACCTCGTTCACAGTGAGTGGTGCGCGAACTGCATCACTTTCGAATATCAATATTCCTCCGACTATCACTGCTGCTCCCGACCCGGTGAATCCCGGGACACCACTCGTGCTTCGTGGATTTACTGTGCCCGGCACGTCGATTACTCTTGAGTTTGAGAAGGATGGATCGTCGGCTGCAAGTAAGCGCGTCATTACTGCTACGAGCTCAGCGACAGGAGCTTGGCAGGTCGAATTGACAACGACTGGCCTTACCAATGGGACGTATAAAGCGCGAGTTCGGGCTCGTATCCCAGATACGATTCTTCAGACGAATTTCTCAGCATATAAACTCATAGGCGTTGGTCAAACTGCTGTGCGACAAAATAATGCAGATTTGAATAGAGACGGTAAAGTCAACCTCGTTGACTTCTCAATTTTGTTGTTTTGGTGGAATTCTGATGGCGGAACGTCAGATCCATCGGCAGATATCAATGCTGACTCCAAAGTCAATCTCGTCGACTTCTCAATATTGCTCTTCAACTGGACCGGGTAGAAAGCGTTACACTGTGGGTAACAGCAAAACTTAGTATGCTGAGGAGCTTATAATGTACGTGTATGTCCTTTTTGCAAAGGTTAAAAAACCGCGGAGTTCGAAGCGGACAATCATCACTCCAATCTGATGCTGAAGAGACTGCGGCTGACAAGGTGGCTCAGCTTCATGTCGATGTGTACCAGACCGAGCATACAATTGTTATTTACGCTCAAGCAGCTGGCGCTGATATGAATGACATCACTGTTTCAATTGAAGGTGATGCTGATATCGTCTTGGTCGAAGGTCGAAGAGTACGTCCGGAATATTTAGTTTTTCCAAAGAAGCGTGACCAAGGTGCTTTTTTTGCTGAGGAATGTATCTGGGGTGAGTTTTATCGACGCATTATCCTTCCTGAGAGTGTTGAGATAGAAAAGGCAGAAGCAAAGATTAAGAACGGGGTTTTGATACTTGTGCTGCCACTGCTCAAGGCAACAGAAAAAGAACGTGTGCGTTTGCGTGTGCGTCAGGAACGGTCACGAGCAAAATAATTTTACAATTCTATGCCTTTGTTCTTTCGTCCTCATCTCATAAAAGTCATCACTCGCCTTGCGTTCTGTGTAACAGTATTTTTACTTGGTTACAATAGTACTTTTGCTGCTTCGTTACAGTTTAGCCCGAGCAGCGGTAATTTCGCACCTGGTCAAACTTTTACTGCAACGGTACGGGTCCAGCCGGTAGGGAAGAGTGTTAACGCAGTTGAGGCAACACTTAAGTTTGACCCCAAGGTCCTGTCGGTAGTGAGTGTTTCAAAAGATGGCTCCGCATTCTCCTTGTGGACAGTTGAACCAAAGTTTTCAAATTCAGAGGGAACAGTTACCTTTGGAGGTGGCAGTCCAACGCCATTTTCAGTAACGTCTAATCTTGTCACCGTGACATTTCGTACCGTTGCTGCCGGTACTGGTGCTGTCTCTGTGAGCGCTGCGTCTGTTCTTGCTGCAGATGGCCAAGGTACGGATGTGTACGAAAGTGCTACTCCGGCATCATTCACTGTAGCTGCTGGTGTTACACCAACACCGCCAGTACCAACTCCGACTCCGGTAACCCCAACACCAACAGAGTCTAGCGATGCTGAAGAGGAGGGTGAAGATGAAGCTCTTATCTTCGGTGATCCGCCAAGGGCACCAGAGATTGGTTCGTCATCCTTCCTTGATCCTGACGTTTGGTATAACTCAACCGATGGTCTTTTCTCTTGGACCCTTCCCTTTGATGTGAACGCTGTAGCAATCGAAATGGCTACATCAGCAGACAACGTGCCAAGCAACAATAAGGACGTCATCATTGATCCACCGGTAGACGAGTTTAGGGTAACAAAGGACCTCATTCAGGACGGTATCCAGTATCTGAGTATCCAATTCAAGAACCAAGTCGGCTGGGGCGCTGTCCTAAACCGAAAGCTCCAAATTGATACGACTGCCCCTTCACCGTTTGAAATTCTCGTTCGTGCGGGTACTACACCTTCATCATTTCCACTCCTTACATTTGCAGCCGATGATGAAACGTCGGGTATCGACTACTACGAAATGAGTATCGCTGGTGCTGAACCAATAGTAGTGACGCCGGACGAAGCTAAAATTGGATATTTGTTGAAAGATCTTGAGGACGGGACATATACAGTACGTGTTGTTGCGTTTGATAAAGCAGGTAATGAGCGAGAGTCATCAAAAGCTGTCTTAATCACTGCTGGTTGGATAAAGCCAGTAGAAGTTGAAGAGAAGAAGTCGTTTTTTGCCTTCTTTACACCGACGAATCTCTTTATCATCTTCCTCGCACTGATACTCGTCCTTCAGACAATCTACATGTGGTATGAACGTCGACTTCTTCGCCAAAAGGAGGATAAATTACGACGAGAGACCCGTGAGATTCAAGACCAAATGGAGAAGATATTCTCTGCACTTCGTGATGAAATTTATGATCAGGTGAACATGATTACGAAGCGAAAGAGACTATCAAAAAATGAGAAGGAAGCAGTCGAAGGGTTGAATCAAGCTCTTGAAGTCTCTGAGACCTTGATCGAAAAGGAAATCAATGATGTGAAGTCAATTTTGAAGTAATATTGAAGAACAATCCACATAAAAAGTTACATACCGCGCCAACTTTGATAGTTGGCGCGGTATACTATTTTCATACCCATCTTACAAAAGGAGTGAGGGGGTTGTTATGTAATGTTGTCGCATCATAAAGTCGTAAGGAGAACCACAATTGTGTGGCTTACGCTTATTCCGTGTTTCCTCGCGGCTATTTTGACGTTCGCGACAATAGATCGTACAAGAGTTCAGTCTGAGCAGCTTCTCATCATTCCTGGAAGCGCAACGTCGACGTCGTGGCGAGGTATTGAGGAATCATTGGTATCAGATTTAAATACCTATGCACTCTATCAAGATTTCTCAAAAAAGGTAGCTGCAGAACTTAGTTTAACTGTACTCGAGGAAGCAGAGGTGTCTGACACAGAACATCAAAACCCTAAAGATATAGAGCCGCCACCTAGTATTGATGGTGACGGTAATGGTGCTGCTGAACCAGCTGTGGACGACACTACAGGTGACGTACCTCCTAGTACAGAGTCGCCTTCAGAGGATAACAGTCCTATACAAGAAACTGATGCATCGTCATCAGATACTGAGGAAGTGCAAGAAGAGCAAACAACTGAGGTAACTCCTGTCGAGGATACTGAATTTCCCACAGAGACATCTTTGTTATGGGGTGTCTTCCCGCTTACGGTGGATGTATATCCCTACGCAGAAGAGACGGTAACAGTATCAACCACCCCTGTGCGTGAAGATGTAGAACTTCTCAATGAAGCTGAAACCGCAGTAGATTCAATACGTAATGATGCTGACGTAGCTGATGATGTACCGACGCTGGAGTCTGATGGGACGACACCTATCGAACCTGTTGGAGACGCGGAAGAAGTCATTGTTCAAACTGATTCTGCTATAGACACCACTGGCTCTACCACACCTGAGACTTTTCCATCCGAAGAAGAGGCGGTATTTTCTCAACCGGAGCCAACACCAGGTGAATTGTTATTCGAGGAATGTTCGCGTACATCAGGTTGTACGTCATATAGTACGGAGTTCAACGGATTCACAATGCCTGAGTTTGAAAGTGGTACCTTCGTAAGCGCATTGTCCTTGCGTGCCTCACTGGCAGCGAAAATCCGAAACTCAAATCCATCGATTGCTCGGTTTGTGTTCGAGTATACATATGGTGATGAAGCGTGGCGCCTCGGCACAATCCTCGATGTAGAGGATGAGGTATCAAATAGCATAAATGGAGGATATTTCCTTGTTGCTCTTGATACACCGCCAAATCATGATCTTATTTCAACATTACGTGTTCGTCTTACGTACCAGGGAGATATTACTGAACTCGACGCTGCATACATTGAGTCACTTTGGCTTGAGGTGACGGCAAGTAGTTTTTACGAGGAGACAGTATCTTCTGATGTTGATGGTCAACTTTATTATCGTGACCTTGACTCACCGGAATTTCATGAATTATATAATCCTGACCTCGATCAGAGTGTGAATAGTCTCCCTGCTTTTACCCTTAGTTATACGCCACAACGAAATTTCTTTGCAAGATTATTGACGGATGTATTTTCTGAAAACCAATATATTGTTGATCGAGTACGATTGCTGAGTGCAACCGGTGAAGTAACAGATGTGCCTATCGAGGTGGTGTATCATGACGCAACAACCTGGACTCTCCAGTTTAAGAAGCAACCTCAGAAGTTTAGTGCAGGAAAGTATAAACTGGAACTCACCGTTAACGAAGACAATACAATCGTTACCGATCAGTTTGATTTTTACTGGGGTGTCCTTGCCGTAAATACAACGAAAGGAAGATATCATAGGAATGAGTCTGTTCGTTTCCAGTTGGCGGCACTTACTGATCTTGGTGACACGATATGTGATGCTCGGCTTGATCTAAAGATCATCGACCCAGAAAATACTATTTTTGAAGTGCCAGTAGAAGAAACGGGTGCCTGTGGTCCAAACAACGTTACTGATACACCTGATTATATTGCTGACTTTGCTGCGACAGATAAGGTAGGAGAATACAAAATCCAGTTACAGCATCTTAACGCTGCTGGTGAGATGGTGCATACAATACAAGATTCGTTTGAAGTAGCGGAGTATATCCCGCTTGATATCGAGCGAACTGCTCCTACTCGAATTTTCCCGCCTGCTCCATATGATGTCGCGATCAAAGTGACGGCTGCTCGGGATTTCTCGGGTGATATTACCGAACGCGTACCACGAGGATTTATCATCGAAGATCTCGAAGAGGCAAAAATTGAGTCACTTCCTGAGTATACCCTTATTACCTGGAGCGAAGTCACTCTCAAGGAAGGTGAATCAATCACACTTCAGTATCGTTTTGATGCGCCGGATATTAGTCCATACCTATACCTTTTAGGGCCACTTGATCTTGATGGCTATAAGGAACGTCGTCAGTGGCAGATCGCATCAGATGCACTCAACAATATCGGCTGGTTTGAAGGTACACGAACTATTTCTGGTACAAACCTTAATACGTTCTTGGAATCTCCACTCCAGTGGTCGACGAGCACGGTTGATAGTTATTATTTTGCTCACGCTACTTCGAGTGAGTCACATAAGGTAACACTTCGACAGACGGGTGATTATTTCGTTTCGGTAACGTTGCCACACCAACGTGTTGATGCTAACAATTCCCGAACGCGTATTAGCGTTGAAGTGAAGAAGAATGGTGTGACTGTTCCGGAAGGAGTTGGTCGTAGCAGCTTTATGCTCAATCAAAACGGTCAAAATGAATCTTCATCACATGTTAACTTCTTACTTACAGATGTTGCTGCTAACGATTATATTGAAGTATATACAAGAGACCTCACGACATATTCAGCCGCTGACAACGTTATCGTTAGTGGTCAAGCGGCAATGTACATTGAGTACATGCCTCCTTCCACACCGGTATTTGCTGCAACGGCAACGAGTACTGTTGCATCATCAAGTCTCAATACGACAGCGTCTGCTCTCAGATGGACAGAGACACGTCAGGACACAGGTTTTGTTCATTCAAATACCATTAATCCACAAAATATTACCATTAGCGCAACTGGGACATATCTTGTCCACGTTAATATTCCGTTTGACACATCGATTCGAGACACTAATATTATGGGAAGAATACTTCTCGATGGTGTGCAAGTGCCTGGAGGACTATTTTCTCAGGGGTACCTACTTGGCTCGGCTTCCGAAAATGACAACTACTCGTCGATACATTGGTCTGGTGTTGTGACTGCCACAACGACGAATCAAGTATTGACGGTGACGACTGAGCAGGAAGCCGCAGCTGGAACTGCGGTTGTACCGACTAGTTTTGTGGGATCAATTTATATTGAGTCTGTTCCAACAGATGATGCAATTGTATTGAGAGGTACAACACTATCTGGCGCAGCGCCAACCGACTGGAGTCCTGCCGCACAAGAATCAATTCTGTGGACGACGCAGGTTGCGTATGATTCGGTTACATTTACGCATTCAACAACGTCATCATCGTCAGAAATAATAATAAATGAAGGTGGTGACTATCTGTTCACCTACACTGATAACCTCACCGAAGCGGGAGCAACACCCAATCCTCGGATCACTATTGAAGTCAATGGTGCAGCTGTGACGGGAGCACAAACGAAGACGCATATTATACGTAATCTTGCGGGACAGAATAATTCATCCGCGGTTTTGACATATCTCATTGAAGGAGTAAGTGCTGGACAGGTCCTTCGTGTTCGCGTGCAAGAAGAGGCGACAAACATCACTCTTAACGACGGTGCGGTTGCACTCATGACACTTAGGAAGAAAATAGCCCTCAATGAACGTGCGTCAGCGCCATCAATGTTTAATACACCGTTTGATAATATACGTACCGCTTCGACAACACCGTACTTTGATTTCCAAAGTAATGATCCTGATGGGTCATCAGACATTCAATATGAATTTGCAATTTCGACATCGTCTGACTTTGCAACGTCCACCATACGAACTTCTGGGGTTGATACAGGATTCATAAATACCGCCTCGACGAGTGATACGTCTCCGTTTATCGAAAACAACCGAATCCGTTATCAGCTACAACCCGGCGATACATTGTCTGATCTTACGACCTATTATTGGCGAGTGCGGGCAAAAGATGTTACTGGTTCAGGTGGTTTTGGTGAATGGTCAACAACACAGAGTTATACAGTAAACCTAGCTGCAACTGTTCCTAACTGGTATCAGACGTTTACTGGGCAATTTAATACCAATACTCTTATTGGGGCTGTTTCTTCAGGTAACGACAATATTCAAGTGGACGCGGGAGTAAATACCGAAATTCTTATCGCATATGGTGACGGGACGAGTGCTACTCCAAGATATCGGTTGTGGGAGGGTACAAGCTGGAGTGATCCGCAACTTAATGCACTTCCAGTTGGAGGTACTATTAACTGGGTACGCACTCTGGCTGGAGTGACGCGAGACGAATATATATTGCTTACGCTCGACCAAGCATCGTCAACGTACGCACAAGTATTTAGTAGTTCTTCAGTATGGGGAAATCAAGTACTTCTTAGTAATCGCGTCAACAACAGAAATCACCGTGGTATCGCGGTTGGATACGAGAGCCTCTCTGGTGATGCTATGGCAGTATCGTGTGATAATGGACCGTCACCTGTCTATCGAATATGGAATGGATCGACGTGGTCAGCGACGTCATCGATCACGGTCACGTCGGTAAATAACTGTAGTTTTCTTGAGATTGCTTCTGATCCAGCGTCAGATGAAATGATTTTGGTAGTCCGAGATAGCGGAGCAACAGTGGGGAATAACTATGAAGCGCTTGTGTGGGACGGTAGTTCCTGGATTGCAAACCGTGTGATTGGTTCAGTCCAAGCGGGGCAACTCGATCGATCAGGGATTGGGCTCGCGTATGAAGCATCTGGTAATCAGGCGGTCATCGCTGTCACTGACACAACGCAACCTCGTATTGCCTATACGACATGGGATGGTACATCATTCACGACAAATACTACGCAACTTCTCGGTAACGACTTTGAATTTGGTCAACTTGTAGCTGACACAGATAGTGATGATATGGCACTCTGCTATGTCGATGAAGCTGCTGGTGGTGATCAGGCTGATATTGGTGTCCTAACCTGGAATGGTACAACCTGGCAAACGTATCAAGAAGTTGAACAAACGGGTAATTCGAATACGGGACGTCCTGTGAACTGTGAATTTGAAACCACTGCCGGTCGAGGTGACAATTTGCTTATTGCGTATTCAGACACCGTTAATGCTCGGTATGCAGTCTATAGTGGTTCATGGCCAGTTACAGAACAGACAATTACAGGTATTGAGGACTCGTTCTGGGTGCAGACTGAACGAGCAGGAGATGGCACGGTGGTGATGGTTTCCCATGATGATGCAGTAGCGGGAGATGAAATAGAGTCATCATATTGGAATGGGACTAGTTGGTCGTCAAAGCAATCAATAGTTCCTAATCCATCTTCCGTTCTCGGAGTGCCATTTGAGACGTACGAGATGGCTGCGAAACGTTTTCAATTTTCAGAAGGTATTGTTATTACAGACCCGATTAACTTCTCGTTCGTCTCTAATCGTCCTACATGGGGAGATTTGAGTTTTTCAACGACAGAGCCATTTGGTACCGATGTGAAGGTTCGGCTTCGATACTCGAGTAGTACTGTCTGTGATACCTATATACCCGACGGTGCATTATCAGGTAACGGTGTTGGTTTTGATGTTGCTAGTTCGACATTGAATATCTCAGGTCTTGCGACTTCAACGTATAATCAAATCTGCCTCGAGGCTAGGGTGACCACTCAAGGAGCTGAAAGTGCCAGTCTTGATGAATGGTCTGTAACGTGGCAGCGAGAACCAAAGCTTATACAGAATAATTATCGTTGGTACGCAAATGGCAGCTTCCTTACACCGACTGACCCATGGCCCATAGGACTTACAGATGTGTCTGAAAATACTGCACTCGTAGATACCCAAGCGGTCAATATCAATGATGTTATTCGTCTTCGAATGACGCTACAGGGTTCTAACGTGAACCTCGCGTCATCGACCGAAGCGTTTAAGTTGCAGTATGCTGAAGGACAGGTATGTTCTCCATCACTCTTATGGAACGATGTCGGAGCACCTGCAAGTACGACAGCGTTGTGGCGAGGATATGAAAATAGTATTGTTGGTAGTGATTGGTTAAGTGCCTCATGGAATCGTCGACTCAAGATCACTGTTGATAATGCTCTCGTGACGACAGCGGTCACTGATTTTCCAGTCTACGTCAATTTGGATGATCTTCCGGATACGTTTTTTGCTAACGTACAATCCGATGGTGATGATATTCGTGTTACGACAAGTAACGGATTATCCGAAGTCCCTTTTGAACTGGTATGGATCGATACGGTGACAAAGAAGGGTGAGCTCCATTTCAAGGGTAATCTTGCAACGACGACTGATACAGATTTTTACATTTACTATGGCAATCCAACCGCGTCTGGCTACGCTGTCACAGCGACGTACGGCAGAAATAATGTATGGACGAATGGCTACGAAGCGGTGTACCACCTGCAGACGAGTCCAGCTAGTAACATGACTGATAGTACTAGTAACGGTCGCACTCTTACGACAAATGGAAGTATGTCGGCCTCACAAAGTACAAGTAGTGTGCTCGGTCAGGGAGTTGACTTCGACGGAGTGAACGATCGGCTCACTAATGCCGCTTGGGCATGGCAAAATACCGCCAATGCAGTGACGGTAACAGCTTGGAATAATGTAACTACCGCTGAAACAAAAACTTCTAATTTATTTGGCTTTACCGTAGCAGGAAGCGAGCGCCTGGCGACGCATGCACCATGGAGTGATGGTACGCTCTACTGGGATTTTGGTACATGCTGTGGTGCCGGTGGACGTATCCAGACGAGTTATACAGCGTACCGAAATAAGTGGACACATGTTGGTCTTGTTTCTCGCGGAGCGACGACAACCGGCTTTATGGGAATTTACTTAGATGGTACTTCCATTGCGAGTTCGACTAATTCTGATGATCCAAATGTGACACTTACTGGATTTTCTCTCGGTAGCTCACTCACAACCGGTGGTGATCATCATGATGGGCGAATCGACGAATTTCGTATTGCGTCCGTAGAGCGTTCGGCTGGATGGATACGAACTGAACACAATAATCAATCTAATCCGACTGGCTTTTATGCGGTGTCGGCAGAGGAATTGATCGGTGATGGGCGAGCTCTCCCGAGTACGGTGTTGACTAGTTCAGATTTTGCCGAAACGTATGAAGAGCGTAACCCAACGGCTCTGAATCGTAATATCATTACGGTAGGAAGTGATGCTGAATGGGATTTTGTACTACAAAACTATGGAGGATTACCTAACACTGAATATTGCTTTAGGTTAGTCTACGACGATGGTTCAACACTGAACACCTACACTAGATATCCAAAATTGATTACTAACTCCCCGCCACCTGCTCCAACACTGGTTGCTCCGTTTGATAACGAGCAGGCCGCCTCGACAACGCCGTGGTTTGAATTTTATACCGATGATGCTCTCAGTGATGATGTGTCATATCAGGTGCAGATTGATAATAACTTTGACTTCTCGTCAGTCGCAATCGATCGTGAGTCAAATGCTGATTTTGCTCAATTTACTAACTTGGCAGCACCAGCGGAACGCGGGATATATACGACCGGTAACACGATTCGACTTGTTCCTAACGTGGCCCTTAGTAATGGCACGTACTATTGGCGAGTACGAGCGAAAGATGATAATGGCTCTGGTGCATATGGATCGTGGTCAACGCCATTTAGTTTTACGATTGCAAGTACGACTATCACGACGTGGTTCCAAACATTTGGTGAACAATTTTCTACAAACAATCTACTTGATGCCGTTGTTAGTACTAGCTCACATGATATTGGGATTTTGTCTGGATTTACCAATGCTACTGTCACGAGTACAGTAATTGATTATGACGATAAAGATACCGGTAATGCCTGGGGTCAGCTTATCTTTAATCACAATGTTACTTCTGGTTCAATCCGTTATTACTTTGAATACAATAGTGGTAGTGATGTCTGGGACGTTATTCCAAATAGCGCCCTTCCCGGAAACACTTCCGGATTCACGAGTTCGCCAGTGTCACTCATTGGACTTGATCCGACTATATATAACGAGATTAGAATCGTTGCCGTGCTTTCGGGAACCCCATCGTTGCCGCGACTCCTGGATTGGAAGGTAGAGTGGGGAGAGACAATCGATGATCCGACACTCGTGCAACCATTTGATAACGCCAAAATAGCAGATACTACACCAGATTTGTCGTTCTTTACGATAGACCCACAAGGTAGTGACTTGCAATATGAGGTACAAATTTCGACGACGTATGACTTTACTGCGTCTTCGACATATCTTTCTGGTATTGATGCTGGCTTTGTCAATGTCACCAATGGCTCTAACCCTTCACCATTTGACTCGGGAGACACGATTCAATATAACGTGCAATCTTCACTCACAAATGGTGTCACATACTGGTGGCGAGTACGAGCGCGTGATCCGGGTGATACGAACATTTGGTCAAATTATAGTGACCCACAAAGCTTCACGATAGACACTGCGACGCAAGCTTCGACGTGGTTCCAGACTGTAGGAGATCAATTCGCGACTGATGAGCTAGTAAATATTGAAACTACAAGTGGTGGAGCCCAAATCACGTCAGTCATCAATGGCGTTATGTCTGTATATGCTGAAGGAATTGTTCAAGTACCACAATATCGTCTTTGGAATGGAACGACCTGGAGTGCACCGGAATCAGCAGAGTCTGTTGGTGCACAGATACGTTGGACAAGACTTGCTGCTGCTCCCACAAGGGCTGAGTATGCACTCGGTACTCTTGGTACAGATTTGGATGTGAATTTCCAAATATATGACGAAAACGGTTCTTCTTGGGGTAACCTGTTTGAGTTGTACACCGAAAGTACTGAAGCAACAAAGCGACGCTTTGATTTGGCATACGAACAGGATTCTGGTGACTTAGTTGCCGTTGCCTGTGCAGGAACAGATGCAGTGTATAGTATTTGGAACGGTACGAGTTGGTCAGCAACCAGTACAATTAATCTTGCGAATACAAATGATTGTGAGTGGGTGCAGATGTCATCAGACCCAACATCTGATGAGATCATTGCTTTGTTCCGACATACAAATGCTAGTACAACGAGCTTTGAGGCACAGGTGTGGAATGGAAGTAGTTGGGGTAATTCATTCGTTACTGGAACGATTGCCAACAACGCCTATGAGGGTATGGCGGTAAATTATGAGGATTCCGGCAATCAGGCACTCATTACACTAGCTAATAATGCTAATAATAATTTCTTGTGGTCTGCCTGGAATGGATCATTTTGGACAGCGACGGCTACTGTAGCTGTAGATAATAACTTCTACTGGGGTTCGCTCAAGCGAGATAGTGGGTCTGATAACATGGCACTGTGTTATGTTGATGCAGACAATGCGTTTGGTATTCGACTATGGGACGGTTCTTCGTGGACGACGTTTGTCGATCGTGAGACTGTTCATAATGATATTGATGGGCCAGCGTTTGATTGTGAATTTGAGACGACCCCAGGGCGTGATGGCGATATCGTGCTTGCGTACGCCGATAATACACTCACTCGGTATCAGTTATACAACTACGCTTCGTCAACATTTACTGCTGAAGCAAATATTGACACGATCAATGACATGTACTATTTGCGTTCTGTCCGAGGAGGAGATGGTGTAATCCATGTGTATGGCCTTGACGATGCGTCGGCCCCTGATCGGTATGATACGAGCCGATGGAATGGATCGTCGTGGTCAACACTAACTAATTTCAGTACCAATCCATCTATCGTCGCGGAGCCATATAACGGATCAATTACAATGGCGGCACAGGTATTTCCTAACTTTACAGAGGGTACACTACGGTCAACGCCAGTTGAGTTTTCGTCCGGCAACAGCCCACGGTGGGAGCGTCTACGATGGAATGACACAACACCAGGCGCAAGTGACATTCGCTACCGTTTATACTACGAGACAGCAACTGGAAGCTACGCGCTTATACCGGATTCAGCATTGAGTGGTAATGCGGTAGGGTTCACTGATTCTCCGGTCAGTCTCGCGACACTAGATCGGACAGTGTACGACGTTCTTAAACTTGAAGCTGAATTCATTTGTTCAAGTGGAAACTGTCCAACGCTCCAAGACTGGTCGGTTGAATGGTCGCAGGGCATTACTATCTCGGGTACAATTTTCGACTACGATCAATCTACCCCAGTGTCTACTGGTACGATTGCCGTTGCCGTGAATGGTGTGTTACAAGCAGGTAAGACAGCAACCTTGGGCTCAGGTACTACGACGACGGTTGTTGAGTTTGATACTGCTGGCACAAGTACATTTTCTGTACCTGCTGGGGTAACGAGTGTGACAATAAAAGCGTGGGGTGCCGGTGGTGGTGCTGGAGGAGGAGGAACAAGTGATGCTGGTGGCACAGGCGGTGGTGCTGGATTTGTCCAGGGTACGTTTGCGGTAACGCCAACTGAAGATTTGTCGATTCGAATTGGTGGTGGCGGTAACGGTGGAAATCTTGGATATCCGCCAGGAGGAGGTGGAGGAGGTGGCTATTCAGGGGTGTTTCGAACCTCAACGCCTCTTGTGGTAGCTGGAGGAGGTGGAGGAGGTGGGGGAGGTACCGGAGGTGTACGCTACGTCGGAGTTGGTACTGCGTGTGCGGTGTCAGGTGCTGGTTGTACTCCGACAATTCCGGCAGGTACTCAAAATGATGATGTGTATATTGCGGTACTTCATTCTCGCACCAATACCGCGCATACCTGTACTGCAAACTGTACAGGATGGACTGAATTCTCTACTCAGGCAGGTTCGGGAGAAGGACGTCTGTCAGTGTGGTGGTATCGTCAAAGTGGTGCTGCTCCTGCCAACCCCTCATTCGGAGGTCCTGCAACTGATTCATATGTAGGTAGAATTTGGGTGTATCGAGGAGTGGCAACGACTGGAAATCCGTATGATGTGCTTGGAACAAATACGGCGATAGCGGTTGCAACAACAAGCTTTGCTGGTAGCAACCTCGTTAGTACCGTTCCTGATGCAATGGTGGTGCATGTCACGGGAACTATGGATGATAATACGTGGGGACCTAGTAGTGGGTCGTGTACAATTCCGAATTCAGTTAACGCTAATTTCTATGCCGCCAACCTAAATGGAAACGATAACTCAGTGGCTCTATGTTATCGAGAAAATCCGATTGCTGCCGCCGGTGCATTAGGTATTCCAACAAATGTACAAGCTGTAAATGGACCAGATGTTGGGCGTTACTTTACGTTTGCCCTTCGTCCAAATAGTGCTGGTATTCTTGCTGCAGGGCGAGGCGGGGTTGGTGGTGGTCTTAGTGGTGGGAATGGAGAAAATGCAAGTACAACTGTTGGTGGAGGCGGAGGTACACAGTCAACAGGAGGAACTGCTGGTGGTGGTTCTGCGACGATTGGTAGTGCCTATATGGGGGGATTGGGTAGTGGAGGAACAGGTGGTGGCGTAGGCGGTGCTGGAGGAACTACTGGTGGAGGATCAGGTGGTACCGGTAATCTAGGTACCATAGCTGCTGGAGGCGGCGGTGGTGGAGCTGGTTATTACGGCGGCGGTGGTGCTAACAATGCCTCTGGTGTATTTGTTTCCGGAGCTGGCGGCGGCGGCGGTTCGTCGTATATTGCGGTTGGTGCAACTGCGACGACAACCGTCAGCGGTAGTACCACAGTACCTGGTAATAGCGGTGATGGTGACTATGAAGTCGGTGTTGGTGTGGGTGGTACAAGTGCAACATCAAGTAACGGTGGAGTGGGCGGCACTGGACGTGTTGTGATCACGTGGTCGGTAGCAAATACGCCTGGTACATGGTCAATTCCCAATGTGTCAGCTTTTGCTGGTGATGTTATTACGGTGTTTGTCCAAAATGCGAGTGGTACAGCAGAAGCGGTTGGTGTAACAAAATATGATGGTGCTGGAGATATTACCGGTATGCAGCTTTCGGCGCGTCATCTGACTATTGGTTCAAATGATCAGCCAACAGTTACTAACGCAAATATAGGTTTGTATGATAGCTCAGACACTGAAGATGTATTCTTTAGTGTCAGTGGGGCAAATGTGCTCAATCTTTGTGTGGAAGGTACTTGTACTGACGCTCGTCTACGTATTTTGGCAAGTAGTACGTATACCCCTGGTGCAAGTGGGTCGGTTATTAATTTCCAAAATAATGGTACCTTTGCACCAGCTACGAACACATTCCGAGTGTCTGGCGCCTGGGTTCAAAATGCGACATTCACTCCAGAGACGTCGACAATCATCTTTACCGCAACAACGTCAAGTTCGACACTTCAAAATGCGACATCAACACATGTATTTCATAATGTCACCTTTGGTGAGACTTCAGGATCGGCGGTGTGGAACATTACAAAGCCGCTTGATATTACCGGAACACTCGGTATAGATTACGGTACACTGGCACGTGGTACCTCATCAATTTCTCTAGAGCAAAATCTTCGGATTGGTTCTTCGGGATCAGTGACGGGAATTGGGACAACGACGTTTGATGGCGGTGGTAGTAATACTTGGACAGACAGTACCGCTTCGACGTCAAATGTAGGACACGTTGTCATTGATGGTGGTACTAAAACAGTCACACTAGGTAGTAATGTGGGTGCTCAATCAGTCACTATTGGAGCTGATGACACACTAAGCGCCTCTGGCTCTGGTTTCAATATTAATGTTGTATCAGCTTGGAATAATCAAAATACATTTATTCCTCAATCTGGAACAGTTACCTTTACTGGTACGTCGACTACTGGCGTCATTAATCGTGGAGCGTCATCATTTAATAACGTCACCTTTACTGGTGCTGGTAGTAGTTGGTCATTCTCAACGTCAACGTTGGCATTAAACGGTACCCTTACCATTGCAACCGGTACTGTCACACTCCCGACTGGTACGACGACGATCGGTGGTTCGTTTATCAATACCGGTGGGACCTTCCTTCATAACAACGGTGAAGTTCGAATGACATCAACGAGTGGTGGTCGTACGATTACTCAACGAGCTGGTGTATTCACTAACGCATTCTATGACCTTGTGTTTAGTGGTAGTGGAGCATGGAGTTTTACTGAGGCAGGTACCACCTCACGACACATGAATATTTTGTCGGGTACAGTAACACTCGCTAGTAGCACACTAACGGTTGGTGGTGATTTCAGTGTCAGTGGTTCCGGTGCGTTTGCTCATAATAATGGCGAATTGATACTCTTGATCCAGGGATCACACGTATTGCGAACGAACGGTTCTTCACTTAACAATCTCCGCACTCGAGGTGTCAGTGGATCATGGTATAACGCAGCATGGAATGCACGCAAAGCTTTGACCGTTAACGCCAGTCAAGTCCCGGCAAATATCACTGATTTTCCTGTTTATATTAATCTAACTAATTTAGGAACTGATTTCTTTAGTGTTGTAAAGTCCGACGGCAGTGATATTCGAGTGACGACCAGTGACGGCGTCACTGAAGTACCAATTGAACTAGTCGCGATCAACACTAGTTTACAAACTGGTGAACTACATTTTAAAGCACCGTCACTAAGTAGTACAACAAATAGCACGTTCTACCTTTACTACGGTAACAGCGCTGCGACAGGGTATGCTTCAACGACTCAATTTGGTGCTCAGAATGTGTGGAGTAACGGCTATGAAGCGGTCTACCATCTTGAGACGAGTCCCGCGAATACTATGCTTGATAGTACACGCTTCAATCGAAGTCTTTCGCAACAAGGAGGAATGGATGCAAGTGATAGTGTTGCCGGTGCGATTGGGAACGCTGTTGATTTTGATGGAGTGAACGATTATCTTCGTAACACTACCTTTTCCTGGCCGAATGCTTCAAACACCGTGACCGTTACTGCCTGGAACAATGTCACTACTGCAGAAACAAAAAATGCAAATCTTTTTGGTTTTACAGAAAGTGGTGGCCAACGCTTTGCGACACATGGTCCGTGGGGGGATGCAGTTCTCTACTGGGACTTCGGAACGGCTGGCGTTCCAGGCCGAGTGTCAACATCATACGCATCGTATCGTAATAAGTGGTCACATGTAGCACTCACGTCTCCAGGAGCTGGAGGAGGTAATATGAGTATCTATCTTGACGGTTCATTGATAACGAGCAGTACAGCGAGTGACCCAAGCGCAACCCTGACTGGATTTTCACTTGGTAGTCTCGGTGCAAGTCAATACCACGATGGTCGGATTGATGAGTTTCGAATTGCTTCTGTTGTCCGTACTATTGGCTGGATTGGTGCTGAGGAAAATAATCAATCAAGCACAACGGCCTTTTACACCGTTGGTGGTGCCGAATCACGAGTTGCCCGAACATTTAGTGATACGAATGCTACGGTTTTGGGCAGTGTCGTGTTTGAGACAGGTAGTGATGTCTTGCTGCCAACAGGAATTCTTTCGATTGGTGGTTCGTTTGATAATGACGCACGATTCGATGCTCGAAATGGTACTGTGCGATTCAATTCTACCGCCGGCGCTGAGACGATTGCTGTTGGTACAACCTCATCTTTTGCAACACTCGAGTTCAATAGTACTGGTGGTGACTTTACTGTGACAGAAAATGCTACGGCAACGGTGGCAATTAACCTTACTAATGTATCGCAGTTTACATTACAGAGTGGACGATTCCTTAGTACGCTAGGGACATTCACGAATGCCGCGAATGGTGCATCAACGACGTGGACCGGATCGACATTGGTTTTAGGAAGTGGAACCTCAACGGCCCTAAATGTGAAGACTCATGGTGGTGATGTCTATGGAACATTGAGGGCCGCTTCTTCGACACTTGTCACTATGTGGAATTCATCGGCGACAACTTACGAAACTGTCGGTACAACAAGTGCAATTTACTCCCAAGATCATGCTGGAGTTGACGGTGACCTCAATATATACGGAAATTACACACGTACATCTGGTACAGAACACTGGAGTTATGCTACAGATTTTGACGGTACTGCTCTAGGAACCAGTTCGTCTCGTCAGGTTGATGTCCGTATTTCGTCGAGTTCCGTCGTTACCATTGGCACATCGACACTATCGATCGTCGGTAACTCTGCAGCATCAACTACAGTAGGAGCTATCAGTGGTGCGTATGATCTCATTTTGACCCGGGCAACGACGACTGCACAACACTTTACGTTTGCTGGTATGAATACAAGTGGGGTTCGACTTATTGCTTCAACGACACTTTCAACGTTTACTGATGGAGCATTCGCTGTAGTACCAGGTCGATCTGCACTTTCTGTTGATGGACCAACAGTAAATCGAAACGCCAGTGGTCAGTACTTCCGTATTAACTTTGCAACATCATCTGCGGGAACTGCAAATAACGTCACCCTTACAAGTTCTTCATCTAACTTTATTTGGTTCCGACAAGGAACAGGAAATCTTTATGGTGAAGCATATGATGCAGGTGATGGTAATCCTGGTTCTGTGCGCTTTGATGATTCGTCAAATATTGTGACAATATCTGGCACTGTCTACCAAGATGATGGGGTAACGATTATGAATGCCCCCGTTTGTAACGGCACAACACAGAACGTACGCATCGTTGTTGATGGTGGAACGTACGCTTCTTCGACATCTTGTGCTGCTGGTACGGGAATATACTCTTTCCCAAGCGTTGCTTTCGTCGGAGATCCACGAGTGGTGGTCTACCTTGATATGGGTAGTACGACGATGCGGGCAGCAGCCGTGACAAAGACCCTGACGACAAATGTAACAAATATGCATTTGTATCAAAACCGAGTCATAGTCCGACATGAGGATGTGTTACCTCTCACAATTGCTGATATGGTGCGTTTTGACTTTGATAATGATGTTGATATTCCGTTTATTGCTGCAACGGGAACGCCTGACACGCTACAAACACTGCCTAATACAGAACTGTATGTGTTCAGTTCTCGCACGTTCAGTCCTTCAGGAAATATTACCCTACTGGGCAATGCGAACAGTAATAGTTATGATGGAACGCTCCAGCTTGGACCAAGTGCTGTATTCCAGGCAACTGGAACCGAGTCTCACTCACTCGCTGGTCGTCTGGTGCTTGGATCACTAGCAACATTTACGCCAGCTTCTTCTACGGTTGTATTTACAGCGACGACGACTGGTAAAAGTATTACAGGCACATCGACAATAGCCTTCCATGATGTGCAGTTTACTGGTGTGGGTGGTGGTTGGAATTCCGGTGCTAATTTGTTGGTGTACGGTACCATGACCATATCGACAGGGACGGTTACTGGAACTGGTAGCATTACGGTGCCATGGGGAAGTATCGTTGGTAATGGAACATTATCGCTTGGTGGGGGTACAGTCACATTGGGTCGAACGAATACTCTCGGGGGTAGTAGAGGTTGGACATTCAATAATTTGACACTTGGTAGTGGTTCTGTGAACGGTACGACGACACCTGGTGGTACAGCGACAACGACAGTGAATGGTGTTCTTACTATCGCGACCGGACATGTTCTCGATGCAAATGATGCTCGATTTGATCTTGCGGGATCAGGAACAGTTCTTGTAGAAAGCGGTACATTCCTCGAGGATACAAGCGCAATTCGATACAGTGGTGCAGGTGCTAACGTAACAGCAACAGATTACTACGACCTAATTTTGAATGCGGGTGTGGCAGCTCCGACATACACAGCGGTTGGTTCAGGTCTCTTAGTGCGAAATAATCTATTGGTAGGCGGTGCTGCATCGACAACGTTTACACTAAATACGAACGATCCGCTTACTGAGGTTCGAGGTGATGTCCTCATCGCCACAAATGGTTCGCTCCAAGGAAGCAACAGCGCCTTTCTCACGATACTTGGTGGTTGGACAAATCGAGGAAGTTTTACTGGTAATGGTGGCACTGTTCGCTTTACTGGTACTGGTTCAACCACAATTGCTGCCGGTTCCTCAGCATTTAGTTCAGTCGAAATTAACGGAACAGGTACCTTTACTATCTCTGAGCACGCTACGGCGACTGGTGCTTTCACACTTACGAATCACGGAAATTTCACCGTTGCTCCGAGTCAGACACTCGCTGTCGGTGGTCTCTTCCGCAATGGTATAGGTGGTCTTTCGACAACGTGGACTGGGGCAACGTTGTCACTCTTTGGCACGAGTACGTACGAAATTAACGCTTCGACGACAAACGATGTCTACAACGTACTTTCAGTGCAGGCAGGAACACAGGTACGCATGTGGAACTCAAGTGCTGCTTCCTATCTCGTTAACAGTACAGGATCGTTGTACTCAATGGATCATGCGACGATTGACGGAGATTTGTACATTTACGGCCAGCTCGTTCGAAGTAGCGGTGCGGATTACTGGAACTTTGCAACTGATTTTGATGGGACACCACTTGTAACTGGGCGCAGTGTTGATGTATTTTTTGCTTCAAGTAGTAGGGCGGTATGGACAGGTGGTAACTTGAGTGTGATTGGCTCAACGAGCGCTTCAACAACACTTCAAAATCAAGGATCGGGTACCTACGGTTTTATGATATCGGGCACTGCTTCGACAAGTTGGGATCGAGTCACAATCCGCGACGTTGATAGTAATGGTATTGTGTTCTCAGGTACGCCAACCGTTGTTGATTTTTCACGTACTGATCATTTGGTCAAGATTAATAGCGCCTCAGCGATGACCGTCGGAGGTACTGTGATTAATCAGAATCCCTCCAAGAATTTTACGACGAATATCTTTGAAGCCGATACAGGCGTGACGGGTGCCGTCAATGTGACGGCGACCGGGACCGCAGTTGCGGCATGGCGATTTACGAATCATAGTGGTGATATCGCAGGAGAATCATTCGATAGTGATCCAAATGGAGATCCTGGGTATCTTGTGTGGGATGACTCCGCGGCGCTCATTACAATTTCTGGTGCTGTCTATAACGACGAGGGATCAACGGTCTCTTCAGTCTGTAATGGGTCAACAACAGTAGTGCGCTTGGTCGTTGCAGGACTTACCACATACGACGCGAGTTGTGCTGCAGGAACGGGTGTGTACACAATTTCAAACGTTGCGTACAACACGAATGATACGCTCACTGTTTTCTTGAATGGTACAACTACGAAAGCGACAACGGTTTCTGTTGATCCGATTTCATCGATTAGTAACCTCCATCTGTATGAACAGCGGGTGATCGTACGTCATGAGGGTACTGATCCGATTACTATTGATGACCTTGCTGTCTATGACAGTAGTGATGATGCTGATATCTCGTTCACTGCAGTGAGTGGTGCTCCAGACACACTCACTATTCCAGCTGATCGAAAGCTTATTGTGTGGACGGGTAAAACATTTACTCCGCTTGGTAATGTGACGGTAAGTGGCGGTGGTGGTGGAGCGGCGTACGATGGAACTTTTGAAGTACAGAATAATGCAACCTTCCGTGCCTCCGGTTCAGAAGTACATACTATTGGAGGAAGCTTTATCTTCGGTACGGGCGCGACGTTTGTTGCTGCACAATCCACCACAACACTCACGACAACAGGTGCGGCACGAACGATCGATGTAAATAGTGCTTCATTCTACAACCTCGCAATCACTGGTTCTGGCAGTTTTACCGTCACTGATCCGACACTTTCCGTTATGCGTGATTATAGCCAGAGCGCAGGTGTGGTGACATTCCCTGGAGCAACAACGACTATTGGCTCATCGTTCACAGTGACTGGAGGAAGCGCGCTCATCGGTGTAAGTCCTTTGGTCTTTACCGCGACCTCGTCAGGTAAACAAATTCGTCTCAACGGATCGGTTGCGTCAGATATGTTCTTTACTGGTACAAGTGGTGCATGGTCGATACTTGATACACATGCAACTGCAACACGAGATGTCGTGATCGAGAGGGGAACAGTAACACTTCCGAGTGGTAACTTTGGTGTTGGTCGGAATTTTGACAATCGTGGGGGATTGATCACGCATAACACGTCAGACCTTATCCTCTATAGTTCTTCATCAGCGATTGTCCGCGCAAGTTCATCTGACTTGTTTGCGCTACGTGTTATTGGAGGTGGTACATTTACGGTACTTGATGCGAGCGTGACATTTCGTGATGATCTTGAGATTGCATCAGGTACGCTTACTCTCGGAACGGGAACAACTGCTATTGGAGGATCGATACTTGCCGCTACGAGCTCACTTACTCATGCTTCAGGAACCATTCTTCTTAATGCTACGGCTGCCGGCAAAACAATCACACTGCGTAATAACAGTGCCTACACACTGCAAGTGTCAGCACCAACAGGCGGATATACATTGAATAGTGCAACAACGACAAATAACTTTGCATTGCTAAGTGTTGCAAGTTTGACGGTCACGCCTGGGTCTACGATTCGAGTTGGTGGTATCTTCACTAATACCGTTGGTGGTGCAGCAACTACCTGGACGAATAGCACGCTCAGTCTCGTCGGGGCACTGTCTTATAGTATTAACTCTCGCACAAATAGTGGAGATGATTATGGTACATTGATCCTTGGGTCTGGTGCACGAGTACGAAGTTGGTACAGTAGCGCCGCCACTACAACAGTAGCTACATCGTCATCTCTCTACTCTCAGGATCACAATAATCAAAACGGACGCCTTGCGATCTACGGTGACCAAGTGTTTGCTAGTTCATCAGAATATTGGAGTTATGCGACAGATTTTGACGGAACAAGCCTTTCTGGAAGCGAACGGCAGGTGACGGTATCCCTCCATGGAAGTGCCACTACAACACTTGAAAGTGGGACACTGCGTATTATTGGCTCTTCTGGAAATGAAACGATTGTCCGTAATGCTGTCGGTACAACAACATATGCGTTGGTTATAAGTGGTGGTACCTTCAGGGCCGAACACTATCGGTTCTATAATTTGAACAATAGCGGGTTACAACTTCGCGATATGCCAACTATTGAAGCGCTAGATCCAGGTATCTTTGAACTAGCGACAACTTCAGGAACGGCAATTTCTCTCTCTTCAACAACACTTAATGCAAATCCATCCCTCATCTTTACTGATGTCGGATTCACAGCCACGACAGGCGTTAGTGGATATAACGTGACATTAACTGGTGAGACATCGAACGCATGGCGCTTTGTTGATAGTTACGGAGCATACAGTGGTGAAGCCTACGATATCGATGGTATTGATGCGTGCGGTTCGATTCGGTTTGATGATAGTGCTTGTCTTCTCACTGAACAGACGAATTTTAGGTGGCGACGTGATAACGGTGGTGAGGGTGTACCGAATAGTGAGTGGTTTAATGCCTCTTGGACGGCACGTAAAAGTCTTCGTTTTGAGAGTGATATGTCCGCTGGTGTTGCGACGACTGCTCTTAAGGTGACGATTGCATACGATAGTGATATGCAGGCAGATTTTGACGATCTGCGGTTTACAGCTGCAGATGGCATAACCCCACTTTCATACTGGATTGAGCGTGTCGTACCATCAACGAGTGCGGTTGCGTGGGTACGTGTACCGTCTGTACCAGCAAGTGGAGTTGTCACGGTCTTTATGTACTATGGGAACAGTGGTGCTGCGACACAAAGTTCCGGGACAAGCACCTTCCCTGTGTTTGACGATTTTGAAGACAATGGCATTACGGAGTACAGCGGCGACACTTCTTTGTTCCAGACGGATACTAATCCTGTCTATGGTGGTACGTACGCTCTTGAGGCCCAAAACCAAAGTGGAAGAACAACAGATGGAATTTTCCGAAACGATCTTTTGGTGAGTCAAGGACAAGTTGTTCGTTGGATGCAGTATATTGATACGACAGGGTCTGGAGATGAAGCTTGTACATTATTTGGTGTACAGTCCCCGGGAACGGCGAATAACAATTATGCGGTTTGTCTTGAACAGTTTGGTGTTGATCGAATAGCGCTGGCTAAAAATGTTGTTGATAACGATGTTTCCGGTACTGTCTTAGCGACAAGGACAGTATCATATACAACCGGCTGGTATGAGGTGGAGGTCGATTGGCAATCAACAGGTCGACTTGATGTGGCACTCTACACAGCCGCAGGGGCACTTGTCGCAACAACAACGGCAACGGATACAAGCTACACTACCGGAGGTATTGGATTTACGTATTGGTTCCAAAAAGGGGCGTGGGATAGTTATACTGCGCGAACCCGAGGTGTGGGGCGTCCAACGGTATATGTGGGTGCAGAGCAGTATGATGACGGAGCAACCTGGGCCGCACCACAAAATACGGCCGCAACAGTCTTTGCTCCTGGTGAGACGGCGCGGTTGCGATTTGCAATTGAGAATAGCGGCCTTACTATTACGAATCAGGAATTCGAGTTGTCTTATGCAGCCAAAGGCATTGCGCCAACATGTGAATCAGTGAGTGGGGGATCATTTGTTCCGGTTCCACCAACCTCATCATGTGGTTCGTCACCTGTCTGTATGGCTACGAGTACCTATGTCAGTAATGCAGATCTAACAACTGACTTACTGTTTGATGTAAGTGGGACATTCTCTTCAGGGGAAATTGTTGCTGGAACAGCCAATAACACATCACCACAAGTCGTTGAACAAGGAGAATATACAGAAGTTGAGTATGTTTTGACGCCGACCATAAATGCAACTGATTCGTATTGTTTCCGAGTGACAAACAATGGTTCAGAGCTAGACTTTTATGCGGAAGTCGCAGAATTAGGATTACAATTCGATCCATCGCTAGGAGCTGTCGTGATTAATGACGGATTACCGATTAGTCTCACTCCAGGAACAACTACGGTAGTGACGGTTGTTGCAACAACAACTGATTTGAATGGTTATACCGACATAGTTGCGGCGACGACAACGCTCTACCGCAGTGGTGCAGGCGCAGGTTGTGTGGCTGATAACAATAACTGTTACATTCTTACAACAGAAAATAGTCGTTGTTCCTTCACAAATTGCAGTGGCGCAAGTTGTCTTCTAACCTGTACCGCAGCTGTACAATTCCATGCAGATCCTACTGATTTTGGTACGTATGAAGGTGAGGAATGGCTTGGTTATGCAGAAATCGAGGATGCAGGTGGGGGGTATGATTTTGGATCAGCTCCCGGGGTCGAACTTGCAACATTGCGCGCGCTCGCTGTTGATAGTGCTATTAATTACGGTATCCTTGAAGCCAATAGTGATACAGGTAGCTATAATCCAACCACTACAATCACTAATCTGGGTAACTCTGTGATTGATGTTGATGTCACTGGCACCGATCTTTCTGATGGTATAAGTTCAGCAATTCCCGCAGCACAACAGAAGTTTGCTACCTCGACATTCTTATATGGATCGTGTGTTACATGTCTCAATCTTTCGTCGTCTTCTGCTGTGACACTGGCTGTTAATCTCAGTAAACCAACAACAGTGACACCACCGATTGAAACAGATGTATACTGGGGAATTGCCGTACCATATGGCACCAACAGTACTGCACACAACGGTGTGAACTTGTTTACCGCAATAAGTCCATAGGTGGTGATATGATACGATACATGAATAGTTCTCGACTTATTTCGCTGCTTGCTGCGTTATTTGTCATTGTCGCAAACGTAGGCATGACAAAAGTATTTGCCCAGTCGGGTGATACGGATTCACCTGTCATATCGAACGTTGAGATTAATGAAGTAACAGACAAGAGTGTTACCATTACGTGGGAGACAGATGAAGAAGCTGATTCAGCTATCAATTACGGCTTACAACCTGATCTTGGTATCGCTCGTGTACCACTGCCGGATCGGCGGTCTCACTCGATTACACTCAACAACCTCGAGCCAGGTAAGGTCTACTATTTCCGTGTTATTTCAGCGGATGAGGACGGGAATCAAGGTATCTCAGCTGACTATCAAGTACAAACAAGTGGTACAGTGCAAGAAGGGTCATCTGATGGACAAGGTCAATCTAGTACACCGAGTGAAACGACAACAACGGTCTCATCACCAACAGTTTCAGAGATAGTGGAACAGATTAATGAAATTAAAGATCCTTCGACGCTTCGTGAAATTGTCAACGAAGTGGTCAAGGCCGTACAAGGAATAACCGAAGATCTGACAATCGTGGGGCCACCAACGGTAATTCCAGAAACAACGACAGCGCTTGTCCGTTGGACAACTGATCGTGAATCAACGTCCGAGGTGTTGTTTTCACCGACGAAGGGCTTTAACGGTGAGAATTTTGCGTACGCACAGTCCTCGACCGATGGATCAACTACCGATCATGAGGTCCGACTTATCGGTCTCGAGCCATTCACAGAGTACAGTTTCAAGGTTCGATCGACTGATAGTTACGACATTACAGGGGAGAGTCGAGTCTTTACGTTTACAACGAAAGCATCTCGACCAGACATTCGTAACCTCCGCGTGTTAAAGGTAGAAGAAAATGCAGCTACCCTTGCATGGGATACAATTGTTCCGGCAAAAGCACTTGTCGAGTATCAAGATCAAACAACCGGCGCACAGAATTCCGTTGGACGTCCAACATTAGCAACATCTCATCAAATGCGGCTTGCCGATCTCACTCTTGGGACGCGGTATGTCGCGTTCGTGGTCGCTGAAAATTCTGGAGGTGATCGTGTGCGAAGTCAGCCAATACAATTCATCACTGTTCGTGATATTGCTGCACCAATTATTTCAAATGTGACAAATGAATCAACGTTGTTCCCGGGAAGCGAATCACGAATCCAGACTATTATCGAATGGGCAACTGATGAACCTTCGTCCTGTATTATGACCTATCAAGAAGGTGTTGCTGGCGGTACCGAACCGACTGTTCGCGAGAAAGAACGAGTTGAATACAACACCACGCACGTAGAAGTGGTTGTTGATTTTGCACCAGCGACGGTCTATCAATTCTGGTTGAATTGTACTGACGAAGCCGGTAATGGTGTTCGTTCAGAAAATTTCGTGCTTTTCACTCCTATTCAAGAAAAGAATATTATCGATCTCATCCTCGAAAACTTCCAGAGTACATTTGGTTGGGTTAAGAATATCGGTGGATAATGGGGATAGAGACTGCGTCAGATAGGACGAAGAATGTCATAATGCAGCAATGGCGAAACCGCTCATTGTTTGTCGTGATCTTTCAATCATTTACAATAAAGGTAAATCGAATGAGTTTCGAGCGTTGAGTAACGTCAACACTGATATTTACGAAGGTGAGTACATTATTCTCTTCGGTGCTTCTGGATCGGGTAAGTCAACGCTCATGTATGCCATTCAAGGTTCGTTACCACCCGGAGACGGTACACTTCTCATTCGTGGTGATGATATCTATTCCTACCCTCCAGAAGAACGGGTCTATTTCCAACGCTATGTTATGGGCATTATCTTTCAGTCATTTAATCTGATTGGTTCGCTTAGTGTTCTTGATAATGTCGCACTACCAATGATTTTTTGTGATGCTGACAAGACAACAAGAGAGCGACGTGCCCAGTCACTTCTCGATCGCTTTGGTGTGGGACATGTCTCACACAAAATTCCCGCAATGCTTTCGGGAGGTCAGCAGCAACGTGTCTCAGTGGCACGTTCTATGGTAAATGATCCAAAGATTCTTCTTGCAGATGAGCCAACTGGAAATTTGGACTCGGTCTCGACTCAACAAGTAATGGATAAGATCGATGAGATCAACACATTTGACCGACGAACCATCATTATGGTGTCTCATAATGCCGCGCATTTGAGCTATGCCCATCGAGTGTATTACCTCAAGGACGGTCTCATCGTTCGAGAGGTAGTTAATCCACAACGGAAACAGATTAAGCCTGTTCGAGAAGGAGAAACTATAGTTACGGAGCTCGAGCAGCTTGCTCGACTTTATCCATATGATTCTGTTGATACACTTCGTGTAAAGAGTATGGTTAATTTCCTTACTCAGGAATACTCATATAGGCAACTGATTCGTCTTGAGCATGCAGTGGCACTGCTCATTAAAGGAAAAATCGATAAAGATCACTTCATAAAGTCACTGATTCTTCCGTATGAGAAGGGAGGTGTCGAAGTACCTGAAACAGAAGCAAAGCGCATGGCGACACTCACGATGCGTCTCATTGAACATGCCGACGATATCCGTCGTTTTCGGGCCAAAAAGGACAATAGTGACATTTTTTTTAGCCAACACGAATTAGCTGAAAGAATTCGAACGCACCTTCTCGCTGCCCATCACATGCATCTATCTAAGGAGCAGGATCAGTATCTTGTCGAAATGATCGCCGATCGAGTGACCGGAGTGATTGAAGATAACGAATTCAATGAACGGCTCATGCTAGGAGTAAAGTCTGGAGGACTCGCTCTTTCGGAAGCAGAGGCCGACGATTTGACAAGATATTTTGAAAAGATAATAGCTCAAGGAGTCGACGTAAGTTACAAAAACTAGTATGCGCGTTCAAGATCTCGCTCAACTTTCTACTCGAATGTTTAAGACAAATCCACTTCGAACCTGGCTTACGATCTTGGGTATGGGTGTCGGTACGGGAGCGGTTGTCGTCTTGGTTGGTCTTGGGTTTGGATTACAGAAGATTATCCTCGAACAGATTGTGTTTGGCGAAACACTACTTTCGCTCGGTGTGTCGACAAGTGGTGCGGCAAGTCTCAAATTAACTCCTGAAACAGTCACTACATTCAAGCAGATTCCTGAGGTTCTTGACGCTGCACCACTAGCTCGCTTCCCGGCGCTGGTGACGTACAAGGGCCTTACGGGTAATGTGTTCATCCAAGGTGTTGAACCACCGTATTTGCGCTATGCTGGCATCACGGCTACCGAGGGACAGGTATTTACCGACGCTGACGCTGGTGACACAAGTTCTATAATGCTTTCTCCAGCTGTCTTAAAGCTTTTTGGTATTGAAGAAGGTGAGTCTTTTGTTGGGCAGAAAGTTTCATTTCGTCTACTCGTACCGGATCCAGATATTCCAGGTGAGGTGATTGAGGTACCCATTGATAAAGAGTACACCGTTCGTGGCATCACCAAGGAGGAAGGAGTCTTGAACGCCCTTATGATGCTACCGGAACTCCGGCTTCATGTCGGGGTAGAGGAGTATGAACGAATCCAAGTTCGTGTTGATACAAACGAAAATCTCCCAATCGTTGAAGCAAAATTGATCGAAGACGGGTACCGTGTGACCGCTCTTTCAAAGACTGTCGAGCAAGCGTCAAAAATATTTCAAGGAATTCAAGTCGTCCTCGCAACGTTTGGTGGAATCGCCCTCGTTGTGTCTGCGATTGGAATGTTTAATACTATGACCGTAACACTTCTTGAACGAACAAAGGAAATTGGTATTATGCGCACAATCGGTGCTTCCCCAAAGGACGTAAAGAATCTCTTCATATCCGAATCAATCGTGGTAGGTTTTCTAGGGGGTGTGAGCGGTATTGTGATGGGAGTTGTCTTTGGTATTACAGTCAACGTGTTTCTTAATATTGTAGCAGGACAATTTGGTGGACAGGCAGTAGCACTCTTCTCGTTTCCAATGACCTTCCTTCTTTTCATTGCATTATTTTCTGCAGGAGTTGGTTACCTGACTGGAGTCTTTCCGGCTCGGCGAGCTTCAACACTCAACCCACTCGACGCGATCCGCTACGAGTAACATTGTACATAACGTGTGTATAAGTACTGCACAATGGTGTTATAACTTGGGTACAATAGGTGAGTAGTTATATTTAGCGTTCATTTATTGTGTTCTTATGTTGTACCATTTACTAGACAATAAGCACCTTCATACAGCAGGAAAAATAACTGTTGCCACAGCATTTCTTGGTGTTGTAGTTGTTGCTTTTGTATTTTTATTTAATGCAGGCAAGACCGAGCTCATGAAGGTTGATGCTCAAAGCGCGGCAACAACAACGTTGACTGTGCTGAACACACCACCACAATGGACGCAGTTGGCGGTAGAGGAGTTCGAATCATCAGCCACTAATCCGACAAACTCTGGGACTGCAATATCATGGGTCGCAGTCGGTAACGACCCTAACGGCGCCAGTATCTATCTACTTGTCTGTAGTACAAGTGCTACCCCTACGCCTGCAAACTCAGCGGCACCATCGTGCTCTTCAGGTACACAGTGGGGTGTCTCTGCACCAACGCTAAGCGGAAACGTGATCCGAGTCTCTACAACAACACAGGAAGCTTCGCCTTTCTCAGCAACAAATACATGGTTCGCGTGGATATGCGATAACGATCCCGTCTCGGCTCGTTGTAACAACACATACTCAACTGGCACCAACGCAACGAACTCTTCTCCGTTTGTTATGAACTACCGCCCGACCTTCTCGGCTTTCTCTGACACGTCACCAGCGAACCCTGGGGCCTCGATTACCTTTAACTCGACGTCATCTGACCCAGATGGCAATACTGTCCGCTTAATTGTGTGTAGCACGGGCAGTTTTGCGACTGCTACTGACAGTTGTGTGAGTACTACTCTGGCAACAACGACAACAGGAGTTGCATCGAATGCTGCTGCTAACTATACTTTAGGTCTCCCTCTGCGAGACACGAACTACGACGCCTTTGGTTACGTTATTGATCAATTTGGACATGAAGCACTTGGCGGTGCACAAGGTACTAACTCAATTATTACCGTTAATAACGTCGCACCAACTGTCAGTACTTCATCGATCAGTATTAACGGCGGACTCGACATACCAATTACAGTTGCAGGCGGTCAAACAACAGGACTCACACTCTCATTCGAAACGGCTGACGACAACAGTTGCCGAAACATTTCGAATAACCTCGAGATCGTGAACTACGGCCTCTCGCTCTATCGATCTGGTGTAGGTTCATCGAGTTGTGAGGTATTTGATGCAGCAGATTATAATCCAAATAATTGCTACACAGCATCGGTACCAACTACCACGTGGAATATTTCTTGTACTGCTTCAACAACGAGTTGTGACCTAGGAGGTAGTGACCGAACCCTGCTCTGGAGTTGTACCTATCCATTGTGGTTTGTTACTGAACCTACCGATGCTGCGTCCACCACTCCGTATTCAGCACAAAATTGGCTCGCGCAAGTTGCTGCTATTGATGACAACAATGCGACCGGGACGCCTAATCAATCAGGCATAGGTGTCGATGTCGTTAGCTTTACCTTCCTCGATCTTTTGACTGGACAAATCGCGTATGGAGAAGTGGAGCCAGGGTTCTCATCTGGTAGTGGACTACTTGCAGCAACGACAACGATTCGTTCACTAGGTAATACAGCGCTTGATCAAGACATTCAAGGTGAGTCAATGTGTGGCAGTTACACGGTGAGTACAGAGTGTCCAGTATCGGCAACATCAACCATCCCCGAGGACCAGCAACGCTTTGCTACTTCGTCAGTGACCTATGGAAGTGGTACAACACTCTCATCTACGACAATTAAGGAACTTGAGCTCAACGTTCGCAAGTCAACCAGTACACTCATCGCTGACGCAGCTCGTGGAGTAACCTATTGGGGAATCTTTGTTCCTGGAACAATTAGTCTTGCAGGATCATACACGGGTCTTAACACCTTCTATGCACGAGCTGGGGAGCCGACGGATTGGTAAGACCAGAGCTAACTTTTGATCTATAAATAACCACCGTTATCCCGACGGTGGTTATTGCTTTTATTGCTATAATTTCTGATAATTACTACTGTGAACTTTGGTGTGTCACGTCTCTTACGAACGTTGCCAGTAGGCCTTGTTTTAGGCCTGATATTTTTTGCTGATGTCGCTTTTGCAGGTTTTGGTATTACTCCACCGTACGTACGAAATACAAGTCTGACACGTAATTCAACGTATGAACAACAAATTCTTCTTGTACGTGGTGATCCAGATGTACCTTTAACAGCTGAAGTGACCATTGACGCTCCTGAGATTCAGAGCTGGATTGAGATTGTCGGTGGTAACATGATTGACCTTCCTCGCGGAGAACAGAAGATTCCGATGGTGGTCAAGGTTAGAGTCCCCGAAGATGCAGAATTTAAAGAGTATCTCGGCGCAATACGAATTAAGACCTATCCAAAAGAGGGGCAAGTCGCGGCTGGAGCAGTTAGCATTTCCCTTGGAGCCCAAGTTGATATTGCTCTCAATGTGATTGATCGCGAGATACGTGATTTTCGTGTACGAAAGATATCTGTTGCGGATCTTAATGAAGGGCATAAGATTGGTTGGCTATACTTCCCTGGTAAAGTGAAATTCACAATGCTCATTGAGAATACGGGAAATGTGCCAATAGCACCCAGCCTTGTCGAGTTTAAAATCTATGATTACGCGGGCCGTGTTCTACTCGATGATACAAAACATAAAGGACGTATGGAGCGAGTAGCGCCGTACGCGACAAAAGATATCGTAGCTGAAATCCCTACGAGACTTCCTGCTGGTAGCTATATCGCGCGCTACAAGATCATGAATGATAGTGAGATTGAGCAAGAAGGAGAAGTCAATCTAAGCATACTCCCGTACGGGACGCTCCAAGAGGCTGGTTTTGGCTTTTCCGGTCTCTCAGTACCACATAAAATTTCTCTCCTCCTCCCGATTTTTGTTACGATTATAGTTCTCTTGTACATCCTTTATAATCGCCGCCGCCGTTCGAGTGAATAATATACGGTAGCACTTTTATGAAGCGCCTGAATGTACAATTAGCACTTGGTGCACTCTCTCTCTGCTTGATCGTGGTGTACTCGACACCTCAGATAACAAACGGGCAAGCGGGAACAGCGACGACAACACTGTCACTCAGTATATGTGGAAATGCGCTCGTTGATGTGGGTGAGGAGTGCGATGTGCCTGGAGAGACAGGTACATACAGTACGACAATCGCTGGACGTCAGTGTACTCCAACCTGTGATTTTGGCCCGTATTGTGGTGATGGCATTTTGCAGACATTGTATACGGAGGAATGTGATGATGGTAATAACGACGATGACGACTTCTGTTCAGCAACGTGCAAGATAGAGCCTGCCGGATCAGGCGGTGGCGGTACATCTGGTGGAGGTTCTGGTGGAGGAGGTGGAAGCTCAGTCGACTTGGGAGACACTGTAATTAGTGTGGTTGGGTATGCATATCCATCACGTACGGTAAATATTCTTTTAGATACTGATCCAGTCGGAAGTGTTCGAGCAAACACGAGTGGCAGATTTGAATTTAGCACTGCTGCGTCGCCCGGAACAGCGACGATGGGATTTTGGGCTCTTGATGATGCTGGCACACGTTCACTTACATTCAATACCACATTTGATGTGACGCAAGGCGCGATCACGAACGTGAATGGGGTAGTGCTACCGCCAACAATTCGACTCTCTGCACAAACAATTAACCCCGGGGACGTGCTTTCGGTAAGTGGACAATCAATTCCGAATGCTCGTATTGAAGTTCACCTTAGTAACCAATTGCTTGCGACGACGACCGCAAGTGCGTCGGGTATATGGTCTGTTACACCTGCCACATCTCGAATTCCTGTTGCAACGCACACGATTAAAGCTCGGTCATTGAGCACAGGTGCCTTGGCACCAAGTGCATTTAGTACAGCGTTACAGCTTTTTGTTGGTGTAAACGGACGAGTAACGTCACCTTCAGATTTAAATCGTGATACACGAATTAACCTCGTAGACTTTTCTATTCTTATATTTTGGTGGGGATCTGCGGGAGGAAATTCTAATCCACCGGCGGATATAAATGGTAATGGACGAGTTGGGATTGAAGATTTCTCTATTCTTTTATTTAACTGGACTGGCTAATTTGTGCATAACTACGATTCTTACTCAATGGATCGCATACAATGAATACGTACCTGTCTTGGAGGTAAGTATTTAGTCTTACTGCATACACCCTTATGGTGTGTGGGCACTTCAGCCGAGTGTTACATGGCAGGTATGTTTGCAGTGCAGTATAAGAGTAGTGGGGGTGGAGACCCAGCTATTCGCATGCGTGCGAGGGCACTCATTCAACTCTGAGTCGCGCAGTTTTGGACTGCTGACTAAATCCAACGTAGAGCACATATGCAAAGAACGCATACAACGTTCTCTTTGCTTCAAGCTGTTGCAGTAGTCGCTGCGGTATCGATTACCCTATGGTCTATCGGTGTCCCAGCCTTCCGTTTTGCGGAAGCTGCAAATGTCATCTCATTCAGTGACACTTTGTCGGATTCAACGCCACTTGTAGATGCAAATCATACATTGTCGTTTGTCACTCCGACTGGTCTCGCTGCAGGAGAAATCATATCTATTGATTTCGGTACAACAAGTTTTGCTGGAATCGGTTCACTCGTTGCCCAAGATCTAGACCTCAACGTTAATGGCGTTGAACAATCTCTGATTGATGGAGCCGCAAGTGGACCTAACTGGCAAGTAATTGCTGCTGGAACAACAATAGATATCGTGAGTGGAACCAGTACCATCGGTGCAAGTGCAACAGTAACAATTCAAATTGGAACAAATGCAACCACTGGCGGAACTGGTTCAAACCAGATCACGAACCCTTCAGTAGGTTCGTACGAAATCACACTGACAGTAGGTAGTGCTGATACCGGCGCAACGCGAGTCGCGATCGTAAACTCGGTAACAGTTACCGCAACTGTTGAAACAATCTTTGACTTCACAGTTCTCGGTGTAACCACAGGTTTAGGAGTTAACGGTGATACAACCACAAGTACATCGACTCCTACCACTATCCCGTTCGGAGTACTGCCAGTTGATACAATACGAACTGCTGCTCAAGACTTGCAAGTAGAAACAAACGCCGCCAATGGATTTGTTGTTACTGTGCAAACAGACCAACAGCTCACCTCTGCAAATGGGGCTGACATTGACGGATTTGCGAATGGCTCATACGGTGTTGTTCCGGCACTATGGAGCGCTCCGAGTCAAGTTCTTGGCACTGAATCCACGTACGGTCACTGGGGTATTACCACCAATGATGCGACCATCTCACCTACACTCACAGATTTGTTTGATGTTGGTGGAGCTGGACAGTTGTACGTCTCAGCTTCGACAACACCTGTTGAAGTGTTTCGACACAATGGTCCGACTAATGGGACAAATCAAGGTGTTGGTACCACACGAGTAGGTTATTCAGTTGAAGTATCTGCTTTGCAAGAAGCAGGTGATGACTACACCGCTACGCTGACATACGTAGCAACGCCAGTTTTCTAAACTAACTGGCTCCAAGCTTGGAGTAAAAAACAAAAAACCTATCTCCCACCACGAGTAGGTTTTTTGTTTTTATATACAGAGTGCACTGCATATTTGTGAGGAGTACTTGCTATACTATACATATGTCTTTTGTGTTTGCGAGACTTGCTATTATTGCGATACTGCTCTTTTCTGCGAGTTCAATTGAAGCGGCGACGTTATACATTGATCCTGGCACGTCGAGTCTCTACCGTGGTGACTCGGCAACGTATGCGGTACGGCTGATGCCTAATGAGGCAGAGGGTGAGTGTATTAACGTCGTCGATGCTGTCATTACGTATACAAGTAATATTCAGCCAGTTGATGTTTCGATCGGTCGTTCAATTTTTACCACCTGGGTACAACCGCCAACAATAGATCCGGAAGCCAGAACAATATCATTCGCTGGTGGTATACCAAATGGGTATTGTGGGCGAGTCGAAGGTGATCCCGGGCTCACGAATATCATAGTTGAAATAGTAGTACGTTCCCCAGGGTTTATGATCGGAGCGAGTGATGATGGTTACGAAGCGATTTTGGCATTTGCCCCTGAGACGTCTGCGTATCTCAACGACGGTCAAGGAACAAAAGCAGCCTTAACGACGTTACCTGTCAGTATTACACTTGAGAAGACGCCAGGACCTGAGTTAAAGGATGAATGGCGTTCAGTTGTCCAATCCGACAACGAGCCACCACTTGAATTCAGTGTGAGTCTCGAGCGGGATCCAGTTGCATTTAACAATCAGTATTTTATCGTTTTTTCTACAACTGATAAATTAACAGGTATTAGTCATTACGAGGTTCTTGAGGAGCCACTTAAGGAGTTTCCGAATTTTAATTGGGGACGAGCTGACTTACCTTGGGTTCGCGCAGAGAGTCCCTACATCGTTCGTGATCAGACCCTTAATAGCATAATTCGTGTTCGCGCGTACGACAAAGCAGGAAATGAATACATTGCGACTCTTATACCACAAGAGTCGATGCGAACAACGCCACTTCTGTTAATTGTCACCGGTATTGGAATCATCATCTTACTGATCCTGGCACTATTCGTGTCGTACGTCATTTATCGAAGGCGATGTCGAAAGCGTAACCTCCAAGAGGAAGATGAACAGGCAATTATTGACGCATGATATGAGAGTGTGCACCTTTATTATTGCGTTGTTCATTGCTCTCATTGCGTCGACTGCCGAAGCAGCTACACTGTCTGTTACTCCTGCTTCAGGTGTCTACCCGATTGGTACAACATTTACCGTAAAAGTTGTTCTTAATACAACAGGGAAGACTATAAATGCCGCGGAGGGCTCTTTGTTATTTAATCCGGCAGAGTTGATGGTGATTAATGTTGATCGTGGTGCTTCTGTCTTTAATTTGTGGGTTACAGAACCTGTATTTTCAAACACAAAAGGAACCATATCCTTTAGCGGTGGTTCCCCTTCAGGATACACTGGGAGTAATGGTACTGTTTTTACAGTCACATTTCGAGCCCTCACAGAAAATTCCGCTCGCCTACGCTATGAGTCCGGTGCAATTTTGGCAAATGATGGGATGGGCACCAATATTCTCACAGGAATGAGTGGAGGTACCTATACCTTGCAAGCAAAGTCGACCGTACCTGAGGTTGAACGAATTGAGTACATTGCTTCGCCAAATACTCCTTCTGCGCCGAGAGTAGTATCGTCAACGCACAAGAACCAGGAAGGGTGGTATACCACCAACAAGGCTGAGCTCTCTTGGGAGATCCCTTCAGGAGTAATCGCAGTTAGAACACTTCTCGATGATCAGTCAACCTCGATACCCACAAAGGAATATGCAACACCAATTACCACAATCACTCTTGATGATTTACCCGAAGGCGTGTCATATTTTCATATACAGTTTAAGAACGAAGTGGGGTGGGGGAGGGTGACGCACTATCGCCTTGCGAGAGATACTGTAGCGCCAGCAGATTTCTCAATTTCACTCCCGACTGATGCAAATCTAGAGCAGGGTACACAGGAAATTGTAACTCAGCTAGACGAAACCCAGTCAGGAATAAAAGAATTTCGTCTCCAGATTAATGACATGACGCCGATCATTATCGCAACATCGGCTACAAATACACGCTTGCCTTTGCCAGCACTTAGTCCAGGTACGTATACAGTCGTTGCACAAGCAGTTGATCATGCTGACAACACGTCATTGGCTACTGTAGTATTTACTATACAGTCATTCTCAGCTCCGGTGTGGAGTTTACTACCTGATGTTGTTGCTGAGAAGACCCTAGTAGTCATACGCGGCACGACCCGTTCCGAGGCATATGTTGATATTAGCTTTACAAAACTTGGCTATACACCTCAAGACATTCGGGTACAAGCTGATCAAGATGGTGTCTTTACCTTCATTCCCGACAAGGAGCTTGATGTTGGTACATATGAGCTTGTAGCAAAGGCGTCTTTAGCTGATGGGAGTCAGTCGCAACCTACGACACCAGTACGATTTGTCGTCGAAAAAATTGGCTACTTGAGATTCGGTGAGACACTTATCAGTGCGATCAGCATTATAATCACGTTAGTGTCACTCACCTTGCTATTGTTCGTGCTTAGTTCGTATACTGTACGTTATGTACGTCGACTGAAGAAGTTGGTACAAAAAGAATCACTAGAAATTGACAGCCGAGTAAAGGAAGAATTCACCCTCCTCACTGATCGGCTAGCTGCAATGGAAGATGCATTTCGTTCGTCGAAGCGGACGAAGAAATTATCTGAGCAGGATGAAGCCCTTTTTACTAGCTACGCTAACTATCTTAAGGAGAGTGAAAAGCGGATTATGAAGGAAGTTGAAGATATTGAAGAACTTAGTACTACTACACATCATAAATAACGTACGAAAATTATGAAACCACTTACTCAGTCAATGTACCGCTCAGCATTCGTAGCAGGTTTACTATGCATGTTAGGTGTATACTTTGTTTCACAGGAAATTACGGACCGCACGTTGTCATCACTTCGTGAAGCGCAGGTGGCAGATGTTGAAGTGCTTCGAGCAGAAATTATGGAACTTACGCAATCTATAGGTAAGGGTACAATTACCGACTTTGCCACCACGCTCCTTCCAGATTGTTCGATTAGCGAACGAACGGTATTTGATAACCGCTTAACGAAGCTTGACTCTGGTCTTACGAAACAGGAATTACAAGAACTGGACACGTTATTTGCAAGATGTGCGCCAACGACGGCAGTCGCTAGGGCCGCAGCTGTCTACCAGCTAGAGCAGAAAATTAGTGTTCTCGAAATGCTCTATCAACAAATGCAACTCGTAACCCCGCATACATACACATTAAATACATTGAATGAACTTCTTGAGGTTGAGTACACTATAGTAAAAAAATCTTTTGAGGTCGTTGCTTTACAAAAGGAGATTATCAATGCCCTGTTGTTAGGGATGACTGTGGAAGAAGTCCGAGCCAATGAATTGCGAGAACGAGGGGTAGCTCTTCGAACGGAATTAATTACGTTGACGACAAAAGCGAATGAGTTGCGGACGGCAATCACTTGGTAGGGGGTCATATGTATGCTGTCTGTTCTGAGAAAATTTTTTCTAGTCTATAGACAAGCGCGCGAGACGCGTCGATCGAGTACGGTAAAACACCTGTTCACACTTCTCGTCGGGTTTGTGACGTTGCTAAGTGCTTCAGCTCTTTCATCACAGGAAGCTTCGTATATTTCGTTACAATCAGACAAGAGTGTCGTCATGGAGGGTGAGGAATTCTCGGTAGCGATCTATGCGTATGCTCATGTACCAGTCAACGCTGTAGAGTTGATGCTACGATTTCCACCAGAATTTATTGATATAGTGGGTGTAGATACTGGTCGTTCAGTAATCACAATTTGGACTGAAGAACCTAAAGCGGATAACAATACTGTTAGGTTAAGTGGGGGCACATACCGGCGTGGTTTTGTTGGTGAACATCTGATTGCGGAAGTAACCGTACGCGCAAAGAAGACAGGTCAAACTTCCTTTTCTGCAGAGAACATTGCGCTCCTTGCTGGTGATGGCAGCGGGTCGGCTGTGCGTGTACTTCCTAAGAATGCAAATAAAATTTCCTTTCACGTGGTAGATCAAAGTAAAGACTCGAACGTGATTGGTGCTTCTCTTGTAGGGACAATACGTGAGGATATAGATGGTGATGGACAAGTAAATCTCCGCGATGTGAGTTTATTCATGGCTGCGTGGTTTGCGAGGGATGTGTTATATGACTTCAACCAAGATAATCGTATGAATATTGTAGACTTCTCAATTATTCTCGCTCGGACGATCCAGCGCTCGTGATGTTGATAGTGACCTTGCCAGGGTGTACCATTTGTTATGATATAAGGGTGATGGGTAATAGTGTGCTCCGCAACATTGGTTGAAGCAATGAGTACACAACTATCCAATAATAAGAGACAAACACGAAGAGTGCGACCTATTCGACAACAAACTAGTGTTGCTTATTCATGTTTCCAATATACGGCTTCGAATAGTCAGTATTATTTTGTTTTTAAAAGCATTACGGGTGCTCTTTGTTCTGTACTTCTTATTTTCTCATTTTTGCTGCAGATTTCATACGTTCATGCGTCAGAGATAGAGCTTTCCGAGTCAACGCCTGAAGATGAATTCCCAATATTTGATTCGCCGACGAGTTCCTCATTGGATACTGACGAGACTGGTAACATTTCTGATATAGGATCAGTGCCTTTAAACATGGATAACACTGATACGGAAGTAGGAGACGGTACTGGTCAGTTACATATTGAAGAACCCGAAGAACTTCACGATTCTGTTATTGGTTCAAGAGTTACCGAAGGGGAGGTAGATGAGGTTATTCCAGGGCCAACACCTTCTGATCCGCTAGTTGATATAGTTGAGCCGCCGATTGAGCCACCAATCGATGATCCTGGAGATGATACTGACAGTGGTGGGGGAACGGATATATTAATTGAGCCACCGATTGAGCAAGAGCCTGAAATTGTACCCTTGCCTGTTGAAGAACCACCCGACATTGACACAGCTACCGACACAGACATTGTGGTAGTGAATGAACAAGCTGTAACAACCACATTCAATGATGGGGACTTTGTGTTTTCGGATGCTGAGTGCACGGCACTAGCTAGTGGTTCTTTCTATTGCCACAAAGATGAAGTGGCAACCACTCAGCACGCGCTCTACACTGCCCTTGATGAAGATGGCGATTTGGAGATATATCTGAGTCGTGGAGAGATGCAAATCAAAGTTACTGATAATAATGTTGACGATGCCGCACCATACTATGACAAAAATTCTGAACACTTGGTCTGGCATCGGCTTGTTGATGACCGGTATCAAATAGTTTCTTTTGACATTACTACTGGCGAAGAAATTGTCCTCACAAAAGGGATTCAGAATAATATGGAGCCGATACGACAGGGTAAATACACCGTTTGGCAGCGATGGACAGGTGACAATTGGGATATTATGCTCTCAAACGGTAAACAAGAAGTGCAAATTACTGATACCCCCGAGCATGATTTGGCGCCATATATACATGGTTCTTTGATAGTTTGGAATCGATACACATCTTCAGGCGAAAAGACCATTGAGATGTATGACATGTCAACTGAAACGTATGTAACAGTGGAAGATCCAGATGGTATGTCAGTTAGTAATCCTAGGATGGTGTTCGTGTACGATTCTCTTCATCCAAATGGAGATATTGTGACAAAAGGATACGACTTATTGAATCGAAAGTTTATTCAACTAGATACCCTACCGCGAGAATTGCCAGACCGTGTTCCACCTGCCAATCCAACCGGTGATGAAGTGACTGCGCTTATCCAAGCTAAGACAGCTATCAAATCTGACGAGACAGTCACGAATGAATTGGCAAATGATCTTCCTGTACTTGATGGTCCAGAAAAATCACTGAGTGAAGCGGCTTCGGGAACTGACATGACACTTGATCTCACACAGAGTCAACTAGAAGAAACAGTTGTAGATCCGGCAATTGAGTCGTCTGTAGAGTATGATCTTATCATCACACCACTTACTATTGACACAAATTAGCGAAACAAGGTGTATAAGGAGTCTTTGAAGTAGTCCATCGTGGGTTAGAATAGTGGAGTACCAGTTATGAACAACAGGGCTTTTTCTCGTAGACTCCAGGTTGCGGCTGCAACCCTGCTCTTGGTGGCGCTTCTGTTTGATGGATCCATCAGCTCGTTTTTACGGACGCTTGTCGCTATTGAAATGGCAGAGGCAGCACAGGTGACTATTGAAGGAACTCCTAATACTTCATCGGCGGTACACACTCTAGCAGGTTCGGCGACAGTATTTGTTGACGATCTTGTTGGATATAAATTTTTTCGCTATGGCGCCGCACCAAGTAGTGGAGCGTGTGGGTACCGTAAGACAACGAATGGAGGTACGTCCTGGGGATCCTTTGTTGTCACTGATACACAGACTGACTGTATAGGCATCGCCGTGTGGTACGATCAATGGACTCCTTCTGCAACCGGTACATCGATTCACATCGTGACAATTGATACCGGTGCTGATGAAATGTTCTACAATAGACTTGAAACCTCGAATGATACGCTACTTTTAACGACCGCAACCTCAACCTGTCTGGGCTGTACTGGTACGTACTCCGAAGCAACGAATAAGCCGTCAATTACAAGAGCTACCAACGGGACCATCTACGTTGTTACTGATGATGGTAATGGAACCAATATCCGTCAATGCGAATCGTCCTGTAATGTAAGTACTAATTGGCAAATAGTAGGTACTGCACCCCAAGGAAATGCTGATAGCTGGAGTATGCTCATGCCACAAGCAGGGGGTAATGTAATGCTCATAAATCGCAGTACCGCAAACCAAATTCGTTCTACTGTTTGGAATGGAAGTTTCTGGTCTTCATTTACGACAATTGATGCATCAGCGATACGAAATACAACGTATGACGTGGGCATGGCTGTGACAATCGATACAGATTCAAATGATTTGTATCTCATCTATGCAGCGGACAATGACACATTTACTACTGCAGATCATGATATTCGCTCGGCAATATACTCTGGTGGCTCTTGGACGAGTGGGACAAACATACTTACCAATACGACCCGTGGGGTTCTCCAGGTGGCAATTGCTCGGGATCAGAATACTGGCGCTATCTACGCTGCGTATACTGCCCGAACAACAATCGGTACAGCAGCAACGGCAAACGTATATTGGGCGTCTTCTACGTCAGCTCTCAGTAGTTGGGGCCCCGAGCAAGGTCCTGTCAACTCGGCAGCAGCAGATATCTATGGAGTAGATCTTAACATAATGGGATTTGAACGATTATTCACGAGTTGGTATTCGGTTGGCGCGACAGATATTCTTGGTGATACACTAGCTGATATTGGGCCTGAGATTAAATTGAGTGCGACGTCGACGCAACAAGCAACAGTGCGCTCAGGTACAACAAACTTTTCTACTGGTGGAAAATTTGTACTTGAGTCTCGTTCGTCACAAACAGTAAGCTCTCTGTCAATTACTGAGTCTGGCACTATCGATGCACAGTCTGATCTCGAAAATATAAAGTTATTTTATGATCTAGATACTTCTGCACCGTATAATTGCCAAAGTGAAAGCTATTCAGGATCTGAGACTCAGTTTGGTTCAACGATTACTGGTGGTTTCTCGGGGGTTAATGGTGTGGCCGCATTTACTGCTTCACCCCTGTCAATCTCGCCTACGCAAACTGCTTGCTTTTATGTTGTTCTTGATGTTCGCACAAGCGCAAATAATAATGATACGATCGAACTCGAAGTTGCAAGCCCTTCCGTCGATGTTGTCGTGAGTGGTGGTTTTGAGGTCTACCCAGCATCGAGTGTGTCACTCGCGGGCACAACAACAGTTGTTGATCCTAATCTGACACAGTACGGGTACCATTGGCGACTCGATAATGGTAGTGAAGTAACCGCTTCGTCAGCGACTCTTGGAGTTCAGAATACAGGCCTTTCAGCGCTTCAGAAGAATGTTCCACGACGTCTTCGAGTTGGTGTCTCAAACCAAGGTGGTACTAGTACATTGAGTGGCGCATACCAAATGCAGTATGGAGAGGCAGCCCCGACGTGTCAGGACACAACTTCATGGACGACGGTTAGTGAAGCTGGTGCTGATTGGATAATGTCTGATTCTTTAAATCTTACCGATGGCGCCAACACTACGAATATCGCAACCTCGAGTGGGGGGATTACTGACGTAGGTACAACATTTTTTGTGAGTAACGCAGGAGTTCGAGATACAAGTAGCTCGACGGGAGCATTTATTCTCCCGCAAAATAATTACGTTGAGTTTGAATTTTCGATTTTGGCAACAAGTACAGCGACTGAAGGTTCAACGTATTGTTTTCGAATGATCCATGCTGGTAATCCTTTGAGTGTGTATACACACTACCCTACGGTAACAATAGCTGCAGATGTGACTGTACAAGCATTTGGTACAGCAACTTCATCCGTCATAGCTGGTACGAATCAAGTGTATCTCGGTGGAGCTTTCCGTGTAATTGAGAACACCTCGAGTCGATCTGTAACCAGTCTTCGTTTGTCAGAGGTGGGGTCACTCGTAGCGAGTACCAGCCTTGCAAATACACGCCTTCGTTATGAATTTGACACAAGTGCACCGTATAACTGTGCCAGTGAATCGTATGGAGGTAGTGAATCTCAATTTGGTGCGACTGCGGTAAATGGTTTTACAGAGTCTGGAGAAAAAATTACATTTACCGATTCGGTGACAATCAGTACCACCTCATCACTGTGTCTCTATGTAATTACCGATGTGCTTGCAACAGCGATTAATGGACAAACAATCGATGTAAGAATCGATACACCAGTTACCGACGTTGTGGTGAGCGGGGCGGGGAGTGTCGGCCCTAGTACGCCGGCAGATATCGCGAGCTCTACCGTCGTTGTTGCTGGTGTGTTGACACAACTTGCTTATCACTGGCGACTCGATAATGGTACTGAGACAACTGCCTCTTCAGCAACGAACGGTCTTGAAAATACTCCTATGACTGAGGTGTTACCAGGAAGTGTCGCACGGCTTCGTTTAGCGATTACTAATACAGGTTCAGTTGCCGCTGCTCCTGCCCGGTTTACTCTTGAGTATTCACCGAAAATTACTACTTGCAGTGATGCAACTGTTTGGACAAATATCAATAACGCAACAGATGGCTGGGATTTATATGATTCTGCCTTTCTTACAGATGGTACGAACACAACAGACATTCCAATCGCAAGCGGCGGCGTTGCAAATGGGGCCGGCAGTTTTGTGGCTGCTAATGGAGGTGTGCGGGACCAGACAGCATATTCAGCAACAACCACTATTTCAAATGGTAGTTATCTCGATGTCGAGTTTAGCTTATCATCCAGTAATTTGACGTCATTTGATACGACGTACTGTTTTCGCGTCGTCGAAGCTGGGCGTACACTTTCAACGTATACCCAGTATGCAGAGTTAACAACTGCTCCAAAACGTGATTTTAAGATACAACGAGGATCAACTCAGGTTTCGGGAACCTCGACGTTGCTTGTCGCTGGAACTAACTATATCGCTCCAGCAAGTTCGACACGTGCCTTTTTCCGAATTACTAATAGTCATCATTCTGGAGCAGGTGATACTTCCGCAACAGCTGGACAGAATGTCGATGATGTTACTGTACATATTGATAATCCTGGAAACATTGCAAACAATATCCGTCTACGAAGACCAAATGCTGCAACATTAAATACACGCGTCGATTGGGAAATAGTCGAATTTATTGGTAATCCTGAGACAGATAACGAAATTATTGTTCGTGGAGTTGGTACGACAACAATGAATACGACCGCGACGTCGTCAACACTAACAGCTATCACAGGTATAGCCGATGATGCAGATGTTGTGGTTTTTATTACGGGAATCAGTAACGACAATGCGAGTAGAAACTTTTATGCAGCGCATGTGACTTCTGAATGGAATGCTGCAACCAATCAAGCAATTTTTCGTAGAGGTAATGCTGGGGCAAGTAATGCAGTTATTAGTTATGCCATCGTTGAATTTACTGGTATAAATTGGAATATACAACGTGTACAACACTCGTACGCTGCATCCGGTGTTACAGAAACAGAATCAATTACACCTGTTAATAGCCTTTCACGAACCTTTTTGCACACGCAAAGGAGAATGGGTGCAACTACCAATGTTGTACATTTTGGACATGAGGTTTGGCTCTCGAGTATTGGCGCTGTCTCATTTCAGCTTGAGACCGGAGCTTCGGTTGCTGTTGAACAAACATCAGTCGCGTGGATTATCGAAAATCTCCAAAACGGTCAAGGACAGTTGGAGGTACAACGATCAAGTGGTACAACAAACGGCGGAACGGGACCGCTCTCACTTTCGATATCCTTTTCAGCGCCGATTGATGCACTCAATAATACTTCGATAATGGCCAACACCCGTGCGGCGGGAGCAAATACGACCTATCCTCGGCCTCAAGCTGGCTTCACACTTACCAGTACCACAACATATCAAATATGGCGCAGTAACACGGGGAGTGTTCTCACGTATCGTGTTGAAATCATTGAATGGCCAGTAGCTGATTTGTCACTTCGCCAAAATTATTATCGATTCTACGTTCACAACAACTCTGTGACACCCGATGATCCGTGGCCACCCGGGCCGTCACAGCTCGGTGAGAATACGTCGGTAACGGTAGCAGATGAACCGCTTGGTACTGGCGATCGAATTCGAGTGAGAACAACTATACGAGTGGTCAATGCCTCGATGCCGGCGGGATTTGCTAACTTTAAATTACAGTATGGACTACGATCAACGACATGCTCGGCAATTGCGGGTGGAAACTGGTTCGATGTTGGTTCTATTTCGGGTGGTGCAATATGGCGAGGCTTCGCTGCAACCGGAACAATTGATGGTATAACAGTGTCTGCCAATCCACCCGATCCAGGCGAACTCCTTATTTCAGTCGCCAACCGAGGTGGATCATTGGTTCATCAGAATCCAAGTCCAGAAAATCCTTATGCTGCTTTTGATGGTGATACGATTGAATACGACTGGCACCTTGAACACAACGGGGCAGTGCCTCAATCAACGTACTGTTTTCGTATGGTTCGAAGTGACGGGACGCCACTTGATAGTTATCTCTATTATCCGCAAATCCGTACTGCTAGTTTTTCGCCCGTCACCATGAATTGGCGTTGGTACGAAGGTTCATCACTTGAGACACCGGTTGTCGGTTTGGCGCTAGAGAATGTTGCCCCTCTTGATATTGCCAATGATGATACGTTAACGCTACGGATTGCTGTCCGTGAGCGCCGTGGAGTTCTTGGCGAAAACATTAAGTATCGACTCCAATTTTCCGAAGATCCTACTTTTGCCACCGCAACAGATATGCTGGCTACATCCACCTGCGGTACACAATCATATTGGTGCTACAGTGACGGTCCAGTTCCAGATAATACGAAGATTTCAAATCCGCTACTCTCTGATGTTGCCAGCTCGTCGTGCGTCAGTGGAGTTGGTATCGGGTGTGGTACACATAATAGTTCTCCGGAACCAGAGCTTGGCCATGTGCATTATGCTGGCACTGCACAGGAATACAGCTTTACGCTTCAAAATGTAGCCGCCCGAGTGCATGCTGTCTATTACTTCAGACTCTACGACGTCACGAATGGCTCGCCAGTTGTTCCTGACACAGGCGAATCTTCCCCTTCACTTGTGACAGAGGGGCCCACTCTCAATTTAAGTGTCGCTGGATTACCAGTTGGGACAACTACTGCGGGTTTGACGACAAATGCCTCGACAACCCCGCTCGCAATAGAATTTGGCGGTCTGATGTTTGGTGTTGATTATATTGCAGCTCATCGATTAAGTATCGAGACAAATGCGACTGAAGGCTATCAAGTGCTGAAGGCCGCAACTCAACCGCTCTCAAGTACCCCAAGTGTCGTTATTCAACCAGTTACGGGAACAAATCTATCTCCGTCGAGTTGGAATACGGGTTGCAGTATCGTTGCTGTTGGATGTGTTGGTTATCATACAACCGACGCTACGTTGCGTGGTGGATCGACTCGGTTTGGACCACTTGACACCTACGCTGGCTTAAGCGTTGAACCAGTTGAGGTCATGTATAGTTCTGTTCCAGCCTTTGATACACATGATATAGTGTACCGAGTGAGAGTGTCAGAATTGCAGCCAGCAGGAGATTATGAAACAAACATTACATACATTGCTATTCCGGTTTATTAAGAATCATGCTGTTTGTGCATGTATGCTAAGTGCCGCATTATTTGCAACTGAGAATGTTGCTCATGCTGAAATTTCTGTCAGCCCGCTTTTGATTGAACACGAGACAGAGGCACGAGATATTCTCGAACGGACGATTACCGTAACGAACGTTGGTGAAAAATACGCGCGAGTGTATGCGTCGGTGCACGAAGTGGCGCTCGACGGGGAAGGTAAAATACAGGAGTTTGTTTCACCGGTAATGACTGACAGGAAAACAACAATCGCTAGTTGGATTGAAGTAACAAGAGCCCGTATAGAGCTTCCGCCCGGGTCTTCAGAAAGTATTCCGTTGACAGTCAGAATTCATCCAAATACACCCCCAGGTAGGTATCATGCACTTGTTGGGTTTGTTGAGGGAAGGAATCGAGACGAAGTTGAACAGGACATTATTGCCGGGAAGGGTAGTAATGTTCTTATAAAAATCGTTATTGAAGACACACGTACGACATCGCTCGACGTACTACAATTTGTTTCAGATCGGTTCAGTCTCGTCCCTGGTAAACATTCGCTATCTCTGACACTTGCAAATTCTGGTGATGTATCTATTACACCACAAGGGGAATTCATAATTTACGATAATAAAGGAATGGAATTAACTTCGATACCGATGCCAATTTCTTCCGCGATAGAACCAGGAGCGACGCTCCGCGTCGATGTACCGCTACCGTTCTTTTCACTTCTTGGGCGTCACAAAGTGAACGCTTCGTTGGAATATGGCCCACAGTCTGCGTCTTTGCTCGATACAACATTTTATTATTCGCTTCCCTGGTACTATGTTGCAGTGCTCTTTGTACTCATTGTGCTTTCTATGGTGAGTCTGATTCTTATGTTTCGTCGTCAGCAACGCGCATCTTTCCATGGAGATGTGCAGGAAGTCCCCCTATTTCATAGTAAAAAGGGTGATCACATTGTTTTAGAACATGATCTCAATCTCAAGAATTAAATCGGCTGCAGTGGTTGTACTAGTAGTAGCTAGCTTAGTTGCTACATCTGCACATGCACAAGAATCAGTGACTATCAGCGTCACGCCAACGCTCTTTGATATGGTGGCAGAGCGAGGACAGACATGGCAGAGTAAATTAAAAGTAGTTAATGTTAATCCGTTTGACCTCCCGGTGTATGTTGAAGTTGTAAATTTCTCACCACAGGGTGAAGGTGGTGACGGACGGTTTACGTCTATTAGTGAGACTGAGCAAGATGGTACAACTGTAGCGGAATGGTTTACTGTTCCAAAGGATGTCATTATTGTTCCTCGCGAACAAACATTTGAAATTCCGTTTTCAATACGAGTGCCAGAAACGGCCGCACCAGGAGGGCATTTTGCCGCCATTCTTGTTGGGACGCGCCCACCAGAAGGCACTTCAGGAGATACAAAAATTCAGACTGCCCAGATGGTCACGTCACTATTCTTTACTCGAGTTGCGGGAGAGGTTGTTGAAGCCGGTACTATACGTGAATTTACTACAGAGGAATCTGTGTACGACCTGCCTGAGGTCACATTTTCGCTACGGTTTGAAAATAAGGGAAATGTTCATCTTCAACCGCAAGGAGACATTCGAATTGAGAATATGTGGGGGGAGGAACGTGGAGTCATCCCGATCAACCAGCATAGTAATTTTGGTAACGTTCTACCCGAAAGTATTCGTAAGTTTAATTTTTCCTGGAAAGGTGAGTGGTCGATAGCTGATATTGGTAGATATAAGGCTGTGGTGACACTTGGATATGGCAGTGATCAGCGTCAATTCTCCACTGTGACGACATACTTTTGGGTTATACCACTAAAGTTACTACTTTCTATAGTATTTGGTATCATTGTCTGTATATCTATATTGACATGGCTCGTTCGAATGTATGTTCGACACATGTTGCGTCTCGCTGGTGTCCCAATAGAGAATTACACCAGTGTTCGACTTCGAGCGGTGTCAGAGAGTAAGCTTGAATCCAGACGTATCCCGAGTATAAGTGAGCCGCTTCGTGTGGGTATTCTTGATTTACGTTCTCGCCTTCAGACGACCACATCTATTCGAGAAAAACTAACCTCTGGACTTACATTTGTTCTTCGCTATAAGCTATTTTTCCTAGCACTCAGCTTCATTCTCGGACTTATTGTAGTCATTGTGTGGTATATTATTGCCGCAAATACAACACATCGTCCATTTGAGGTGACCTATGAACCTCTTAAAGAAGCTCCCCGTGTGTCAGATTCGTCAGAAACTGTCTCATCGGAAGAGATTATATATCAGCAACTTATTCTCGATGAACCTCACTCAGCACAAGAGTCATCGAACGCGCAGTCATTTCCGATACGAATTATTAATCGAAGTGGTGTTGCAGGACTTGGAGCAAAAACACGTCTCGCTCTTGAAAGAGACGGTTACACAATTACATCGGTGGTAGCAGATTTTTCTTCACCACAATCTCGTACGGTTATTGTTGCGAATTCAGAATTCGAAGCGGAGGCACTACTGCTCAGTCAGACGTTGGGAAATGCACTTGTTTCATTTGATACCGTGACTGACAGTATCACTATTTACGTAGGCAGTAATACAACGGTCCGATAAGTGATATACTACTGCTACTTACGAGATAATAATTCAAACTCATATGGAACGACGTACAATTTTGTTGGTTGCCGTGTTGTTTGTACTCCTCATTGTTGGAATGTTCGTTTTTGCACACCTCAATAAAACAGAACAAGGAGTAGATGTCGTCAAGAATGATAATGACCTTGTTGCTGATCCCTATGCATATATTACGCGCATTGACGTCAAGCAATTTATTGGTGCAGGGACACAGACATTAGTCGGTGTGCTCGAGTTACCAACGCCGTGTGATCTTTTGACTTCTGAAGTTCGTGTTCTTGAGTCTCTTCCTGAACGTATTGAAATTGATCTTTCGGTGAATAATACGAGTGACATGTGCGCAACAGTTGTTACGCCACAGCGCTTTGTGAAAGAAGTTTCAGCAAGTGATACCGCCTCTGTTTCGGTATCTCTCAATGGAAGACCTCTCGAAGTTAATCTTATCCCGGCTGCTCCTGGAGAATTACCGGGTGAGGCCGCAGTTGATTACAAGGGTTAGTGAGTTTACATGGACAGGTCTCAAAAGTTACTACTCATTGGTATTGCTGGTTTTCTGACCCTTGCTCTCGTGATTACCTGGTTTTTCTTCTATCAGGACCCCAAGTTACCTGAGTCAACAATGGATGCATTTCTTGATTCAGAAAGTGGTCCTGTCTACACAGATGTACAGGGAGTACCCACTTCTCTTGAGTCGTATCTAGGCACAATTGTGGTAGCAACTGCTTGGGCAAGTTGGTCGCCATTTAGTGAAGGTGATTTTGCGATCCTTAATGAGCTTTCGAGTCAGTATAAAGATACAGACGTTCGCTTTTTAGCTATTAATAGAGATGAGCCGAAAGAGCAAGCTCAACGATACCTTTCGACAATAGCTGTGTCTGAGGATATTGTGGTTGTTATAGATACTAATGATTCCTTCTACAAAGCCTTCTCAGGGTATGCTATGCCAGAGACCGTCATACTTGGAAGTGATGGTCAAATCGTTCATCACTTCCGGGATAGATTACGTTTGGATGAAGTGAAAGCTACGATTGATGGTATTCTTACAAATCAGTAACCAGTTTGACCGTTATGAATCCGTTTGCTCAAATTAAGCATCATTTTAGAAAGCCTGCTCAGTATTTATCTCTAACTGAGGCAGAGCTTGAGGCATTATTGACGCCTCAGGCAATTCGCGAGGAAAAGATTCGTATACTTCGTGATACCGGGAAGGAAGAAGAATTACCTGCGTATCGAGTGCAATTTAATAATGCACGAGGGCCATTCAAGGGCGGTATTCGTTTTCATGCCAAGGCTGACCGAGATGAGGTGTCCGCACTTGCTGCGGCTATGGCGATAAAATGTGCGGTAGTAGGTATTCCCTTTGGTGGTGCAAAGGGAGGTGTTACGTTTGATCCAAAGGAATATTCTGATAGTGAGATCGAGAGAGTTGCTCGATCTTATGTACAAGCATTTCATCCGTACCTCGGTGTTGATATTGATATACCAGCACCTGATGTGTACACAAATGCACAAGTAATGGCCTGGATGCTTGATGAATACGAACAGATTATTGGTGAGAGTAGTCCAGGATTTATTACCGGTAAGCCGTTAGCTCTTGGCGGTAGTCAAGGGCGTGATATCGCAACGGCACTTGGTGCGGTGTATGTTCTTGAAGCGTACTATGCAAGCCATAATGACGACCTTGTTGGGAAAACAGTTGCTATTCAGGGCTTTGGAAATGCAGGTGCGGAAATTGCAACACTACTTCACGCTCGTGGCGCACGAATCGTCGCAGTTTCAGACAGTGGTGGCACTATTTCTTGTGAGGATGGCCTTGATCTCGATCTTCTCCGACAGGCAAAGGAACATCATCTAAGTGTCACAGCAGCAAAGATTCAGAATACCCATACGTTAGAAGACTCCGGAGTTGTACTAGAGCAGGTGTGTGATGTACTCATCCCGGCAGCTCTTGATAACGTCGTGACAAGCCACAACGTGAGTAATATCGCAGCAAAACTGATTCTTGAAGTTGCGAATAACCCGATAGCACCTGAGGCCGACAAGATCCTCTTTGAGAGGGGGGTAACTGTTCTTCCTGATGTGCTTGTCAACGCAGGTGGTGTAACTGTCTCGTATTTTGAATGGGTTCAGAATCGACAACAATATTACTGGACTCACGAAGATGTTGAGCGTCAACTCAAGACTGTGATCACGGCTGCTTTTTTGTCGGTAAAAGCCTGTGGGGATTCATCTCTTTCATTTCGAGAAAAGGCATACATCTTAGGTATCTCAAGGTTACATGAAGCGATGAAGCTCCGAGGAAGACTGTAATGTTTGTCTAATATAGCAAATATGCTATATTAGTTGGTAGAGAAGTACCTAGCCTACATGTGATCATCTTACATATTACAGTGAGGTCTCTGCGCAAGAGATACTCATGGTCACAACATCATCGCGATATGAGTAAGGCTATTGGTCTTTTGATCATTCTCTGGGGACTTACCGTCTTTTTCGGAGAAGCAGTGCATGCATTCGAAAGGATGCTCATTACTTTTTTTGTCACAGCAGAAGGTGCACTTGCTGTAACACAAGAGGTAATTGCGTCACTCTAGAATGCGTACAAGAAAGACCAGGGTAGGCACCCTGGTCTTTTTGAAACCTGTGATACTATAATGTTGTATGGCACTCTCATTACATCGTGTTGTCGAGTACGCATTTTTCTTTGGACTTCTTGCCTTTTCTGGATATCTTGTCTGGCAAGTGTTATCACCGTTCGTCTCTGCACTTGCACTGTCGTTAATTATTGTCACAATCTGTTACCCCCTTCATGAACGAATCGAGTCAATCGTCTACAAGCAGAATAAGTCACTTGCTGCTGCGTGCTCTACCGTCGTTGTCGTTTTTTTAGTTGTACTTCCACTTCTCTTTATTTCGACAGTTTTCGCCCGAGAACTTGTTAATTTTTATCAAACACTAGGTTCAGGCCAAGAATTAGCGGTTGAGACGTACGCAAATAATCTCGAACAAGTCGTACAAGTCTATCTACCAGATTTTGAGTTAAATCTCACAGAACAGGTAAAGCAAAGTGCAGAGTGGTTTGTAAAGAATATAGGAGCAATATTTGCGGGTACTGTTTCGACGCTTTTCGTCATCTTCATTGCACTCATTGGATCTTTCTATTTCTTCCGCGATGGAAGAGAGTTTGTTAGATTACTCATCAAACTGAGCCCACTTACAGATGGTGATGATGCCGCAGTTTTGGCTCGTCTCGCAACTGCCGTACGTTCTATTGCGACAGGGGTTTTATTACTTTCATTGATACAAGGTATTGCTGCGGCAACTGGCTTTGCGCTTTTTGGTATTGATCGTGCTGTTTTGTGGGGCGCAGTCGGTGCGATCCTTGCAATGATTCCGGGTGTAGGCACCATTGCCATAATGGTGCCTGGTATTTTGTTTTTATTTGCGACCGGCACCCCGATAGCGGCAACTGGTCTTTTGGTGTGGACGGTTGCTACAATTGTGCTCATTGACAACATTTTGGGTCCGTATCTCATGAGTCGAGGTAATAATCTTCACCCGTTCATTGTTCTTACATCAGTACTAGGGGGAATAGCTACCTTTGGGCCTATCGGCTTCGTTATCGGGCCGGTTATTGTCACACTGTTTATTGTTCTTCTTGAAATTTATCACCAATATGTAGTTCCAGATAAGCCTGTTCGTCCGTAGTGTATGACCACGCAACAAATCCTAACATTATTACGAGTCAATGGACTAACAGGGAGTGAGGACGATACAGTAATCTGTGCAGTACTTGCTGAAGCACGATTTACTGAGACCGAGGTTTCGACGGCTCTTTCATTACTACGTGATCATAATTTCACTCTTCCGGAAGACCAAAATACTGCTGCATTACGAAAAATTTCTCAGACTGACCAGGTACTTGCACCACATGAGGTGCGTGCTCTTCTTGGAGTCGATATGACGATCGAGTTGCCCGAGAATAAAATTCTTCGTGAGAAAAAGACTAAACATAATAAGTCTCACATTGTCACTAGTATTTTTATGGCAATCGTTATTGTCTTTGCTATTTTATCGATTGTCATTCTTGAGTACGATACAACAATTGCCGATGCACTAATGGTATTTGCAGATGCCTATGTTGAGTAGTATTGTTGCACTTTACATTGGCTTCATTATGCAGTTTGTAGAATGGCTACATCCAGCCATTCCTCTGCATGACGACTATGGCACGTTGTCAGTCGTTGAGGGGGCAGACGCGGGGATGCCGCCATTAACCAAAAGTACCATCTTGTTTACGGGCGACATAATGCTGGCCCGCCATGTGGAGGAGCACATGAAGACAAAAGGAGTCTCGTATCCTTTTCTAGGTGATGTCGTGCCGAATAGTTGGGAAGGGTCTGTGATAGGTAACTTTGAAGGTACAGTCCCTGTAGTGCATAGAAAGACACCAAATTTTGCAACGCACTTTTCAGTTGCTTCAACAGCCCTTTCTGAACTCGTTAGTGCTGGATTTACTCATGTTTCTCTAGCTAATAACCACGCGTTTGACTATGGGGTAGATGGTTTCGATAATACTAAAGAATCACTGCAAGCGCTTGGCATCACACCATTTGGTGATCCGCATTCTGTGAATGAAAGTAGCATTATCTATATCGGGGAAGGTACTACTCGCGTCGCGGTGATTGCGATACACACGTTGTATGATTTTAAAGAAGAAGAATTAGCCGAGATTCTTGCTACTGCATCACGTGATTCTGAATACCAAATTGCGTATGTTCACTGGGGTACTGAGTACGAAAAAATTCCCACCGCTGAGGTTCGAGCCCAGGCTACATACTTATTACATCGCGGTGTCGATTTAATTGTTGGACATCATCCTCACGTCGTACAGAGTATTGAGACTATTGATGGAAAGGTAGTTGTGTACTCCCTTGGCAATTATATATTTGACCAATATTTTAGTCGTGATGTCATGCAGGGATTGGTAGTTGCATTCACACTGACGAATGAAGGTTCTTCGCTTCAGCTGCTACCAGTAACTACAGAAGCAACACCAGCTCAACCTCGACACATGTCTGAGATCAATCGTGGTACATTTTTGACCGAACTTGCATCTATCAGTGACCCCGTACTTAAACAAGATATCACGCGCGGCGAAATTGATCTGAATTCGGCGCAGCTTGCATCTTCCACGGAACGGGTTATGATGGTCCAATAATACATATGTTTAGTAAATTTGAAGTTATCGGCATCAGCGCAAGCGTTATTTTTATGGCTCTTGCACTGTATCTCATTCGTATTGAGACTGATCTATTGGCTGTTATTCCCGAGACACAGACTGCGCAGGTTGCTAGTCGACTTGTGGTCGTGGGTGAGGGTGAGAATAGAAATAATGAGCGTGCTACCGCTTTAGTTGCAGCCGCTCCAAATGGAAAGCTTATGAATATGGTCATTGAAGATGTGAAGCAGGGTAGTGGGGATAGTGTTGAAGTGGGTAATACGGTGACAGTGCACTATGTTGGCACCCTCCAGGACGGGACAGAATTCGATAATTCTAACAAGCGAGGCACCCCGTTTACGTTCACTGTGGGAGATGGTCAAGTTATAAAAGGTTGGGATGAGGGATTGGTGGGGATGAAGCAGGGTGGTCAACGAATTCTTGTGATTCCACCTGATATGGCCTACGGTCCAAATGGAATTGGTCCAATTCCAGGTAACGCTACTCTTGTGTTTGCGATTGAACTTTTGTCAATCGAGTAGCGTTGTTGACTCCTCTCGAGGAACACCTATTCATCCTGAATTTACATGAGTCGTCCCGTCTCATTTCACGTCGAGAGACGTTCCAAGAATTCCCTTGCTAGAGCAGGGGTTATTCGTACTCCACATGGTGATATCGAAACACCTGCCTTTGTCGTAGTGGGAACAAAAGCAAGTATCAAGGGAATTAGTCCGTATGAGCTCACCTATCATGTAGGTCATCAAGTTGCTCTCGCCAACACGTACCACCTCTTTTTGCAGCCTGGACATAGTGTCATTGAAGAGGCTGGTGGACTCCATGCATTTGCAAATTGGCAATTACCGACTATGACGGACTCAGGCGGGTTTCAGGTCTTCTCACTCGGTGCCGCCTTTGGTAAAGGAGTGACAAAGTTTGCCAAGTCTGAAGCAGACGACAGTACCAGTCGTCAGCGAAACGGACTCAACGTGTACTCGAAGGAGTATGCTTCTGAGCACGGCAAGCTCTGCATTATTGACGAGGAAGGAGTAACCTTTACGTCTCATATCGATGGTTCGATGCATCGCTTTACTGCTGAGCGATCAATTGAGATTCAACACGCGATTGGAGCAGATATTATTGTTGCATTTGATGAGTGTACCAGCCCTACCGCACAGTATGACTATCAAAGGGAAGCAATGGAACGAACACACCGCTGGGCAAAGCGAAGTATTCTTGCACATATGCAAAATTATTCGGCACTTAAGAAGCAGGGTCTCTATGGTGTCGTACAAGGTGGTCGCTATGCAGATCTTCGCGCCGAAAGTGCTCGGACGCTCGCGGCTATGGATTTTGATGGTTTTGGCATCGGAGGTAGCTTTAGTAAAGAAGACTTGGGCGGATCACTACAAGTAGTAAATGAGATTTTGCCAGAAGATAAGCCGCGACACCTCTTGGGTATTGGTGAGCCTGAGGATATCGTTGAAGGTGTTCTAAAAGGCTGCGACACATTTGATTGTGTTGCTCCGACCCGCATTGGTCGTACCGGAACGATCTACGTGATGACTGGCAGGACTCATTCTTCTCCCTGTGGGACGCTTGTCTATCCAGAAACCAGAAAAATTAGCCTTCGAAATGAACAGTACCGCCGCGATCACACTTGTCTTGATCCACTTTCGGAAGGAGATGTAGCGAGACAGTATACGAAGGCATACCTTGCGCATCTATTTCATGCAGGTGAAATGCTTGGTCCGCAGCTAGCTTCTATTCATAACCTTCACTTCATCGTGAACTTTACAAAGCGATTGCGTCAGCAATTACTCGCTTCATAGACTGGAAGACTCTGTGTCATAATGTACTAACGTATGCCGTTTAAGATTTCTACAGACAAAAAACCAGCGGGGGATCAACCTAAAGCGATTGAATCGTTAGTTCGAGGTATTCAGAATGGTACACGATATCAGACACTCCTTGGTGTTACTGGATCGGGGAAGACATTCACAGCTGCGAATGTAATCAACGCTATTCAAAAGCCAACATTAGTTATCGCGCACAACAAAACACTCGCTGCTCAATTGGCTCAGGAATACCGAGATTTTTTCCCAGAAAATGCTGTTCATTACTTTGTTTCATATTACGATTACTACCAACCAGAGGCATATATGCCAAGTTCTGATACGTATATCGAGAAGGAGGCACAGATCAATGAAGAAATTGATCGACTTCGTCACGCTTCAACTCAAGCACTCCTTTCTCGAAGTGATGTGATTATTGTTGCCTCAGTATCATGTATTTATGGTCTCGGATCACCCAAGCAGTACCTAAATAAGCATATGAAGATTGATCTTGGTTATAGGGTATCACGAATGGAGATGCTTCGGGTTCTTATCGACCTCTATTTCGAAAGGACTAATGCTGATTTAACACCAGCAACATTCAGGGCAGTTGGAAATAAGGTCGAGATTATGCCCACGAACGAACGAGTCATTTATCGTCTTGGTTTTACAGGTACGACTGTCTCTGAAATTACCAAAATCGACGCTGTTACTCGGGAAATCATCGATCAGCCAAACTCATTTTTTCTTTTTCCAGCCAAACACTTTGTTACACCCGAGGAGGAAAAAAAGGTAGCAATTGCTGACATTGAGCTTGAGCTTGAAATGCAATTGGAGGTATTTAAAAAGGAAGGAAAACTACTTGAGTCTGAGCGAATTAAGCGACGTACAAAGCACGACCTTGCTCTCCTTAGAGAGGTGGGTTATTGCAATGGGATTGAAAATTACTCACGTCATTTTGATCGTCGTAAGGCTGGCGAAGCACCGTATACGTTACTATCATACTTTCCGCATACAGCTGATGGGAAGCCCGATTTCCTCACAATTATTGATGAATCTCACGTCACGTTACCACAACTTAACGGTATGTACGCTGGTGATCGGTCGAGAAAGAATACACTGGTAGAGCACGGTTTTCGATTACCAAGTGCCGTCGATAACCGCCCCTTACGTTTTTCAGAATTTGAAGAGCGTGTTGGACAATGTATTTTTACATCAGCAACTCCTGGAAAATTCGAATATGAAAAGATGCAAGAAACAGGTGTTCCGATGGTGGAACAGATTATCCGACCCACTGGTCTCGTCGATCCTGAAATAGTCATCCGTCCAGTCACTGAACGAGGCGAGTATAGAGGGCAGGTGAAAGACTTTATTGAAGAAGCGGTAGCTGTAATACAAGGAGGAGCTCGTGTGCTTACAACTACACTCACGAAGAGGATGGCTGAAGACCTCTCAGAATTTCTTGATGAACGAGGAATAAAAACAAAATATATCCACTCAGATGTTGAAACACTTGAGCGTATCGAAATATTGACCGATTTTCGAAAGGGAATTTTTGATTGTCTCGTGGGCGTCAATCTTCTTCGAGAAGGCTTAGATCTGCCTGAGGTTGAGCTTGTTGCTATTCTCGATGCTGATAAGGAAGGCTTTTTGCGGAGTGAGACAGCACTTATTCAGACCATAGGTCGAGCTGCGCGGAATGTACATGGTCGAGTTATTCTCTATGCGGATGAGATGACGAAAGCACTTGATGCTGCTGTTGGAGAAACAAGGCGCCGTCGAAGACTCCAATTGGCGTACAATGAACAGCATGGTATTACTCCGAAAACAATTGCTAAGGAGATCAAGTCTATTGCTGACCAGCTACGAACAAAGCACGACGAAACTGTTGATGCATTACTTAAAGTAGACACTATCCTTTTTCGGGACGACCCCAAAGCCGTTCTAGAAGAAAAGCGCCAGCAGATGGAAGCGGCCGTTGCTGTGCTAGATTTTGAAACAGCTGCGATACTTCGAGATGAGATTAAATATCTAGAAGAGATAGGTACAGAGAAAAAAGTACATAAAAAGAGACGTTAATAACTCCCTGGGACTTCCTTAGCGTACACCGTATACTGTATCTAAGCTATGCCACGGGTTCGTGTCGATGCAAAAGCCAAAGAGATAAAATTGACACGACAACGTGTTGTGCGTTCGCGTACCCCGAAGCCATCGGTAGCCAAGGCTACTCAAGCAAAAGCAGCCAAGTCGTCCGTCAAGAAATCCGTTCGATCGTCTGCTACTCCGCGACTTCGATTGATGGAGCGTTCGGTTACTGTAGAAGAAGTGACGTTTACACCAGGCACGCTTAGTGTTCGATTGCAAGAAAAGCGAGCTGTCTATGAACGTTGGCTTAGAGAGTATGGTCCTGATTTTTTCGCTTCTTCTAGTACGTATTTCGGTCTGGTATTCACTGGAATCAGTTTGGTACTCTCAGCAGGAATTTTGAGTATTACAAAGATCGATTTTATGCGAGGGGGGCTTGCAACCGTCTTGTGTACAGACACGACGACGTGTGCAGCAATCTTTGAAACGGATATCCCACCAACTCAAGGTGCAGCATCTCGCTCGTTACCTCGTATTCGTTACCTCAGTGTTCCGAGTGAACTTGATGGTACACAAGACACTAACATTGTCATAGAATCAGAATTTATTCGTAAGCAACAAGTCAGTCTTGAGTCAGTTGAAACAGGCTTACTACACGAAGTACCTGAGGTTACACGAGAAGGGGAGTCCCGATTCTTTTATCGTGTACCGACGACGGAATTATCGTACGGAGATTATCGGATACGCATTGATGCGACAGCGACTGATCCCAGTCAAACACGAGTTGTCTTTGAGGGGCCGGTACTTTCATACAGAAATCAAGAAGAAGCTTTCGTGATCGCTGCTACATTGACGACAGTTTTAACAGATGAAACAGCGACCACCTCTAATGATCTGCCTGAAGAAAGTATTCCATCCGAGGACGAAGAAACGGTGAGTGGTATGGCCAGCGAAGACATCACAAAACAAGTGTTCACGTCAGAGTCCATGGTTGTGAAGATCGAAACGCATCATGCAACAACAGCCGTGACGAGAGTAATTATCGATCCGAACTATACATACGAAACAATCGAGGTGTATGCGGAACCAACACACTCTGCACAACTACTTTTTCTTGGTACTGCCACAAAGCTGAAGAGTTCTTTTGTATATTGGATCAATAATGCGTCACTACCGATTGCTTCATATCGACTCGTTCTTAAGGCTCTTGATGGTGGACATGTACAGGCGACACAAACCATTCCATTGCCTCAGAGAGGTGCCTTACTACCACCAAAGGTAATTCTCGACGACTATGACAACAATGTTACTCTCAAGCAGGTAGACGCATTCCTCACTGATATGCAAGAGACAGTAGCCGGTCTTGGTATGAAGACAATATTATCGACAACTGTATCTGATGGAGAAGAGGCTGACTTTACAAGAGACCAGAACCTAGATGATGCAACACCTGAATCAGCTTTTATTTCAAATCTTCGCAATCAAAGTGACTACCAATCACTACTACAGCGATACCAGGCTGCCTACGAAGGAGGGCAGCAATATCTATATCGCCTCGTTGAGAAGGAACTATATCGTATTGCAGGATCAATGGCTGTTGTAGATGATAGTTCTCTATCTGTACGTGAAATTGAGACGCTCCTGGGAGAAGAATTACAAAAGATTCGAGACATCGCAGATGACGTTTATCGTAACGTCCGATTAGAAACAGGATATAATCTTGAGGATGATTTTGATAAAGACGGACTCACAGATTACATCGAGCTGACCGTGTACAATACAAATCCTCGCCAAGCTGACTCTGATTTTGATGGTGTTACTGATGCTGTAGAGGTGATACAGGGGTTTGATCCACTCGTGGCAAAGCCGGAGTCTGTTTTTGATTTCGAATCTACGCCAGATCGATTACCCCTCCATGAGACGTTAGTAATAGAATCTGTCGAACCATTACTCTTGTATCGCGAAGCCTCGAGCGAACCTGTCGTCTTTGCAGAGATCCGTGGCATTGGTCTACCAGATACATTTATGTATCTATCTCTTGAAAGTGGCGAAGAGGTAAGTGTCATTCGCACAGACGAAACGGGATCATTTTCACACACGATTAGTAAAATGTTTCGTGATGGGAGCTACGATTTCACCTTGTTTCTTCTCGATAATACAGGTGAGGCGGTCGCAAAAAGTGATACGTTTACAATGACAAAGCTGGGTCGTGAATTCCTGCCCGCGTCTGTTGCTGCCTTTTCTGATCGACAGACCGACACCACCTCAATAGATACTTCCTCACTACTACAAGCAAACCTTATTGCGAGTTTGGGTACAATGTCACTTGGCCTCCTCCTTTTGGTTATTGCTGCTGGGTTACGTCGTAAGAAGTCAGCTGTCCTTGTGTCTAGTTTGGAGTACTAGCACTGGTAAAGGTTCGGACGCTTGTGTATACTCAAGTGTTACGCTATATGTCACAAAAACCTCAAAAATCAAAAACTGTTTGGCAACCAGAGGCAAATGGAGCGTCTGGGAAGATCGTCATTCGAGGGGCTCGCACACATAACCTCAAGAATATTTCAGTAGAGATGCCCCGAGGAGCAATGATCGCGATTACTGGTCCTTCAGGTTCTGGAAAATCATCACTTGCTTTTGATACGATTTTTGCAGAAGGACAAAGACGATATGTTGAATCGTTGTCACCGTATGCGCGACAATTCCTAAATAAATTACAAAAACCTGACGTTGATGAGATATCGGGTTTGTCGCCAGCAATTTCTATTGACCAAAAATCTGCTTCTCGTAACCCACGATCAACGGTGGCAACAATTACTGAAATTTACGATTATTTACGTATTTTATATGCCAGAATTGGTCAGCCATACTGTCTTGATGTTGATGTTCCTATTCAGAGACTTTCACAAGATGAGATTCTTCGGATCATCCTTGCTTCTATTGAAGGAAGAGAAGTGAAGGAAGCAACAAAAAAGCAATCTGAGAAAGTTCTTGGCATAGAACTTAGTAAAGGAAGAGTTTCGATATTCGCTCCGGTGGTCGTGGGAAGAAAAGGGGAGTACTATCAGTTGTTGTATGATCTTCTTGCGAAAGGATTTGAGACGGTAAAAATCGATGGAGAAGTGAAGCAGTTACGCGAAAAAATAATCCTGACGAAAACAAAGCGGCATGATATTGATGTCCTTATCGACGAAATTTATGTAAGCGAGTTTTCGGATGATCCAAAGGGATCACGAGAACGATTATCGGAAGCTGTAGAGGTAGCTCTTCACGAAGCCAACGGCCTTGTGAAGATTGAAAGTCCGGACGGCACCACTCGCATTCTTTCGGCAAAATTTATTTGTCCGGTTGACGGGAGTTCATTTCCAGAAGTCGAACCTCGTCTCTTTTCGTTTAATTCTCCATATGGCGCTTGCCCAGAATGCAATGGATTGGGCGTCGTTGGTATTTTTCAGTCTGATGAATGCCCCTCATGCCATGGTGCTCGCTTGAGGAAGGAGGCACTTCGCGTATATCTTGGCGGCGATGGAAAGAAGGACCTTGGCATTAATATAGTCGCGTTCACTGCGATGACCGTTAAAGAAGCGAGTGCATTTATTGCAAATTTGTCTCTTAGTAAAAAGCAACAAGACATTGCCTGGCCAGCACTTCGCGAAATCATCGAGCGATTAGATTTTATGCATAACGTTGGTATTGAGTACCTCACTCTCGATCGACGAGCAAACACGCTTTCTGGTGGAGAGGCTCAGCGCATTCGTCTCGCGTCACAATTAGGCTCTGGGTTAGTCGGAGCCCTCTATGTACTCGATGAGCCTACCATTGGTCTTCACCAACGAGATAATGATCGTCTCATACACACTCTCACAGAATTACGTGATTTGGGTAATACGATCATTGTTGTTGAACATGATGAGGATACAATTTTTGCGGCCGACTACCTTGTTGATATTGGTCCAGGTGCAGGAGTTCATGGTGGAGAGGTGGTCGTGGCTGGATATCTTAAAGAACTTTTGACTGCTCCAAAGAATCTTTCTAAATCAGTTACGCTTGACTACCTGCGGGGTGATAAAGTAATTCCAATTCCGGAACGACGTGAAGCGGAGCGTGGAAGCATAAAAATCAGAGGTGGAAAAGCTTTCAATATTAAAGGACTTGATGTCGATATCCCACTTAATCGTCTTATTTGTGTTACCGGCGTATCGGGTTCGGGGAAGTCGACGTTTATGTACGAAATTATTGACAAAAACCTGAAATCACGTCTAGAGAAGCGTTACCGTACCCCTCATACTTACAATTGCTCCTCGTTTACTGGTACTGAATATCTTGGTCGATCTTGTCTTATTGATCAATCTCCAATCGGAAGGACACCACGAAGTAATCCTGCAACATACACCGGTGCTTTCTCTCATATTCGAGATATGTTTGCGGCTACAAGTGAAGCACGAGCACGTGGTTGGAAGCCTGGGAGGTTTAGTTTTAATGTGAAAGGAGGTCGTTGTGAGGCGTGTCAAGGGAATGGCGAGATAGCGGTTGAGATGCACTTTTTGCCGACCGTATATGTGACTTGTGACGTTTGTGACGGGAAGCGATTTACTAAGGAAACCCTTGAAGTTACGTATCGAAAGAAAAATATTCACGAAGTGCTGCATATGACGATTGAAGAGGCTTTTGATTTTTTTGCTGATGTGCCAGCGATTCAAGAACGATTGAAGACACTACTTGATGTTGGATTGGGATATCTCGAGTTAGGACAAAGTGCAACGACACTTTCTGGTGGTGAAGCACAGCGTGTAAAAATTGCTTCTGAACTGTATAAACCACATACGCAAAAGACGATGTATCTTCTCGATGAACCGACAATTGGACTCCACTACGAAGATGTACGAAAGTTAATTGAAATTCTTCAAGAGCTTGTCAATCATGGCCATACAGTGATGGTTATTGAACACAATTTGGATTTGGTAAAGTGCGCTGACTTTATTATTGATGTTGGTCCTGAGGGTGGAGCGGAAGGAGGTACGATTGTTGCCAAGGGTACCCCTGAGGAAGTCGCCAAAGTGAAAGAATCATACACAGGTCACTATCTCAAGAAGGTTCTCTCGCTCTAATCAACACTATGCGGAAAGATGGATTAGACGGAAAAACTTTGCCAGACGCTCCAGGCGTTTATTTTTTCAATGATAGCAAGCATAGAACTTTATATATTGGGAAAGCAACCTCATTGCGAAGTAGGGTAAAGAGCTATTTTGTAAATAATATCGCCGAAGTGCGTTCTCCGCTCATTGCAAAAATGGTTTCTGAAGCAGTAAACGTTACCTGGGTAGAAACAGAAAGTGTTCTTGAAGCTTTAATCCTTGAAACAAACCTGATTCGTTTACAAAAGCCGGTCTATAATACCAAGAGTAAAGATGATAAAAGTTATAGTCACGTTATCATTACCAAGGAACTCTGGCCAAGAGTACTCGTCGTTCGAGGAAGAGACATATTACAGGACTATACAGCAAAGGACATTGCCTATCACTTTGGTCCGTTTCCAAGCGCAAATGACTTAAGGATAGCTTTGAAAATTATTCGAAAGATTTTTCGGTATTTTGATACTACAAGACCAATTGAAAAGGAATCTTCGCGACTGGCACGAGGAAAGATCGCGTTTAATCAACAGATCGGAATCTATCCAACGACTACCGACCATGACGTATATCTTCAGACGATACGACATATTCGTCTATTTTTCCAAGGAAAAAAGCAAGTAATTGTGAAGGAGATAACTCGATTGATGCAAAAGGCGGCCGCTCGTGAGGAGTTTGAGCTCGCAGCACTTTACAAAAAGCAGCTTTTTGCCCTGCAGCACATTGAGGATGTTGCGCTAATACGCACAAATATTGACAATACCGCTCGTCGCTTCAGCCAACGAATCGAGGCATATGACATCGCACATTTACAGGGAAGAAGCATGGTCGGTGTGATGGTAGCATTTTCAGACGGTGTCCCGGACAAGGAAGCCTACAGAAAATTTATCGTGCGCTCAGTTCACGATGCACATGATCCGGCTGCTCTCAGAGAAGTCTTACTTCGTCGATTACAACACACAGAATGGGACTTACCACAGCTGATTGTTGTTGACGGAAATGAGATACAGAAAAGAGTGGCAGAGACACTGATGCGCGAGCATGGATTAGCTATTCCGGTTGTTGCTGTCACAAAAGATGATAGGCACAAGCCGAAGCACGTACTAGGAGATACGACACTCATAGAAAAGCATATGGTAGAGATACTACAGTCGAACGCAGAAGCACATCGGTTTGCGATTTCCTTCCATCGAGAGCGTGAACGAAAACAGCTGGTTGGGGACAACACATCAAACTGAAAACGAGAAGGCATACAATATTAGCATGCAGGGTCTTACGCCACAGCAAAAGCGAACCTTGGACAAGGTAGGTGCGATTGTAACTGTTTGCTTGTTCCTTGTTTTTCTCACATACATTGTTGTTCTGGTGTATATAGAAATGGGGAGCTCCTCTACATTGATCACAAAAACTTCCCCAAATGAAGTAGACACATCTTCGCTAGCAGGTCAAAGACTGTCCCTACCAGGATTACCGCTTACACATAGACAGGATCGTGATTCACTAGGTTTTGTCCAAGAAGATAGTCAAAGAGCAGAGCGTACGAATAATCTAAAACCAAGTGATGTACTCAAAATGACAGAAGCAAGAGTGAGTACTTTAAATGCCGATGAGCAATACCGACTGACACTTTATAAGTCAATTGACTCAAAAATTTCTTTTGGAGAAACAGTGACCACAATTGCTGATTCTTCTACATCATCTCAAATACTCTATGGTTTTGTCGTTAAGAAAACAGATCGTACCATCCAGGTAATAACCGATACAAATAAAGTTCATACTATTTCGGTTGATTCGAATACAGCTATACTTTTGCAGGGAACAATTAGTTCACTTGAACAAATTGTTGAGGGAGATAAAGTTCGAGTAGAAGGATGGTATGTCTCAAACAGTTCTTACTTACATGCGAACACTATTGCAGTGCTCGCACGCTTCTACCCATATGACTATATCGATTAGTGAATCATGGTATACAAGAGTTGCTTGGCTATTTACCCTTAGTGTACTCGTGGCTGTGGTAGTAATTCCTAGTTTTGCCGTAGCGAATATTCGAGCTGCCTACGGTCAGATAGTTCCATTAGCAGAGTATGTAGGTGAAGCGTCTTCTTGCTCAGACGAGAATCACACAGAACTTTTATTGAAGATAATGGATATGAGCTCACCATCTTCTCCACTAACGGGTGGTAATATAGGTTCTTGGGAAATTAGAGTCTACGAAGGTGACGCAACTGTTCCTTCACAAGTACAGTCGTATGTAGGGACACAATACATGACTAACCCTATATGCTTTGATCCTAGAACAAGCCTTCTGCAATTCATTAAGTCAAACACGTCTGTATTTCCGCATGTGATTTCTCCGAAATTTTCTCTGTCGTCTGCCTACTCTTCTAGTACCGCTGGACATGCATTTGTTGGCCACATTCACATTAAAAGATTGGTTAGATATCCTCAAGGTAATGAGAACAGCCCAATTTTGTCCTTGGTGCGACCATTTGATGTCACAGCATCTAGTACGGTTTTTACACTTAATCTTGGCCAATCGGCAAGTAGCTATGGTTCAAATCTACTTTCACAAACAAAATTATACATTTTTGACATGCTAAATAACGAGTACTTCTCTGTTACAGCCCCTACCAGTGTAGGCGTGGGGAATTTTTCTGTTAATACAAACATGCCACTCTTAAATAATGGTTTGTACTCTTGGCTGGCTCTTGCAAAATACGACGCAGATATTAATTTACAATCATCTACGTCTCTTCCATTAAATTGGAGTTTCCGAGATTTACCGATTACATCAGTAGTTGGAACGGAAAATTTTATTTATGATAGTACAAGCCCTGAAATAAACAGTATAGAGCAAGTTAGACTTGTGGGATCTAGTGGCCTAGATCTAGATGTACAGATTTCGATGAGTGCTTCTGACTCACTAAGTGGACTAGCAACAACTACCCTTTACATTTACTCAGCACCATCAGAACTCGCAACAAAAACACTTCTCGGTGCCTTGGAAATTTCATACAATGGTGAGACTGCACCAATCACGACCCACCAGCGCGTCAACGGATTAGTCCCCGGACATGTGTACGAATTTGTAATGTCAACTACTGACGTAGCTGAAAATCTCACAACTGCTACAAGCTTTTTATTCAATGCGCCGGACACTTCTGATCTTACACTTCTTACATCGCCAGTGATTATAGATACTCACCAAAGTCCTCCATATAACCAGATAGCATTGGGTTCACACTCAGGTGATTTGATGATGGAACTAATAAACACTGGTGGGATGCTCGTTTCTGATATCGGTATTTGCTGGAGTGACGATCTCGTAGCACTTGCCGCTGGAACAAGTTCTCAGACCTCAAATGTGGCTTGTAGTTCTCAATCGTCTGTGCGTGGGTTTGATCCAGGATACTTCACATTTAGCCTCACAAACCTCAACCCTAATACAGAGTATGGTTACTATTTTTATGCTGCAAACGCAAATAATGCTACAACAACTCAAATAGCTACATTTACTACTCTGTACGATCCACAAAGTGGTTCTTCGCTTATCGGCGACACAGTGGTTTTTGATACTCCGATTATCACTGACATTCAGTCAGATAATGTAGAGTTTGAAGCAGTAGTGCGCTCGATTGGCGAGTCTCCACTGTCTCTACTCGCTCACTGCGTTGCGCTTTCTGAACAGTTTCTTCCTGATACACCACCGACAGTTAGTACTGCATCGTGTTTGGTCGAGGATGTGAGCACTATTATTGCTGTGCCGCATACTTTTTCAACCAATGATTACTTTAGAGGTACACTCCCAAGTAGTAGTACGGTCTATATTCGTACGTATGCAAGTGATGAGTCTGGAAATATGAGTACGTCAACAACACTATCAGTAACAACCGAGCCCCTAGTAATAGACTTTTCATTAGTTGATTTACCTGTAAAGATTACATATGACAGTACTACTAACTTGTACAGAATTGACACCTTTATTGCTCCGCATGATGATACAAATTTCATTCATACATCTTCTACTGCACGACAGATAAACTATTCAGTAACTCTTGAAAATGTCACTCAAACATATTCGGGAACCAACCCAGTCGCAGATTATTCAGCTACAGTGGGAGCACTTGGAAAAAATATGTCTCCTACAATTGATAATCTCGGACCAAATGCAACGGCGACATTTACTGCTATTCCCCCTGGCTACTATCGAATTTTTGCTGAAGTTAATCAACCTGTGAACACATACGTCGACGACGTACCATCAAACAATGCCCGTACACAATTTGTTAATTTAGTTGATCCTATGGCGAATCGGAATGTGCCAAGAGACATCATTACTGGCATAGGACCGTCAATACCTGACCCAGGATTCGAGATTGAGTTTTTAGTCCCGGTCATTCGTTCTGGTGAGAGTACTGCTGTCAACTGGGATGCAAAGTCTACGACATCAATGAACTGTACAATTTTCGGTCCGTCAAGTTTTGGTGTTAATGGCTCTTACTCATTTAATCCTGCGGTAGACGGGCAAGTGGGTTCAATACCGACTGGAGAACTTACATCGGCACAATTATTTGAGTTTCGATGTACTGAGCCAATCTCTGGAATGACGTTTTCTACTACCACTCGTATTAACGTCGTCGGCGAAATTCGAGAGATCTAGTGAGAGTGTGATACACTAAGGTGTGATATGACAACACTCCAAACAAAGCGAGTTGCTGTACTGCGTGGGGGACCGAGTGAAGAGCACGCGGTATCGCTCCTAAGTGGGGCTGAAACGATTAGGGCCCTACAAGAAAAAGGCTTTAATCCAGTCGATATCATTGTTTCAAAACAAAAAGACTGGCTCCAGCACGGTAAGGTTAAGACTCCTCAGCAAATACTCGATCAAGTTGATGTTGTGTTTATTGCTCTTCATGGGGCATATGGTGAAGACGGTGAAGTACAACGATTACTTCAAAAATTTAAAGTTCCATTTGTAGGTAGCTATGCGACGCCGTCAGCGATTGCAATGAACAAATTCTCGACGAAGGAAATGCTACGAACAACCGAGATACCGTTAGCAAAGCATGTTTTTATTCCACATGGTATCTCTGCAGCTGACGTCTCCAGTATAATCGTCGACACACGACTCCCTGTTATAGTTAAGCCAGTTCATGGCGGCTCTTCATTAGGTGTTGCTTTGTGTACGACCCTGTCAGATGTTAACCAAGCCATTCAAGATGTCTTTCTCGAGTATGACGACGATGCACTTGTTGAAGAATTTCTTGTCGGACGTGAAGCGACTGTTGCCGTTCTTGAAAATTTTCGAGGTGAAGATCTGTATACGTTTCCAGCGATTGAAATCGTGCCACATAGGGAGCGATCGTTTTTTGACTACGATGCAAAGTATAATGGATTAAGCAATGAGATTTGCCCAGGAAACTTTTCAGAAGATGAGCGCTCGTTACTTGCATATTATGCCAAACTTGCTCATACGACTCTTGGCTTAACGCAACTATCTCGAGTTGACTTTATCATCCAAAACGGGAAACCACACTTTCTCGAAGTTAACACAATCCCTGGTATGACAAAGGAATCACTCTTACCAAAGGCAGCACGATCCGTTGGGTTACCGTTCTGTGATCTCATTGAACATCTGGTTTTGGAAGCAAGAGCCTGAGGATAATCATTCTCAGTGCGAACAAAGATACGATATACTGCAAAGTATGAATAGTTCACGTCACGAGCGAGCAGCACTCGTCGCCGTTGCATACGGCATAGGTATTATTACGTCTTTTATTGGTTATGGAACTTCTGATGTTTCGACGAAGACAATGATTTCGTACGACGCAGGAGGAGTAGCCGCTGTCGTTTCTGCATTACCTGTCGAAAAGCCACAGATTGCAGTGACGTACGAGCAGGGAGTATTGAAGGTTTCATCCCCAGAAGGAGAAAGAACACTTAGCTTCAATCCTGATATTAGTGGTTTACCATCACTTGTCGAGTTTGAAGAGCAAGGTATACACTACGGCAAGCTTGCACATGTTGCCTCCGAATCGTTGGAATATGTCTTTTTCTGTGAAATGAAGCAAGTTCAAACCGATTCATGTACGCCATTCATTTACGATGTACTAACAGATGGTATTTATCCCGTGACAGTGAATGACGAGAAGGTAGATATGTTGCAAGAAGTTGCTCAAAATGCTCGCTTTGATGGTCCTATGCTCGTCGTTCAGGATGTTGTGTCACAAGGAGCTAAGCCTTGGAATTTCAGTGTCTCAGACTTCTAAAACTTGACTTCGCTCGTAAATCAATTATCATATCTCGACTTGTGACACATACGTCACAAATTGGGCCCGTAGCTCATTTGGTAGAGCGCCTCATTTGCACTGAGGAGGCGGGGGGTTCGAATCCTCTCGGGTCCACAACACTAGTACGACATGAACCTCCATTCGACGGTCAACACGCTCGGGAAAACTTTGACACAAATCATCCATTTCAGTAACGGAAATAAGCGAACCTTCAGTGGGATTATTACTGATTCTATAAAGCAGGGTGAATTTACCAAAATGAAGCTCATCGATGGACGACTCCTGATGGTTAACACAGCTAATGTCGATTGCATTGAGGTATTTGATGAAGTAGTAGATACGTTGCTGCGAAGTGAGGCCTAGGTCCCTGTCAATTTTACAGAAGTTGCCGTATAATCCTCCACGAACGGGCCTTTAGCTCATTTGGTAGAGCGCATCCATGGCATGGATGAGGTGAGGGGTTCGATTCCCCTAAGGTCCACGAGTACAAAACATGAGCACGTGGAAGCGTGCCATCATCTTTCGTTGAACTTAGCGCAAACCTGCTGGGAGCAGATTTACGCAAGAATCGAAAAGATTGCCAGCTACTTTGTGAGCGAATCGGGGCGGTGCTGCTAGCACGACAGTAAGAAGTGATTTTTGAACGATTCCTTAAGGACTCTGCGCCAAGGTCTATCGTGCGTGGTGGCTATATACGTACTATTGGAATCTTTATTTGATGTGAACTAATACGTAGTGTACTATATTTTTTAATGCTGGTTACGCGTCTACAGGTCTTTCTTGCGTTAGCAATTGCTATTGTTGTTATTGTTGGCACAATCACTCGCCTCGAACCAACCCGGACTGTAGTAGATACACAAAACGTGTCATCTCCAGATAATGAGTCGTCAATTGTTGATGACCGCCTTACTGAAGAAGTTGCTGCGCAGCTACCATCATATGACCCAGGGGTTCAACTATCCTTTCAACAATTACTATCGAATTACACCTGGCAAATTAATCAGCTACCGGTATACTTTTCTGTTATCAACGATGCTTTCTTTGTCGACGCATCATGTGGCAGTTTTTCAGGTAGTAGCCTTTTTTCTAATGACATGGTCACGCTTTCCGTGAAAGAAGATACTGCAATGACGTGCATACTCGATGGTGGAATCGATACGTACAGCTTTTTTAATGGCACCTATTCATTGGCCTCTACCTCAAACGACTCAATTGTCTTCTCCAAAGAGGATGTGACGTATACGGCGGTTCGATTGCTTGAGTTAAATTAGTTTTCTGATCGAATTATCGTCAGTAGCTGATGTATCTTTTCCTGTAGTAATTCGTGAGTCGCTGCTTCTACATTAAGCCGAAGGACAGGATCGTTTGCAGAAGGTCGAATGTTACACCACCAATCTTGGGCCTCTAACGTTAATCCATCAAGTTGATCAATTACCGTATGACTGATACTGGAAATAACATCACCATAGATCGATTCAGGAGTACGCGTTATAGAACTATTGATTTCACCGCTGTGAAAATATCCAACCACCTCTCGTGCGAGAGCACTGAGAGGTTGTTGAGTCTCCCTCATTAGTTCAAGTATAAGGAATACTGGAAGTGCGCCACCTTCAGAGTAAAATGATTCTTTAAAGAAGAAGTGTCCAGAGAGTTCGAAGCCGAGGAGAGAATCTTCCTTACGCATTCGTGTTCGGATATTCGTGTGACCGACCTTCTCTCGGAGTGGAATACCACCGAATTGTTCAATATATTCTTTTACTGAACGTGATGTTCGTACGTCACAGACGATAGGGGCAGGACCATGTTTGGTGAGCAGTTGTCGAGCAAGGAGAGCGCCGATGACATCACTTCGAATGGTTGTACCTGTTTCATCAACAAACCCAACTCGGTCAGCATCTCCATCGAAAGCGATTCCGAGCGTTGTTTGTTTTGCGAGAACCTCACTCTGGAGGTGACAGAGGGCTTCTGATTTGATTGGGTTTGCTTCATGATTGGGACACGTGTGATCTGGTGTATCAAATATTGTGTGCACGGTCAGCTCTGGAAATGCCTTGAAGGTATCAATCTCAAGGAGGCCAATCATATTTGCTGGATCAATGACAATCGAGAAATCTGTTCCGGAAAGATTATGTCTGGCCTTAAATTGATCAATCCATTGTTTTTGGAGCGCATGTGATGATATCGAGCCACGAGTACCTTCGCTCGAAAAACTATGTGTTCCAACGATCTTTCTAATCTCTTGTAGGATGTCTTTCGTAACTGGTTTTGCATCTTCGACAGTGATCTTTAGGCCATTATACTCTGATGGCATATGTGAGGCAGTCACCATAATAACCATGTCAACATCTGTCGATCCACACATGAAGTACGACATTGGTGTCGTACACAGGTCAAGATGGACTACATCAACTCCCTCTTCGACAAACCCACGAGTTAGTACATCACAAAGTGGCTTTCCAGATGGACGAATATCATATCCAATAGCGACACTCTTTGGCAAAAAATAATGAGAGAGTGCTTTGGCAATTTTGTAGACTTCATCATCGGTTATTTCAGTGCCGTATTTGCCTCTAATATCAAAATCTCGATAGATAGTTGCTTGGTGTTCAAACATACAACGGGTTCATGCACAGGTGAGTGTATCACGAAATCTAATGGTCAGGATATACTATTCTTATGACAACATTTATTCTAAGTGTAAAGATACTACAAGTCATGGGGTTTTCACTGGGAGTTGGAGCTTCCACAATGACAATTGTAAGCTTCTTTCAGGCAATCAAGGACGGCACGATTGAACCAATCGAACGCGAGTTCCTTGGATTAGCATACATCGTCCTCCGCGTTGCCATGAGCATTATTCTCATCACAACCTTGCTACTCACTGTGCAGGGCTACGATACTCTCGGTTTGAGTTATTTTACAGGATACGTGACTGCGCAGTGGACACTTATCGTTATCTTATTTATTAACGCTGCACTTATGACAGCACGACTCATGCCAAGCAAATATGGTCCAGCCATCCAAGCATCAAGCTGGTATAGTCTGGGTTTTATTTCGGCATTGATTGCAGTAGATTGGCCAACGATTTATTATATGAACTTCGTCATTTACTATCTACTACTCATCGCTGGGACAACAGCCCTGATTAATCACATCATGTTTCGTCTTCAAAAGCACTAATTTTGATTCTCACTGAGTGACCCCGGCCACCGGTGGTAGATGACTGGGACCAAGAAGAGCGTAATAACAACTGAGAACAGCAGGCCAAAAATCACTGCAGCTGCGAGTGGCACCCATATTGGATCAGATGATAGTAGTGGCACCATCCCAGCAACAGTAGTGGCTGACGTGAGGATAATTGGACGTAGACGACTGGACGAAGCTCTTACAATAAGATTTTTCAGTTCTACATTTGGGTCTTTGCGGCGTTCTTCATTCATCTTATCAATAAGGAGAATCGAATTGTTTACAATAATTCCTGTAAGCGCTATAAACCCCATGATGGAAGGGAAAGAGAGTGCTGTTCCTGTAATGGCAAGGCCACCGAGAATTCCAATGAGAGAAAATGGAATGATTGAGAGTACGTAGAATGTGTATCGAAATGAATTAAATTCAAAGACAAGCACGGCAATCATCAGCACAATACCAACAACAAGTGCAAGAAATAGTTCAATAAATGCTTGATTCGACTCGTCGGCTTCACCTCCGATTCGGAACGAAACCCCGGTTGGTAATTCAGTCGTTTCTGCAAGCAGTGTTCGAATCTGGGCATTAGTTTCAAACACATTACCATCTTCTGTTAGATCAGAGGAAACGGTCAGGGTCCGCTCTTGATTTTCATGAACAATTGTGCTGTTTGATTCTTGTATACGAGTCTCAACCAAAGCACGAAGCGGAATTGATCCGTTTGCTACGGGAAATGTCAAATTTTCTATGGTCGCAAGAGGCACTTCCTCGATATCTTCAAGTTGTGGGTTTGCTTCGCCGGTGAGATTGAGACGGACACGTACACCGATATCATCAGTTAGTGTCGTGATTGTTGTCGCTTCAGTCCCAAATACAGATGCTCGAAGTGATTCAGATATTGTCAGTGGCGATAGGTTATAAGCTGCTGCCTTCGCGCGGTCGAGTTGGAACGAGTACTCAGTCGTATTAGCTCGATTACTTGATTCAATATTAGTCGTGTGTGGCAGTGAGCGAAGAAGATTTTCGACATGTGTTGCTCCTTCTGCCAAGGCAGACAAGTCATCCCCAAGGAGCGTAATACCGATTGGGCTACCTGCCGGCGGTCCATTGTTTGGTTCTGAGACTGTAATGGTTGTATAGGGAAGATTTGGAAGCACTTCACGCAGTTGTGTTACAAATTCCGTGCTTGTTTGTGTCCGATCCTCTCGAAGGTTGATAGTAATATTTGCTAATTTCTCGTTTTGACCTCCCGCGCCAAATACACTCCCGGCCCCGATCGTCGTTGTGAAAGCCTCAATACTATCAGTGTATAGGTATAAGACATCTTCGATCTGGCGCACTGCTATGTCGGTTTGCTCTTTTGTTGTGCCTTCCGGTAATTCAATTTCGACATAGACCTGCGGAGCATCTGTTTGCTCAAAGAAGACAACCTTTACAACTCCAAGAGGAATAAGAAGGAGTGATCCAATGAATGATAGAGAGATAGCAACCAGGAAAAATCTCTCCCTTTTTTTATTGCCAAGAATCGCATACAGCAACCGTTCATACCAAGACGTAACACGATCAAGTGACGACTTTTGTAATACCGAGCGAGATGTAGGTTGTAATACAAATGTTGAAAGTAATGGTAGGAAAGCAAGTGCAACAAGGATTGATGCTAAAAGAATAAAAATAAGAGTAAATGGTATACCGGCAATGAACTGGCCCGTAACGCCGCTAACTATAAAGAGACCGATGAACATTGCAACTGTTGTTAACGTCCCAGAGATAAGTGGCGATGCGTACGCTGCAATGACCCTTCTCGCTATAACAATTCTTGACTCTTTGGGGTGCATATCAATTTCACGATGCATGGCTTCCACCATGACAATACCTGAGTCGACCAGAACGCCAATTCCAAGAATCAATGCAAACAAACTGATGAAGTTAATCGTGTTACCAGAAAAGTACAGTCCAATGAACCCAATTGTGAACGTGAGCGGGATTGATAATCCAGCCAGTAAACCTTCACGCCAGCCAATTGCAGCAACGAGGATAATTATGACTAAAATGATTGTCTGAACGCCAGACGAGATGAGGTTTGACAGGTCTCGTTTGATATCGCGGCCAGCATCATACGCAATATACGACGTTGCCGTGTGGAGTACTTCGCTTTGTTGTGAAAGTCTTTCGACTTCGGACCGAATACGCTCTGTCAGCCTGACAATATCACCACCCCGTTGCTTGTAGATATTAAACGTGACGGCGGTCATTGCCGGACTACCTGCAACACTGACGCGTGACGTGGTCTCAGGCGTTGATAGTCCGTCTGACACGGATGCGATGTCTCGTATATAAATAGGTTCACCTCCAAGTCCAGCAATCGGCGTACTACCAATAACATCTGTACCAGGGATGTCGCCTTCAAGCGTTAGATTGTACATCACATTTTGACTTTCAATTTGTCCAATCGGAAAAACGGTATTGGCGGAACGGATTGCGCGAGTAACATCAGTAATATTGAGGTTAAATCGCGCCAACTTTGCGGGGTCGACAAAAATTGTTACCTCCTCTTCAGGAATTCCACTCACGTCGACCTTACTCACTCCTTCAATAGACTCAAGTTCACTTTCAACAATTTTTGCCAACGTAACAAGCTCTCGTTGTACAAATTCACCTGATACGGTTAGTGTCAGGATTGGCTGATTCACAAAATCAACTTCTGTTACCACGGGATCTTCAGCATCCGCAGGAAGGTCTGCTTGAATAGTATCAATGGCATCCTTCAGGTCAGCAATAGATGTATCAATATCGGCTTCTGCAAGAAACTCTACTGTCACTTGTGAAATTCCTTCACGTGAAGTAGAGGTAATCTTCTTAACATTCTCAAGTTGTCCAGATAATCCTCGTTCAATTTCGTTTGTAACTAGTGTTTCTATGTCAGTAGCAGGTGCGCCAGGAAGGATTGTTGTTACGACACCGACGGGTACCTGCACTTCTGGTGCTGATTCCTTTGGGATAGCGATCGCGCTATATACTCCCACTCCGACCAGAGTCAGAATAAGCAGGAGAGTAAAACGATTATAGACAAGAAAAAAATTCCACATAGATTCCTGATTAATCCACAATCGTTACTGACGAACCGTTACTCTTTCCTCGCACATCAGTGACGATACGTGTTGTAGGTTCTATGCCACTAAGTATTTCGACTGTGTCATTTGAAATTTCACCAATAGTGACTGGTAGAGATCGTAACTTCCCATCCTCAACAATAAAAACTGTTGTTTCTCCAGCGTTGAACTTAATGGCGGTGAGAGGTAGCCGTAGTATGCCTGTCTCTGAAGTTGGGATCACATCGATGATGAGTTGTACTACGTCTCCTGGGGTAAGGGCAGATCCTTGATCGACAACTAATCGCGCTTCAAACTTGCCTGTCGCTCGATCAACAGCTGGTGAGACATCTCGAACGGTTGCTGTTGTTGAGCTGTTCCTCAAACGAACAATCATTCCAATATTGATACGTGATCGATCACTTTCACCAAGGTATGAAACGAGTTCAAGTCCTCCATTATTTGCGATAACAGCTAACCTTTGTCCGGGGCTGACGTAATCTCCTGTACGAATAGCTACTGTATTCACAACACCTGCTATCGGTGTGCGAATAATTGTCTTTGCGAGGTTTGCCTCAGCACTTCGAAGAATGCCGAGTGCTTGCTTTACTCCGGCATCTGCTGCTGAAACATTTCCATCTCTCGTTGAGCCAGCAACCTCTGCTCGATTACGAATTTCTACTGCGTTGGCTATAGCCGCAGATGCACTTGTAAGATTGGTAATGACAGCAAGGAGACCGGTCCTTCCACCGTTGAGATCTCGAACATACTCCTGGCTAACCTCCTCGGATAACCCAGAGTCACGATTGGTAATTGCAATAATAAGTGAATCAATAAGTGCAATTGTTGATTTTGTTGTTTCGATTCCTGTCTCGAGTTGTATTTCGATCGCACCAGCAACACGTTCGGTATCTTGCTGCCAAGCGGAAAGAAGTGTTCGTAATGATATGCGACTACTATTGAGTGATGTTGTCATCCCTTTACCATCTATACGCAAGCCGATGAAACCGCTTTCGGCATTCGCATAAAAATCATCAATAATCGTCCTAGTAATTGTTGATACTGTTGTGTAAGAATCAGAGTATGTTGTTCGTGCCTGCTTTGTCACGGTTACGATATTGTTCTCAGCTTCACGGAGACTTATCGAATCAGTAGTAGCTGCAGCGAGGGCCGCTTCGTATGCCCCTTCGGCTTGGAGTACCTGCGCACGCTCAGCAGCATTTTCTAGTTCAACTATGACTGCACCTGCTGCCACTTTTGCACCGAGCTTTGTATTCACTCGTACGACTCGTCCGCTTGTGTCGGCGGTTAAATCAACCTGTTCAAGAGGAAAGACGGTTGCTAGTAACTCAGAACTCTTCACTCCCGCAAGGCGCCCTGCCTCTTCTACTTTGACGAGAGGGGTGCTTGCTGTGGGGGTTGCGATTGGCATGTTCTCTCCACTTCGAAAAAACAATATGATCGCCATACCTACAAGTAGAGTACCAATCAATTTCGTTCGAGGTCTCAGTTTGTTAATAAAGTCTGATACATTATTGAAAATACGAAACATAATTTCAACACATTAACACAAAAATGACAATATGTCCAGTTATCACACCTTACAAACCATGTGCTACTATGATAGCCTATGTTTGGAAAATTAAAGCAGTTTGCACTAAAGAAGGTGCTTGCATCACAGATGAAAAATGTGCCTCCAGAACAGCAGGCACTTATTATGACAATGATCGAGAAAGATCCAGATCTTTTTGAGAAGATCGCGAAGGAAATGCAAGCCGAACTCAAAGTGAATGGTAATAACCAAATGGCGGCGGCTATGAAGGTGTTACCACGCTTTCAACAACAAATTCTCGGCGCAATGTCACCTGAAATGAAAACCAAGCTTGCAGAAATGCAACTGGGTGCACAGGGCAAATTCAATGCAGACGGGAGTATACGACATTAGAAAGCGTTTATGTGTGGCGGAGTAATCAACAGGCGAGACAAACAAAGTTTGCCTTGACTTCGTTATACTAGTGACTGTATGCAACAACCAAAGCAGATTTTAGTCATATGTGGCCACTCAGACAAAGACACATTTACCGGTACTGTCGCTGACCATTATCAGGCAGCCGCAGAGGATGCGGGTCACACCGTGATGCGCGTCAATATCGGGGAATTACACTTCGACCCAATTCTTCATAAAGGCTACAAGGAAATCCAAGCCCTTGAACCAGACCTTATGGAACTCCAAAATAAGTTTCGATCTGCTGATCACATCATGTTGGTATACCCGAACTGGTGGTGCGCGATGCCGGCTATCCTTAAGGGACTCTTTGATCGTATGTGGCTTCCGGGGTTTGCGTTTAATTTCAACAAGGAGACTAGAAAGATCGAGCAGCACCTCAAAGGCAAGACGGCACGTGTCATCAACCTCTCCGGAACACACTCTCCATTTATGTTGTGGTGGAAATTTGGCGACTATTGGAATGAGATCCAGCATGGTATTTTTGAGTTTGCCGGTATCAAGACCGACGTTACCTCGTTTGGACCTTGTGAGAAGGTAAACGACACAATCCGAGGAAAGTGGCTCAAAGAAGTCTCACAGCTCGGAAAGCGCGGAGAATAAGGCTATTTCAGGATCAAAATACCCCGAAGTCATTGACTTACGGGGTATTTTGTGATACTATTGCAATTGGAACGGCACCATTTGCCGTGTTTCTTTTTATGGAGGCGCACCATGCGCATCAGCACTATCCTCGCTCTCATCTCGTCGTTGTTGTACCTCGCGGGGTGCAGCACCCCGCTGTACGCTCCTGAGCCGTACAACGACGGTGGCAACACCGCTCGCTACCGCATGCCGCCGGCTGCAATGCAAGCAGCTCGTGAGCAAGAGCTCGCCGCGCAGATGGCTTTCATTGATCAAGCCGCAACGCTTGGTCGGGCTGCAACTGGGGCGTCCATCATCGTGTGCCAGAACAGCCAAGTGATTGATTCCCGTGTGTCGGGACAGATCGCTGTCCGTGCTTCCCGTGGCCCGCGTACCCGTTACGATGGCTA